>Ga0179593_1510537_pt1 | contig 17694 bp, 32 predicted proteins | sample CZODoug2_1_08_16_FD_185931 | JGI IMG/M metagenome (GOLD analysis project Ga0179593, IMG submission 185931) | Vadose zone soil fungal communities from Angelo Coast Range Reserve, California, USA - CZODoug2_1_08_16fungal (PacBio error correction) | ecosystem: Environmental > Terrestrial > Soil >... | reverse complement strand
ATGTTTTGCTTTTTTTTTTCACCCACCTCCGCCCTGCCAATGAGGCGTGGTTGAAGCATGAATTTTTCCTTTTTCCGATATTTCCCCCCGCGCCACCTGACAACCCCCGTTTCGTCGTGTCTTTTTTCGCTGGGCCACCTTTTCCCCTGTTTTCCCCTTTTCTTTCCCCCTTGCCCACGGGCGTGCGTGTCAAAACGGACGTTTTCGGGGTTTTTTTAAACACACCTTCGGTTTCTGCCCCTCTTTCCCCCTCACTCGTTCCTTTTTCCAACCTTTTAGCCATACAGCATATTGTCGCCCTGTCGATTCCGTAGGTACCAGAGGTGCCCCTCTCTCTCTTCTCCCCTTTCCCCCCTCCCCTTTACTTTGTTTTTTGTTGTTGAGTTTCGAGAGATGTGTCCTACGTGGCCCTTGCTAAAACCCCCCACCTAGCAGAACTTTTTGGTTGTCACCATCGTAACGTTTTTTATTAGGTCCAGGGGTGTATAAATGTTGCACCGGGTGATACCCAGCAGAGGGTTCTTTAGTCTGAAGTTCCACCCCAATTGGTGACCCCTAATGCTTTTGTTTTTGTGTGCCCTGTCCGCCCCCCCCTTTTTTGGGCTCTTTTAACCTAAGGGCCGGTCTCTTTTTTTTCTTTCCCTTAAAGTTGTCCACTCCCCCCCTGCTTCCCACCGTTGTCCTTTTTTCCCTTTCTTAGCCGTCTGGAGTCTTTGTTTTCTTTGGACTCCAGTGCCATGCCCCCCTTCGGCCCTCTCGCATTTGTGGCCAGCCCTCAGTTTTACTGTATGTGAGCGTTAGACAATCTTCGGACCTCCCCCTTGTTTCTTTAAAATATTGTAGAGCGCCCCCCCATCGAACTCTTTTTTCGTTTGTCCTTCCCCCCCGTTTGTTCGGGGCTCATGCGCCGCACACCCCCCGGCCTCCTTCTTCCATTCCCCCCTTCCGACATGTTTATTTTTTTTTTATGGGATTTTTTCCCCATCCCCCCTTCCCCCTGAACGCTTACTTGGATATCTTTTGACGTGTAGGATCCTCGTTGCATTCACTCCTGGGGGGATTGCTAGCGGATTTTACTCCCCCATCCCCCCTTTCCCCACTGGACCCCCCGCGCGATGGGTCAGTCTCGTTTTTTTTACCCAGCATTTATCCTTGGTCTTGTTTTGAGGTTTTTCCAAGCGCATAACCACATTGGAATTCCCCTTTTTTCTGTCCCAAAGTTGACGGCGGGTTCAACCCCAGGTTTGTCGCGAGGATATATAAATGGGCTCTGTCATCCACCATTTCCCCCCCTGAACCCCCGCTGTGCCTACGTTTTTACTGTCCCTCAACTGAGGATCCGTGTGTTATTGATTACGACCCGCATTCCCGTTTTGTTCCGCTCCACTTTCCTTCGACGGTCGCTAAGCGGGTGGGGCCCGTATTTTTTTTTCCCTGTTTTTTTCCTTTTCTGAGTGCCGGACCCCGTATGAACAAAACCTCTTTCCACCGCTTGCTTTGAAGTTTTCCCGTATGCAAGGTTCGTAATCGTCCAACCTTTGTTTTTCCCTTGGACCTTTTCCCCCCTTTCCCCCCCCCCCTTGCTAATTTACCGTTGTCCCCCCTTTTTAGTTCTTGAAGAGTCGAGGGCCCAGGATTCCTCCTTTCTTTGTCTTTAGGGGTAATGGTTCGTGTCCATTGTGTTCTCCTCCCTTCTCTTTTTGGGGTCTTAGCCCCCCGCCCCGTAGTGTTCTATTTTGAGCATTGGATTGCACCTCGCCCTAATCTGTATCTTGTCCCTTTTGTTGACTCCATCATCCTTTCCCTTCTCAAACTTTTGTCTTTATCCCTCCAAAGGCTCTTTTAATGACCGTTAAAGTTTTCCTAGCTCAGATTGACCCAAATGGGACCTCTCCCCCTTTTTGCCCTCCCCTCACTTCCCCAGTTGTTTTTTCGTTTTTCCAAGGTCTGATGAAGCTGAATCGGCCTTTTGTGTCCACCGTTACCCCTCCCGTTGTTACGTTTTGTCCCAAAATGGCTGCACCCCCTAAGAAACGGGCCTTGCTCCCGTTTTCTTTCTTTTTTCAGTTTTCGAATTTTTTTTACGGGGCCTGCTCGGCTTGAAGCGGATGAATCTTTTCTTTTCCTCCTCTCGTTTTTTCCCCTTGTTGCCCCCCCGGTGCACCGCAGGGTCAGTTATTGAACTTATTTGTTGGGTGGGCAATGGTATTGTTTGTCCACCTTGCTTTTAGCGGATGGCATAGTCTTTTTCCCTTCCGTTGATTCTCCCAAGTGCTCCGCGATTTTTTTTCAATTAAAAGCCGAACCCGAGATCCTTTTGCGCCCTCCCTTCCGCCGTGATCTTTTTTGTTGACATGACCTGGGACACGTTCACCCCCCGCTTGCATCCGCCGCCTACACTGGAAGAGCCCAATTTGATTTTTTCTTTCTTCCCACCCTTTTTCCGGTTTTTTCTCGACCGCCGATTTTTTGTGTCTCGCTATTCATAGGCATTTCTTGTCCCTATCAAGCATCCCAGCCCCAAAACCCGTTTTTTTTTTTGGCAGTCTTTTTCTCCTTCCCATGGGATTTTTTTTCCTGAGGTTCGGCCCAGGTGCCTTCGCAACCCTCCGCGGTGTTTGCACTTTTTTAGTCTTGAGAGTCGTGACCAATCAGCATTCCGATTTGTTTTGCTAGAACAGTCCCCCCCCCCCCAACCAGTCTTAACGGCCTCCCCTTTCATTTTAAAGTATTTTCTGGTTTTTCCCCCTTCTTACTCCCCCTTTACCACCTCTCCCTGCCTTCCCTCCCCTCTTCCGTTTTTGTCTGATGGCACGTTCTGTTCTCTCCTCCCTGCGACCCAACCCCCCCCGTGAAAACGTGCTGGCTCGATCTTCTTTTTTTTTTTCCTCCGGTTTCCCCCCTTTCGTTGGGTTCCCCTCCGTTCTTGTTCTTGTAATGGATTTCGTTCTAGGTCCTCCAATCCTATCTCTTTTTCCTCCCGTTTTTTTCTTCGATCATTTTTCTTTTTCCCCTTGCCCACTTCCCCTCCCTCTTGGGACGACGTCCGGGAGGTGGAAAAAACCCCCGTTGGCAAGTTAAGCCGGCGTCCACCTTTTTTTTTATTTTGTTCGAGCAAGGCGGAGGCGGTTTCCTGTTTCTGCCAGGGATTGTCTCCGTTTCCCCGTTTCCCCCCTTTTTCAAAACTTTCTTGCGAAGCCGTTTTCTTTTCCCCCGGGTCTTTCCCGAGTGAAGTCCTCTTGGGTCAAATCAAACAAACGACGGGACTTTCCATTTTTGATCCGTTCAGTACTGGGGGTTTCGACCACATATTTTCCTCTCTTTTCCGCCCCCCCTCCTGGACTTCCTCCGCTGAGTTGCGTCAGGCTGTGGAAATATTCGTCACGCACGGGTCTTTTTTTACCCAACGCACCTTGCCTTGTTTTAAGGAGGGCGGGTACTTTTGACAGAGGACTGAGTTCCTTTTTCCCCCCCCCCCAACGTTCACCCTTTTGTCGTCTGATTTCTGTCCCCGTTTGGACGAACGACCACCAAGTTTGTCGATTCCAATGAGGAGTGGTTATTTTTTTTGAAGAGTGCCCAATTGTCGGCCCCGCTGTTTCCTCTTTCGTCACCCTTTAGTTCCTCTTTTTCTTGTTGCTTTCCCGTTCCACTCTGAGGCGAACTTGGAACCGTCTTCCCATTATTCGTCATCCAAACCAGGACCCCTTGCAACTCACCCCCAGTACCTCCTTGCCCCGCCCTTCCCCCCGCTTTTCCGCGTGTTGCCCCAGGGAAAAGCTAGTATCTGGACCAGCTCTCTGTTTTTTGTTGTTTCTTTTTTGGGTCGAAGCTTTGGCCTGAGAACCTGAATGGCTGCTCCTGGCCCCCCTCCCCCTTCTTTCTTTTTGGGGGCCTTTTCCCCCCCCCCCCCCCATACCTGTGAGGAACGTTTTGAGCCCCGCGGGCCCTAGGTTTTTCAGCTGTTCGTCCACCCTGCCCCACTTTTTTTCCCGGGTCCCTTTCCCGCTTCCAAAGCGCTTTGTTATTCCCCCCCTTCCTTCCATAGTTTAGGAAGGTTAATGCTCACTTTTACATACCCCAATACAACTTACTCCTCCGTTTTCCGTGGAGTACTACGGTGACCCCTTCCCCCTCTTTCTTTGCGAGGTTTTTTGCTCCAGATTGCTCACAGAGTAACTCGCCTCGTTTCTTTTTTTGGGCTACTGACCCAACGTGACTTTTCGTGACGACTTAGCCCCCCCCCCCTTCTGAACACTCTCTTTTTTCAAGGTGTTTAAGGTTGCCAGCCCTCGGAGTTTTCAAACCGACTTCCAGACACGTGGCGGTAGACGGGCGTGGGCACGGGGATCAAGACATTGGACGGAAGTGTCCTTCTTCTCCCCCTTTTTCTCTTTTTTTTTCCCTTCTTTTCCCTTTCCTTTTCCCAGAGACTTGGTCCCAGATGTCGGCACTTATTGACCGAACAGAACTGTTTCACCCATTTGTTTTTTTCAGCGACGGCCGCCCGGGACCCAGGAGTTTTCTCTTCGAACCTTTCTCTTCCCCGATTTCTTCCCTTCCCTCCTTTGAGTTGTCCCCACCCTCCGTCCCTTGTTATCCATTGGATGCCATCCGAGAGGGTGCTGCGTTTTTTTTTTCTCCCCCCGAGTGTCCAGACGTTCTTTCTTACCCAACCAGGTTGGTTCTTCTCCTTGACACCCCCTTTTCCTCTCAAACCGGGAAATGCTGTTTTTACTCCCAACCCAGGCCACCTCGGGATTTTTAGACCATTGTTTTTATTTTACTCCGTTATCTCCTCCCAAGTTTAGTTCACCCTGGCGTAGAGCTATCCGGTTTCCCTTTTTTTTTTCCCCCCCCCCTAGTCTCATTCTTTCTTGGGAGTTGCTTTTTTTTTGTATGTTCACCATTCCCAGAAACAACCCTTCTGCTTCTGGACGGCAATTGTTCGGTTTGTGGAGCTGTGAGCTTTTCCCCCCGTTGGGAAACCTGTAACTCCAATCCGATCTTCTTTAGACCCTGAAAACCCTCAACAGAGAGACCTTTTTCCTCCCTGCTTTTCACTTCCTTCCTTTGCGCTTTTTCGGTTTCCCCTTATATCTTTTTCACAATCAACCTCCGCCCAGTGCGCAAGTTTCTTTGCAGCTCGTAAGCGTCCCTGGCACGATTAGGAACCCTCTCCCCTTCTTTTTGTTTCTTTGACCTGAGGCAGGTTAAAAGTGGCTTGTTTTTTTTCAGTGCCCCCCCTCCTTGCTCACTCTGCACCTTCAATACCGTTTTCCACTCCCTCTATTGGGTCTGCAATCTTTTTTGTCTTTTTCGTACGCGACAGTTAGTACCTTCTCTTTTTTTCCCTCCTTTCCGTTTTGTTTGTTTGTTTCAGTTTGGCTCTTTCCTCCTTGTGTGCCTTGTAACCTGGACTGCAATTGACCTTCTGCGCGACATCGCTTCAGCTGTGTTCTGGAGGTTATTCAATCGTCTTTGACGGGGTTCTCCCTGAGTCCTAAAAACCTCCGGGTTGTTGACCCCCGTCCTCCAGTCGAACCAAAACAGGGGCTTTCCTTCCTCAAGTGATTCCTTCCCTTTCAATCCCCGACGGTTTTTTTACAGAATTGTCCCTTTTCCTGTAGTTTCTTTGTTCTTTTACCTGTCAACAAAGATCGGGCCCGTCACCCTTTCCCGCTTTTTGGCGCAGTTGGCGGTCCCTTTATGTGCCTTTTCCTCACATATAGGATCGTGGTTTCTTCTGTACACCTTTCCTCGTGTCCCCTCCCCCCCCTTCCCCGGGTGCTGCCCCTCCCCCAGCAACCGCCCCGCCGTTATTCCAAACTTAGAGTGATTTTTCTTTTCGGCTTTGCCACTTGCCCCCCCCCTCCCTCCCCCGAACTTTTCCTTATGATACTTTTATTAAGGGGAAGGCCCCGTTTGAAGCATAGGAAAATACCCCCGTGGGAGTGAGCTCCGGGCCCCCTTTTCGCCCCAGCTTCTTCTTTTTTTGCACGCGTATTTTTACAACCCACGCATTTCCCGTTGGTTGGATGATTTTCCCCCACCTCACCTGATCTTTCTCCCCCTTTTTTGGTATGCCCCAGGACGGCGGGACCCCCATCCGGGGAGAACTCCCGGAATAAGGTGCCAGTGTAAGGGAACTCAACATCTTTTTTTTTTTACAGTTGCTGATCAATCCACAGATAGGCTCTGATTTGACTCTTTTAAGTTTAAAAGTGGCGTTTTTTCATACTTTCCTGATTCGTTCCCTTATCAATTGTTTTGCACCAGTTATTTTCAGGTTGTGTTTGCGGGCCCTTTCACCACCCCTCCTTTCATTTTTAACCCCCGTCTTTCGTTCGCAAGAGGTGGCCCGACGGTGCCCAAGTTCTGGACTACGTCACCGGTTTTTCGTAATGCCTTTTCCCCTTTCCCCCCCCCCTTCCCCGTTCCCTCCTTTGTCTGGTGTCTCACGAAGCTGGAACCCCCTTTCTTAGGCCTTCATTTCCCTTTCCCATTTTTCTTGATTGATTCGTAGTTGGCTCCTGGACTTTTTTGGGGGTCTTTCTTCTGGGTTCTTTTTTATTTTTTTTTCTTAGTCTTTGGGGTTCCTTTGAGGCCACTCGGGCCTCCGTCTTATGGTAGTAGCGTAGCTTCCCTTATTCCCCCCCTTTCCCCCCTTTTTTTTTTTGCCCCTTTTTAGTAGTTGCTCCAAGATCCTTTTTAAAGTCCGTGGTAGACTTTTAACATCTTTCCCCCCCCACCGGACCCCTTTTTTTTCACCCTTCCCTGCTCACGTTTTGCAGACCTTTTACCTCCACCATTCGTTCTTTTACGGGCGCACTTAGTCGGTGTCTTCCGTGGTTGCTCTCTTTTTCACACACCTCCGGGGCGTCTGAACGTGTCCTGCCCCCGTTTTTTCACCAGCTATGAGTTTTTTTTTCCTTTCGCTTGCCCCCACCATCCTCCCAGTTGCGATACTAAGCAGTGCCTTTTTTTATTTTTTTTTTCGTGACCCCTTTTTTTCCCCTGGCTCGGTGTCCACCTAAACAGTGTCTTCTCTTGCAATCTCATACGATCTTTTTTCCCTTTGGTTCCCGCGACCAGTGTTGTTTTTCCCGGCCCGTTTTCAGATTGTTCTTTTCTTGGGGGGAGCCTGGTCCATTGGCACCCGTTCACCCCTTGTTTTGGACCCTTCATCCTGTTTTCACAGGACGGTGACTCTTCCCCCTTCTTTCCTCTTTTTCCCTGTCCCATGAAGGCCCTAAACCCAAGAGGCTCCCTTGCCTCTCTCTGAAACGCTTTTTTTCGGCAGGAACATTGGGACCCGATTAAAGACGATTCCCCCCCCCCCCTCTCTCATAGTCTCTCCCTTGTGTGGCGTTCCTTTTTCCAGTTGCAGATGTTCAGGAGTTCAGTGGTGGTATTCTTTTTTTTCAGCTTTCCTGGTCTTTCTCGTCCCATGGCTCGCCTCCCTCCCCCCTTTCCTGTGGCGTGTCGACGATGAGGGTTTGATCTTTTCGGTTAACTTTCCCACTCGTTCCGTTTCTTCTGAGGTCGGACCCTTTTCCCTCTTCCTCAATGTTTGTGTTTTTCAGTAACCCTCCCAACTGATATCAACGCCTTTCCCTTTTTCTGTCCGTTTTTTTTTGTTTTTGCCCCCCTGGGATGCACGTTCGTCCCATTTCTTGCGCTTTTCTTCCCTTGATTCTTTTGACGATGGTCCCCTTTTTATTGAGGAGTCCCTAGGAAGTGAACCCTTGGGCCAACCCACCCCCCGCCTTTTCTTTTTCGAGCCTTCCCCCTTTTTTGTAGGTTGTTTGACGCGGTTTTAAGGGGTTTTTCACATTTTTCCCTTCCCGTCTCAAATTTGCTTGGTCCGTCTTGTCGTGGTCCCAAGTTTTCCCTCCTTTTTTTTCTTTTTTACTCATTACTCCTTTTTTTTTTTTTGATATGCTTCTTGTTTTTTGAACCCCTTGTCCACCCGGGCCAACCATTGGGAACCCTCGGCCTGTGTGAGGCCCCCCCCCCCGTGCCCGTTTCAGCCCGTTTTTCCCACCCCCCGCGGTCGGACAGGCATCGTTTTCCCGTGTTTTTCTGCCCCTTTTCAATTCTGCTAAGAAACCTTGTCGTCACAACTTGGTGAAGAAGCTACCCTCGCACTTGTTTTTTGGCGTGCGTCCGGTCTGACCCAGGACCCTGGGAAGGGCCTTTTGCGTTTTTTCTCCAGTTGGTTTCCCTTGTTCGTAGCCCCCAATAGGAAGGAGATGGTTCCTGACCTTAATCTCCCGAATTTTTCCCTCTCTGTTCGAAGGGCCTGGTTTCCACTATAGCCCTTTTGCATTTCACTCCCTTCACCACTTTTTTTTTTTTTTTCGGCGTCGTTTCTTTCCAAGATTTGGCCACGAGGAATGACCGAGCCCCCCACTAACCATTCGGTTCGGGCGTGCGAGCCTTAGGGCGTCCACGACAAAAAACCCTTTCCATCCGCGATTTGTTTTTCGTGTTTTTTTCACTCCCCGGTCGTTGCCTTTTTCACAAATTTCGGTGCCCGTGGACAGCTGCTTGGGCGTTTCCTTCCCAAAGGAGGCTCTTTTTTGATTTTTTCAACGTCCTTTCTGACCTGTTTGTAAATCTTTCTCGCCTTCCTTCGTAATCCCACAAGGGTGGGATGCCCAATCAAAGTTTCCACCCCATGCCCCCAATCGTTGAAAGGGCGGATGTTTTCATTTACCCAATTCCCCCTTCCTCCCTTGAGTTCCTTTCCCCACTCGTGTCCGTACCTTACCCTATGAAGGGGAAGTCAGAAATGTTCTTTTTTTCATGACTTTTGATTGAGGGTAGTGCCCTTTCTTCTTTTGGTGGGGGAGGTGAATTACAAACCTGTCGTAAAAGAGTTCCTCCCCTTGAGTTTGTCTTCCCCTGAATTTAGCTGCGAGAAATTCCCTCCTTCCCCCTTTTCTTTTTGAGTCTGTCCCCCCTTTTGCTTTTTTTGCTTTTCAAGCCGGCTGGAGTGCGTGTGGAACGGTACCGGTTTCCTCACAATTCCCTTTTATCATCATACAAACGTCTGGTGGGATCCCCTACCCACAGTTCCCAGTTTCCCAGAGTATTTCGTCGCTCAGATCTCCCACCCTTTCTACCATCGTTCCCTCCGTTTCGCGGCTCACTTCACCCACGTCCGTCTTCCCCCCCTCACTGCACCGCCTTTTTTTGCCCCCCCTCCGTTGGAATTTCTGAGAACGTTGCCCGGCGGTGCAAGTTTTTACCCCCCGAGTTAACTTTCTCGCAGTTCCGTTCTGTCGGTTTTTGGGCCAACGGTTTCTTTTCAAGTGTCCCCCTGGTTCAGTTTTTACGTTTCCCTCCTGCGTTCCTTGTCCACTTTTTTTCCCCCTGGACGTCCCCTCGTTTAAGATTGGAAGTGTTGGTAGATTTTGCTCAGACCCACTGAATATTTGTGGACCCCACCCAGGCTGCTGAGATTCTGAGGGGTGCCCTTTTCCGCGCCCCTCACCCGAGCCTCTCCCGATGAGGTGGCGCCTCACCAAGGATGGTCCCCACCGCTCGGGTCATTGGTCTACGCAGCCCACTTTGCCGATACGGGCGTCCCCCGGGGTCGCCGTCCCCTTTCCCCCCCTTTTTGGGACCCCTCCCCGTTTTTGAAGGCTTTTAAAAACGTAGGTCCCCAACGGTAAATTTTCTTTGTAACCCCCCTGTCTCGTGGCACATTTTTGAGCTTTCTTTTTCCTCCCCCCTTTCCATTTCGTCAATTTTTTCTCCTTTCCCCCCCCAGTAGTTTCATGGCCTCAGATTATACCTTGCCGTCAAAGGTTAGACCTCACCTGCCTGGTTTTGCGAGGCGGTGGGCTGGGAACCCCAGAACCCCCTTCGTTCTTTTATGTTCGACGTTCCCCGTCTTTGGGGGTTTGGCGGCCGGTGACCTTCCCTCCCAACCTTCGGCCTTCCGCCTATCCAAGAGGCTCCCCCCCTCGCATCTCCCTCTCCCATCGACTCTTTGTGGTGTCCCTCTTTTTCCCCCAGCGCCCCCGAATCAGTTGGGCAAAAAGGTCTTTTTCCTCGTAGCGGGCCACGGACGATTCTTTCTTAAGACTGCCCAAAGGGATAGTTAGTCTTTCCCCCACCGTCGTTTTCTGTCCCGGACCTTCCCTCACCACTTTAGCGGCTCCACCTTACGATCAGTCGATGGTCGACTTTATGTTTTTTTCTTTACCGATGACCCCTTAGCAAATTGTTCCTAATACTTTCGTTTTTTTTTTTTCATTCTTTCGTCTGTTTCTCCCTTTGTCGTTACGTCCACCCAGTCGAGTTACTGGATTCGTTCCATCCTTGATCTTTATGGCCTGGGAGGTTGCTACGAGAGTGATTTCTCTTCTTTTTCCTGAACCTCTTGTTTTTCACCCCCGCCTCAGGTCGGAAACCAAAAAGGAAATCGGTGGATCGTCACCCCTGATCCTCCCCCCTCCCCAGATGGTCAGCCTAAGAGTACGAACTTTTTCGTCCTTTTTGGTCTTTCCGTTGGATGGCACATCCTTCCCCCCCCCCCCCCCCGCCATGGTCCCTTCTCCGAGTTTTCGTTTCCTTGCGTCCCTGACCTTTTCAGTTTGCCCTATCCCGGTTTTGCGGATTTTGTTTGCTTGTCCCTATTGAGCGCCAAGTTCTGTTTGACCTTTTTTTCCCCCCCTTTGTCTGCGCCGCCCCACAACCACCTTTGTCGACCATCAGCCGTTTTTGGTCTGGTCTTTCTTTTGTCCCTTCTACTCATTCCGCGTTCCTATGATCTTTTCCGAATTCTCCTTCCGACACCCCCTCACACATGTGACACTTTTTTTTGGGGCCGCACTCGTTGACGTTCCATGACGAATTCCCTGCTCCCAGTCGCATTTTCCCACGCGTTCCCTTCTTTTTGTAAAAAAACTCCATTTTCAGTTCGATAACCTTTCCCCCCGCCTCACCCGGCTTCCCTCCCCCCTTTTGTTTTCTCAAGTCCAGTTTTTTGGCCTCAAAAACCGTTGGTGGTTTTTTTTTTGCGGCAGGAGAGCTCGTTGGCTTCTTCTCCGTTCCCCACCAGAAGCTGGGATTTGATTAGTCCTTTTTCCCTTCTTAGGCTCTTTCTTTCCCCCCCCCAGGTCTGGGGCACCTCCGGGATCTATTTTCTGGGCCCTTTCTGCCCCTTTTCCCCGTTTCCCCTGGTGGGAAATTTAGGTTTTTGTCGTTGCTGAGTTGACGCAAAGCTGACACCCCCCAAACTTCCCTTTGTGCTCCCCCACTGGGTCGTTTTTTCAGCACCGTACCCTTTGTCTACTAAGTCTTCCAACTTTTTACGTCATGTGGCACTGCTTCCACTTTGACCACCCCTGCCCCCCCCCTGATTAACCGCAGTTGTTGGTGACCGGAGTCGGGTGGAACTCTAGTCGGGCTTTCCCCCCTTTTTCCTTTTTTTTTTTTTCTCTGTCTCCCCTTTTGTGATCGACGTCTTTCCCTTTTTTTTTCTGAGCGCTTGACGACTTCCCGCTTTTTTTTTCCGGTTCTCCACTCTGGGGAGTTTTCACTTCGCCAGAATTGCTTTTTTTTCCACTGGTCTTTCTTCTCCCCTCTCGTTGTATAAAGAACGTTTTTTGTGAGTTCTTCCTTGTCAATTTTAATATTCTTGAATGAAAGTTCTTCCACCTTTTCTCCCTCCAAATGTCCCCCTCGCTTTTTACGTTGGCCTCAATAACCAGGTTCGCTTCCAGTTGGGTCTATTTGTTTTCCCTGTGATGCAAACCTAGGGCCCTTGGCCCTTCACGCTATTTCTTTTTGGACCAATTTCTTCCCCCCCCCCCCCCCCATTTATGGACGGGCTACAGTCCCCCCTCCTTTTTTTTTTTTTGTTCTACCTTAATTCCTTAGACGTGACTTTCCCTCTTTTTCAGGGCTTTTTGGTTCCAGCTAACCTCGTATCGTGGTACCTTGCCCGCCTGCAAAACCACGCGGTCAACGGTGCTAGGAACCTGGATTTTTTTTGGATGCTTTTGTCTTTTGTCTCCCCACCAGGCCCACCTTGTTGGATCCCCTGCGTGTTTTTGCTTCCCTACCTTTCGGTTCCTCCGGGGATTACAGGCTCCGTCGCCTTTCCTTTGTGAACGTCCACGCGAAAACGGAAGGTCCCTTTTTCTTTTCTTTTTCCTTTTGTGCCCTTTTTTTGCAGTCCTTCGTGGCGGGCCGACCCATTGGGTTACACACGCTTCCACCGCTTGGTGTCTGCCCCCCCTTCGCCCGCTTCCCCTCAGATGCACTTGTGGTCGTTCCTTTCCCCCTTGCTCCTTTTGACCCCCTACCCCGATTGTTTTACGTGGTCTAGAGAGAAATTTTTTCCCTCTTGTCCAACTTCTTCGTCTCCCGGACCCCCCAACCCGTCCTGTGCGTTTTGTTCCTGATGCCACAAACCGTTTTTCTGATCGAGAGTCGTTGCACTTTTTTTCCCTCCCCTAGACCTTTAGTCTTGAGGTTAGGAACATTGCATTCCTCCTTTTTGCTCGACCCCTTTCCACCCCTGATTTATGAACAAACTGTTACATTTCTTGGGTTTTTCCCCTTTTTTTGACCGTCCCCCTTCCCTTTTTCTTTTTTGGCTCGGCTCTTTCCAGTGCCTTTCCTTTTGGGAAGTTCGTTCTGGTGGCATCTCCCTCTGTTGAGTACCCACATTCAACCCCCCTCTTCCCCCTTTCTTCCCGAGGGGTTTCTTTATCCTTCTTAATTGGGAGGTTCTTTTTTTCCCCTTCCCGGATCGGTTCAATTGGGTCTTTTTTGGATTGAGGAAGTTCACCCCTCTTCCCCTCCTCCTCCTTTTTTTTTTATTCTTGATCGTGGTACAAATGACATTTTTCCCCATCGGTACCATGCCTGGGTTCTTTGTTGACTGGTGTGACCCCCCGCACTTTTCCTCTTTTTGTACCTATGTTCAGATCGAGTACCTGGGGATTTTCCCCCCCAGTGTTTTTTTTTTCTTCCCCTGGGCTGCGGCTATCACCTGTCGTTAAAACATGTATTCTGGTTACTCGTAGAGCCGTTGTGTTTTTTTTCTTGGCGCGTGCGTTGCACAGTTACACACGCCCCCCCCCCCTCCCTTTTTTCCTTTGAGGGGTGCGTTCATCTCTCCCCGTTGTGTTCCGGTTTCGAGAGCCCCCAAATAGGATCCTCTTGTTTTCCGCCTCCATGTGCCCCTCTGGTTTGCGAGGCGTTTTTTCATGCGCTCCGATCCAAGCCCCTTTGTCTCGTCTTCCCCTGCCACAGTCGGTTTTTTTTTCGGAGGAGGCTGGGAAAATTCCTTTCTCTTAGAGCAGTCCCCTTGAACAATCAGGTTCGGAGTTGAGAGAAGGAAACACGTGACTCCCCCCTCCCCCCGTTTTTTTCTTCCCTTCGCTTGCGTCGCGTGTGCCCGCGCAGTTGTACAGGTTCCCCAAGGTCGGGCCTCCCTGTCTTGGCTTTTTGCTCTGGGCAAAGGTTGAATTTTCTTCTGTCCACTCCCCCCCCCCCAGTCTTTTTTTGTTTTTTGCACTGGCCCCCTCCGTCTGCCCTACTTTAATCGCGTAGTCCACAAGGTTTTTTCCCCTTTGCCCTCATTTTCTCCCCCAACCCCCCCCAAATTTGGCGTTTTTCCGCTGCCTTGCGGCCCCCCCCCCGTTTTCCTCTCCTCTTTCTTCTGGCACTCGATCCGTGAAGGGTTTTTGGAGCCGGGCCGTCTAATCCTTTTGAGACCCTGACCTGGTGCTTTTTTTAGGCCTTCGTCTGATGGTTGGTTGCCCCCTCCCGCTGTGGACAACGGTTTTTCAGGTGCTGTTCTTTTTCGTGGTTTCCGCTCTTTTTTGCCCAGAGCTTTCCCCCTCTTGCCCTATTGTGGCGCTTTTGTTCAACTCCGCCTTTTTCGCCAGTGCTTTGTAGTTTCTTTAAAGTGGACTGGTATCCCCTTTTTTCTTTCGCCCCCTATTCCTCCAACTTCCTTCTACTTGATCTTTGGAGTCACCACTCACAGGGACCCCGACCCCTATGGCGAAATTGTTTGTCTCCAGGATGGGATCAAAGACCATCGACTCCCCCTTTTTCATTTTTTCCCCCCACCCCGACCACGTTTCTGATTTTTTAGTCACCTTCTTCCCCTTTCGAGAAACCACATACGTCAAGACCGGAAGTGTTACGCTTTTTACCCCCCCCCTAGGCAATGCCCTTTCCCCTTTTTCTCGGTCTTGGGTTTTTATTAAAGTGCCTGGCGGGGGCAACAGTTGGTTCCTTTCGGACCCCCTTTGCGTCGGGTCACTTTGAGAAGCCTGGGCTTGGAGAGCAAGTTTGTTCTTTTTCTTGGTTTTTTCTCCCGTCCTCATTCCCCAGGCTTGCCGGTCTTTACTCCGAATTGCCGGCCGTTCTTTACCCCTCTTCCTCATATAGACGGATCGAGCCTGGAGATCCCCGGCATTCCCCTTTTTCGTTGTTCCGGCCTTGTTGTTTTTTTTCCAGCCCATTTTTTGCTCATGAGATTCATTCCGCGCCCCCCCTCCTGGTTGTCCTTGTCTTGGATCGAACTCATATCCAGGTGGTGACCTTGCCACTTTTTCCCCCGGTTCCATTGCTGTTGTACAACCAGATTTGACCCTCTTCGTGGCTGTTTTAGGGATCGTTCCACAAAAGTTTTTTCCTTTTCCTTCCCCCCCCGTAGTTTAATGGGGAGTCGACGGTTAAGGACGTAAAATCGATCCTCTTCCGTTTTTTCGTTGTTTCTTTTTTTTTTGTGCATTTTTGTTGCACCGCCCCAGGTCACCAGAGACCGAGGTGATGGGACGTGTCCCTCGGTTTTTTCAGGGCAGACTGCTCGTATGTTCCGTACCCTTTCACGCGTTCGTATGGCCCTCTACCCTGCACCCACCCGATCCGTTTTTGCACGTATATTTCTTGCCCCTCCCTTGTTCTTTTTTTTTGCGTCTTTGTCTGGCCCTCTTTTTTTCCCCCAGCGGTCCCCACGACGCTTGGTGAAAGTTTCCGGAGTTCCACTTGGATCTAGGTTTTTCCCTGGTTTCTCCCACCTTTCTTCGTTTCCGAACGTTACTGGCGGGGTTCCGGATTTTTTGCCCATCATCTCCCTAATATCCCTTTTTCTTTCCCACTTCATACAGTCCTCTATGTCGCAATCTTCTGATCTGGCGTCCGCGTTAGCTCTCTTCTCTTTCCCCTCACCTTCCCTTTTTTTGGAGGAGTCCCGAAGGAGGCATTTCGGGTTTTTTTACCCCGTTCCTTTTAGGCCCGAAGATGAGCCCAGAGAATGGAGGAGTTTCTTTTTAATTTCGTGTTTGAGGGCTTGATTTCTGTTCCAAACCCCTCCGGTGGGCTCGTCGTTTGCCACTTTTTTCCCCCCTCCGTTGTTGATCTTCCCTAAGTGCTCTTTCAAGTCTGTTACTGGTCCGCCGGCTCCCCCCTCCCTTCTCCGTTGGGCAGTTCGTTGGACGTTGTAAAGATCGTGTTTCCACAACGCCATCTCCCGTGATCTGAAGTTGAAGTGCGTCTTGACCTTTCGTCCATTGACTTTCTTGTCTCTGTTTTATTGCGTTTTGGCTGTTTGCGGGAGCATGAATAACCCTTGTCCCCTTTTTTTCTTTTCCCCCTTTCCCCCCCTGGCCCTCCAGTCCTCAACACCTCCAGAATTATTCCATATTTTCACGGGGCTGATTTTGGTTTTTTTTCTGCGGTTGCAACTTTTTGCCAACTCATACCGAGGTATTCTTTTTTTTTCCTCATATTCTTGCCTTTCATTCCTCCGTCCCATGACTCCCATCACTTAATTTTGAGTTTTTTGACGATAGACTGTCCCTTGAATTTAATAAATGTGTACCAGGAGACTATGGGAAACTCTTTATAGTTTTGCCTTTTTTGAATTCCCTTTTTGACCCGAGAAGTGTATTTTTTCCCCATTTTTTTTTTGATTACCTTTTCCCCATTTTTTGAAGCAACTCACGTATTTGACACCCCTTGGTTCGTGCGCCGTTAGAGTTGGCTGTGGCTTCCCCCTGATTTCCAAGCGTGTGATCCTTTCCTTGCTTTCCTTTTACTCATTTTTCCCGGTCTCGTCGATTCCTCACTCGGTTTTACCAACGAAGGGTTGCTTTTCCCAATGGTCGGTTTTCCCCTTTCCTCTTTGTTTTTTGTAATTTGGTGTCTGTTATGAGTTCGACACATCTTTTACCCACTTCTATCCCCCCTATTGGTCGCAAGGGCGTGACTCCAGTCCCGTTTTAATCCCTCTCCCTTGCACTTTCCCCCCGTGTCACCATGCCTCTTCCCGCATGTTTTCGTAAACGTCGGTCTTGCACACTCGAGGCTCACATGTCCCCTTCTCGCTTTTCCCTTCCTTTGGTGGCTCGATGTGTCGTCTTTGGCGAGACCCTTTTTTCTTTCGTGGGTTCGGTTCGGCACCGATTTTTTTTTGGCTTTCCTTGTTACTTTTTCGCACTCATTCCCTAATAGGTTATGTACCAGTTCTTCGTGACTCCCCAAGTCTTGTATTTCTTTCCTTCACCCCCGTGTAGGGTAGTTTTTTCCTATAAAAGGGCCATTTGACCCTTTTTTTTTACTTCACTCTCTTTTTCAGGTCCCCTCACCCCCTGTTAATCAAAGGCGCGGACATCGACACCTTCCCCAGGTTTTAGCGTAATTTGTCCTTCTTTTCCAGTTGCTTTGTGCCTTTGTCTGCCCCTTTCCCAAAAAGATTTTTGTCTTTTCCGGTCTGCCAACATCAATTACTTCTTTCAGTCCCCTGCAGGTTTAATTTGACAGGCCCTTTCCTTTGACGGGTTTCCCGACCTTAGCGGCGTGCCATCTACCTCTCGTTTTTTCATGGTGGCCGCCTCAAACGTCGGGCACGTTCGGAAATCTTTTGTGATCTTGGTTTTTCTGAATGGTTGTTTTAAAGTCCCCCCCTTTTTTGGACTTACCAGGATGTCCAAGTCGTTAGACGTTGCTTCCAACCCGGGAGAGATTTTTTAATGTCTTTCAACCTTTTGAAGAACGAAATTTGACCTTTCCCCTTTTCTTTCAGCCGTTTTCGTCGTCAGATGTTGTTTTCCTAAACAGCCCCATCTTCCCCTGAGCTGTGGCCAGCGTTCCGCCATTCCCTTTTCCCTTTTTTGTTTGGGAGGTTTTGCCCTTAATTTTTCTTTTTTTCCCTGCCGACTATTGTTCTTTTTTGGGTCCTCTTATAATAGTCATCTTTCCCCGGCTCGTTTAAATTTTCTCAAAACCCGTAATTTTTTTGAGTTGTCCGCCAGTGGCTCATAGATATTTGTCTTCCTGTCCTCCTCCGCGTGGCCCGTCGTATGAGGTCTTTGGTTACACCTTCATTCCTCTTTTGGTGAGAGACGTTTAACAATCATCTGCGTTCCTCCGGGCTTCCCCCTTTCCCCCCCTTTCTTTGTCTTTTCCCTTCTTGACCGCCACCCGTGATCCTCTTTGGGCGCTCTTTTTTTCTTCCAGATCCTTTTGACCGAGGAAAGTTCTGGAGCGCACTTTTTGTTGTGTTCCTTGTGGGACCAGTCCCCTCCCGCCTTGCTCTGTCGTGATAACCCGCGGGGTGTCCGGACGTCTTGTGTACCTTGGAGTGGGGGTTGTCCCCCTCCGGACGTTCGGGTCATTTTTTTTGATTTTCCGTCCGTTTTCCCCTGATTT
>Ga0179593_1519652_pt1 | contig 17695 bp, 21 predicted proteins | sample CZODoug2_1_08_16_FD_185931 | JGI IMG/M metagenome (GOLD analysis project Ga0179593, IMG submission 185931) | Vadose zone soil fungal communities from Angelo Coast Range Reserve, California, USA - CZODoug2_1_08_16fungal (PacBio error correction) | ecosystem: Environmental > Terrestrial > Soil >... | reverse complement strand
AGCGTTGCTTTTTTGTCGCTTCTCGATAGGAGAGTTTCCCCCCTCTTTCTTTATGGCTTTTCCTTTTTTTTCTCCCCGGAGTGGACAAAGAATAGGTCTGCCTCATTTCTGGGTTTTTCCTTTTCCCGATTCAACTGCGGTGAAGCGACGTATTTGTGGCTGAGTTGGTTCGATTTCCAAGATTTTTTATTTTTTTTCTCTTCTCCTTCTTTAATCTGAGGGGTTGAAGAAGGGCGATTTTTTCCCCCTTCCTAATGTTCCTTTAGTGTTAAAGGGAGTTTTTACGTCATTAGGAGTTGAGATTTGGGTTTTCCCCCCCCAGTTATGACCTCTGTTTTCGTGGAGTCCATCGGTGGATATATGGGAAAGTGGTGGTTTCGCCATCTGTTTGGCGGTCGTCCTTGCCTCTTCTTCCATATTCAATTGTGAAGTTTGCCAACTCCCGTGAGCTTCTTTTCCATGGATTCTTTCTAGTGGAACCCTGAACGCGGCACGACCCCCTCCGTTTGTAGTTTTAGCGCCCCCTCTTTCCTTTGCGACCCTGGGGTGCTCTTTCAGATTAGTGGTCAGGGTCTACCTAATTGTCGGCATTTTTTGGCCACATAACGCCGCTTTCTTGTAGCGTTGCGATGTTGAAACGCGATCGAGTTATCTTCTCCGTTCTGTTGTTCTTTGACGGATGCTCCTTAAAAAAGTTTTTGGCTTTTGCTGCCACATTGCGTGCTTCGGGATCGGAACGCTTTCGATTCCCTTCTTTTTTTGTTTTTAAATTTGTTTATTATCCCCCCTCTCTGGACGTCTAATTTCAGCGGGGGAAGACCCCGGAAATTTTTTGCCTTCTTTTTTCCCATTTCTCCTCGGTTCGACGGCAAGAGTTGGGTAATCGAGAGGATTTGATCCATTTTTCGGCTTCGGTTAATCCGAGTGTTTCCGAATACGCATCGGTCCTTCTTCTGTGGCGCAGCGACTGCGGTGTTTCACTTTGATGACCCCCCTTTCTCCTATGATTATTAATTGAGTTGCCCCCATCTACTTTTAGAAGTCAACACCCGTTTCCCGGAGACTCTTTCAGTACCCCAGGAAACCGGAGACGAAAAAAGGGTCCACTCTGTGTTTTTTTTTTTTTGAGCATCTACTATTTGCAAGAGAACCCTTTCGAGTTGTGAAACGGTTGTAATCGTGAAGCCCAATGCAAAACCCCAACCCCTTGTTAAAAACCTCTTTCAGCAATTTAAACGCTAGGGCGGACAGTTCACGGCGGAAGAGGTTTGCGGAAGCTTCTTTTATTTTCTTTGGTGCTCTTTACCCATGGTAGGATAACCTTTTTGTTCCCCCTTTTTTGATGCACAACAACTCCTACGTTTGTGTTCCCCGTCCCAGGACTAAACGCCCTTTTCCTCTGAAACGTGCTGTGTACTTCCCGCTACATCTTTTTCGTGGTGCCCAACCCTAATGGTTTAATAAGCCCCCTAGAGATATCTTCCCATAAATCCTTGGGTAGGGCGTTTTGTTGACTTTTCTGGTTAACTGTCTGCAACTCATTACCCCTTCCCCCCTTTCTAACTACATTTACGGTGGACCAATAGATTCAGAATTGTTTGGGTTTCGACGAAGTTCGATCCCTTTGATTATGGTCCCGTAGTGGTAGAAGTCTGCCTTTTCTTTTGTCATCTCAACACCCTTTTCTTTTGGATCATATGGTAACCACGCTGGCTGACCGAAACAATAGTGGTATTGCTTCGCTTTCCTCCATCTTCGAAACCTGTCCTGGTTCTCTCGTGAAGTAGCAATAAGTTTCCTTTTCCCGTTATCCTACCTGCATTAGTGCCATCCCCTTAAGTGCTCTTCCAGTTTCATAAGGGTTATGCTCCGCTTTTTCCTTTTTTTTCCTTTCAAATTTTGCATCTAGCATGCCACTAGACAAACGCGCTTCGGTCGCCTCTCCGTACAACATCGAACAAAGCACCTTGCCCTTTCGTGATCGGATTTTATTGCTTTGTTCAATTGCACTTGCTCCCCTTTCTTTAGTGTTCACCTTGGCAAACTTGTTTCTTCCCTTCTGAGCTTCGTAAGTTGCGGGATGTTATGGGCCACCTGACTTCTTTCCCTCGAGTTTTTAGATTTGGCCTGGGCGCTTATGCGATTCTCCGTTCTTTTTTTCTTTTTTTTGAGGCGACAGCTGTCCAAGTTGCAAAGCCTCCTACCCTTTTGAAGTCCTCCTTTCGGCCCGACCCACTGGGGATGGACTTCTTCGTCCCTTTTTCAGAAGAGTTGTTTGTCCCTGCCCTCAAGCCTTTTGTGGACTCATACTGATAAGGAATGAGTTTTGCCTATGTGCCCCCATCTTACTTTACCTTTGGATAGTCAGTTGGATAAACTTACACGCGCTCTCTTGGATCCTTCTTTTGTTTTCTGCCCAACTTTATTATGTCCATTGTTTCCCTTCCCCGACTTGTTGATGAAGATTCTCTCTACCTCGAAGCTTTTTTTTTTCTGAGAGGTAACCATTAAGCCAAATCTATTTCCCCCTGATAACATGAACCACTTCCCTTTCAAAACCAAATGTTTTGCCGCCTTCGATCGCGTCCCTCGTAATCACTGCAGTATCCGTTCATTCACCCTCCTTCATCCGCCCAGCGAACCGCATTACTTGAGATCCCTGTCCTTTAGTTCGTTCTTTTCTCACTTTGGAAAAATCCGGTCTTGGACGCGTTCCAGTCCCCCATTGGTTAGGTCCACAAATACCTTGACCCAATCACTGCTGAGCTTCGCGCTTAGCCTTCCTCTGTCGTAAGAAGTGGGTTCCCCGGATTCGGCAAATCTCATACGGTCCCCCCACATGTCCTCCGTCCCCAAATCATGAAGGTGCCCCTATCCTTCCCCCCTCCGAGAGATTGCTTCCGCAGCCTCCGTGGTACCAAACTCAAGCCATCGTCTTTTTTCCAGCCTGCATTGACCCACGCCGCGAAGTATCCGGCCATTCCCCCCAAGTTTGCTCTGAGACCCCTATAGCGCAACCCTCAGCGCGTGGCTAGAGGATAGTGCGGATGCGGCACCGAAGCCTCCTTTACTTACCACAAAGGGGAATACCCAAACCCACTCGACAGGAGTTCCCTTCCAGTTCTTCAAGTGTACGTTTTCCCCGGGGACACGACTCCACGTGTAGCCCTCTTAAAACAGGCACCTCTCGCTCTTAAGGAATGAAAATAGACTTTTTTTTTCCTTTTCGCGTCCTGTACAATACTCAACGATTGTCGAGTTCCTCCAGTTAGAAAACTCGGCCCCCCTTTTTTGTTGTGTCCACCCGAAAAACCCAAGTAGTCATTCCCGTTGCTCATCATAAATAATTCCACTTTTTTTTTGTGTCGTAGTCGCTCCCCCCATTTCACGCTAGTACACCTTATACAGATGGGAGTTTTTTTTCCCAGTTGATTTTGCCCTGCAAGGCATAAACTCCCCCCCACAATTTTCGGTGACTTCCTCTCGAGAGGTGCTTTTAGCGGTCCTGACTAACAGTTTAATTGTTTAATTTGTTCCAAAGAATCAAAGGTGATTTTCAAGTTCACCCCCACCTTAAAGGTGTCAGAACGGTTACCCGGTTTCCGTGGACGGAGCATGGTCTTTCCTTCCACCCCTGGTTATTGTTGTTAACCCTTCTTCTATTTTGGGTCATTCTCCTTTTGGGAGCCTTTATCGGATGCCACCAGTATTCATTCGTAAGCTGACTTCTCCTTTGACGGCCAGCTGCAATTGATTCGCGTTCAAGCGCTTTTCCCCCCAAAAAAAAAAATCACCCCTGGGCTTGGGCTTCCCCGAACCTCGTTACCGTCTCTTTTCCTGCCTCTAAGATTCAACCCTCACCTGGCAGAGTTTGTAAGGGGTTCAATTTCGTAAGTGTTTCTCGGCTTTCCCTTTCACTTAATAATCAGTACTCCTTTTTTCTCGTCGGATGTACCAAACCCCCCTCCCCTTCCCGTGCCAACTTCGCCGAATGCCGTACCTTAATAGCCCTTTTCATTCCTCCTTGCGAACCCCCCGGTCTTCGCTCGCGATTACACAGCATCTGCCTGAGAAATCCCTCACTTTTCAGACCTCTGCTCCAAACCCATCCGGTTTCCCCCGCTGAATATCCCCCCCTTTTTTCCTCAAGCTCCTTCCTCTTTACAGCGTAGGCACCCGCCCCCTAGAGCCTTTCGATCCCGGCTCCATCCGCCACTTGCGAGCCGCAAGCTTTTTCCTGGTTTTCCTTTCGTCCTCGTCGGTTCCTCACGTCGAAGAATTCTATACACGCGACTCGCGTTTCTCCCCTTTTCCTCGGCTTTTTTCTCCGAACCTCCTTCACATTCGGTCTGGACCGGCCTTAATCGGCCCCCAACCCTTTTGGTTTCTTCCCGTCCCCCCTCCGCGCGACAAACCAAAAAAGCGCGTCGAGGCCCCCTTCACCCAGCAAGGCTTCTTTCAATCCAGATGCCTCCCACAAACGTCAATTTTTCTTCTCTCTGCAGCGAACACCGCCTTCCCCTTGATTTGCCCCCTTAAAATTCCTTCTTTCCCTTTTATTCCCCCCACCCTTATTGCCTCCTTAACCCGTGGCTTCTTGAGCTCCTTTCTTCCCAAAATCAACGCCCATCCCTTTTCTCTTTCTAATTCTTCTTTTTACATCTTTTTTTTCGAACCTCAGACACGGCCACCCCCTCGCTCACGTCCAAGCACCGTCTCACTTCCATTCCCTCAGATTCCGCCCGCAGCATAATTGGACCACCCGTCAAAGCCCCCCTACCCCTTCCCTCTTCACGATCTTTTTTCTTCCTTTCAACCCTCCTTTCTCTTCCTGGGGTATGCAACACCACCTCCTGAGTCACGCCCTTTGCCCACTTCCTCGAGTAAGAAACCCTCAAGAATACGGTTTGGATGACCCTCCTAGCTCGCCCCTCTTTTATCTTTTTTCCGACCTCCGTTGTTGTTGTTTCTTTTCGGATAAGGCTTCTTTTTTTTCCTCTCCAGAGAGGGATCCCTCCCCCTTTGAATTCCTTTTTTCTTCTGTTTTTTTTTTATTCTTCTCCCCGAAGGGGACGGCAAAGAATAGGGCCCCTCAGTTTCCAAATCTTTCGATGGTTTTTTTTTGATCCGTACTTGAATCGTATGTGGATTCTTTTCTCTTTTTTCCTCCCTTTGGACGGGGGGGAATTATGCGGCGCGGCTGAACGCTTTTCTCAGATTTTTTTCTTGTGTGTTTTTCAGTGTGAGCGTTTTACTTGATTTTTCTTTTTCGGGAGTTTTTTCCCTCCGGATCCGCCAGCGAAGTGATGTTTTGCGTTTCCAACTGATTCTTTTTTCCAGCCCTCTTTTTTCTCGGATTGCCATTCAGGGGGATCTTTTTGCTCTTTCCCCTTTCCCCTTTGCGGCAGGAGTTTGTGTTCCACGCGGCTGATCTAGTAAAACATTTGTGAGTTTGGCCTTGTCTTTGATTCAAGCGGTCATCTTCGATGTTGGAAAGTTAACCGTTTTCACTCACCGCGCTTTTTTGTCCAGGTGGTGCTCTTATTTTTTCTTTGAACCCATGGGTTGCCTTGGTTTCCCCCCGTTGGAGTGTAGTGGTCCCAATTCAAAGCCTCCCCTGTCCTGGCATCTTTCGATGACCGCTCTTGTTCTCTCTTCCTCCTGAATTTTTTTCCAGGATTGCTGCTTGGTTGGTGGCACTCTTTCCTTTTCTTTCTCTTGCTTCTGGTTTTCTGTCAACGCGCGATCTGCGGTGCCTCGCCAATATTTCCCCTGCCACTTCTCCTTCTCTCTGCTTTCAGCGGGGTGGAAGCGACCCTTTTGAAATTCTTCGCCGAAGAGCTTTGTCTGTAGCGCCCTTCAGCGTTACTGAGGGTCTTCGAACATCGTGTTTTTCATTTGGCCTCTGAGTGAGTTTCTCTTCCCAACACGCATCGTTTTTTTTTTTTCGCCCGCCTTTTTCGGTGTGGGACATACCTTCCCGCGATTTCTTTTTCCTTGATTTGCCCAGATTAGAAACCTCTCCTTCCTTACCCTCCCGGCCCCTCCTACAGGGAGGGGACCGCTTTTCAAGCTTTTCGCGTGTTCCTTTTGAGCCCCTCCACAAACCCCCTTTCCCCACATCGATGGCCGCGAACAATGCCCGTCCCCCTTCTAGGACTTTGATTGGTCGTTCTCTCTCCTGGAGCTGGTGTTCTCCCCAAAATCCCTTTCCTTTTTCACCCGTATTACAACTGTGGGTTCCCCATTCCCCTGTTTCCCGACAGCCCCTTCCCCCCCTCTTTTTGGTTCCCTGATATCCATTGGCTTTGAGGAGGTCAACTCCCTTACTTTTAATGCCGAAGCAACATAAGAACTATAGATATAAAAAAGGGTATTGTAGTTGTTTTTCGGAAGTTATTCCCATTTTTTTTCTCCCTCTCACCTACCCCCAGCGATACGGTGGTTTCCTACTCTTCTTTTGGTTCTAAATCCCTTGAGTTGCACTCTGAGTTCCTAGTCTTCGTGTCGAAGAAGACAGTGTGTTCTCTCCATGTCCCCCCACACAACCGGGCGAGTTGTCCACCTGGCACAAGCTGTTGATTTCAATATTGCTTTTTTTTCTTTTACATTCTGCAGCCCCTGAGTCAAAATTATTTTTCGGTCCTCACCTTCGGGAGCGTTTTCAGGTTTCTCTTCACGGGAATACGTCCTTTTCCTTTTAGTGAAAGGGATACCTCCCCTTTGCAAGAGAAGGTGATCTAATTCTCCTTTTTGTTGTGTTTTACTTTTTTCGAAAGTATTTATTCTTCCTAATTTTTTTGGCAGTCCTTTGCGACCCTTGATTTTCTCTCAACCCCCACGCTTTATTTTTTTCTCTCGCTGTCGTCAGAAAAACTAGCCACCCCCCCCCCAATTTTGTGGTACAGTGAAGGAGAGGATTCTCAGTTTTTTTTTTTCCAAGGAATCGATATGGTCCATTGGATGTGTGGTCCAAAGGGTTGGCGAACCGTTTTTCGCGTCGAGCCAGCGTTTGTCCCTCTTTTTCGTGATTATTTTAAGTTTATTTTCTGTTTTGCACGAGGCCCATGCCGTTTGCCCTCCTTACCGCGTGCCCGCGGCCCTTTTTTGGGTTACAGATGACTCAGTTTACGCGCGACGCCAAATACTTTTCTATTTGCTCCCGGATGTTGCTGCCGAACCACCGTATCTTTTCTGTCAGGTTTCCTTTTGTCTTTTTGGACACAGTGCGCCACCACTTCTGACACGTTTGGCAGTGACCGCGCAGGACTTGTTTTTGCTCCTTTCCCCCCCCACTTCCGGGCTGGCGGATACTGCAATTTTCCCGTTCCCTTTTCTAGGACTTCTCTCCTATTTTTTGAGTGTTTTTTTTGCCGGAAAGTGCGTCTGTTTCTCAGGTGCGTTATTTCCCCTTGTTTCTTCAGGAGGTCTTCGCTTCCTCATCCTCCGTTTTTGGTCCTTTCATTCTCCTCTTCGCAAGCCACACCCCCATAGCCTTTCCCACCCACTCCCTTCTTTTCTTTTTCTTCGTCGCCGGTCATCCAACTGCACACCGTACCGTTCCAGCCCTTTGTGGTTCAATATTTTTTTTTCCTTCACTTAGCGTTCCCCCTGAGCGGTCTTCACAAACGTCCTTTTTAGTACCTTTTCCCCTTTGACAAAACCCTTCCGTCGGCTGGCCTTCGTTTTATACACCAAGGTGTTCCACTTCCCATTATTCTTCCTTGATTCGGAGGCAGCTTTGATTCTTCTAGACCCCTCAGCTTTCAAAGTTTTGGAACCTCAATATGAGCATCACCTGAATCCGTCAAACAGGCAGCATTTGACAAATACATCCCACCTTTTCCAGCTTTGTTTTCTCCCGAGTCCCGTTACGTGGTCAAACTACACTCTCCCACAGATGTGCTTCCGCCCTCTCTCCCTCCGTTCCGCCACATGACCACCATTGCTTTTCTTTTCGGCCTTCTTTGCGTGAAACCTCCGAGGGTTTGATTCTTCTTTTGCGAGATGCGGGTCCCTTCCATTCTTCTTCAACCACTTGAACTCCCCAACGTTTGCCACAACACCCTCCCTCTCTTTACCTCTCCCCTTCCCGTCTGCACCTTTACGTTTTTTTCCCACGCCCACCTCTTCAAACCTTAAAAGACTTTCTTCTATTCGGAAACGCGCATTCAAAGCCATTTTTTTTTTTTTCTGGTTTCCTTCCCCTCTTTTAGCAACTACACGCTGATTCTCTCTTTTTTCCGTCGCCACTTCGCGGCCTTCCGACTCCCGTCGTCTCGACCAACGAGTTGCTTTCCATTCTACCTTCCTGCCCTGCTGTTGAGTCGCTCAACAACCATATAATCGACCTCCGGCTTTGTTTAGTTCGCTCAATTGTCGCCTATGCCCCCTCCTCCAATGCACGCGCCACTTCCCTTTTCCTTCTAGATGCTTAGTGTCTTTCCTTTCCTTTTTTTCCTCCCCTTTCCAATTTAGTAATTTGCCTTCCCCGGCCCCCAACCCGAAAGGTGCATCACTTCCCTTTTTTCGTTGAGACTTGGGAACTCAACCTTTCTTGAATCTGGAATTTTTTTTGTGGAGCTAGGCCAAGGAATTCTTTATGCCCTCCAAAAACCTTTCTTCCCCCAAGGCTCCTTTGACTTTCCGCTGAACGCATACGCTTCATTCTCGGGCGGCCTCTTGCAATTTGTTTTTTGATTCGCTGGTTGATGTTTCCCCCACTTTTTGTGCTTTGGTTTATTCAACTCGAACCTCGCTACCTTAGCTGCTCCGACTTTGAATGATAATCTCCTCTCCGGAGGAATTGGCCCGTTCCTTTTTGTCCTTTCCGTTCCGTTTTCTCGGCTCGGCCCTCACTATACTCCCTCTTTTTGAGCTTGTTTATCTCAGAGTATGTTCCCCCAACACCGCCTTCTTGTGTCCCTTTTCCTTCTCTAATGCGTTAGTAATAGCCCTACTCGCTTTGACCGGATCTTGGCCTTATAATCCCCCCCTTCCCCCCCCCCTTCGGTGCGGCTACTTCCCAGCTCCGCAGCTTCGCCACCTTCTTTTCGGTCTTTCCCCCCCTGCCTAGACTCGGGATTCCTCCTCTTTTTCAGAAGCTAGCTCCGAAAGAATGTGACCCGCTCCCTCTTCAGAGACACTCCCTCTCCCCCCCCCTCGCGCGTCCCCTCTGCCATTCCTTTTTCAGCGATCCTCACTTTCTTTGCAACAAGGGCAGGCCCTCGACTAGCTTTAAGTCTGATCCTCTCCAACCGCGATTTTCGTTTTACTCCAGCAACTGCCATTACATGCCCTTCACGTACCTGCCCCACCCCCCCCCCTCAAGTTCTGCCCGTGCCCCACCATAATCAGGTCTCAACCCTTGTCCCCCACTATAGCTCCAACACCCTCCCCAACAAGCGCGTTCGTGCCAGCGTTTTTCCCTGTTCCCTTCCTTCGCAGATTGAACAGCTTCCCCCCCCCCTCATCTTTGCACCCTTCCCACATTTCCCTTTTTATATGCGCGCATTCAAAGACCAAACCGTTCCAACTCCATATTTCCTCTAATCCCCCCTTAATTGCCTTCCCCCCTCGAAACAGGAGTTTTATCTGCCCCAAACCTCAACCAATCCCCCTTCGCTCTGACTTCTTCCCGGCCCTCCATCCGCAATTCCCCCAATTCTGCTTCTTCTCACACTGTGGTCTTCCTCCTTTTTATGCCATTATCTTTCATCTCCCTCCGAAATAATTGCACCCCCGTCCCCGTCCTCACCTCCCCACCGACTACTGACCCGGTTCGGACTCCAGCACTTTCCTTTTTTTCGTACCATGACCCCTGCTCTGCACTTCTCCCCTCTTCCTGCCCTTAATTTGGTGACGACGTAAACCCTTCTTCCCTTTTTAATTCGGTTTTTTTCTTTCTCCATCTCCTATCGAAAGGAAACCCCGCAAATATATTTCTTTCTGTTTTTTCTTTTTAGAGTTGCCTTTTTTAGCTTATACGATCTTTGAGATTTATAAAATCCAAACCCTTTCTTGTCGACTTCCTCCCCCCCTTTCTTTCCCCCAATCAATAGGAGTGACTCCGGCTTTGGTGCTAACATGCACCCCTCTTTTTCTTTACGTTCCTTTTTTTTTGATGTTTTTCGTAGTCTGGGAGCCTGCGTGGACGGTTGGTGCGTCAGGCCCGGCTTGAATATGAGTGAATGAAGAACCGGTTTTGTTACTTTTTCAAGCGGATCCTTTGGCGTGGCTTGGATTTCATCTCCTCTTACTCTTTCTTCCTGAGTGTTTCTTCGTGGATTTCCGTATGGAGATCCAGACTCCGGTGTGGGGACGGTCAATTAAGTTGATAGCTGCTCCCTTAACGGGAATTAGAAGACCGAGTTTTCTCGTCCTGGCTCTCCGGTCCTCCTTTCACTTCCATGAATGGTGGTTCCCTTTCTACCCTGATGTTGTGTTTTTTGTTCCTTAACCTCCTGCACAGAAACGCGGCTTTTTTTTCCTGTGTGCGCGTTTTTTTTTCCCGGGTTGCTATTTCCTATTTGTTTTGCCGGAGTGACCGTGATTTGGAGTTCCGTGTTCGACTAAACCCCTCCTGGACGGTCCTAGTTGTGTGTGAAACCGCAGATTCGCGTTTTGCGTGAGGAACCCCTTTCCCTCAGGCTAGACTTTTTTTTGCCAACTTTTCGTCCCTCTTTTCCCAATGGGCTGGTTTCTTCCCTCTCTCCCTGCGTTCTCTCGCTTTGCAATCTAGGCGTCCTTCGTCCCGCTTTTCGTCCAGAGGGGGTAATTCCCGAACCCCTGTGCCTTTTTTTGCGTTTGGAGAGCTGGCCTTAGCGCCGGCAGTTTTGCTTTTCCTCTCTTGCTGGTCCCGTTTCTCTTTCTTAATGCTGCCGGGACTCGAGTTATTTTTACGAATACTTGCCTTCTGGTCGGCTTTTTTTCTCCCCTTCCTCCTATACGCGGAGATTTCGCTCCTCCAGTCCTAATTCCCATCCTCACCAGTTTCTCTGGAAACCTTCGCCCGACCGGCCCATTGGAGGGGGCCTTATTCAGTCCTGAGCTGCAGCCCCCTTTTATTCTTTTTGACGTTGTGAACCAACCCCCCCCCCCTTCTTGGAACTCGTCCGTCCCATTTTCCACTTCCCGGGCGGTGGAATTCTGTCCGTTAGGTCCTCCTTATGATTAAGTATTTTTTTTCTCAGATTTTGCTCTTTATTCTGGCCCTCCTTCCGGTATGAATCCCTGCCGAGGATTTGGCCCATCCTCCCCCTTGCCTCAAAGCGGTCCTTTTTCCCATTTCGATTGCGGGTCCTTGTTATCATTGAGGCCAACACTTACCCTTAATTCTTCCCCGATCCCCCCTAACAAACTTTTCTCTTCTTACAGTATGTTCGCTCGTTTTGGTTGCTTTTGGCGGGCGAAAAACCAACATTTACGCTCCCCATTCTCCGGGACATGGAGATTACCGGGTTTTCGTTCCCCTACGCCCTTTCGCTCCTTATTTCTCGCACGTGGACTCTTTGTCGCCCTCCGGTCGTGGAGCGGATGAACCCAAAAGGGCGCCTACTAAAAAAAGTACAATCTTGGTTTGGACCCCTAGCAACCCTGAGTACTAAAGAGCGACCCCCTCCCCCTCATGTCCCAACTTTATGTTAATGCTTGCGTTTCGCTTTCCATTTCTCTGTTAGTTTTTCCTATTCCGGTTCCTTAGTCTTGAAACTTTTTTCCCTTTAACGCTCTTTTCGTTTCTCTTCCCGTTTTGTTTGTTACTTTTTCGTTTTAAATTTTCGATTTTTCTTGCCGTCCTTTTCGATCAATTTTTTCCTCTGTCTCCTTTTTCGTAACCCCCCAAAGCCCCCCTGACATGGGTCATTGCTGGTTCCGTCAGGGTATACCTTTTCACAATGTTTCCCGCCAAGATGTGAGGATGTAGTTGGGAAAATTTTAAACTGGAGAGGGATCAGTCGCTGGTCCTTTTGAGGTACCGGTATCTTCATGGTAAAATTGCTTCTGCTGTCCTTTGAGAATTTTGCCTGTCGTCCCTCCTCCTTCCTCCCAGTCCACTTATTCCTTTGGGAGGTAAACTTTCGACAATTCCTCCGAGGGCTCAATAATTCCTACTTAATGTCTTTCTTCCTACCAACTTTTTGAGGGCCTAACCGTCGTTTGTCCTCCGGATTGTTTGCCCCCGTCCCCCCCTGACCGACTTGAAGTTTGTGCCGAAGCCTTCAGGTGCGTTCGCTGGCAATGGAAAAGATCCCTTATGATCTTTGCAGTTTGACCGGCGTTTCACCTCAACACGACTCATTACTGGATACTTAGCCACTGGTGGGATTTTTACCTGCTCTTCCCCTGAGACATGGCGATGCGTTTTTTGACGAGGTATTTCTATCTGTCTCCTTCTACTCCTTTTTTGTTGTTTCTCTACACTTCCTTACCCTACAACCAACCGACAGAGACATGTCCCATTTACCCCCCATAAATTTCCGGACACCACACTCTATAGCCTCGCCATGAGCTTTTTTATTAAGAATGTCCTAAACACCAGATGTAAAGAAATTTCAATCATCGATTTCCAATAGATAACCATCTTGAGAGGTATTTACAAACTTTCTTTTAGGAAGGCCGGGTTTGTAAAGTTGGAAAAAAAAACCTTTTTTTTTAAACACGGTTCCCAGCCCAAAAGGTGGTTATTCACCCCCTACCTTAAAATTCACTTTCCACTCTTTCTCCCGTTTCGCCGCCTTTTTTTTTGACTTGCGTCTTCCTCTTTCTCTCCCACCTCCGGGCCAGCTTTCTTCCTTTCCCCTGCACCAGACCCCTTCACCCCCCTCGCCAATTCGGAAGAGCCTCCCCCTCCAGACTTACTGCCCGCGCGCTTGCTCCGTTTCTTGACCCCTTTCACCCCTTTTCCCATCCTCCCGATTTGATCTGCCTGACCCCCGCGACAGACCCTTTCCCTTCCCAGCTTTTTTTTTCTCGGCTTTCTTGCGGAAGCTCTCGTTTCCCCCTTCTTTGTTTTGATCTTTATCTGTTTCCGGTTTACTTCTCCAGATTCCTCAGCGAAAATTTTAACATACCTTGAAACCACACACCTGAAATCGCTTTACCCCTTTTATAACCTTTTCCAGTCTTCAAGTTTCCCTTTGTTACAAGAATATTATGTATCCCCCCTTCTCAGACAATTTCAAAGACCGGTTCCGCCTTGGCCCTATCCCCCTAGGCTGCCCCTCCTTCCCCTTTTTTTTCGGGGTTTTTCTCTTTTCGATGTCGCCCTAATTCCCTTCTTTTCCTCGCCGCAATCTGGTGCCAGGGTCGACCTTTCTTGATTGTTTGCCATAGACCCGTTTCTGCTCCACTGATATGAACGGGATCCTTCAATCGTGCCATCCCTGCGGTAGTCGCCCCCCTTTCATGACCTCGCCCTTATCGCTGGTCGTTTCGCGTAAATGTCTTTTTCTCCTCTGCCAGCTCTCAGCCCAACCTACCCCGCTTCTTTTTCAAGGAAATTTACGGCTTTGTTCTTTTCATCCCCCCCATGTTTAATTTTGCCTCCGCAGCACTATTTCTTTAACAGCCCCCCCCAAACCCCGCAAGACTTTTTTGGCATGAAAGTATAAACTCTTCGTTGGAGACGGATCATGTCTTTTTACCCGGGTAGGAAACTCCCCCCCCGTTTGTTGATCATCGGAAGGGATTTTTCTTTGATTTTCCTTCTTTCACTTTTCGAATGACGCACTTCTTTTGAACCCTCCCCTTTCCTCCCCCCCTGGACGTTCAACGTCTTTGATCGCTGCAAGAGATGGGGTTCCCATGGTTTGGGGGAGCTTCCAGCAAACTCTTCCAAAGGTGCAGAGGTTTTCTCCAGGTGTGTTCCGCTTCCCCCGACTGGCGGTCGGAGCTGTCAGTTTCCCCCAAGCTCAGCCCTGTTTCTTCCCCCTGCTCTGGGCCCCATTCCTTTTTCTCAGGAGGATGTTCAATTCCTTCTTTTTATGCGTTCCAACCTCATTCTCCCCCCTGCCTCGTATTCGCCAGAAATAACTCTTCTCCTCCTTTAGCCTCCTTTTTTGTTACACCTTGGCTTAGAATAACCCCCGAACTCGGATCTTACTTAATAGCCCCCCCTAGGAAAACAGGGTTAGGATTCCACCTGCTTCTCCCTCTCCCTAACTCTGTACTTTCCCCTTCCCAGAAGACTACACGCCCAGATGCCCTCGCGAGTCACCGACAATCGCGCGTTATATTCCCTCGCGGTGTGCATCCCCGCGCCGCAAAGCTTCCAATTTTTGGCCCACTTCTCTTTCCAGTCTCAAGCCTCTACCCATACCCTTTTTTTCGTTCCATCGCCAGCAACCTCTGCCGTCCATGCTGTTCTTTCTCCTGCACCATCACGGTTAGTGACGTCAAGTTGCCCCTAATCTTCCCCCAATGTAAAAACAACGTGGGGAGTTGACTTTACCATCTCCCACAAAATCGTCTTTCCTCTTTCTTCCTTCACACCAATCGCCGAATGTTCCCTTAAGATGAAAGCCGTGTTCCCGCCGACTTTCCCCCCCCCCCCTACCAATTGTTTCTCGTCCGCGGCTCAGCGAAAAGACCGACCCCCTGAGGATTTTTCTTTCCCCTCTCCATGATCTGCCTGATCCCACCTGAATTCCTCCCATCGAACGTTTCCTGCTTGAGTTTCTCTTTTTCCCCCCCCCGAGTACGGCCCCCCCCCAAATCCACGCCGGCGCTTATTTCGTTTGGCAGGAGGCTCCCCTGTCTCCCCTAGCCCTCAACCAATTTGAGCACTTGTGGTCAAAGAAAACTGTCCTGGTTCTTCCTGAATCCCGAATCTTCCAGAAAGAAAATTATCCGTCCATCCTACCCCCAACCCTTCCCTTCAGTTGCACCTCCCCACATCCCACGATACGATTTTTCTCTCCTACAATCTTACCCTCCTAGGTGTACCCCAACCCCCCTCCTGATTCACGCCTTCTTTCCCTCATCGTTTGGAGACCCCGTAAAGGACACCCACACTTCCCTTCCTTTTTTGATTTCATCCCCCTTCGCCCTAGAGAGCCTTGAAAAAATAGACCTCCCTCTTCTCTTTTCCTAATCTGTTTCAGCTTGAGATTCTGCATTCTTATTGGCTTTAAAATCAAAATGAATGTTTTTGTTCTTCCTTTTTTCTACATCTTTTGGTTGTCGCCTCTCGGGATTTCCTGGGCAGGGTGTTGCACCACATTCCACCCTCATATTGGATGCGTGAGTCCGAACCTGTTTCGGGTATTTCTTGGCTGCTTCCGAGTATTTTACTCTTGGATTTTTGCTCCAATTTCTCGATTGCGGTGAATTCAGTTTCAGACTGAGACTTTGCTGTTTTTTTACCACAGGATTGAGCGCCCCCTTGAATTGTTTCCAAGTTGCTCTCTTTCCTCCCGGTCTTGCATTATCCTTGGACCTTCCGGGATTGTTCTTTATTTGGGTCCATGAGGAGCTCAAGACTCCTTTTTGGAGTCACCCCTTTTTTTTAGCTGGAATATTTTTTTTCCTTCCAGCGCGTTTTTGGCGTTCGCTGACGCGCCGCCGTGGCTACCCTTGAAATTGTGATTGGCCAATGCTTGTTTTCCTTTCATCTTGTTGTGAAGTTTCACCAGTGAACCAGCTGACCCGAACGCGCTTTTTTTCGGTGTTCTCAGATGTTTTTCTAGTCCAATGAGGTGTCATCTGATTTCCGTTAATGTCCCGTTTTTGATGTGTGCCTTAACTAAACGGCCGCAGTTCCCCGAGTTGCTCGTTTTGCGTCTCTTTTCTGAGCTTCCCTTACTTATTTGAAATTTCTTTATTGCCCTTGTTTGAAACTGCCGTCCGCGCTGCTTCCTTTTTTCTTTTTTCTCGTCCCCCTCCTCGGCCTTCTCTCGTTGGCCTTTTTCCCGTTGCCAGATTATTGAATCGGGCTATTTCTTTAATTTTATTGAACGTCGGCGGAGCTACCTGCATGACACGGGTTAGTTTTCATCGTTTTGGTATTTGTCTTCAAGCCCTTGTCGCCCCCTTCCGTCGGCTGGAATGCGTCGTGATCTTCCCTCAACTACGCAGTTCGGCCCGAAGGCTTGGAGACGCGACGGCTTTTTGTGGGAACTTCCCTCTTCGATCCCAGCTACCTCCTATTCTTCCTTTTTTCCCCTCTCGCAACTCGCTGCCCTTGACACCTCTTTCCCATCCAGGGTGAGAGGGGAATTTTTTAGGCCTAGATGTTTTTAGCCTTTTTTCCCCAAAATCCCCCCCCCCCCCCCCAGTTGGTTTTGTCCCCCATCCTGTTTCTAAATGCAAGGCCAGGCTTTTTTTTAGAGAGGGGTGTACAAAAGGCGGGCGTTCAGCTTTGAATTCCTGTCTGTCTTCCTGCTCCACGAAATTCTTGTCCTTCGCCTTTCTTTCAACTGTCCTTTTTTATCTACACACTTTTTCCCCAACTGCCCCGGAAACCAATCCCCTATTGTTTCTTTCCCCACCCCTTCTTCGGGTTTGGACTGGAATCCATTTGGATTTGTTCTCTCAAAATAACTCGCATGCAGTTTCACTAAGCAACCCTTTCGCTTCGACTTTTTATGTTGCGTCTTGTTTCTGCTCCCGGCTGGCATAGTTTTTTCAAATAAAAATTTTCTTCCATCCGGTGGACAGACTGGTGGGCGATACGCGGCTCTCCCTTTCGGTCGCGTTTCCTTTTTTTGTCGACTGACTGACTTTTTCGTTTTCCGATTAACAAAATGGATCTCCTACAAGCTTCCGGAGCGAAAATCCCCTTATCTCTTCCAGGCCCACTGCCTCATATCTGAAAAACTTTCTTATGGTCCCGCGTCCCTTTTCGAATTTGAAGGCGTTAAGGTTTTCTTTTTTTTTTCTCGTTCTCCCACTTGCCGCCCTCTTGAATTTACTTAAGGTATATACGTTCCCCATATGCAGCCCCCGTTCTGTTGTTGTTTCGTTTTTTTACCCCTTCGCTTCTGCCTTGCCTTTCCTCTCGCTGATATAAGCTCTCACATCCCTTTTTTGCTCCTCCTTCAACCCAGAAAAGCGCAACCGCACAAACCTTTTTTCTCCGCTTCCTTTCTCACCCTCTTTCTTCCGCCCCCTCTGGATGCTGGCGACACGCGTTGGTTTCTATCCTTTTCCTCACGTTCTCCCCCCCCACCCGCCCCCAACCAGTAAGTTTTAATAAACTTTACCCCGGTTTTCCACCCCCCTTCCCCCCCCGCGACAACAACCACCCCCCACTCCTGACAAACCCAGGCCAAAAACCCTGTCTCCTGGCGTGTGTCCCCCCATTCGCTGATGACCTGTTTCCTCTTCGCAGCTTCCGGCAAGAGTGGTCGGCCTATGCCCACCTCGTTCCGCCGTATTTCTTTGACCCTTAGTCCCTTCAAGACTCGCCTGCGAAGCTATAAGCCTATGTCCTTTTTTATTTGGATTTTGTTCCCCCCAGAACCCTGGTTTCCTTCACGCGTGCTCCGTTTTTCTTTTTTTTTTTTCCCCCCCTTGCTTCCCCCCCCCCCCGATCGCACACTGGTTGTCTTCCCGCTCCCTTTTCTCTTGTTATGGCAAAGACCCCTACCTTTTTTTATATTAATTTTATCCGGGATTTCCTACACCTCATCCTAATAGCGGCTGCTTTTGTCTTGACACTACTGGTTTGTCCGTTGACTACATTCCTTTGATAGCG
>Ga0179593_1460669_pt1 | contig 17696 bp, 22 predicted proteins | sample CZODoug2_1_08_16_FD_185931 | JGI IMG/M metagenome (GOLD analysis project Ga0179593, IMG submission 185931) | Vadose zone soil fungal communities from Angelo Coast Range Reserve, California, USA - CZODoug2_1_08_16fungal (PacBio error correction) | ecosystem: Environmental > Terrestrial > Soil >... | reverse complement strand
GTAGGATCCTTTCCCCCCTGCTTTTTTTATTGCCCCAGTTGTAGTTTCTTTTTTTTCTTTGCTTATGATTTTTGTCCCCCTTCAAGTTGCATGTGGTCCGGGGGGTGTCTTCGAGCCGGGTTCTAGTACTTAGTAGTGTGCGGTTTTTGCGGTAAATTAGCAAAAAGTTTCTGCCCCTTCCACGCCCCCCCCCACATTGCGTTTTGACCTGTTTGTCTTTCCGGTCCTCTCCCCTTTCCTTGTGGTGCGCCCTTAAACGTTTTTTTCCCTGCCTGCTGAGCCAGCGCGTTCTCCTTTCTGGAGTTTGCTTTTATTCCCTCGTTTTTCCATCAAAAATTTCTCTTCTTTCCTTCCCCGACCTGTTGATATCAATATTTACCCTCCAGGACAGCTCTTTTATAATGTGAACTCAGTGAGTTGACTAATTTCTGCCCCCTTTTTTTTTTATTTTTTTTCTTCGTAACTTTTCTCTCCCCGCGCCCGGAGCGTAATCCTTAGGTTTTCCCCTCGCCCAACCTCACCCGTCGGGCTGCCGTCTTTGATAGTGCTGTTTCGTCACAGGTGTCTTCTATTTTTCTCCCTCATTGGTCCTCATCCTTCTTTTCGTTTATCCTTCTTTCCATCCTCGCCGTACGCTAACTCTTGCCCCAAATTGAAACCTCCCTCCTCTCCCCCCCCTCAGCAGCAGGAGACAAGTCTTCTTTTTTGTACCGCCGTACCTTGTTTTTTTTTTTTTCCCCCCCCGTCTTTTTTTGATCCTTGCCCCGAATCACGCTCATAATTTTATTGTTCGTCATTGATCTCAGGAGCCCGTCAGTCCTTCCCTTCCCGGTGAGTCTGACAAAATCCTTGCCTCGTTGCCTTTTTTCCGCGGTCTTGTTCCCACTTTTTTTTTTTCTAGGATACATGGTTACTTAACTTTGTTGCGCGTGAGGCGACCCCCCACCTTTTTTCGCTTAAGAGTTTTCCACTACAAGGTTTTTTCCCATGCAACACTCCTTCCTCTAGACTTCCCCCCGAATCAACAAGTTTTTTGTTTCCTACGGTTTTCTTAGTGACTGGACTGTCTCTGCCACACTTCTTATTTAATACCGGGTCTTTTCCCCAAGCAACCCGCCGCTTGCGATTGTTCCTGGGAGACCCCTTTCATGATCTTCCCAAGGGGGGTCCCCCCCTGTCCAGCGTAACTTGTCTCATTTTTTTTTCATTTGCGCTGTCCCGTACCTTTCCCTCATCCACCCCCGTCGCAGGTCCCCCGCTCCAGGCGGTCTTCCTCTTCCGTTTTGATTTCCTTCATAAAAGTTCGGCATTTTCGCTTTTGGAAGTCCGTTTTTCTTTTACTCTGTCCGCGTCACTGAGGCAGTTGTGACAATATCGCCCCCCCGTCGTGGCTTTTTTCCCCCCGCTCCAGAAGAAGTTATCTTGTCCAAACCGGTGTCACTCCGCTGTTTTCCCCCCCTTTTTTACTACCGGGACCCCTTCTACGTTATTTCCGCACTCTTTTCACCGTTATTCTTAACCCAGTACGTGTGTCCACGTACTCGTCCTTTTTTTTTTTTTCTTGGCACTATCCCTCCCCTCTCCCGTCTTGCATTGGAATTGATGTTAGTGATGACCCTCTCCGCCCGTGGTCATAGAGAGATTCACTCAGGTGCCTTTTTTCTTTTTGGCTTTTTCTGCGCATTGCAAAAAACTTCGGAAAACGGGTCGTGAATCCTTGCGTGGCTACTCCGTCCCTTGCCGGTATCTAAACGCGCCTCCCTCCTATCGTCTCTTCCGACGGTTTTGTTCGTCGTCTGACCCCTTTCCTGCACCGTTGGATAGTACTCGCATCCCGATTCGGAATTTGAACCTTCCTTTGACCCATCTCCTTTTTTTTCGTTGGCCGGAAGCGGCCCCTTTCCCCTTCCCTACCCCCGGTTCCCACCCTCTTACTCGGAGTGAGAGTCTGCCGCGTCATTCTGCCTGTCGCCCTTCACTGCTCTCATTTTCACGGAGCCTCCGCAGTTCGTACCCTGTGTCTCTTGTCGTAGAGACCCTCGGCACCATTCTTTACCTCCCTTCTTGTTCCATCTCTCAACGTTTGTTCCTGTGTACAATTCCTTGTCTGCAGTTCAATCGGTTTATTTTTTTCAAGAGGAAGCAAACTTCCTCCCTTTTCCTCATCCTGTGTTGTGTTCCCTTAGATTTTTGCTTCCTCTTCCTTCATTCCCTTTTGAACTTTTCCCGCTTGTGACTTGTCCTCGTGTCCCAGATGTGAATAGTGCCTTTCCGGCACAGTCCGCCCTTATGTTTAGTGGAACCCTCTCCCGGAACTCACCCTTTTCCGCCCCCCTCCAGAGTTCCTTGAAAATGTCGTTTGAGGTTCCTAATGGTCTTGTCGAACCCTGGACAGACTTCCTCTCAAGTAGCTCTCTTTTTTTTCTTTCTTTCCACCTTCCCTGCAAGTTTTGCCGCTTAAGTCCCCTTACACACCCCGGATTCTCTTGCGTCCCTGAGTACTTTTTTCTTTTAGCTTTTCCCCTTCCCTGCTTTGCGCGCTTGGAGGTTTCGACGTACAAACCCCTTCGCGAGTACCGGTGTCATGCGGTTTTGCTCCCCCCTTTTAGTTTCTTTCCCACTCCGTCAGTATTACGCCCCTAAGGTTCACTCACCCCCCTCTCTGGTGATGACTCCCCAAGAAAAAAAGCACGTCCTGATAGTGAAATATCTCTGACCCCTTCTTCTGCGGCTTTGATCCTGATTGCACAAGTCCCCGTTCACCATTCAGTGTCCTCTTTCCCGCCTTTTCTGCTTCTCGGGAAGGCGGAAGGGTTTAAGCCCTTCCCGGTGTTGCACGTCCCTTGGAGGCTTTTCCAATTTCCCTGCTCAGTGATCCCGCGAGTGAACAGGGGACCGGAGGACGACCTCTGTGTCAATGGCCGACTTCCACTTTTTTCCCCCCCTAAGGAGGACGGAGAGTCCCCCTGAGACTTTATACTATCTCACAACTTGTCCACTCGGTTCTTCGTCCCACGTATTCCATCGAAACCTTCCCTTGCCGCAACCTCCCTTCTTTTGCTGCACGAGATTTTGTTTTTGCTCCTCCACTTTTTTTTAATGCGACTTTTTTTCCTTCTCCCCCACAGTCTTCCCACGCGGCTTCGGTCAAATTTCTCCACTTTGCGAACTTTACGTCCCAAGCCCAATTTTCTTCCCCCGAGGATAGAACTATCAAGTACCTTTCCTTTTTTTTTTCCGGTGGGTCCCCCTTTAACCCCCGGTATTGGCCCCAATTTTCCCTTGTGGTTTCCTCCGACGGGAGATCATCCCGCTGTTGTTTTCCTTAAACACCCCTTCCTTTTTTGATTTTGATTTGAGAGGTTCCGTCGCGTCTCAGCTTCTAAGTTTGCTGCCCCCACTTTCGATGGTGCAAAAGATTAAGGCTACCTTTTACGGCGTGCTTTCCTCTCCGGCGCACCTCCCCCCCAAACTTTATTTACAACAATTCACCTTTTACCCGTGAGAGTGTCTCTCTTCCCGGCGACCAAAGGGCCAACTTCCCCTTTCTTTGTTTACCTTTTCTCCTTCTCCGGACTTCCGGATTGGGCAGAATTTCCCGTTTCCTCCATAGTCGTTGATCCGTTTTTTTGACCCCCCCTCTACTTTCCTCCCCAGCTTGCTCACGGGTGAAGGATTTTTTCAAAAACATTTTTTTTTTTTTCTTTCTCCGGTCTGTTGTTCTTTGATTGAGTGTTTCGGTGGTGGCTGTGCTTCCTTTCGCGAATACGGCCTACCTTTCCCCAAGCTGTTTAATCTCATCATTTTTGATGAAGTAGCGGACTTCGCTGAAGCAAGTTGTCACCTTGGTACACCCCCCCCCCTCTAATCTCTACCATCGGCGGTCCAGTTTCAACGCGGCTCTGGTTTTTCGGCGGGTGACGGCATTACTTGTAAGCGAAGTAGTTTCTACTTTCCTCTACTTTTTCTGAAGTCTTTCCCCCGCCCAAACGTCCCCCGGTCGTTCCTCACCGTGATTTCTTTTTCAAGCTCCTGTCCTCTTTGCCTCTCCCACTTCTCTTTCAAACGGCCTATACGGTCTGGTGTTGTTTGACGGGCGCGCTTTTCTCCTCCCTTTAATCCCCCCTCAAACTTTCAGACCCTTGCTCTGGGCTGCAGCCTTTCGAACCCCTCCAGCCCCGGTGCTTGCTCTCCACCATGGCTTTTCCTAATTTTGTCGAAGAAGTTTTGCATTTCTTGTTTCTGTTCGAACTTGGGGATTCCCCAGCCAACCCGTAGCTTGCCTTCCCCATCGCGAAATCCCTATGGGCAAGTACTCGACCCCAGTCTCGATGTACCTACCCGCGCCCGCAGTCCCCTCTTCTTGTCCCCATCTCAAAAACTTGGATCCCCACAATTCCCCTCCCTGGTTTAACCCCCCCCTTTCACCGCATCCCCCTTCCATCCTTTCCTCTTTTATCCCCCCCCCCTTCCTCCTTGCGAGAGATTGGAATTAGGTGCTTTCCTTTGGATGTCGTGAGTTTTTCGAGTCCTTTCTTCTTTTTTTCCTCAAGCTTAAGCTGGGGGTTTTGTTTGGTACAATCGAGCCTTTGCGTCACTTCGGTGCTCGCGTCGGGTCCCTCTCATTTATTTGGTGCGTTCTTTCTCACTCCTTTGAACAGAAAGCCAAATTTCCCTTTGCCTTCTTCTCCTGTTCGTCCCGGAGTCTCTTCCCTTCTTTTGGACTGTAATCCTGAGCTTTTTTTTCACTGAGTCGCTGAAGCCGCGCGTCATAGTTGGGTTCCCTGACTCCTTCTCTTCGAAAACAAAAGAAGGACTTTCCCTTGCGGACCCCATGTGTCTGGACTCCTTCCTTTTTCACTTGTTTTCTCCCTTTCCCATCCGTGATTTGAGGACGGATTTTTGTGAACTCTTTAATGGTTTCCCTACACGGATTTTTGTACCCTCTTTTAGGCTTTGCACCAGTCGCGAACCCCACCCCTTTTTTGCCTATTCGATGATCTTCTTTTTTTCCCGCTTGGTTTATGTACACGGTTTTCTCGAACCTGCATGCCTCGCATTCACCCTATGTCTCTAGTTACCCTGATGTCCTCTTTTCTTTCATTTTCGATATTAGAGAGTCTCCCGGCCCCACCGAATTCCTTCAGCCCTCCTCCCCTTCCCAAAATTGGCGCCAAGATGTGATGTAGAAGCCCCCCTTGTAGTGGCAGCCCCATTTTCTTAGTTTGATCCCCCCTCCGCACCCCTCATAACGCCATGTGACCCTTCCTTCGCTCCCGCACTCCCGTTTGCTTCTTTCACTGAAATCAGAAGCACAATCCTTTCTTTCTTTCCCTTTTAGCGCGAAAAAGCGTTCGGGGTCTTGAGTCCCTCAATTGTTTTTTTTCCTGCGACACTTGCGCCGTTACCCCGACTAAGCGTGGACCACCCCTGGCGTTTCCTGTACAACGCGTACGTGCGACCATTCCAGTCACGTAGAGTATTTTTTTTAGACGTAGCACCTTTTTCTCCTCCTTACTCATGATGCGGCAACCCCCTTTACTCTTTTCTCCAATAACCTTTTTTTGGAAAGCTTGTACCCCGCCCCTCGCTCAATGCTTCTAGGGAATGAGTTTTCCCCTTTCCCACTTTTTTTTTCTTCCTTTGATGTTCAAATTCTTCTGTATCCCATGTTCGTCCCCCCCGATTTCCTAATTGAAAGTACTTGACGCACCTTCGCCATTTTCCCCTTGGCAGAAGTAGCGGATTTCTTTGCTCCTCCATCTTCCTTTCGCGTAACTCCCATCTTCATACCGTGTCGCGATTCCCCGTGTTTAGTGTCATGTTTGCAACTAATTCTGAAAGTTCGGTCTATTTTCTATGTCCTCAGGCGGTCCCCTCACAGGTGCCGTTCTCCCCCACACGCCCGCTGCAGCAGCCATTCTAGGGCTCACTGAACTTAACTCCTTTGTGAAAGTAAAAGGTTAATTATTCCACCTGGCTGAGAGCGATGCTCCCCCGCACCTTCTTTGTTTCTTTGTCCCTGAACTCGCTCGAAGTAGTGCCAGTTTTTTTCCTGAGGTTTTTTGAAACTCCGTGGTATAGAGAGATGTCCCCGAGGGCTTGGTTTTCTTCTCTTCTTATTTTTTCCCCAAACGACATCGTGGAACGGCCCCTCATAACTGACGTGACGTGGTCTCACGTAGCCACCCGGCTAAAATTTTCCCCCTCCCCTAAAACATACTTTTTTCTTTCTTTCCCCCCTTGATTTGTTTTGTTCGCTTCCAGCGCGCACCGCCACGTCCAAATTCTAGCGGATTCTCTACTTTTACGCAGCCCCTCACCTCTCCCTTTTTTTTTTTCGTTTTCCTGCAGCGGACCGGGGACCGCCTCCTTGGGGAAAACCGCACCTGTAGGAAAGTGTTTTCTTCTTTCTTTTTTCTCCCCTCCCCTTAGACCCTCTCTCCCCCTACTTCACGGAGCCTCGAATTTTCCCCCCCTAGTAAGTTCGTCCTTTCCCTTTTGCCCCTGTCCAAGAATGTTTTCCCCCCTCTAGCAAAATCGGTGTCCTTCTCCCAATCCTTTCGTTTCCCCCGTTCTCTTGGACGCCCCCTCAAGAGAGCAACACCTTCTCCTCTTGGTTTCTAGAGCCCCCATTTGCATTAAGGACCTGTCAGACCGCCGGATTTTGGCCATGCGCGGGCCGTTTCTTTTACTTTCACGGTATTTAGCTTCACTGGGATTTCGTGTAAACCCCCCCATGACTCATTTTTCGGATTTTTTGGTTTGTTTTTTGTGGCTCGTTTTATTTTTTTTTTTCTTTCTTGGTACTTTTCCTCCCCAAAAAACAACATGGACTCGTCTGGCCACGCTTTTCCCCTCTTTGTGAGTTTTATGGCCTGCCTTCCAGTGGCCCGGGCCCGGGCAGCTTTTCGTTTAAACCGGAAAACCCCGGTTGTTTTCGTTGCGTCTCCCTGTGAAGTAACCGAAGTACTTTTTTTTTTCTTGAGAGATCTCCTTCCCCCCCTTTGCGTTCTCTCTCACCCCCCCACCACCCCCCCCCGGACGAGCGCGTCTTCATTTGTCCTTGGGGTGCGTGGTACTACGCAATGGCTACGTGCTTTTTTTACCAAAGCAACACCTTTCCTTTTCCCCTGCCTTATCCGGTCATCTTTTCTTTTTTGCCTGAAAGTGCAGCCCCAAGACGGCTTTCTGTTGAAAGATATTATGGCTTTTCTCTTTTTCTTAGCCTCGAATCAACTCAATTCCAGGGAACCCTCCGATCCGCGATTAGCTATAACTCTGCCGTTCTGCGAATCGCCTCGTTTTTGCTCTGTTGTTCAAGAAGTGAACATTTTTCGTACCCGACTTTGGCTGAGTGTAAATGATCCTCTCCGTCCTCCCGCGAGGGAACTGTCCTGGGTTTTCCGAGTGGACCTTTTTCTCACGGTTCTTTTCACACTACCCTTCCCCTTCTCCTTGCGGCCAAAGTAGACTTGACTTTTAAGCTTTTTTCACCTCACTCAGGTGAGTTTTAAACGTATTCCCCTCGCACCCGCGCTTCCCCCCCTTTGGCTCGCACTCGACGAGGACGCTACGTGCATCCCTGTTGCAACATTGCTGGTGGTGCCTTCTCCATTATTTTGTTCCCACCTGATAAGAACACGTTACACGTTTTTTTTTTTTTTGAATTTCATTAAAACTTTTTCATCCACTTTTTTTTGGTTTTCCTCCCTTCCCTCATCTCAGAACAAGAATGATGGGCGAGTTGGTTTTATGTACAGATGGTTTGCAACCTGCGACCCTTTCTACGTGTTTTTTTGTGAGTCAGGTCCTCTTCGATAATGTTTCGCTGAAACCCATCCTGCTATTTTGTGATTCGATGGGGAGGGCGTCTTTTTTCGTTTTTTCGAAGTTTCCCGACCTTCAGTGGTGCCATACTTTTTTCCCTCTTACGGCTCTCCTGTTCCCCCACGTTGACAAAAGTTACTTCCCCTGGTGCGTGTACTCCTTCCCCCGTTTACCCGGCAATTGAGCACTTGAAGGTTTTCGATTCACCTTTTTGGCCTGAATCCGGAAGTTCTCCCGATTTTTCTCTTAAGTTATCGAAGGCTTAACACCCATGATTCATTTTTTTTCCTTTCTTTCCAACCCGTCCCTTCCCCCCTTTCTCACGGGTGCGGCGACAAAATCCCTTTGCTTCCAGTCCTTTCTCCTCTTTTTCTTTGGACCTTGAGTCCGTTCGGTTTTTTTGACTTGTTTTTTTGATACTTGCGAGGTCAATTCCTCCCTTTTCCATCAATCATTGAAAGAAGCCTGTCTTTGATGACTCGCGGCTCATGCGAGAACTCCCTGTCCTGCAACCCTCCAACCCCTCATCCTGTCGGCCATAATTGGATTGTTTTGTTTTTTTTTCCCTCGGTCTCTTACCGCGCCGTCGTGCCGTTTCTTTTCTCTGTTCGAAGCTATAAACCTTCCCCCCGTCTTTCCACCGATCCCTGGCTTCCGGAAAAGTGAAGGATACCGCGATTTCACAGAGCTGTACGGCCTATTCGCCACCCATGTGGACTTCACGGCCTATTCCGACTTTCTTCTTTCCTCATGATCCTGTGCTCTAAAGACTGGCGCGGCTGAATCCGTTTTTCTCCCAGTTCCAAGCCAGGTCTTTTTCCTCTTTTTTTCCCCCCCCAGGTATGGAATCGAATCTTTTTTTAGCCCAGGTCGACGAAGGCGCGATGGTTTTAGGTTTTCTGTCCAGTGTTTTTCGCCTTCAAAGAAGCCAACTTTCCCTCCAATCGCGAGACATTTGAATCGACCCGGCTGATCCCTCCCCCAGGAGTACCGCAGTTTCTTCCCCATCCTCAACACGTTCTAACCCCTCTACTGGTGGCAATACCCTCTTCAATATTCCCCTCTCCTCCCCCCTCCTACCGTGGGGTTGTTGTTTCTCGAGGTTTTTTTTGGATGGGTCTTTTTTTTTTTTCTTTCTGCGTCCCTTGGTTTGAGGATGTGTTCCCCCCACTCGCCTGTGTCCTGGGCTCTTGGGCCCCTGTTCTCTTTCGTTTCGAGTCTGAACTTCTAGATTGGGACCTGGCCCCGTTGCTACTTTTTTCCTTTCGTCCCCATTGCAAAACAAGTGCTCAAAATTTTCCCTTCTTTTCTCCCCCTTTCTCCCAGACGGTTTTCCTCACTGTTTTTGGAGCCGTCCGAAAGTCCCGTTTTTCCATGGTCGCCGGCTTAGACGGTCGGTGTAGGGGTCTTCCCCCCTCTTTTCGCCGTCAGAAAAAAAAAGCATTGTTCCTTTCCTTTTCCCCCATGTTGATGGGCGATCTTTTAGCGCTTGCTGCGCGTTCCCCTCACTGACGAAATACTTTTGTCCTTTCTTTTTCCCGGTGTGAATACTAACCTGAGTGTTTACCCCCCTTCTTCCCCTCTGCTCCATACGGATTTTCTTCCCCCCTTCCCAACAATCCTTTTTCTCCGCGATTTTTTTGACTCTCCCCCCGCTGTTCGTCCGGTGTATTCTTCTTTCAGCCGCGAAGTCAATCTCTCTTCTTAGTACCCGTGACTTAAGAGCAGTATTCGCAGCACGCCCCGCACATCGCCACCCTGACACCCTCCGCTCGCCCTCCAACAGCTGCACAGCTGATCATCCTTTGCAACTGCTTGCTGCCGCGAAAAAGTGAGCATATTTGGGCCGTCGCTTTCCCCCCTCTCTCTGATCTTTCCCCTTGTTTTGCGTCTTCGCTCTGCACGTTACATCAGTCCCTGCGTTTGCATTATAACACCCATTCCGTCAGTCCTTGACGTAGGGGGTAAAGATCCACTGCCCTTTTTCCTTTTTTCTCCCCTTGTTCCCCTCCTTTCCTAGCGCCCGGCGAATTGCGCGGCCTTTTTACGCGGAAGTGGTTCCCCTGGGTGGCCCTTTTGCCAAAACGCGGACGCGCGTTCCTTCTCGACTTCCTCCCTTCTTTTTTTTTCCGCATTCCCCTTTACGATCGCGGCCCGATTGAGGCCCCCACAGAGTTCTGGCCCACGGTTTCCAGAGGTAACATCGTCCTTCCCGGCTTCCTTTCTTTGTCGGTCTCCTGATGGTCCCTCCCAAAAACAGGAGGTCCTCGATGACATTCATTCATTGTTCGTCCCGTTCAGCTCTTCAAAATCATCAAGTAATGTTTCTCCTAACACACCGCCCCCCATTGCCATCCTCCCCACGTAGAGTCCCTCTCCCTGTGCGAATCAAAATTTCGGATTTCCTTCCAATCTTTCGAATCAATTTTCTCTACCGTATGAAAAGTTTGTGTTTTTCCCCATAAATATTTTTTTTGCTCCCCCAACATTTTTCCCTTTTGGGCCTTTTTCCTTAAGCGGCTTTTGGTACCGACCAATGTGCCCCCCGACATGAGAACGCCTTTCCATTTTCCTAAGGTCTCCCTCCAGATTCCCCCCCCCTTTTTTTCCCCCCCTCAAGTCTCTACGTGCCCAAGTTCCTTCCTGCCGCCATTCTGAGCGCATGCAGTGATCCCTCGATTGGGCCGTAGCCCCCTATCGCGTTCGTGCCCGGCCCCTTTTTTTTTTTTCGGGCTCCCCTCCCCGCAGTTGAATCTGAGATCTTTAAATTATAAAGTTGACGAGTTCTTGGAGTTGCTGCCTCTTGCACAAACCCTTCTTTCCCTGACAAAGTCTTCTCCACGACGGAGTTGCGTTCTACCCCTCACCGTGCCAATTGACACTTAACCTCAACAATACTTGAGACGTTTGGTGTTGTAGGACGCCTCCCCTGAGGCGCGGTAGTCATTCTTCCCCTCCCTCTGAGTCGTCCTTCCTTTGACGCTTGCCTCATACCCTCCGGTTGTTTTGGAAGAAGAACGGGGCCCCTGAGAAGCCAAGGTTTTCAATCCCCTCCCTCTTTTTCTCCCCCTCCCCCTTCCTTCGCGTTCCGCGGCCTTCTTCCCTTGAGTCTTTTCCCTCAGGACTCGCACGGATGCCTGAGATTCCCGGGACCTGTGAGAAAATTGGGGGTTCTTAGCGGCCCATCCTTCCCTTTTTCCCCCCCCTCCCAGGAAAAGTAATTTATATCCCCCCCACTCGGTGTACTCGGCCCATCCTGGCGGGCTGCCAAGCCTTGTGGCCTCTTAGGGAGCCACTCTGAATAATCATCGTTTTTTCTGAGTTTTTACCTTCCCGTAAACGGTTCAAGACGGTCTACCCTCTGGGACACCCGAGTTGTTTTTAGATTGACGGTTTATCCTGGTCTGTCCTTCTGTGCAGCTTGTAATCTTCCCTTGGCGCCTGCTTTTTTTTTTTTTCAGTTTTTTAACTTCCCTCTTCTTCTGGTCCCTCCCTGTTGCACACCTGGCCTTCCCCTTGCAAAACCTGCCTCTCTCTTGCTTGTCAGTTGTGCTGGCCACGCTTTCCAAGGCCGGCCGCTTGTTCCCCCCTTCCCCCCCCCCCTTGTTTTTCCTAGGTAGGATAACGGCGTAATCACCGTTTTCTTCTTGGTGGCTGAGACTCCCGGCGGGCCTGGACGGACGAAAACAAACCCCGCGGACGGTTTCTCTAGTGATGGGGGTGTCGTGAGCATCCGCCCCAATTTCCTTTCAGCCAAACCGTCCCTCCTTCAGTTATTACGATCGTTCCGCAGTTGTTTTCTTGCAGACCGCCCCAAAGCAAAAGCCGTCCCTTTTTGTGTGACAATCTCCCCCCCCCCCCCCCATCGGCTTCGGAGCTTTCGACTCAAACTCCCTTTTCCTGTACTACGGCGCCCTCATTTCACTCCGTTTTTCTTCCTCGCCTTTTTCCTTCTTCAGTGAAGAAGGAATCATCCGACGTCGAGTGTGTAAAGGCGGTGCGAGTCCCTGGAACTGAGTTCCATCTTCTGCGTGTCCTGGCCCTCCTGCACCGGTTTCTTTTACCCATCTTTTTCCGGCGAAGCGGCCAACTACAGTTGGATGCAGCAGATTTCACCCACTGTTTTTGGTCCGGGTGTTCTTTTTCCCGGCCCTCCCCCCTTCACACGCATGTCGACCTCCCTCAATGTGTATTTTCGCCCTCTGGACTTCGCTTGCTGAGCAAAGTGGCCCAAAGGGTCTTGGTTTTGAATTCGCCCCCCCCTTGCTTTTTTTCGCTGAAGAGCTGGATAGGAGTGCATTTTCATTCCCCCAGCAGAAAGCTGTGGTGGTCCCCCCTTACCGTTTTCTCCCCCCCGGACCCTTCCCCCCCCCGTGGAAGGAGCCGAGTTTTTTTACCGGCAAACTTTCGTGGCGAAGGCTTGGGGGCAGATAGTCGGTTTTTTTCCTTTTTTTTTTTTTTGACTTCCTTACACTCCCTACTTTTGAATTTTCTTTTCTTTTCCCGTATTCAGATCCCCCTCGTTTTTTTACGAACCAAGCGGGATTTCTATTCTTTTTTTCCCTCCTTTTTCGGATCCCTTGCCTCCGCGCTTCCCCCTCCAACTGTGGACCCCCCCCTTATCCTAGGACCCGGGTTTTTTTTGGTACCGATGACCCAGCGAAATGCAAGCCCCCCCCCTGCGCACGGTCTTTCAGCGTGTCTTCCCACTCTTTCCCCTTTTCTAGTCGTGGCAGTACTCGGAAGAGACTTATTCCCAGACGTGGGCGGAGCACAAACTTTACCCCGCTGCTCAAGGGTTAATTCCCCTTCAGACTTTTTCCTCCCCCCTTCCACGGTGTTGAGGTCTGGTTCCGCGGCGGCGACAGGGAATGGAAGGGGAGAGGCTATACGTGGGAGGAATGGCCAATTCTTGCCTAGTAAGAATCCTTTGATGACCTTAGCGCCAGCGAAATTCAGTTGATAGCAACCGGGACCCCCCGCCGATCTTCTCTCCCATCTAGAGCCCGGAGGATTGTTTTTCGCGGCAGCATCCGAGCTCCTTTCTCCCTTAGTGTCTTTCCCTCTCCCCCCTTTCCCTCCTCCTAGGCACATACTCCACGGCGTGCGGATGTTTTCTCTCTCCCCGTAGCGCGTACCTTCGCCCTATCTTTCCTGGCGGAACTCCGTTTTTTTTGTTTCTACGGGCGCTGCTCCGCTGCGTGAATCCCGTCCACATCTTTAGATGACGGAGCGCGGCGCCCCACCCCAACTTTTTCGGACGCGCTCCACACAGGGATAATCTCCTAGGATGGACCAGGGTCGTGAAGGTTTTTTTTTTCCTGATTTTTTCAGACCGCTCGCCAAGAAAAGTCCTTGCGGTTTCCCCCCCCAATGGTCTCGGACCTCCCTCAATCCCAGGTCTCCCCATGCAGTCTCTGCGGTGAACCACGCGTAACCTTTTTTCACAAGCGCACACCAATATACCTGACACTCGGCAATCCTGTTCCACGTTTTGTATGGAGAGATGGATTTCTCTTCCTCCCTTTGGATTTTCTTTCCCCCTTTTTCAGTTTAGTCTTGTTCGAGGAGGGTAGTAAGCCGCCCGGAGACTTTTTTTTTTTTTGGTATGATCTGAGCGGTCCGTCCCTTTAGGATCGATTGGGCCGAGCCCCGCCCTCTTTTTTCTCAGCACCCCAGCTTCCTTTCCCACCTCCCCCCCGTGCGCTTCCTGTCTCGTTTCGGTTTTTTTTTGAGTATTCAATGCCTTTGTGCACGAGAAACCCTTTTTTCCGTTTGTTTTTGCTGCAGCAGGCTTCATCTTGGGAGTTGTGATCCCTTTTCTTTTCCCCCCGTCCCGCCCCACACACCCGCCGGTCTCTTTTCCAGGAAGGATTTTTTTTCTTAATAGGCGTAACAGCGGGCTAGCCCAGGTGCCTGAAGTGAGTGGAAGATTCCCAATGTGATTCCTTTCTTTTTTCCTCCCATTTTTTTTAGGTAGCTAACCTAGGCCCTTTTTTCGCGTGACATATCCGTCCACAAGAGAAGATCTCAACAACCCGTCCCCTTTTTTTTTTTTTACGAAGATTTTTCTTTCTCTCTGCTGGTTTAGTGTAAATTTCCTAACCTGTTAGCGCATTGAATTCTCCAGATTCCCTTAGTTATTGACCGCTTGATCTCCTAATCCTCCCGGATTGCGGCCGACTCGCAAACAACCTCCTCCTCCCCCCAGTAGAAGCAATATCTATTTGATCCAGTAAGGAGAAGTGTCCTTCAAGTAACCCGTGTAGTGTTTTGCGTGTAATCGTTCCCCCCCCCCTTTACTCGACTCCCCCCCCACATGGTTCTTTTCTTGAGTTTTGGAGCTCCTTCCCGTATGCCCCCTTGTTCTCTTTAATCGTTCCCTGAAATCAACCTTAAGTCGAAACAATCTGTGCGCTTTCGTGCAGGTAGATGTTTTTCCCCCTGCCCGGTTTAAGGTCGCTTGAATTGTGCTCCGCGAGAAATTGAACGCTTTCTCTTCCGAGTGTTGCACCCCCCTGAGTTCCACCCTTTTACCCTGAGACTTCCCTAACATCCGTCAAACCTATTTTAGGAGTGTTTACGGTCCAAAACCAGCTTCATCGCGGGTCCTCTCCCTTCTTCAAGTCGCCTGTTTCTACATACCGTGCCCATGGTCCCCTTTCCTTCCCGGCTTTCCCCCTGTTAGATTGAGCTCCCAGCGTTATGGTCCTTACACCCTTTTTTTTTACTTTTCGATGAAATCCGTAGCAAGTGTTCGCCCTTTCCCACAGTAATGTCGAATCCCATCGCCATCCCCCTTGTCATTTCTCTTCCCTCGCATCTTTTCTCTCCATTTCCGGCGATGCGCGGGAAACCTTTTTTTTTGACCTACGTCTGCTACCCGGCCTTTTTTTGAAACTAAATGCTAGCCAGGTTTCTTCTTAGACCTTCCCCCGCCTTTTCTGTGTCCGAAAACTGGGCGTCGCCATTCATGGGCATCGCACGGTCCCCTGGTTGGACTCGCGACCTCCCCGTTAAATTTTTCCCCCCCCCCCCCCTCTCGTCGTAGTACGTGACGTTCCTTGCAGCCCGAGGGGTTGGGAACAAACCCCCGCGGTTCCCCCGTCGACGGTGAGGTCTGCAGCGAAATCGATTCCCTACCTTGGAAGTTTTTCTTCTCGTTTCCCCCCTCCCCTCTGAAGCCGCCCTTAGATTTTTTCTTTCAACGTCAACTGGTTTTGGCCTGGCTTCATTTCCACAAAGCCCCTTCTTTTCAACCGTTTAGCCTTTCCCCTCCTTCGTGTTGCGAACTCACCTTTCTGCTCGTTGCTCACGCACCGCCCCCGACCACAAGAATCCCGTGTTGCTGGTTTTGTGTCGACTCCACTTTTTTTTTTCCCCCTCATGGCGTCCCCCCCCCCTCCTTCAGCGTAGTCGTCGGTGCATGAATTTTCCATCAATTTTTTTTGTGGTGCCGGCGGCATTGGCCCCATCTACCTCGTTTTCCCCAAACACGCACCGCCCTTCTCTTCGAAGTGCGCGTCCAGTTTCCAATGTTTCGAATGGCAATAACCGACATTTTCACGCAGGATTACTTTGTACCCTGTGATCCAGATTCAGGGCGGGAGTTTCACTTGGGAACTCTTTTCCCCTCTGATGTAAGTCCTTCCTTTCTCCCAACTTTTGTCCCCACTAGGCATGTCAAATTGGATCCCCTAAGCAGAATCGGATGCTCTTTTCTCCTTTTTTGTTGAGGAGTGCTTTTTGTCTCTCTTTTTTAGAGTGAATCCGTTTTCTTTCCCATGTCCGAGTACCCCCTCTTTTTCTCTCTTCTTTGACATCCGGTTTGTTCACCGAACTTTTTTTTTCTGCCGCTGTAAATCTCTACTTTCTCCTTTCCAGTGCTCGTGAAAAAGTCTTAGTTGACCCTGCTTTCCATGAATCCTTTGGACGCGCCTTCGCGTTCCCGTGCGGTTTTGATGCAATGTAAAGGGGGGCCCTTGCAGGGCCCGTTCCCGTCCCCTCCCCCCCCCCCTTGAGAGGATTATTCCCGGCCGTGCCCAACCGTTTTTCAAAGACCTTGGGTGCCCTCAGTCCCCTTTCTTTTTTTCCTCCGCCCCCGCGGAAGAGGCTTATATGGTCTGGCGGATTCCATATCCGCAGTGGCTACTAGCAACGCAACCAGCCCCTTCCTTTTATTATCCGTCCTGTGCTAGTTCGTTTTTTTTTCCCTTCCTCCCCCGCAAGCCAGCCGTCGTTCTGATACTTTCAATCTCTCATGCTCGTCGGAGCGCGTTTATTTTTTTCCTCGAAATCCTCCCCTCATTCCAAGGGAAGTTTTGGAGATGTCCGTTCACCTCAAAGATAGGCCGTCTTCTATTTTTGCGTGAAGCAGGAAATGGCGTCTAACTTGGCGAGTTTTTTCAATGAGACGGGAGATTGGTCTCCCCTCTTCCCCCCCCTCCACGGGGACGTCAGTGGAATGCGATGAAAGCGGTTGCTACCGTTACGGCCTCCCGCCACTGAAGACCTGGACTTCTCCAGATTATTTCACCAACTGTTCCCCTTCTTTCTCTGGAAATCCTTCCCCCCCCTTTTAAAGGACTTTCCGAGTCACCTATTTTCTGCGACCCCTGAACACTTTCTGCCTCCCAATGGCGGTGGTGATCTGCCCCTTTTCTTTGATCAGCGCTAACGGTCTTTTTTTTATAACTGGGACTCCCTTTTCATTCCAATGTCACCAAGCTGTTTTTGAAGGACATACGCTGTAGTCTCCTCGGAAAACGCACCGCGCTGCTGGAGGGTACCTCTGATTCCCCATGGCCACGCTGGTGGTGTTCAGAGCTAGGCAGAATCTATTTCGCCGTTTCCAACACTCCCATTACTGATTGACCCTATGGGCGTGGCTTTCCCGCGTTTTTCTTCCTTTTTTTTTTCCCCGACCACCTTTCTTTTTTGCCAAGCTTCCGGCCACGCCCGCATTCGGGACCGACCACGCTTACCCCCCACCTACGAACCTTCCCCTTTTTCCCCTCTGACCCTCCTCCCGTCCGGCAATTCGCCAAGGAATTTTTAGACCTTGATGTCATAGAAGTCCCATGTTGATTTTGCCATCGATTTCCGTTACCCCTCTTTTCCATTTTGGTTTTGATTCGGCGGAAAGGTGTCTCCCCCTTTTCGACCAGACCTGTTACTGCGGCTACAAACCTGCACGCTTTGATCCTGCTTTGCTTCCCCTGCTGGACCGGCGTTCGGTTTTTTTTTTTTGGCTTTTCCCTTCCCCTCCTACTTCGATAGGAATGTTATGGCATAATCTACTCGAAGAAGTTCTTGCTGACTTTCGGCCTGAGCAGTTCGACTTTTTCCACGAACCCCAGGCGACCATCTCACGGCGGACGTTAAGCAGGGCGGATTTGCTTTGTGCCGGCGCTGGATCCGGTCTTTCCTCGCACGTCTTTAGTGGGATCTCTCTTTTTCCCCTTTCTCCAAAGCCCATCCTTCTTCCCCCCTCACGGAGCCGGGAAAGTGAAAGTTCAAGCTCAAGGAGCTTTCCTATTCACATGGGGACGGCCCTTTCCGGGTTGTTCTGAGGGCGAGAATTCATCGGTTTCCACCAAGAACGACTTCTTTCCTTCCACGTTCCCCCTCCCCCGTGCTACTTGCGGTCGGAAAACTTTTTTACACTCGGTTATGGCGAAAAGGCTTCGACGACCGTTGTCTTCTTGTCGTAGGGTTTGCCTTGTCCGCTGACCAGCTCCAAAGTAGCGGTCGTCCCAATCGCATCCCTTCTTTCCTCCCCGGCCACTGATCTCCATACACCAAGGAGCCACCCTTATAACCCCATACCTAAAACTACACGTTTCACTCATGTGCATACCCCCGGG
>Ga0179593_1413174_pt1 | contig 17696 bp, 25 predicted proteins | sample CZODoug2_1_08_16_FD_185931 | JGI IMG/M metagenome (GOLD analysis project Ga0179593, IMG submission 185931) | Vadose zone soil fungal communities from Angelo Coast Range Reserve, California, USA - CZODoug2_1_08_16fungal (PacBio error correction) | ecosystem: Environmental > Terrestrial > Soil >... | reverse complement strand
TTGCCTAACGTCGACCTTCCCTCCAGAGTCACCTGCGTTCCCCGGTTGTGCGGACTTTCTTTCCCCCCTTCAGGCTTGTGGCCTGTACGCCAGCCTTGGTTTGAACCCTTCTTCCCCTGGTTGGTTTTTGACTCCTCCTTTCGTTACTTCTCGGTGATATTTGTTTTCGATTCCCCGAGATTTTTTTTCCTTTTTATTCGCCCTCCGAGATGCCCTTCTTTGGTAGTTTCTTCCTGCAGGGGTTCTAATTTGCGGCCGTTTTTCCGACAGGCAGCACATCGTCATGGGCTGGACTCCCTGAAATGGTTGTTTCCTCTCCCCCCACCGATCGGTCTTTGTGTCCCCCCCTCGCTGAAAACGTTTGCGCCGTTTTTCTTTCCCCTGGTTTTTGCCCGATTGGCGACCTTGTTTTTGGGCAGTTGGGCCTTGTCTTGTTTTTTACGCCAGTTTCGGTCTTTGACACTTCTTTTTTTTGTTGAGCGGAACCCAGAAGGGCGGGTTGCCGCGTCCCCCCCGGCTTCCTCCTTAACCTTTTCATCTATCCAGGGGTTTTTTTTGGATCACCCGGCAACCGTCCCCACTTATTCTAGACGGATACGGTGTCGGGGTACATGAAACAATCTCTTTCGCACCGCGGCCTCTCCTTTTCATCCCCACCCCTTTCAGTCCCTTTTTTCCTCCCCCGCATTTTTTTTTTTTTCCTCCTTCGGTCTCGCGTACGATGGTATCTGCACCTGTCGCGTCCAACTTTCGGTATTTTTTTTGTTTCGCCTATGTGCCTTGTGGGCCCCCCTGTTCCGCTTGTGTGTCTTGCGTTGACTCTTAACGCACGAGTCGTTGCGACGTCTCTGCCCCCCCCCCCTCTCTTTTGCGTTTTAAAGTCTTTCCTTTATGGCCGCCCCAATCCCTTTTTTTTTCCTGGTTTTGCCTTTTCCCCGCGCCCATCCGCTTGGGAAACTGTGCTCCTCCAAACCTCTGCCTTTTCCCTTTCCCCCCTGTTCCCCCATCGGCAAGTTTTCTCTCGTTGGCTCCTTTCCCGGTTTCCCCTCTAGGGCGAATAAGTACGTGACGTGTGACCCGGCTGTTCCCAGCAATCCCCCCCCTGCCCCCCGTTGTGCCCACCGCCGACCCCCCCCCCCCCAAGTCGCCTGGTCGCGCTCATGAGTTCTCACGACTGAGCTTCGTGAGGCCGCAACGCCCGTGATAACGTCTGTTTCCTTCGCGGTTCGTTTTTGTCCGGTATACCGGTTCGGGTTTGGGCGCATCCTTGTTGTTAAGTTTTACATCGTTCGGGCGTTAAGGCCGTTGCAAAGCCGTTCCTCTGCCATGGCGGCCCCCTCCCCTTTTGTTTTTTTTTCGTCAGAAGCCCCGATTCATTTTGCTTGTGGTGTCTAAAGGTTTTCCCCATTAAAACGTATTATGCCTTTAGTGTGATTTTTCCCCCCCCACGTTTTATTTTTTCTCCTTCATATTTCTGAACCACTTCGTCAAAAAACTTTCCTTGCGCACCCCCTCCCCCACAATCCCCCCCTCACACAAGGTGCTTCTTTTCTTTGAGTCCAAGATGATTTCCCCCCGCCACCCCCACTTTTTTTCCCCTTTCCCGGCTCTTTTTTTTTTCCCGCTTCATGCTCGTTCTTCGCGCCCCTGCTTCTTTTGCGGCGGCAATTCCCCCCTGGTGATTGTCCATTGGTCTACTTGTCCTTACCAGGGATGTTGGTTGAACTCCCCGGGATCTTCTTTGCGTTTTTTGCGGTTGGCAGCACTTTTTCCCCTCCGCCCCCTTGTCTACCAGGGCTGAGGCCGTATATTTTTGGTCGCGTCGCAGGTTTTCCACGGGAGTTCCCCCGTGTCGTCAACTCGGCCAACCGGACCACCGCTGTTCTCCCCAGTGCTTTTTTGAGATAGTTTCCCTCTCTTGAGTGTTCCTCTCCTTGCCGGTTTCCGTTTGGTCTCCGATACGTGGCTCACATCGTTCGCCGGCTGTAATGATCACAGCCATCTTTCCCCCTTCTCCCCTTTTTTTGTGTTGTCTCGAGTTGGCGTCTCCTAGTTCCCGAACAGTGATCTCTCGCCGATATCGACCTGACGATCCGTCCCCTCGGTTCCTTTGGCCGGACCCAATCTTTGATGGCACCCTACTGTCAACGACCCCGGTGTCGCCCCTCTTTTTTCCTTTGGTTTAGCGTTGGAGTCACCCGCACTCGTTTCGCTGCGATCTCTTACGGCACATTATACGGTTTGGGTGTTCCTTTTGCTTCGACGTTTGGCGGTGCCTTTCTGTGAGCCGGACTTCGGCGGGTGTTTTTTGTGTTTTTAGAGAACGTCTTTCCCCCCCCCATGTGAGTTGTCCCCCCCACCACAGGTCCGGCCCTTGCCCCGCTGTTGACGAGATCTAAACCATTGGAATTGCATTCCCTGTGCCCTTTCTTTTTTGTTTGCATTCCCCCATGTTCCGCAGCTTCCGTGAACGAGCCGGGACGTTTTCCCCAAATTTGGACTGGTCCCGATTCAGCGCCTAGCGACAGGAGTTTTTCAACCCCCAACCCCCGGTTCTTTTGTGGTCGCCTAGTTTCGGTTCCTTTTTGGCGCCAGTTTCATGTTTCAGTTAATCCCCGCTTCCTACAAAAAACAATCTTCAACCCCCCCCTCCCGTGCACTCATTTCGAAATAAGTCTGTGACTCCCGTTTTTTGGTGCTCCTTCGCTCCTCAACTCCCTTATTGTTTGCTGAGCTCGACGTCCAGTTTTTTGGACTTCCCCCAGGGTGCCCCCGTTGGCTGTTGCCCCATTTCCCCACTCCCGTTATTTGGTGGCGTCTTCCCTACAGCACCTTCATGCGTCTTTCACCCCCCTCACCCTGTGTGTTTTTCTGGCATTTCTTTGCCCTCGACCCCCCCGCCACCGGCATGCTTTTTTTACCCCCCCTGGTTCTTTCCCCAACCTCTAAAGGGACTTGCGTCTAGTACCATCGCCTCTGTCCTCCCTCCGTGTTATTTTTCAGGTTCTTTCATTTTGCGCATTTGTGGCAACCGGTCGATGATGTTTTTCTGGCCCCCCAGGCGTTTTCTTCGTTCGAAGTGGGAATCGGCCTGGCGTAACCCCCCTTTTTTTGTTTTGCCAGTTTCCTCCTGCTCGTCCAGCCACGGTTCATTTCCATTACGCCCATTTCGGTTTGTCCCTTGATTTTTTTGGTTCCACCCCTTTACTACTAACATTCCTTGTATGCCACTTCGACCTCTCGTCCATTTTTCTCGACGTTCCCCCTGTTCGCCTCTTCCCTCCCGTTTGGATCGGGTACCCCCCGCCGCCCCCCCCCCATCTCTTGCGTTTCGTCCTTCCTTTACAGAACAATTTCCAATTCTCACACTTTGGCCCCGTCTCGACCCATTTTTCATTGGCGTCGCGTTGTTCCCGGATCCCCTCCGTTCCCCCTGCAATTCACGACTTGCGCTGCTTCTCTTTCACTGCCTTTTGGTTGCCAGTCGACGTTGCGTTTCAGCTCTGGTTCCCGCCCCTTCCTTGGACCCCCTGATATTGGTTTTTTTCCGGCGGCCTTCTGTTTATGCGTTCTTGCTCTTTGTACCGCCGCCCCGTTGTTGCGCCCCCCGCGTTTTTTTTTTATGTCAACAACGGGCAGTCCGTGCGCCAGCCTCCCTTCACCCCTTTGCCTTTTGGCCCCCCTCGCAGGGTTGACAGGGGCATGTTTTTTTTTGGTTGGTTCCTTCCAGTTCAGTCGTGTCCCCCCCCCCCCAGTCCCGCCCCCGTTGCCGTTTACCCCCGGCGTGCCGTGGGTGGGAGTCCCAGGCCCTTCGATTTTTTTTGCGCGCCGTATTATTATGTGTTTCGTGCTGCTTCTCCCCCAATTTCCCTGCGGCCCCACGACCCCTCCTTTCCGTCTTTGGCTTTCTCGGTTGGGTGGTTCCCTTCCCCACTCCCCTTTTTTTTATCCTGCAGAACATTATCCTTTGATTTGTGAGGACTTCTCCCCCGTCGGCCACCACTTCATTTTTTTTTTCCCCACGTAACTTTTGTCGTCCTGCGGTTGACTTCCTCTCTCCTTTTTGTGCCCGACCTTTTTTTTTCCCCCCCCCCCTGGGGTCCGCGCCAGTGTCCTTGGGTCTTTTTCGACTTCGGGAAGTTCGTTCATTCTCTTTCACTTTCCCCCTCTAGTTGTTGTGCTTTTTGTTTTTCCGATCTTTTTAACTACAGTTTTCCCCCTTCCACTTCGGAACTGCCCTCCCGAGTGCTTGTGTGTGGTAAAAGTAGGGGACCGGCAGGGCGAGCCTCGTCACTCCGGCCCTGGTGCCGTGCCCCATTTTTTTTTTCCCTGTCTCAATCCTCCTTGGCTGTTTGCCGTCCCTCGACGTGGGCTTGCTTTTTTGAAACGCCCCCACTCTCCGATGCCGGACTTTTTTTTTCTTTTTGTTTTGCATGTTTTTGTGAATTGGCGTTTCCTGACCGTTTCCTCTTGCTTGGCCCATCGAATGGCTGGGACCTCCCCCCCGACGGCAATGTGTTCCTCCTCCCATGATTTTCTTGGTTTGCGATCCTCGCGCGCCCTATTTCCTCCCGATGGCTGGTGTTTTTTTTAAGCGTTTTTTTCTTGTGGTGTTCGGCAGGCTTCGCCTTCCCCACTGCCGCGTTTTGGTTTTTCTTAGCTTCCCACTTGTTTTTGTCTTGCGCGGTCGCTTTTTACACCTCTCCCTTTTCCCGTTCTGTAGCCCTGTGTTTTTCTTGTTTTTACGCAACCGCCCCCGTCTTTTCCCTCGTGCGGGAGACGGTTTGGGTCCTCTTTTCCCCTTGCCCCTTGCGCGTATGTTGCAGAAACCCCATGCCGTCAAGGCGACTTTGCGTCTTTTTGAGCCGACTGTTTCGTTTTTGTGAAGCTTCCTTTTCCTGGGTGACCAACCTGTCGAGCCCAGGCCCTCGGGCCCGGGGGCATGCGCTTGCTTTTCTTTCTTCGCGAACCCTGCCGCCGCTGGGTTCCGAGTTTTCCCTCTTTGTGTTTCGGGCACGTCGGCCTCGAGGTACGAGGCGGGTGCCGTGGGGAAACAACAAACCAAACAGCCCCCCCCTCAAGAAACTAGCCCCTCCAACCCCAACCCACCAAACCCACCCAAACGACCACCCCCCAAAACAACCCCCCACCCCAACACAAAAGCACCCCACACCAAAAAAAACCCACCCCCCAACTGCCCCGTTTGCAATGTCCCCCCTAGTTCCCATTGGTGTCCACCAGGGCTCCCGCCCCACACCCTGGGTCCTCCATTGTTCGGAAGTGTAGAGAGTCTGGGCGGGCCTTCACACCAGGGTCCCCGCCCTCGTCTCCTTCTCCGTCATCCCCCAGGTTTGGCAACTCCCCCTTCCCTGACACCGGTTGTGCCACCAACCCCCTCGAGTCCCAGCCCCTGAGAGATCCTTGGGGGGTTTTTCTGCACGTCCCCCTTTGTTCTTTCTTTTTTCTTTTCCATTTTGTTCAGCTGACGTCCGCCCTTTTCCTCGTAGGTGGGCGGTTTTTTCGTAGATAACCGGCTTTTTTATTGGTTTTACATTAGCATCCCCAGGTTGTAGGTACTCTGATGTTTGTTGCTTTTGTTTCCCCCAGCTTTCAGGCCACTTTTGTCTCCTTCGATGACTGTCGTGCACAGCCGCTCCTTCTTATCAGGAGTCCCCTTCGTGATGTCTTGCTCGAAAAGGTTCTTCACCTTGGTCCTTTTTTTCGGTCTCTTCCCGGGTTCGATCCCAGTGTGTTTCTATGTTCTAGGAAGATGTATGTTCACCATCGCACCTGTCCCCCTGTTTTTTTTGCCCCATCCGTCACCCCCTGGCCCAAATCCCTATTGTTGCTCTTTTCTCCCTGTGAGGCCGGTTCTCCGTCCCATCACCATTTTACCGTTTTCCTGTTTCCTCTTCCCTGTCGGTTTCTTGTTTTTTTCCCCTTCTTCTCCGCCGCCCCTTTTTGCAATTCATTTCCTTTCCCCATTCTTGCACGCCGGTGCTGGTTACCCGGATTTGTCACACCCCACTTATCTTCTTGTCTCTTTTTTTTGGCTCACTTTTTAACCTTCCCTCACTTCTAGTCAGGTGGCCCTCAGTTGAAACTGCGTCTGATGCTCGCCCCTCTCCCCCTCTTGTCCCCACGTTCATGCGCCCCTTTGTCCCACCGCTTTTCTGTGTTTCCTTGTCTTTTTTTTTTTTGACCCTTTTAGTCCATCATTTTTTGAATCTGTGTCTGGCGCCCTCTTGCCGATCGAGGTCCACTATATTCGGGGCTATTGATTCTTCCCTCTCCTGGTTCGTACGCCTACCAGCCATTTCCTTCTCTTTTCTCCTTCCGGTGTTTTTTTTTTGTTTTTGGAATAGTATGGCTGCTTTTCCCCTTTCTCCAAGTTTTGCTCGGGACCGTTGACTTTTCTCGCGGATATCCCCTTACCCGTCTTTCCCGTGATGTCGGCCGACCACCCCTCGCTCTTTTTGATGGTCACTCTTCTTCACCAAGTTCTGTCAACGTTTTTTTGTTGTTTTTGGGGTGAACCGGTCTTTTGGCACTCTTTCCGTCTTCCTTCGCGACGACCCCTCCTTTCCTCGCTGCTGTCCCCTTTCTTTTTCGAACTTGTCTCCCCCGTCGTTCTTTCCGTGTTTCCCTGAGCTTCTTTACCTTATGCCCCTTCCGAGTTTGTTGCTTTGTCCAACTTTGTCCCCGTTTTTTTTCCGCTAACCTGGACGATTTCCCCCCCCCGGATCCAACTTACCTTTGACTTTTCTTATCGGGTCGCCACGACATCTCCTCCAGCCCCTTACTGATCCGGGTGACCCTTGGACCCCCACCCCCAATCCTTTGTTTTTTTTTGACTTTGCGGCGCCCCAAGCGTTCTTTCCCCGAAGGGAGGCCACCCCCCCCTTTTCGGGCTTTGTGGCTGACAGTTTCCCCGGGATTTGGTGGCGTCCTGGGTATGTGGTTTGTTTTTTTCTTGCCATCTTGATTCTCCAAATATCAACCCACCATTATTTGTTTTTTCAATCATCGAGACCAGATTGCCTTGCCAACCTTTCTTTCCCCCCTCACCCCTCCGGATTTCCTGGTCTGATCGGTGGCTGCTCTCCGCCTGTCTTGCCGACACGTACACCAGGATGCCACCGGCTGCATTTTCCATTCTTTTTTTCCTTGTGAAACTCCCGATACTCCCCGCTTCTTCGTTCTTTCCCCCGGTCAAAAAACCGTCTTTTTTTATCTGGTCCGACTCCGCCAAGAACAACAACTGCCATTGGTGTGCTTTTTTCCTCTCCAGGTTCTTTCTGTCCCGACGGACCTCCGCCAGGTTTTTTTCTGTGCGAGGTAGGGAGTAGTGACTTTCTTGTTTTTTTTTCTTCGTTTTTAGGCCTGTGGGTGGCCCACCTTTTCGATTTTGCTGGAAGAAGGTTTCGTTCTTTAAGCTCACGGTCCGGCTGACTGTTGCGGCGCCCTCGTCGCGTCCTTTTTCTTATTTCCCCCAGGGGCCTTACTTTCCCCTCCCGGGTTGTTATAGTCCCCTTTTCATGTCTCATTTTTTTTTTCCGGGTCAACTTCGGTAGACAGGCTTTTTACTTCTCGTTTCCCTCCCCCCTGCTTTCCCTTTTTACCTCTCCCAAGGCCGCCTTCGTTTCTCTGCAGCAAGGTAAACCCCCCGCTTCACCATTGGGCGGCCCTCGATGCTCTCACAGGAGTGGTTCGCGGTTTTTAGGCTTTGGGCGATACCTGGTCAGGCCTTTAGCGCTTGCGTATTTTTCCCTTTGTCCTTCCCCCCTTGGTCTTTTTTTGCCCCCCAAGTCTCACTTCCCTGGCCAAGGAACGATGGGGCCTGACCCCCTAACCAACAGTCGTTTTCTCGCGTTCGCGTTAGGGTTTCGTTTTTCCCGTTTCTCATCGTGTCCCTGTTTCCCGTCGCTTTTTTGTTAAACCCGCCCCTCCGCGGCGACCCCCCTCTGTTCGGCGTAGACCCCCAAACCCCGCTTATTTTTCGTCGTCCCATCCTGTCCCCCCCCCCACCCCCTCCCCGGAGCTGTTCCCCAAACCTCGCCATCTTTGTGCGCACTGGTGGGGCATCGTTGCTGGAGGCCCCATGCGTTCCCTTCTTTCGTTTCCCTCACCGCCTTTTTGCGGGGCGTCAACACCATGAGTGCTGGCGGGGGTCTTTCCCCCTCCAGTGTGCAGTTCCTTCGAAATTTTGGGATGCGGCGTACTTCCGATTTGGGGGCCGGCGTTTTTTTTCCCTTTTTGACTTGCGATCCCTTCCCATCTTCTGATCTTTCCGTTTGCACCGTCAAAGTCCTCCCCCATCCGGTCTTCGGCCTCCGGTGGAATTGGTTAATCCTCCGTTGTTTTTTTCCCCATTTCACTCACGACGGCAGTTTTCTTCTCGGCCTCGCCTGCTGTGTCCCCCGAACGTTAAACACCGTTTCTCGCAGGTTTCGGTTGCCTTTTTTTCGACTTTAGGTTTAAGGCTCTTCCTCTTCTCTCTTACTCCCGTTGTTGTGTTCTTGGCTTGCCTTCCGAACGGTCGATTTCCCCAGTCCTCTTTTTGGTCGCTACCCGGTTTAAAAACTTTTGGTCGGAGCAGGAGCTTTCCTTCGCCATCGGTTACTGGTGCATGTGTGGCGACTCTCCGCTCGTCCCCCCAATACTTCCCGTTGCCCCTTTGCTGCCGATAACCGCCCGATTTTGTCCTTCTTGCCTGTGCAACGAATCTTCCTCTTGCTAATCTGCCGCGTATGTTCTTTCCGGCTTTCGTCATTGCGCCGCTTCCGACATGACCTGTCAATCGCATTTTTAATCAACCCCTCCGTCCCTCTGGTTTTAAGAAGTCACCTTCGTTTCGGTGTGTTCTGCTGTGACCCTTGTGCAGGGTTTGTGTGCCGAGCCAACTTTTTTTTTTTTTTTTTTTTTCGGTTTACGTGTTCGTTTTAGGTTCCCCTTGCTGTGCCGCCCCGGACCTTCCGCGTTTAGTGCTCCTCCGGGCTGGTTCTCCGGCGGTTTTTTTTTTTTACTTTTTCGGACACTTTCCCCCGTTTGAGTATCCCCTTTTCTGTCCTGCGCACGCACCCCTCCAGTGCCGGACTGTGTCGTTTGCCAGTTGGCCCCCACTCTGCACCTGCGCTTTTTGTTCCTTTCTTTTGAGACCCATTGGGCAGTTTTCAAGATCCTTCTTCATTTTCTCATCGGGATGACGTTCCGTGCTCCCCGTTCCGTATGACAGCGTGATCTGTCGAGGCCCCCCCAGCGGATGCTTTTTTTTGCCATGTGATTTTTAGTGTCCTTTTCCGTGCTCCGTCACGTCCTCTGTGCGAGGTTCACCGGGCGTTTGCGGTTCACTCGTCGTCTTGTGTATTTGCCTGCAAGCCGGTCCTTCGTTCTCCCCCCTCGGCCATGCCGAGTCTTGTTAACCTTTTCTCCCAAAACACGCTGCGTTTTCCCCCCCCCATGGCTTCCTCCAGTTCTCGCTTCGCGCCCCCTGCACCACATTACGACTTCTGCTTCCCTCCGCCGACCTTGATGGCCCTCCCCCCCCTTTCGTAAAAAACCCGTTTTCCACCCCAGTCGGCAAAACAGTCCTGGCTGCTCTTCACGGAGTCGTTCCCCTGTCTGTCGTCTGAGTCCTCACCAATCCGTCTCTTCACTTTCTCCTTGTGCGGTTCTTGTTCGTGAGCCGCCACCCGCGTTCGGGTGGGTCATGCATCCCTGCGTAGGTAATTTTTCGGTTCTGTCCGTTGCAGGTGTGCTCCCTTCTAGTGAAGTGGGCTTCCTTTTCTTCTCCGTGCATCAGCAGACCTATTTCTTGTCGTGCGCGTGAAAACTGTCACGCCCCCTTGAGAACAGGGATTTTTGTGCCTTCGGTTGTTTCTGTGTTGTGATAGTGTTGGTCACTCGATGTTTCCCAACCCTTCCCTTTCTCCCACACATCCAGAACACAACTCCTCGGTTGGTTGCCCGCGCGAGACGCTGTTAGCGGAGTAACCTTTTCGCGTTCTTTTTCCCTTTCTTTTCGTCTATGTTTCCCTTCTCCCCCGTAATTTAAGCGTAGCCATTTTTCTTTTTTTTTTCCCCATTCCCGGGATCTTTCTTTTTGCGTTTCCGGCCCTGGTACGGGCAGTCTTTGCACATCGTCTCCTTCTTTTTCCGAGCTCTCTTCTTTCCCCTATGCCGCCCCTGTTAATCCCCCAGTGTCCCGCTAGCCGTCGCCTCGTTCCCTTCCAAACCAGCGGTTTTGGCCCAACGGATTCCCAACGTGCGTCGCACATTTGCGGTGTCCCCGCCCCTCTTGTTGCGCGCTCTCCTTTCCGTATCTAAAAAACGTATTTTTTTGTCCTGGCGACCCCCTCGGACTTGCGCTTTCTGGGGACCCTATGTCCGCTGTCCCTTTGTTTTCAACCCTTTCTCTTTTTTTCTTCCTCTTTTCGTTGTTGGTTTTGTTGTTTTGTGTAGATTTTGGTGCTGTATCCAGCCAAAGCGTTTCGACCGGCCGTTTTTGGGTACATAGTTCCCTTCCCCCCAGCGATACTTCCCGTCTCCGGTCGCCTACACCCTTCCCGCCTTGCCTTATTATCTCTTTTTCACTGACTGGTTCTGCTCCAGGTTCCCTTTTTCTCTTTGCCCCGACCAGTTTTTTCCCCTCGTTGGCCTTTCCTTTTTTGCTTTCGCTTGGGTCTGGGTCTCGTTTCGGGCACCTGTGCCGGCTTTGCTTCTTTGATCCTTACTACAAGTTCCTCTTATCTCCAGATCCCCCCCCCTGTGGTTTGCACACCTCTTTTTACACCCCCCAAAGTTTTCCTCCTTCCCACGTGATGGACTTGATTCCTTTTTCCCCCTTGACCCTGTCACCAGGCTATCCTTTGGCCGTTGCACTTTTCCGCAGCCTGACCTTTGCTTTTACCTTTTTTTTGTGAGGTCGGGACTCCCCCCCTTTTTTTGGGAACTTGCGGTCTTCCGGCTCTTTTCATCTCCCCTCAATTATCCCCCCTCGGATTTTGTCCACGCAGTTTTCGGTCTTGCGTCCGGTCATGTTCCGATGGTTCAACACCTCTTTTTCAACATTAACTACCCCTCCCCTTCTGTTCCCCCCCTTCCCCGGTCAACGAGTGCCCCTGCCTGCCCTTCCCTTTTCCAACCCTTTTTGGAGCCGTACATTCCCACCTCAGGTTCACTTCTTTTTGATTCCGCCGAGAGAAGATGGTCCCCCCGCAATCGTTGAGCACCCCGGTTTTGCCAGGGCTCTTTTTCTGGACCTCCTGGTTCGGATTTTTTCCCTCCCTGGATCTCTCCCCCCCACAGAACGCTGTTTTATCTTCTTTACACGACCCGTTCACCGCGTCTGTTCACTGGCTACCCCAGATTTCCTTCTTTCCACTCCTGCCTTTTTCTTGAGGACCTCGTGGTTTCGCCAGTTTTTTTGCGGCTCTGTTGGCCCCGGGTGGCAATTTTTTCGCTTTCCACAGTAGGTGTCGGCGGCTGATTTTCGGCTTTCTTCTTCCCAGGACTTCTCCCCTCCCGGACTTTCCCCCCTTGGCTGGACAAGCATTGTTGGCTGGGTTGTCGCTTGTTTCCCCTGGACTTTGGCATTCTTGGCGGGGTGTGCACTTCCCCCCTGAAGTGTGTGTCCCCCTTCTTCTGTCATGCTCGCGACCTTTCCCTCAGCGGTGTCCCCTCTGCCGTTTCATTTGCTTTTCGCTTCGCGCGAAAGACAAACAGGGCACTGTTCCCGGAATTCGTGCATCGTCCCTGTGCCTTTCCGGTTGCGTCCCATTCGGTTTTTATACCAGCTCGGTTGCATAACCCTCTGCTCTGCTGCGTCTTGTCCCTTTTTTTTTTTTCCTTGCACACATTCTACTTCAAGTTCTTCGTCATGGGGGGCTGGACCCGCCCCCCTTTCCGCGCGAGACCGTCGTTTTTGTGAATTCTTCCTCTGGATACTCTTTCTATGACCACTGTTATCTTTTTTTTTTTCCCGAACCTCAGGCGACCCCCTTGTTGGTTTTTTGCCTTCGACATTACCTAGAACCAACTTTAGGCCCTTCCTGTTTTGAACCCCTTTTCTTTTGCCCCACCAACCCAGTTTTTTTTGTCCCATTAGTTGGTTGCGTTTTGTTTGCCCGTTTCTTGGGTCTCACACCCCTCACCCGTCGGTCTTTGGAAAACCCCCCCCCTCTTTCCCCGTCTGGTGAGTCCACCACCACTTTTGTTTCGTTCGAATTTTGGTTGTTTTTGTGATCGGGCGCCTGCGACTGGCTGAGGAGACCCTCGTCCTCTCTTCGTTGATTTCTTTTGCAAAGTACCTTTCCTTCCCCCCCCTGGGGTTGATCCGGGCAAATCCCAGCCTTTTGTTTCCGGTTTTCCCTGGACTTCGTAAGAGGGCGGTTCGCCACACCCGGTGCAAAAGGCCACGTTGGTTCTGCCCCTTGCTTTTTTCGTGCCTAACGTTCCCACACCTTGTTCTTTTTTAGTTTGCATTTTTGGTCCCAGGGTGAACTTCGGTTCAGTTCCGGACCGCAATATCTTTTTAGCTCTCCCTTTGTTTGCTCGTGTACCCTCTTTCCTTAGTCTCCTTTTTCGGTACCTTTGCGCGGACCGTGTGGCTTTTAACTTCTTTCACAAGGGTTCGCGGCCCTCGACCGTTTCAGCGGGTGCCGTTGTTTTGCCAGGGAGTTCTCCCTCCTTTAGAGTTTTCCCCCCCCAAATCCTGATTATGTTGGATTACCGCCGTGTCTTTTTTTTGTTTGACTGTGCACTTTTCCCACCTTCCCCTGCCGTTTTCCGCCGTCTTTTCTTCGTTTTCTGAAGTGTCGCCGCCATGCAGACATGTTCCTTTTCTCGAATCTTTCCTTTTTCCCTCGGCAATTCTGGTGTGGGCTCGGCGTTGTCGTTTTCTCCGGTGACCCCTGAAGGCCGGCCCTCCCGATTCCCGTTCTTTTGTTTGTGGTGTTGGAGAGTTTCTTTTTGAAGGTTGTTCTTGCTTAAGTGCCTCCCCTCCCCGGATTGTGGTGTGTCTAGCGTCAGCCACCAGTTTTTGGTTTTACATGGCCGCGGTCGTTTCTGTTACCCCCCTAGCCCCATAGTGTCAGCCTGCTCCCCTGTGGCGTTGCACAAGCCCCTTCTTCCTCGTCGCGCGACCTTTTGGTTTTTTCTCCAGCATTCTCCTGCCCCCTTTGCCTTCACTGGGCAGGTTCATTGATCCCAGGCGAATCTATTCCCTCCTTGCTTCACCCCGCACGCTGGTTATTCCCGATCCTTTTGACCGCGGACCCCCGGTCCTTCAACTCCCAATGATTTGCGCTTTTGTAGGGTTTCTCTTCGAGTGAGCCCCACCTGGCGCTTGGGTTGTCCGCGTTTCGCTAACTTGTGGGGCCCCTTTCCGTTTTATTTGTGACGACTCCTTTCGGTTGGCACCGTCCTTCTCCTTTATTCATTTGACGGTTGCTCTACCCCCCAAACCCCTTTGTGCTTTTTTCGCCCGGGGAATTCCCAGCTTAGTCCTCCTTGCACCCCCCCTTTGCCCCGGCAGGCTTTTTCCGTTCCCGCCTACGACTGCTGGCCCCCTTGTTCCATCCTTAAAAACGTTGGAAAACCGACCCACCGTTCCTCTAGGTGGCGTTCATTCTTTTTTGTGCCGAGGCCCTTTTTCCTCTCCTTTTTTCCCTTTCCCGTTTCATTCAAAATGGCTTTTTGTTCCTCGGGCGGTTTCCCTTTTGTCGTTGTCGCCTCCAGATACCGTTTCGTTTGGTTCCTTTCATTGCTTAGGTACTCCCTTTCCCTCTTTTTTAACCGCCGTTGTTTTTTTTGCTTTTCTTCGTTCTTTAATGGCTTGTGTGCTTTCTCTCGCGTGTCCAGGCTGCTGGAACCTTTCTTTTTTTCTTTTTCGGCAGCCCTAAAATTTCCCCTCCGAAAAACTTTCTTGGCATATTCGGAGTCTTTGCCCCTTTTGTTTGGTATTGTTGATAGAATTCCCGCTTTCTTCGACCAGCGCACATGAAGTGGCGCCACCAACTTCCCGACCCCTGGCCACCCCACTTCCAAGGATTTTTTGTTTCTTCGCCCGAGAACGCGACTCTTCCTTTTCACCCCCTTTTTCCCGCTCTTTCGTGGGTCATGCTTGTGCTGACTCTTGTCGCCTGCTCCTCAGTCGTTGCCCTTTCCCTTTCTGTTGTTGTCCCTTCCTTTGGCCGGGGCCCTGGTTAACCGGTTTCTCTGATGTTTGGCAACATCGGTGCATCTTCCCTCCGCCGTGCTCTCGTGTTGACTGAAGCCGCTGCAGAACATTTCTCAATTTTTTAGGCCCCGTTTGGTCGTGTCATGCCCACGCTGTCGTTTGCACAACGCAGTTGCCTCGTGTCTATGTTCCGTCAAAAAGTTTCCCCCTGTTAGTCCCCCCCCCCTCTGGTGGTGCCCGTTTGATCGTCCATCAGAGTGCCTTCGTTTGGGTTCCTCGGCATGAGTTACTGTCTTTCTGATACACGTCCGGGAGTGCCATTGCCGTATTACCGCCACTCTTTTCCTCTTCTCCTCCTCTTGTTCGATGCTGGTTTCCTACTCCTGGCTCCCCCGCCTGTGATCGACACTTGCCTGACTCTTTTCTCTTCAAAGTCTCTCCGGCGAGGTCCCCTGCTTCCATACTTACGCCCCATCGATGTCTTTTATATGTCATCTTTCTGTATTAACCCCTCGTGCCCTTCTTGTGTCTTTTTGACGACCCCGGTTTTTACGTTTTTGCACCTTTTATTGTTTCGCGCCCTGACCTCTTCACGCTTTTGCCGCGCTACCATGTGCTTTTCCCTTGTTTGGCCGCGTTTCCCAGCCCCGTTAATGCTCGATTCGGAAACGACCCCATCCCCCGCAAGTTTGGCTTTTTTTCCCCCCATTTTCTGGTTCACCCTACTTGGCCCCCAAGGTTTCCTAGTCATCAACACCGGATTTAAGTGCTCCGGTGACGTTCTTTCCTCTTGTCCCTCCCGAGCCCGCCTCAGCGTCCACGATCGGAACCTGTCACCCTTTTTGTGCCCGTTTTGAATCTCGCCTTTTCCTTCCGCTATCCCACCCACTTTCTTCTTGGTGCCGCCTGGATTTTGTTACCCTCCTTCGCCTGTTTTTTCCCCCTCACCCCACTTTTACAATCCAAAACCCTCCCCCCCCTTTTGTACCCTCCCTCGAGCGTCCCTCTGCATCACGTTTCTTAGACTTTCCTGTTCTTCCCACAACCCGACGACGGTTTCCTTTCTTTCTTTGCGTCTAACGCAGCTGGTGCCTCCCACTTCCATCGAGGCGTCTAAGCTGCAAAGCTTTCGCACTTACGCGCTAGAACCGTTTCTTATAGTTCCCCACTAAGCACTCTGGTCTCTGTTGTCCGCAAGCGCCATCCCCGCTGAGGGGACCTTGGTCCGAGTGTTCATCGGGTTTTTTTCTTCCTCTGACCGTCACTTCTTTCTCTTCCCGTGGGAGTCGTTTTACGGCGGACTGTTTTCGCTGGTTTTTTCCCCTTGTTCTTGGCCAGGCAGGTTTCTTCGTCGGAATTCTTCCTCCGTCGACCTGTGTTTCCTGACGGCAGACTATGCTCACTTTCGTATGTTTTTTTTTTCATTTGCCGCCGGGCTTTTTTTTATCGACCCTTTTTCTTATGTTACCTCCTTTTCTCGTTTCCCTTTAACCCGTGGGGAGTAACTGTTTGTTTCCCCCTATCCGATCCCTCTTCCAGCCACGCGTCTGTTTTTCCTTACTCCCCCAGTTTTTTTTCTTTTTTTCTTTTCTTCCATGTTTCAACTTCAAGCGGCATTTGGGCCCCCTGGACCCTTCTTTCCCCTGTAACCCTTTAAGACTTGTGCGTGGTGACAAAGCTAGTGGCGCACTTAGTCTTGAGTCTCTTTTTTAATTCTCCCGTTTGAATTACAATGTTTTCTGCCAGGTCGGACGTTGCGTCTTGGTGTGGATGATCCTTCGGATGGTGCTGTGCCCCTCCCCGTATCTTTTCCTGAAGATCGTTGTTTTTCGGGTTTGTTTTGCGTTTTCTCTGGCATCGTTTGCAATTTTTCGGCAGTTTCGTTTTTTCCCTTTCGGGGTCGTGATGCCTGGTATCCTTTTCTTGAAAACCTCCTGCAGTGGTCCCCCTTGAGCACGCCCCTTGCCCGTCCCACCCGATCGCTTCCCACCACCCCCTTACCTCCTTCCATGGTCCTTTTTTTTTGCGTTTTTCCTCTTTGCTGGGTCCCCCCCCTCCCGTCCGAGAACCACCCATAAGTTTTGGACTGCGGGGTTTTCTTCTTTTTTTTCCCTCCCTCTGATGTTTTCCCAGCGCCGGTTTTCCCTTTTTAAATTCTCCTTTCCCCCTTATTCCAAAGGCCTTGCCGATTTCGTTGATTGGTTTTCCCCCCCCTAAACATTTTTTACCTTGGTTTTCCTCTTGTCCCCAATTTCTACTGCGATTGTGGGCGTTCTTGCGTAGGCACCCATTGGTTGCAACTGACCGACTGGCGTCTCCTGGGTTACCCCCCTTGCGTTTCCCTTGACCGTTCCCCAAAGTTTCTTCCATTTTTCGTTCGGTTGGAATGCTTTTAGTTTTTGAGGTACTCCTCAAACTTTTTTGTTGCTCGTATGAACTCGTTTCCGTCAACCCGACTGTCTTTCACCCCCGCCCCAGGTTTTGCCCCCGGTTGGGGCACAGTTGCAGGGCGCTTCCCCGTTATTCAGGGTGCCTTTTGACCTTTTGTTGCGGTCCCGCGCCCTTTCCTTCCAGAACTCCACCCCCCTCCCGGAGGTAGATACCTCCGGAAGCGTGAAGTTGCCCCTCCAATGCCTATGCCACTTCGTGCTGTTTTTTTTTTATCGAATTCGTTTTCGTTTTTCACCCATGAACCTCAGGTTAGAATAATTTTTTTTTACTCCAAGCATTTTTATGTTTTTGTTCTCTTTTCTCTTTTTACGCTCCAGGGTGTTATGGTTTGATATTCTTAAACGAGGGCTTGCTTCCCCCTCCCCTCGAAAATGGAAATATGGTCTATTTTTTGTTCTGGGTCTCTTGTTGTTACCGCTTTCTGTTTTACCACTTACCTTGCGTGGTTTTTTTTTCTCTTTGATCAGTTTGTTTTGGTGGTTAGCGCTGCTTTTTACACCCAATCCCTCCCCCCCTGGTATCTTGATGCGTTATCATGGTTGGCGGGTTCAGGCGACGACGTTTTCCAGTGGCGGAGTCGTTTTGGTTCCAGTGGTCCCCCACTTCTTTGCCCCCCCTGCGGGCCGTCGTCCTTGGCAGTGAACCAAACCCCCTTCTTCCCCAGGACTACTCCCCCCTTCTCGGTTTTATTTCCGGACGATGGTATTGGGTTCTTATTCCTTTGCGTTTCCACCAGGTTTGCTCTCTTTCTTGGCCCTTTTTTCTCCTTTTTTTTGTTTCCATCGCGAGTCTACACGCGGTGGGGTCGTTTTTTCGAGCAATTTCAAGTCTTTCGGAACCCGTCTTTCCGAAGGTTCTTTTTTCCGTGTCCGTTTTCCCCCCCTGCTCCCGACATGTGAGTTTGGACGTTTCGACCCCCCCCCCCTCTGTTGCTTCCCCCTTCTTTTCCACTCCGCAGTGGATTCCTTTCGGTCCTGCACCCAGGTCCTTCCCCCATTCCTTTCCTGTTTTCAGGGTTTTTAACCCTTTTTTTCCGAAATAACGGTTGCCCCCCCAGTCTCCCAAC
>Ga0179593_1486485_pt1 | contig 17697 bp, 30 predicted proteins | sample CZODoug2_1_08_16_FD_185931 | JGI IMG/M metagenome (GOLD analysis project Ga0179593, IMG submission 185931) | Vadose zone soil fungal communities from Angelo Coast Range Reserve, California, USA - CZODoug2_1_08_16fungal (PacBio error correction) | ecosystem: Environmental > Terrestrial > Soil >... | reverse complement strand
GCCTTCTTTCTATCCTTTGAACTTCTAAGAGTGAGCATTTAAAGTAACGGGTACTTTTTGTTTCCGTTGGTCGAATCCCGTTCTTTGGACACCCTGAGAACACACATCACCCCCCACTCGATCCACCCCCCTCACCTGTGCTTTTTCCCAGAAATGCCCCCCCAGATTCTTTTTTTCCCTGTGCAATATTTTACTCCCCCCTGAGTAATCCTTTCTTGCGGGGTTCCCACCCGTCCAATTTCTTCTTCATCCCTTTTCTCTAAACCCAAACGGGCCGTCTTTGCAGTGATTTTTCGGTACTCTAATCGGTCCCGACTGTTCACCTTTTCCACCTACGTTTCTCCCTCCCTGTTTTGGGCTAGACCTGTCTTTTTTGTGTTCGCTCCTAGTCGGGTATCAATATACTTTCATTTTCCACTGCAGGTCTCCCCTTTCCCCGATTCTTGAATCGTTTTGTCCCATTCCTTTTCTACTTAAGAACACTATTTCTTCGCGTCTCTGTGTCAGGACCCCTTTTCCTTTCCCCCCTTCTATCCCCTTATATTCCAGCAACGGTTTGAGCCGTTTGACCCTAACAGTCTTTGCTAGATAGAACCCCCCCCCACCAGATCTCCCTCACATTTGATCTTCAGTTTTTAAAGCATGTTTTTCCATAGCCCCCTTGCTCCTACCTTGAGCCCCTTCCCTTTCGTTTTGCCCTCCTGGCAGACGACCCCTAGTTCCCCTCCTTCCTTCGTTCTTGCAGTCTGACAAAGTGTTTTCCTTCCTGTTCTCTCCCGTAACCTTGCCCCCTCCCCCTTTTCCTTGCCCATTAGCTTGTTTTTTCATCTCATTTTTTTCCTCAGTTGTGGCTTTCCGCCGGTAACGACCGGACCTGATCTTGAACCCGACCCCCTCTTTCCTTCGATTCTCTACGCCGGTTATCCTGGCACAGACACCCTGACCCCTACTCCTTTTCCTTTTTTTCTTTGAAGCGACCACCTCTCCTTGACCGGTTTCCTTCTCCTCCTTTCCTGTCCCCCGTCTTTCCTTCTCTGGCATGACTTCAACCGAGTGCAACCAATAGAATATCCCTCTCTCTTCTCCCTCAGTTTCTTTCTCATGGTCCTCTATACTTCTTTTTCAACTCCTGCACCCCACCCCGTTTCTCTTCCCCCCGGTCCCAGAGCCCCTTTTCCAAACGTTGATCATAGCCATGGCAGCCGTCCACTGACTCCCCCTAGTCGTTAATTGCAGGTGCAGTTCCTCCCTTTTTTCCTCGTCAATCTATTCCGAAATTTTATCACAGTCCTTGCACCCTCTTCTTCTTTAATTTTAATTCCCTTTTCCGTCGTCCAAGACCTCCCGCCACTCCACGAAGCCTGAGTTAGGGTTGAAACCATCTAGCCCTCTAACTTATTTTAAAACTACGCTCCTTGGCGCGCGAATCTGTCTCCCTTTTACTCTCTACTAAGAATACGACCCGGGTGAGCAGTCACCTATTTCCCATTCCCTTCCCCTTCGTTAACCCCCCCAATCCCATAGACTGTTTGAGATCATACTTGCACGTTGATTAACGCCTCCCCCCAAGAGGATTACTTATTCCTGTCTAAAGGCGGGACCCAGCGATAATACTTGATTAGGTCACTCCGCCCGTCCTTCAGTGGTTATCACCGATTATCCTCACGGCCCCCTTTTTATTCTTATTATCCCTTTTCTCCCGCATCGTTTTTTTTTCTCTGCTATAAGATCGGCCTTGTTTACCCCGAATCCCTTCCCTTACGTGATGGCACCCCATTCTCCTAAGGTGCGGCCTAGTTTAATCTCCCCCAATGTGTAGCTTGTTCTCCTGTAACCCCTTCACGACAGACACCTCCCTTCTTTGCTTTCTGATAAACTTCCCGGTCCGATCTTCTCCCTCCGAAATGAAGTTCCTTGTTCAATCCTCTGTAATTCGGAATCTCTCTGCTACCCTGAACTTTGTCCTCGTGTCGCTTTCGTAATCATCCGATAGTCCTTTCCTTTTTTTCGTTCGTTTTGACCTAACTTTCGCTTCTCTGGTTCACATCTAATCCGGCTTTCTGTTTTTGTGGGGGACGTTTTTCTTCCCCTTACTTTCTCACTGTGGCTAGTATTCAAAAATTTCCCCCCCCTCCTAGCCCCATCCCTATTGAGCATTCAGTATTCCCCCAAATGTGCCCCCGTTTGCGTCCGATTCTCTTCCTGCTTATTTCTTGATCGTTTTGCCCCCCCTGGTTTCCCCCGGACGTGTTTTGACTTTCCCCCTGGTTTTAGTTTCTAGATTTTTCCGATTTTTCTGAGAGACCCTTCGATCCCTAAGGCTCCCTTTTTCTCCTTATTGAGTTTAGCCTTGTATTGATGGTTCCCCTTTTTTTCAAAGTCTTCTTCCGGGGTTTTACAGTCACAGTCGTTCTACGGGCAGTCCCCTCCCTGTAACTTCCCTGAGCCCATACACTACCCAGCTCCCGTTCATTCTTCTGTCTGACATTCCAGCCCGTGTTCCTTCCCTTAAGAGACTTCTTCTCTTTTTTCTATCGGTGTTGTCATCCATTTCCTATGCCTTCCCCTTCTAAAAACAGAGGCCGTCCAACCTCCCGGTGGTCCCCAAGACATCCCTTCGACTTGCACTGAAGTTCTTGTCTTTCGCTTGGACCCTGATCCTCAACGTACCATTTGGCACCTCCAACGGGCGGCTAGCTCCTCCCCCTCTTTTTTTTTCCTAATTTCCTTTCTATCCCCCCCTTTGATTTCAAAAAACGCAATGGGTCTCGTTGAATGCTACCCCTCTGCTGTGGTGGAGAACCCTCTGTCTAGTTCATGCCTCCCACTTCCCGTCTGTCATTACAACTGACCTATCCTCCCCAAGATCAGGATGCGAGGATTTTGTTTCTTTCTTTTATCTCAAACTCTTTTCCTTGTCTCACGGGCATTCCCCTCCTCTCCGGGAGCCGGTTACAAGGGACACTTTCCCATTCAGCCTCCCACCCTTATTAAATGTGGATGTCGCGTACCTCCCGCCGGGGCCTAGTTTTCCTTTTTATTTTTTCCGCGCTCCCTGCCTTCTTGAAATCTGTTTCCCCGCACATGGATCTCCCCCCACTCCCCCCCCACATCCCCCGGTCTCCCACCCCGTTGGCGCTAGGGATTAATCACTATGTCGGCTGGCCGCGCTCTTTAATTTGCCGTCCGTTCTTCCTTTCCGTTTTGGTTTCCGAGAAGGGAGTATAAACCATGGTCCGGTTGAAAACGCCCCACTCGCCCTACCCCTTAATCCAGAAATCTTCTCCGTGCAACCCAGTTTCCTTCCTTAGCCCCTTTTGTTTTGGCCCCTCACCTTGCCAGTTTTTCTCCTCTTGTGGCATGTGGGCCTGTCCCGCCTCAAGTTCAATTTACCCCCTGCGTCCAACCAAAAAAATTACCCCTCTTCGAGGACTTAAAAGTCCCCTCCCCTTTCCCCCGATGTCCCCCGGAGCAGACTGTCTCTTTGATCTCTCTTTTCTCCTCCGTTGTTGGGTTTCCGTCGAATCCGCCCATTCTCTCCTGTTTGACATCTGTAAGCTTTGAGTTTATTCTCTTGAAGCGGGTGAATTTTTTCTGTCGTCATTTCTTGCGGTAGAACCCCACTGAACAACCTTCAACTAGGATCCCCCCTGCACACACTGTGTGCTACACTCCCCATTTCTTGATTTTCAGGTACCAAATAGTTACCTTTTGAAGATTAACTTAGTCTTTCTTTCCCCCCCAGTAAACCCTTTCTGAGACATTAATGCCCCCCCCCCCCCCAAGCAGTCACGCTTTACCCTTCTGACATGTCCGAGAAGAGTACCTTATTTGCCGTACCTCATGCATATTGGTGTCTAGAATTGTATTTTGTTTTTCTATTCCCCCCCTCTTTTAGGTACATATATTGGTCCATCCTGTCTTTGACCTTCCTCCGGCCTCGGATCTTTTCCTTCATGTCTACTCGACATACCAAAATCTTTCCTTCTGCCCCCCGTTCTGCTTGATGATTTTGACCTGTTCACTGGTCAATCAATTTCTTTTCTCCCCCCTTCGTCCCTGAAAGACCACACATTTTATTCCCTTACTCCCCCGCAAATGTGGCTCGATTAGGGAGTTGTACTTCCCTCCGTTAGTAACTAGCCACCTCTGTCTCTCCCCCCCCTCTGTCTGCGTTCCCCCCGGGCCAGAGGTTTGAAATCAATGTTCAGATCGCTCCATATACCCCTTCCGTGTCCTTTCTCTCTTCCGCTTGGCCAACTTTCTGTTTCCTTTGGGGATCTTTCCAGTCGCCCGCCCCCTTCCTTTTTTTTTTTACCTTTCCCATGTCCGTGAGCCAGATTTTTGTTTGGAAGCCTCCGGTTACTCCTTTTTTCTCCCATTAACCCCCTCCGGCCCTCTTCATAAACACTATCCTTTCCTTGGCCTTATAACTTCCCTTCCGCACGGCAAGCAGACAGCTGCCTCATATTTGTTATTCTTCTCCTGCCACGTTCTCCTTTCAGTTCTCACGTCTACTCCTTTCCCCTTCCCCTTTCTCTTGAATGTTTCATACGAACTTGCATACACTCTAAATCACGAGAGAGTCGACCCCTTTTATCGCCCTTTCTTCTCTATATCTATGCTCATAACCCCCCTTTGTCGATCCCTTCCTCGCATTTCCCCCACCTGATGATATAGTTTTTTGCAGGCCACCCCTGACCTTTATTGCTCAAGGTGGCCATCCCCCCCCCGTTTGTAATCCCCCGAGTTCCTTCGACATTCCCCCCCTTCCGACCTTTTCCCTTTTTCCTAAACATTTCTGTAACCCTTCTACTCAAAGAACCAAGTAAACGCCCATCAATTCCGCCTGAGTTTTTCGCTGTCCCCCAAGATAGCCTGCATTTTTCTTTACCCACGATCGGTGAGAGCGCCCTTTTTCCCCTCTTCGGAAACCCTTTAATTTCCTACCCCTAAGTCTCCCCCGTCACTTGTACTGCAGTCCATACGTAATCTTTCAGTCTCCCGCTTCTGAACTTCCCTCCCCTTCGAGTTTTCTGCTTCTCAGATTTTCAGCTACGCCCCACTCTTGTTATTTGTACTGCTTTACGTATGCCAGTTACGGTTTCCAAAAAAGATACCCAACCTTTATTCTGACCCCGTCTTCGCCCTTTCATTTCTAGTGGGACCTCCCCTCTCACGCTTTTCCCTTCCCCCTTTCCCGAAATCCACTCTCTCTTTTCCCCCGTGTTTTTTGTGCATCTCTTATAAGAGAGGCTCCCTGCTTTTGCTGCATCGTGACTACACCGACTTACTTTCGTGTCCATGGTCTCCTTCTCCCCAACCCCCTGACTTCTTTTTCCCGTTCCTTACTAAACCGTCAATCATGAACCTTCCCCCCTTTTTCGTTAGTCCCAACTGTCCATGCCTGATCTGAAGCCTCTCACTTCGTTCTGTTCAGCGATTCCCTGCACTTGACTCCTCACTTAGATCCCCCTTTTCCTTTTCTTCCCATGGCTTAGATAGTTCCCTCTTTTCTCTCTCCCGAATAGTTTTTGCACCTAACTTCTCGCTTATGGTTTTTCCCCCCCCCTAATCATTTCGCTTTTTCGGGACTTTTTTTTGTTAGTATTCCTCTGTTCTTCTTCTTCCCACACCATTTAAATTTTGGACCATTCCATTTCTCGCCCTTCCCGCTCTTACAACACGTGTGTCTCACATCTTTCTATTTCCTCTTCCTTGGACTTCTCTCACTTGCTATATCCCTCGTTTGACCCCCCCATTGGTAGCTCGGTGACTCGCACCTGGTTTGCTTTTCTTCCCCAGATATGCGCTCTATATCCCATGGCTCTAATATTCTCCTCCTCCCTCTGATGATCCTTGTATTTCTCGTTGTCCCCCTTGGCCCCCCCCTTCGACGACCTTTTTTGACTGAAGGCGTCTTCAGCTTTGCCCTTTCCCCCCTTAACCAGGTCTTTTGTCGTGGCCCAGTCACCCACACAGAACCAATCATGTTTTTCCTTCTTGCTGGGCCCCCTCCTTGATTTACTTTACAGTCTTTAGAACCTGCAGATCTTGGGAATATCCCTGTTTCAGACCAGGGCCGTAGGTTCTTGCGGATACCCCCCCCTACTTGGCGTCAACATCTCTGCTTTCCCCCCCCCCCCCCAAAGGGGTAAATCCAGTTCTCTCCTTTGCCTCAGGACTTTCTTTTTTCGTTTTTACGATAAACCCCAACGTCCCCTCCCCACCTTTGGAGCTGCCTCGCTCGCTTTCCTCTTTTAACGACATTCTCTCCTGCCCCATTGGAGACCTCCGGCCCAGGTCCTCAGCTGGGTGGAGAGAATGTTCTGAGTTTCATTTAGCCCGGCACCTCCTTTTTCCCCCCACATGCCATATCCACCCCGTTCCTGATTCGTCTGAGATTTCCTTTCCCCTAGCACCTATCCCCTTCGGCCCTTTTCCTCCTTTCCTCCTTTTATTAGGCCCCGGCCCCAAGGAACAGTGTTCCCTCATCCTCCGACGCCTTCCTGTGTATTTCTGATACGACCAGGGCCGAGCATTGTTAAGTTCTTCTTCGGCATTTTGGTCCTTTTCCCGAACCTGAGTCGACAACCCCATTTCCCCTCCTCCCCCAAAATTTTCTCAAGGATTTTTCCTCCTATTAGTGACCGCTGCGACCATCCCCCGTATTGGCTGGACTTTGATCCCCTTTTTTTCCTCTCACAGATCCTCCCTTTTTTCCTTTTGGACTTTGATTCCGAGCTTTTCCAGTCCTTCCCCCCCCAAGAAACATCTCGGGAAATAATATTGTAGAGATTGGGTTGTGTTCCCTCCCCGATATGTTGTTTGTGTTTTGGTACCTGCTATGGTAATTTTTATATTGTCCCTCTCCCCACCCTTCCCCGGAAAACCCCACCAACCACACACCGGCTTAGATAACTCCCTTTCCGATTTTCAACCAGCCAGAATGGCGATGATCTCATTCCTCCCCCCCCCCTTTTTTTTTTTTGTGCTGAGATGTTCGCCATCTTCTCGTTTTTTTCCCCCGTAAGCGGAGCTTCTTGTCCTCGTGTTGCCTGTTTTGGTTTACGTTGGTCCTAAGTGTGAGCTGAACCCCCCCCTTCCCCCCCCCCCCCCCCCTCGGCTTTCCCCAAGCACGTGTTCTTTTGCCAAACCTGGCTCTCTTCTTTTCCGGCACACTCTTTTTTCTCTTAATTTCTTTTGAGTTTCGGTTTTCCCCCAGTCCCCCCCCTTTATCTTCTCCTGCTAGGAAACCCCCCCCCACCTGCCCTTTCCTGCCTAGTGACGTTTTTTCATGAATCCTCTCCTCTTATAGGACGGACCACCTATCATTCCTTCTTTCTTAACCCCCTTTTTTTTTTCTCGGGTGTTTTTCTCACCCCTGGGATTACCGTATCTTCCCCCTTTTAGGTAGTCCTTCCTTCCTTCCCTCTCTCCCCTCAATTCGTACTCGACATCACCCCAACAATAGGCTCTTCTTGATATTCCGTCCCCCCCCCCTTTGCCACCGTTCCCTCTCCAAATTAGAGTAGTCTCCTCTTTCCTCCTGCCGTAGGGCTAGATCCTGAAGACTACCCTCCCTCCTTCCTGATATTTATCTCTGGTGTCATTGACTGCATCGTGCTCCCTAACCCTTTACACACAAATTCTTTTTGCGTTCATCTTCAGAGTTGTTGAACTCATTTTCCCCATATTGAGCATTTTTCCCACCCATTTCCTTCTCGATGCCCCTGCTTTGGTCTGGTACTGGGAGGTATTTACCCATCGGCACACGCCCTGCCCTTTACCCCAATTCGCGCCTCGTCCTTTTTTTTTCCTGAGAGGTTTGGCCTCCATTCTGTTGCTACTTTTTAACCTCCTTTCAACCCCCACTGTCTATGCCCCTATTTCATCTTCTATTCTTCTCCTGCGGCATGCCTTGTCTACAGTCCCTCTTCCCCCCCTTAATGCCTTTTTTTCTGTTCTCTGACCCAATGGCGCCCTGTTCATGCTGCCCTTCTCCTCCTTTTTTCAGTGTCTCTTTGTCGTTCCTGGACTGACACTGTGCGTCATACAATAGTATAACCCATTCTCGTGAGCCGAATTTTTTTATGGTCCCCTACCTTTAATTTCCCTCTCTCTATTCCCAGCCCCCCCCCTGTGCTTTTTCGGTCGTATCCCCCCTTTTTCCCCCCTGATTCTATTTGGTTCATTCTCCACTTAATCGCCGGCCGCTTAATTCATTTTCCTTTCCGCTGAAACTGAGTTTTCTAGACAATGTCCTTTTTCCCGCCTTTACGGGGTAAGCCCTCTACCACCGGAGGCCATCCCCCTACGTGCCCATGAATTTTCCCCGCCCCCTCACCCTCCTCTGAGTTTTCTTATTTTCACAGCTAACGGAAGTTATGTCCCCCTCCGCCTATTTGATCGAACGCCCCCCGCTCTTAACGTACTACCCCCCCCCCCTGTAACCTGTTCAATAGGGTGTTCGCTTTCATACAGTATAAGGTCCCTCCCAGCGTGTAAAGCCCCTTCCCTTAGACTCGCTCCGATCCTTTGTTTTCTCTCTCCTCCACCCGATGGATTTTAATGCTTGTATTTTTTTTCCCTGGCCGTGCCAACCCAAATCCCCTCCCACCCCTTGATAGCGCACCCCCGATTTCCCCCCTCCTCTTTTGTGGTTTTCCAGTCAAGTCTTCAGCGAGAGTTTAGATCCTTTTTTCTCTCTCTCTAGCCTCCTTCCCCTCCCTTTTTTTGTTTGCTTCTCTCTCCTCGCCTTCCGATCCATGCTCGCTCTGCATCGTTAACTTTTTGCCCACTCGAATTCCGTGGGACAGGGACTCGTTGCGACTATCACGGTCGTTTTGATCTCTTGTGTTTTCCCGTCCTGCTAAGAACCTTCCCCCGTCCCCCCCCTTGGCCTTAGCTGAGCCCCTGTGCATTTTGTCTTCCGCAATCTTACCAGGTCGGCTTGTTCAGGGGCCGTAAGTTTCCCTACGGACTTGTTACCTCCCCGAGTTCCGTTTCTCTTTTTCTGCTTGATGCCCCGATTCTTTCCCTTGCTTTTTGTTCTCCCGAATATTTTAACCTACAGTAGGTCTATCTTTTTCCTTTTCTCCCTCCAGTTGCTTTCCTTTTTTGGTTTTTCTTTTTGTACCTTACCTTAATCAACCGGATTACACCATTATCCAATGTCCGGCCCCTCCATTTTCTCCCTTCCCTGGATAACCTGATCCCCCCCCGTTGAGATCCCTATTTGTTAAGTGGATATGATTTCCCTTTCTTCTTCCTCTTTTGACAAAAAGGGTTCTCGGTCCTTTCTTTCTAGTCCCCCGTTTTTTTGCTGCGTTCCTTCGACCTGCTTTCGTGATCTGCCCCCTCAGCTTCAGAAATTTTGCCTTCCTCGCATGATGGTGTGTGCCTCGGTTTTCCTTTTAGCTGCCCCCAGCTCAACTCTCTGGTTTCCCCTTCCTTCTGTAGACCGGGGCGCCTTCCCAGTCCTCCTTTTAGTAGGGCAAAGCCCACCCAAGACCCCCTATGTATTTTCATGTAGGTTTTTACCTCACTTGAGAACTTTACCTCTCTCTCCTCTTGCCTTAGGAATAGGGTGTTCCCTATAAGTGCCTTCCCTTTAACGTGAGGAGCACAACCTCTTCGGACCCTCCTCTTCGCCCATCCCTCGATCGTTCATTTCCTTTGCATCCCGTCTTTTTCGCTGTGAACGATACCTCCCAAGTACCAGTCCCCTCCCCTTGGCACCAGATGTGAAAGAGCGACTTCTGGTTCCTGAACTTCTCCTCTTCTGCCCTTTCTTGAACAAAACGCATGTCCCTCTGGTGACGCGTGACCGGTTTTTTCTAGACCTTTCGCGTGTTATCTCCACGGTTCCTTTCCACCTTAAATCTTCCCACTATCACTTTCTGCTTTTTTACCCTGTCTCGACTTACTGTTTCGGTAAGGGACATCTTTTGCTTGACGAAATCTCTGTTGATTATGCAAGGTTACCGGTCCCCAGTGCTTTGACTTCATTCATTTTACTCTTTTACTGGGTATTCGAGGACGACCTTCCCGGTCCGCTGACGCCTGTCTTTCCCCGAGGCCCTTCCAGTTTATTGTCCCCTAGCTTGGATAAAAACTTGGTCTCTCCCCCCAAAATCCAAATTCTAGACCCCAAACCCCTTTCGAGCTTCCGGATTTTCCTCCCTCCTCGGGCCGTTCTTCCCTCTCCAGGATCCTTGCATCCTTTTTTTTGGCTGAGCAATTTTGCTCCGTCCCTTTTCCCGTTTTTCCCCATAAACTCAGACTCTCCCTCCTCCCAGATAAATTAGTAGGTTTCCAAAACTTCCTCTCATGTGTCTGGTGAAACTCCCCCCCCTTTTTGTTTTTTCCTGAGTGGTGCCTTTTTTTCCCCATTTTCCCTCTCAGAAATTACGGTTGAAACCACCCCAACATTCACACGATGCTTCCTCTTGATTTAGTACCCTACCCTTCCCTCTTTCACACAGGCTCCTTTCTCTGTCTTTTCTCTCTTTCTTCCTTTTTTTTTTGAGATTTTTCACTCCCCTTCTCGTTTTCCCTCGTAATTTGATTTCCTTCTCCCCCCCTTCCCTTTTTGAATTTTTTGGTTTAAGGAGTCTAGTACTTTCGTAGAGGGACCCCCCCCAATTTGACCCCCCTCCCCCCCTCGGATTCAAGACATTTTTTCCCCCGCCCCATTGTTCCTTCTTCTTTTGACAATTTCTCTTTCCCCGGTTCACTTTTACTGGGTCCCCACGTCAAAATTTTCTTCTTCTCCTTGCTCTGAAAAACAAAACTGGAGCTTTTTCCCCGCCGGGACCTCCTTCCTTCCTCAGCATTTTTTCCCCTACCATTTCTCCCAATCTGTCATTCTACCGTTTTTGTTTGCTATCCTGTTTATTTTTCTCATCCCGTAGCCGTATCCCCCATATCTTAATCCCTTCAACGAGACCAGCTTTAAAGGTGCCTTTCTTTCCCTTTCATGATTCACTCACCCACCCCTCATTATCTTCAGAGGATCCTTCCGAACAGGTTTTCCTTGCCCCTGGACCCCCGGCAGATAATCACTTATTTCCGTCCCCGACCTCGTTTATAAGTAAGCAGTCCCTTGCCCTCCCTTATATGTTTCTGATCGGGCCTGTTTCCCTCCTCGAGTGTCGAAGACTCTCCCGTTTTCTCCAAAAATACTAGGCGACTCTCAATCGTTAAATGAGTTTGTTTGCCCCCAACTTGCAGTATCTCTCCTTCGTAAACTCTGTAATTAGATATAATGCCCCTTTGCTTGGATATGTTAATGGAGTTGTTAGTTTCCCCCCTTCCCCTTCCCTTTACACCTCTCGCGATTTTCTTTTCCTCTTTCCTCCCCGTTTCTCCCTTTCCCCAGGAACAGACGTTCAAAGGCCGCCCCCTCTTCTTTTCCCCCCGCCTAGGAAGATTTATCGCTTAATTCCCTTGGCTGTCACCCGCCCCTCCCCCTTTCCGATGGTTGTTTTTCCCTTTCTCCCACCATTGCGTGAAGGCTGCCCCTCTACGCCCTTTACTGTTCCCCCCAGTTTCTTTCTGATTTTTTCAGAATACCTTAGCCCTTCACCCAATCAGCAATCCCCTCCGCCCTTAGGCTCCTCCTTTTATCTCCTCTCCTCACTACTTCCCGCATGTCACCCCCCCCAGTTGGCGCCCGCCTCTGCCCCCCTGTTTTTTCAAACGGCAATCTCATGTTCCGATATCAACATGACATCTCTTGGGGCTTTAAGCCTTTGTCCATTTTCATCCCCTTCTGTCTCGACCTAGGTCATTTTCCTCCTTTGAGCTTCCTTCCTATCCCCATGAGTACCTCCTAAATGCCCCTACCCTTTTCCCTCCCCCCAGGCAAGCCCTCTGTCTTTTAGATTGGTCACAGTCTAATGCGACCTGAGTTCACACCTACCGATCGGGGTTTTTAACGCACCGCTTAGAACTCTTTTTTTCCTTCTCCCCCATACTCAACGTAACTCTTTATCCCAGTAAATTTAATATGGTCAGTCCTCGGCTGACCACATACTTCTATCCCCCTTCTGAGATCCGACCTTTCTTGGGTTTCCTCCCTCCCCCCCCCAGAAGGTTTTAATGATGACTTATTAACTTCAGTGACACACCAGTCTTATTCCCTCTTTTAAGTCCCCGCACAGACTCCTCCCTTCGTGAAAATTCCTCTTCCCACGCGATTTTATCAATCTATGTCTCTCTTATTCCCCCTTTTTCCTTTTTTTCAAATAATCCCGTTGTTTGTGAGAGATGTTGAGATCAATCTCTTACTCATACCTTGTCCCTCTCTTGCCTTTTCCTTGACTCCCCACCTTTCCTTTTTTTTCCTTTATTATTGTTCCTTACTTTTTTCTCCTATCCCCCTTCTGTTGAAGCTTGTTTCACTTTCCCTTTCTCCCTTCCACTTTCCCAACCCTCATTGTCTTAGTCTACCCAACTGCAATTGACTTCCCCCTCCCGCCCTTCTAAGTATGGGAAATTTTTCCCTTCCGGCCTTTTCTGGAATATTACTTATTATGTCCCCCCCCCCTCCGTATTACTTTATTCTCGATAGTTCCCACTCTTTTTTCGTTTCTCGCTCTTATTTTGACATAACTTTTAGAGGCATCTGTTTTTCCCCTCTCTTCCCCTTGCTTTTCGTTTCTTTTAGGGCTTTATGGGCTTACTCCTTCTCCTTTCCATTTTAGTTTCTTACACCCACCAACCTTTTGTACACCTTTTCTAGAAAAATTCTTGTTATTCCCACTTCTTCCCTCTTGAGAGCTACGATTTTTCTTTGGATATTTCCATTCGATTATCCCGTTACCCCCTTGGTGTTTTTTTGATCCCTTTTTTTTGCTGAGTTAAGAGCTCGTACTTTCTTTCGTCATCCCCCCCTTTGCGCAATCCGAGTATCCTCGCCGTCCCTTTTTGAGAGTGAGCTTTTTCTTGCCTGTCAGTACCCCCTCCCGGCAACTGAAAAGTTGCCCCCTTAACCGGTCCTTTCCTTTCCCCCTCTTCACATTGGTTCATTTTCTCTACCTCCCCAAAGTCCCCCCCCACCCTCTAGTTTCCTTTTTCTTCACAGCATTTCCTTCCCGCGTATCGAATATGCCGATTTTGGAACCTCTGGTTTCCTATTCATTTCCCAGCGGTTAACGGGCGTTGATCCCACCTACTTCGTCCAAGAGTCTTACCAATTCAAGATCTCCTTTTAAATTTACCGACCGTCTTTTTTTGCTCCTTTTCCTCTCCCCCTCCCCCCATTACCTGCCAAGAACTTGTTCACCTACTTTTCCAGATGAGTGAAGTGTACTTCGTTCCTCCTTTTCTTTTCTTAATGGTCTTACCCCCCCACTCATTTCCCCCCCTTTATTGACGATTGACTCTTATGGTTTTCGTTTGAGAATGGTCTATTTCATTCGCACGTTTCGATTTGTCCCTCCCTCCCTTTCACAGCTCCCGTATAGGCTTATGGTTTCTCTAGCCCCTGCCTTTTGGTCCGTGCCCCATTGCTTTTACAACGGTTTGACTAAGTTTCCCTGGACCCCGTGAGTCCTTCAATTTGCCTCCTCCCGTCAAATATTGTGTCTGTTCGTCGACCTGCCTTTTCCCTAGTCCATGCCTTGCGCTGCTGTCCTACGGCCACTTTGACTCAACTTTCTGGCTTTCCCCCCCCCCTCGAACTTCGGCCCGTGCCACAAAAAGAACCTGTTGCCCCACACCCGGGTAAGATGCATTTTCTTTCCCCCCCTTCCCCTCATTCGGGGAACTTCTCCCCCTCTAATTCCGTCCTTCTTTTGTTTGAGGCCGTTTTTTTTTTTCCCCTGATCCCTTCTCCGATAATTGGGAAGGTTGGGTGTTCCCCTTTCCCACCTCCTCTACCGAATTCCCCACTATAAATCTTTCCTAAACTGAATCCTTTCTTGTCCTTTTGACCCTCCCCCTTTGTTTGTTTTCTCCTGTGTAGTGTAATTTTTTCCCCCAGTGGTACGACCTCCTCCCTTCCACGGTCCCCCCCACCCCCCCATTCACTGCTTCTCTTGAATTTTTCAACTCACTGATCCCAAAGTCTTCCTCCTGTTCCCCTCTTTCTTCCTCCCTCTTTTTTTCCCCTCCGTTTTTTGCTTGCGATTTGCTTCTCTCCCCCCCCTTCTTAATGTTTGACAGAGTCCGCTGTGTGAGTTACTCTGAAGCCTTTTCATTTTTTTTTTTTTTTCCTTTTCTATTCTTTTCTTTCCCCCGGGCCCCCAAATTCCCTCGTTCCCCAAAACCCCTTTTCCCTTTTTCCCCTCCCCCCCATTCCAGATTAATTACTTGAAGTTCAAATCTTCTTCTTTCTTCCTGAGATATATTCTCTTTGTGTTTTCCCCCTTCCAACTTTTCCTCCTTCTCCTTTTGCCTTCCACAAAACCCCTTCTCCTTCCGCCCCGGGGATTGGCTATGTTCGTCAGCTTTTTCCAGAAATTGGGACGTCCACCCATCTCATTTCTTCTTCCGTTGGTATATACTTGTTATTTTTTTTTCCTACTTCCCTCTTCTTTCTCCATAATTGCAATCACCTGGACTGAGTCCAGTTGCTGTTAAAGGAATTCCTCCAGTTTCGTTCTCCCATACACAACTATTAAGAGTTTAGCGCTTCAATTCCTCAGGTTTCATAAAGGGAATACCACGTTGAGACTTTTTCCTTCCCCCGCAAGTGACTCTTTCCTCCCCAGTCTTGCTATTAGACTCCCCTCCCCGCCTGAAATAGTTTGAGTTTTTTAGTATTTTTTCAGGTTGCCCTGCATCACGACTTGCCCCTCCTTCTCACTTGTATCTAAAACAATCCCCCCTTTCTTTCCGCCGATTTTCCCCCCGAGGAGCGTGTGTTACTTCCCTTTCAGAGATGAGCAATTTCCTTTCACATCAGTACGCGGTTCTTTTGTGGATCCTTGTGCTGGCCCCCCCCCTTGCTTGGCCTTTTGAGTAATGGGTATTATCGTTCCCCTCCTCACACTTCCCTTCCATTTTCCAACTTCGAGACTTTTCCCTTTTTTTTCACTCCCTCTCTTCACTTCCTTATTGGCTCCGCCCCCGGTAACTGACTTCCCCTTATTGAAACACTCTATCCAATCCCTTATTTTAGAGGCCTTCCCCCTTTTGTCCGAAGCAAGCTCCTCCCTTGTCTTTGTGTTTCCCAGACCCCCACCTCTCCTTTTTACTCGCCCCGTCTAAGATTTTAATCCACTATCTTGCTCGTGGTCTGAATTGAACAGCAGCCACCTTCTCACTACTCCTCGAGATGTCTAATAAGTTTCTTCTCCTTGTCTATCCCCCCGTCCTATCTGCAACGCATTTGCCCCCCCAACAGGTTGCGACTTCCTGAAGTTTTTTCTGGTTCCCCCAAACGTCTGATTTTTCCCGCATTCCCTCATTTTCATCACTCCCTCGAGGCTTCCTCTTTCCTAAGTTTATCCCTTCTTCTCGCCCATTATTACTAGACGCTCCCTGTTCATCCATAGACCACATGATTCCCCCGCTTCCCAGAAATTAAAGCCACGCCCTAATTTTTAGATGGGCCCTCTCGCCGGCTGCATTTATCAACTACCCTCTCTTCTGTCTCCTGAACGAAAAGCTCTTTGACCTATCCCCCCCCCCACCCCACCCCCCATCCCACCCCCCCCAACCCCCCCCAATTCCTTTTTCCTTTCCCTAAAGACCTGGGCGCCCCTCCCAAGAATACGGTACTTTCCTCCCCCGCGTCTCACAATTCCCCTCCTTTCTCTTCTTTTCTCTCCTACCTTGCAGTTTAGATACCCCCTCTTCTTGTTAATGCTTTCTGGTATTTCCATTCCTTGCCAAAAAAGATCTAACAACACCTTTTGTCACTCACTTTCTCCTCCATGATCTCTCTTTTTTACCGTCACCTATGTCGATCACTTCATTTCCCTTTTCTCTCTATTTTACTCATCATACATTGTTTATTAGATCGATAATATTTCTTTTGATACTTGCAGAGATTCATCTGCCTTTACACCTCGACTACGTCCCCCCTTTTGTCCTTCTGCCTACCCAAAATTAGATTTTCTTCTTTGTTTTCCCCTTCCCTTGATCCAAAGTCCAAATAATTTCCCCCCCCTCATTTGTGGCGTAGCATTATTCCCACCTTCCAATTTCTGATCCCAGACCGTTCGTAAGTATTTTCCTCTTTACATTGAATATGGAACTTTTTTTTTCCTCTTACTGCTCCCCCTCTTCTGGCTTATTCTTTTATGAGGATCTGTACTAGCTTTCCTTTCCCCTTTGCCTCGTCTTTTTCCCCCCTAATCGAGGAATTGTTTTCCCCTCCCTACATACTTTCTTGTTCCTTGCGAGTAAGTTTTCTTTCCGTACGTCCTTTTGTGGTCTAGGGGATTACCCCCATTTCATCAATTAGGAATTCTCTTCGCTACCTTCTTTTCCAAATGATGCACCCGCTTATCTTCCCGATTCAGTTTTATTCTGCCACTTCTCTCTGTTTTCTCCCTCGTTTCTTTTCCTTCCCTTGACTTCTCAACTTTTTTGATGTGTCCCTCATCTTCGTAGCTTATGCCCCCCCCCCCGCTTTCCCTCCTATTTTCTCGTCTTATTCTGCATCCTTGATTTGTCCGGTCGCACGTCTCCCCTATTTCCCGTGAGTAGTTCCCATTCTATTTTTCCCCCCTACATTAATTTTCAGTATTCCACCCTACAACCCCAGACAACCCAACTCTTCCCTTCTTCATTTTCTCTTACTGCAATGGGAATAACCCGAGTTTTATCAATCCCTCCTGTAGGGGACTCTTTGTGTCATCTTCCTTCACGTTTCCCTTCACTCTCACCATCTGGGCTTACCCTTTCTCGCGTGTCCCCCCCGCCTCTCTTCTCCTTTCCCCCACTTGGAGTGGTTGTTCTTCTCAAGATACCCCCGTTATTTCCTTCCCTTTTTTCAAGAGGCACGAGCTGATTCCGCATGAATTTTCACTTCCTTCTCCCCTTTTCTTTTAAACGTCCTTGGAATCTTGTGACGTCTTTAGTTTATGTTTTGGGAGGAAAGGTGTCTAGGTTTCATTGATCCTGTTCCTGCCCTACTCCCCAACTGATTTTCTGCTGATGTTCTCCCGCTGACTGCTTTTCTTCCTTTTTTTTTTTTTTAAACCCTTGTCTTTCTTAAATCTTTTTCTCTTCCCGTTGAAAGGAGTGACCCCTTGTTGCCATTCAGGTCCGTCTCCTCTTTTAATCTTTTTTCTTCGAGTACGCCCTCTTCCCTTCCGCATTGACTTAGGGTGATGCTTTTCTTCTCCCCCTCCTTCTTCTCGCCCCAAATAACAAGGGCTAGTCCCCCCCCATACTGTGGGTCCGTATTCTTCCCTCCTGTAGCTCTTTCTCTTCCTCCCCCCTTTCCTTCCTTTTTCCCCTTCCTTTTTTGTAAGTAGCAAGGATAGCACAATTGTTTTGACCGTTTTTACCACACTAAGAAGATTACTCCCCCCGCTCCCTTTCTCTTTTTTCGACCCCGAAACCGTAATGTTCCTCTCATTGGCTGGAAACACACGTGTTCTTTGGATGAGTTTGGACATTTTTTTCCCTGTGTTTGTACAGCTTCCAGCGTTTCCTTAAATTCCCCCCCCCCCCCCTTCAAAATCTTCAGAGTTATAACTCACCTCTTCCTATTGTACACACTAATCTTGCGGT
>Ga0179593_1552551_pt1 | contig 17698 bp, 22 predicted proteins | sample CZODoug2_1_08_16_FD_185931 | JGI IMG/M metagenome (GOLD analysis project Ga0179593, IMG submission 185931) | Vadose zone soil fungal communities from Angelo Coast Range Reserve, California, USA - CZODoug2_1_08_16fungal (PacBio error correction) | ecosystem: Environmental > Terrestrial > Soil >... | reverse complement strand
CCATGACCCTCCCCCCCCTCACCACCCCAGCCCAGATATTCCCCACCCCTGGGACAACGGTACTTTCATCCCCCCTTGCCATCCTAGGACTTGGGTTTTGGACGTTATCCTTCCTTTTTTTCCTTCACCCCCCCTTCCTTTTTGCAAAGCTTTCCCCCTATCAATTGCCGGCTCTAAGTAGCATATTGCTACCCCACCTACTTTACATAATTATTCTCCTGGAAGTTTTCTCCCCTTCTCCCCAAACATCTAACGAATTTCACGGGCGTCTTTTGTCCATAGTTTTTCGATCTACCTATCCTTCCATGGGATGTTCGCTGTTTTCCCAAATCTGCCGGACCCCACCTCCCCCTTCCCACTAAAGATTTTTCTGTCTCACCGACAATTTTTCCCTTTGTATGAGTGGAAGGAAAGGTTATTCTGTCTGTCTCTATCGTTTCACTCCCCCTTCCTTTCCTCGTTTTGTCTTTTTGCCCCCATTCCTCCCCCAGAAGACACCCTTGTCACTCTTTCTTCTGACAACCAACCGGAATTCACCGTTGAGGCTTCGAGATCTCTCTCTTCTCCTCCCCCCTCCCCCTTTTTCGTCGATCTCGCGTTCACGGGTTCCCGTCATCAATTCCCCGTTTTCTTCTGGTGTCTTGAATAGGATTGTGTCCCATACAACACGAGAGACGTTTTTGACGTTTGTCTTGCATAGATCGCCCATATAACTCCCCTCTTACATTTTTTTTTTTTCTGGATATCTCCCTCTGGAAACCCGCTCCTTTGCTTTAGTTAGGTACGGATTCCGCTTTTCACATTCGTGGGTGGTCCCTCGACATCCTTTTCCGTTAGGTCGACTCCCCAAACTGTTCCCCGGCCCCCCCCCTCGGGGAGTCGCCCCCCCCGTAATACCCCCCCTCTAAAGATTCTTTGTCGTTCCCTCTTTTTAGGAAGTACAATTGACCAAGAATTTCCTCTACCCTCATGTCTGTTCATTTAGTTATTTTTTAACCATTGATCTCTTTTCGGAAGGTTGCCAGAATGAGGTGTGCGTCGCCTAGAGTGGAAGCCTCCCGAATTCTAGGAGTCCCTTTCCACGCATGTGAGGCTTCCCCTTGCCCCCGGGCTGGTTTTGGTTGGAGCCTGAACGGGGTGCGAGTTCTCTTCGGATGTCTTGATCCCCTTTCTTCTGCATGCCTTGTCCTTCTGTCCCGTTGGCGCCGGTTTTTTTTTTTGCTCTCCTCCGTCTCTCCCAGGTAACTAGTAGGTTTTGCGAGGCGGTCCACGTGAAACGAGACGGACGCCGATTGTTTCGTGTAAACTCTTTAGATACGTGTCGATGTTTTCGGCGAAGCCATGATTATGAGCCCCCAACCTCTCATGATTTAAACCTTCGCACTTTGCCAGACGTCTTTTCTTAATCGGAGCCCGGGATAAGATCGTTCCCTGTGAGAAGAGTCGTCCCTATTTAGTTGGACCACTCCTAGGACTGTCCGGAGTTGGATTCTTGGAGCCCCCCCCCCCCTCGATAACATTTTTTACGCATTGTCCTTTTGGGTTGTTCCCACGGTCTCCTAGTACAAGCTCCATCCTCATTTTCCAAAGGATTTTCACGTACGACAGCTGTTGTCGCCCGGAAAGGCTTTCTTCCTGTTTCCCCCCCGACCCCACAAAGCCCCAGAGGATAGCGTTGGGACTTTTACCCTTCTGTCGGATTTTCGTGCTCCCCCCTTGTTACCGATTTTGCCTCCTCTTGACTTCCGACATGCAATTTTCTTGTGCTTTCCTGTATTTTCTTTACTGAAACCCACCTTTTTCTTTGACCTTCCGTGTTGTGATCGATGGTTGGCGTTCTTGTACATATTTTGTTTTGACGGCTCTTCCGTTTTCCGTCCCTTTGCAGCCCCACCACTGTTTTCCACCGCCGATCGACCCCTTAACGCCACTCTTTCCTCTTCTTTTTCTCTGTCTGAAACCCCTTAGCACTCTCCTCCCCACCCCCTCTGCCCCGCTGATCTCTGGAGGACACGGAACCCTTTCATACATAACATATGACACCCGGGACGCGGGAGAGCCCCCTTTTCCTCCCTTTTCTGATAATACTTTTTTGCTTGTTCGATTTTCCTCTTTTTCCCTTTTGATAAGTTTCCTTTCAACGCGGTCCGCCCACGAGCCTAGAGACCTTATTATTCTTGGTGCAGATATAAACCGCGGTTCCCTTTTCCGTTTCCTAGATTGACCGACCCCCAACCCTCGAGTCTTCCCTTTTCCAAACAGCACAGAATCTCTTCCCTGCGCCCTTTGCTTTTTTCCCCCCTCCGCCATCCAGGCATCATTGCATTGCGGTCAATTTAGAAGAAGTGCAACAAGATTTTCTGTCGCGAGTGATCTTTCGTTTTTAGCCCCGGGGCTCTTCTGCGCGAAGTGACGCTTCTTCCCCTCTCTACAGTTCTCCTGAGGGTTGTTCTATTTTTTTCTCCCTTTGGTCCACTGTCCGACTGCTAACTCTCATTGACCCCAACGCACCCTTTTTACTTCAGTTGCCCTTTCCGCCGTGCGTCCCACGCGTGGTAGACAGGATTTTCGCGAGCGATCGTGTCCCCGCCCCCTTTCCCCCCTCCTGCAGTTTAACGGCCCCATGCCTCCTCGCTCTATGTTTGGCTTCTTTCTGCCGTGCGAGAGTCGCGGGACCTTACGTTCCTTTCGCCCCCAAGAATAGATCCCAAACGCGTCCAGTACACCTACTGCCCGACCCCCCTGCTAAGCCAAGCTCGCGAGCCAGCCTTCAGGAGCGTCATGATGATGACGTTAGCGCCAGGGAATGCACACCGGGAGGAGGGCGAGGTCTCCTCCGGCCTTTTTTCTTCTCAGCCGACCCCTTCCCCGAAAACAAGCGGTAGTTTTTCTCCTTCGCTCCCGCCGGGGTTTCCCTCTATCGTCCCGCAGCATACAGTAACAGGCACGATCCGACTTTCTTCCCTTTCCCCCCTCGCATGATTCTTGCCAAAATCCTTGTTCCTCACTCCCTTTTTTCGAGTGATGTTTTTCCAAAATTGGGTCGGCAGTAGCTTCCCGTGACACTCGTCAGTCGCTTTTTCTCCGTCCTTTTTTCTATGCTTGGCGACTTATGAAAATGTGCTTACTTCATGGTCGCTGTTGTGTGTTTTGGTTTTGGATTTCCCTCTCTTTTTCCTTTCAGTCCTTCTTTCCTCCAACGGAAGGCTCGACCTATCCCTCATCCGTTGCCTAATTCCTGGCGCTCTTCATCATGTTCCCCTCCCCTATCTGTCGGTCTTGTAGCGACGAGACGTATTGTGTTTGTTCTTTTTTCTTGGACCTTCCCCTTCCTTCGGCGCTCCTTGCTTAACGCGTCTGTATAGTAATCATGCTGCAACGGCAGATTGCCTGTTCTTCGAATAAAGTTTTCTATGTTCCGGACTTCTGTGCCCCTCTCTTCCCCTCCCTTTTCACTCCCCAGCTTCTTGCGCGTCCCCTGCGGGAGCCGTTGAACTTAATTTCCTGACGAGGGCCCTCGGACCCACTCCTCCCATCGTTGGATCCCAGGACCACATAAACCCCCCCGCACACGTACGATAGACCGTAAGCTCTGGTAGCGCCCGCGCAAGTGCGCGCAGTTGACAGCCCCGCGGCCCCCGCCCGGATTCTTTTTCCTCCTTAACTTTTTTTTTTTTTTTTTACCTTGTCCCGCCCCCAAATTTGATGTCACTCTCAAAGATTTCTCGGGACCGAAGACAGTCTAGGTGGAGGTTTCCGGGGCCGCGCGCGGTATTGGTTGGTTCCCCCCCCTTTTCCCCTCTGTGCCCAGTGTTTGCTGTTTACGCTGACCTCTTTTCTGCCCGGACTTTTTTTTTGCACCCCTCATTCATAGCGGCCTTGCTCGTTTTGAGGTGCCCCCCCGTGGAAAACGATGGCCCCAACCCCCCCACTGCATATTTCTCCTAGGGCCCAGCCTTCTTCTCCATGGACCCTTCCCTCAGGTTCCTCTCCCTCTGTCCCAGGGTGGTCAAATATGTTAGTCTTTCTCCGTGCGCCGGCGATTCACTCCTGTTTTCTTTGGTGCTATTTAGAGATCGGTAGTTTACCTTTTACCCGAGCCCCCTTTTTTCTTTGTTTCGATCGGCGTTGGCATTGGTTGGCTCTCCATGTGGCGGCGTCCCGCAGCTTTGGCCTTTGCGTACACCTCGCTTTTCCTGCCCCCCCTCCTCCCAACCTGTCTGGCCCGGTGAGGAACCTCAAAGTTTCCTTTACGTGTGGGTCCTCTCCCCTTTCAGCACCTTCTGGCCTCCCCTCTAGCCCCAGCTTCCCTTTCCTGAAAATGATTGACGTTTGCGCAGAAGCTCCGACCATTCTGATCGATACCAGCGGCTGGCTTTTTCTTCTTACGTACCCCTACTAGATCCTTTTCAGTTCAGTGACCCTCCTTATCTCTGGCAGCTGCGAGGTGATCGACCGCCCCCCCACCCAAGGGCCAATTCCCGGAACAGCCGACCCCCCCAGGTCTGTTTCCTCCCTCTCGTCTCATCCCGACGACAACTCGGCTTCGTCGGGCGTTTGTGAGCCCCCACTTTTAGGGCCCTGTCCCCCTCCTTTCACCATCTGTATCCGAGGCTCACCGATACCCCTCACGACCCGCGGACTTTTCCGATCTTCCAATCGTGCTTCCCCTGTCTTTTCTTTTTTTCTTAGCCTTGACTCTCTTGGCACCTATGGGTGCGCCGCAAGGCACATCTCCAGTATCTCAACGAGTTCATAAAAGCGGCGCTTCTACTTTCTGGTAGTCCTTTCCTACCCCTGCTCGCCTCTCCACCCTTCACAGCGAGTTAATTTGGATATCTTGCGCGACCCTCCGAGTTGACAGAAGCGGCAGCCAGGACAGTCTTTCCGTGCTTGGCCTTTTCCATCTTCCCAACTCCGACCAGGTCTGACCCTCCCCGCCCCGCACCTCTCTTGATCACCGTGAACAAACTTTATGATCCCACAGCGGTCCCCCCCTTTTTCCCATCATAGAGGTTTTGGATGATCATATCCCTACCCGTATTCTTGCTCCCTCCAGACATGCCGGAGCCTCCGTCACTTATCCACCTCACCCCCCTCCCCCTGCCTCTTTACAACGATTTCAATGCTTCCCTCACAAACGAATATTACCCGACCATTTCCTTGTTCTTTGTATTCTAATTCCTTTTTCGACTTTGGGAGGCCTTTTCACATTGTTGGGCGATCGTGTCCTATCCTTCCCGGATGTGGACCCCAAGATTCGCGAATCGTCCCCCCGCCCCGATTTTTGTTTCCCCCCTTTCTTATCCCCCTCCCTGACAACCATTGTATGTGTTTGGGTTTCGAAAGTTCTTCGTTTGATATTCCTGATCACTTGTTCGTTTCACTTCCGACCTGCCCGATGTGTTGAATCTTCTGTTCAAAACCGGCCACTCTTTCTCTTCTCTCTTTCTTCTCCCTTGTTTCTCATCCCTCCTTTTTAAACTGTTTTTACCCTGTTTTTTTTCCTCCGATTCCCCTCGGCAGATTGTGTGCGTGTGGGCCCCCCCCCATTATTTTCAACACCTCCTGACCGTCTGAGCTCATCTAGTCGCTCACAGCTTAAACTTTCCCCACTTCCCCCCTTTAGTGCTTGCTATTTCACATCTTGTCACCCCGCGCGTTTCGTCTTTCCGATTTTTTTTCAAGTAACATCCCATGTAAGGATAGGGCGATAGCCCCCCCTTTACGTGCATACAACCACCCGGAATTGAAGTCCATTTCTTTATAAATTCCCCCTTTCCTAGTTCCCCTTTGTCAGCCCCCCCCCCCCTTGACGGCGTTAAAGAGCCTGCGTAAATAATTTTTCTTTCGTATAAAATTGAATACCCCTTCTCCTTTCGTAATTGTGGAGGCGTCCTTGGTTTCTCGATGTGGACCCTCGGATAACCGCCCCTATAGGGGAAGTATTGCCCGGCGTAGGCTTCCCCCGTTTCCCGAGGTTGTCCATTGGCTGGTTTTGGTTTTTTTTTTCCCGAGGTGGAGTCCCACTTTTCTTTTCTTTCTTCGGGAGATCGTTGCTTGCACCGGTTAGCTGTCTGCGGCGCTTCTCTGGCGCCGGACACTCCTTCCTATTGTCCTGCCTTTAAGACCCCCCCCCAGTCCTTCCTTTGGTGAGGCGGCCGAGCTTTTTAACGAGAGTTCTTTTAGCTTGCTCGAAGACACCCTCTGTCCGTGCCCTTTTTTTCGACCTCTAGGTGCCCTCCCCACCTCTTCTCAGCGCGGGGGGGTAACGCCGACCCAGGCCCCTCAAGATCTGCCCGACTTTTCCACCCTTGGGTCTTAGGTTTAATAGGGGCCTCCCGATGCTCCACCTCTCGGGTCATTACCTTTCCCGCAAAAACCAGCCCTAGAAGCCGCGGTTTTCGTCTCTTTTCCGGATTGCGAAAAGCCTCCAGTGTATTTCGGCCTTTTTGTGGTTCCGGGTCGTTCAACAGACATGTCCCAGCTCTCCTTCTTTTTTCAAGGGACTGCACAAAGTTTCCCGAACTGACTTTCCCTCCCCCCGCTGCTCCTGCGATGGGATCTTTTCACGATCTTTGCTCTGCGCCCTCCCCCAAGAGTCTTGTACTGTCGAGCCGCTTTTTTTCCCATGCCTTTCGAGTTGCGTTGCCAATGAGGTGCGCTGCCCAGAACCACCCCTAGTTTGCAAACCGCCGTATCACATTTGCCAGACGTTTCATGTTTGCGACCTTCAAATTTCTTTTGTGGCGCCCTTGTTCTCAACCCTTGCGCTCCATTGGTTAGACAAAACCATGTGGCCCGCCGCGCCTCGACCACACTTTTTCCAAAGTTTCAAGTTTCGTCTGAAACTCGTTTCCAGCGATCCTCCTGCAACTTTCCCCCCCAGCAGAATTATAGCGGAGCGTCCACACTCTCCCCCCCAGGTTGAAAGCCGATGAGACTCTTTCTTTTAAGCCCCTCCTGAAGTCTTTTAATTTTTCCCTCCTCCCTTAGCTCTTAGTTAATTCCTTTGAAATTCGTATCAAGAATAGGTTCCGCGTTCCGCAAAAAGAGTAGATCCCTCCTGCTTTTGATCGTTATCTCTCCTCTAAGACCCCCCCCTCTTTTCGATTTTGGGAAAACTATCCCCACCGATAGCAGGCGGCCGGTTTCCCCCCTCCTTAGGACTTTTCCCAGTTCCTTTTTTTTATAGTTCCGCGAGCCCCCTTTTTCCTCCATCCTGCATTTCAATTGGAACATTTGCAATTCGAGTGGACTCTCTTTCTTTTTTGAGTCTACGTGCGAGTCGCCTTTTTTTTGCCCTTCCCTGCCTGCACGTGCGCAGCGCACATCTCCCCCTTTTTTCCGTTTTCTGGGTGATTTTGAAATGGGCTTCCGTCCCCAATGTTTTTCCCCCCCTTCTACCATCGCTCGGCCGACACACGCCCTCGTCAGGACAATTAAGCGTTTTAACGGCCCCCCGCCGGCTGCCAGCGTTTTTTCCCTTGATGTCGAGACTTCCCTTCCTCCCTGGATCTTTTCCGGGTAATGATACGCCTATGACGCGAGATATGCCCTGGAGCTTGAGGCTCCTGCATAGCGCTTCCTGCATCGTTCTGCGCCTCTGGTAGGATCGGGCGTTGGCGCCCAAACGTACGCACTTACCTCCGCCAGTCCCGCTCCGATAGAAGAACCGTCTTTGGCGCTTTTTCTGTGGTCCCCCCTGGAATGCTTTCCTTGCGGAGGGCGAGGAGGTCGAGCTGAGGAAAGCCGAAACTGCCCTCCCCCATGAGTTCCCTCCTTTCCCCCCGTATCGACCATACGCCCTCTCCCCTTCGCGTTCCCCAACTCCCTTTCCCCTCCGCTTTACGATCGTCATGAAAAGTCCTGATGAAGTGCAAAAAAGTCTTTTAAAGAGACGCTTTTTGAACATGTGGAACTCATCTTCTTTACTTTTGATGAGACTCCTCCACGGTCCTTTTTCTCTTTGTTGCACGCCTCATTCGTCTTTTTCTTGTCCGAAAGTGAACTTCGTTCTTAAGTTGTAAGCGCGGGCATACCCCCCCTCTCCCCCTTCCGCAGTCGGGCTTCTTTTTCCTACCCTATTTTTTCTTCCTTTCTATCAATTGCAGGGCTTTCAGACCGCCTCGCCCTTACGGTGGGACCTCCCTCGGCGATCATATCTCCCTGCATGGTCTCCTTCTTTCTGAGATTCGTTCATAGAATTTGACTTTTGTGTATATGCTTTGGGACTTTTTTTGTCGACACTTCTCATGACCCCTTTTCGCTGAGCCCCTCCCTCCGTTACCTCGGCCTCCCCGCTTCCACGGCATTAGAGGGCCAGCGGAACAGGTATTTTTCCCCCCCTTTCACCTCATTTCACCTTCCTTCCCCCCTTTGCTCAGATTCCCCGCTTCTCTCTGCGGAGAGCCGCGAACTGCTTGACTTGAGGGCGTTGGTTTGCCCTTCTCCCTATTTTTTCTTTTTTTCCCCAAAGTGGACCACCCCCACCTAAAGCAATTACCCCGAATATTTCCTCAACCCGACATTAAACGTAAGATCTGTTTTCAACGGCGCACTTGCCCCTCGGCCTGCCGCCAGCCTCCCCTCCGGCCCTTTTTTTCTCAGGCTTCCTTCCCCCTGATGTCTCTAATTTCCGCTCAACTGAATGCCTGATGGCCTTCGGTCAGGGGAACGATCCTCCTTGGCCGGAGCAGGGGTCCGCCCCTTTTATTTTGCCCCCTCGTGGCTGCTCGTGGGGTTTCCCTGTTCTCTTTTTTCCCCCCTTTGAGGTGCCTATCTCTGACCGGGGCTCACATTAATAATAGCGGCTCTCTTTTTTTTTTGAGAGAACAGCGTTGTCACCGTCTTTCTTCCCTTCTTTCAAAATACCACCCATCTCCCCTTTTGCATAGCTTCCCCCCCAATTCATTTTCCTGTCTCTCCAACAATGAGATGCTCCACCCTGCGTCCTTGGGGTTCAATATGTCTGAGGGTGATGTTAGCTCAGACTTCTTTGGGCCAGGTTTCTGGCTCCTCGTCTCACGTCGTTTAATTTTACGAGCGCGTTTTCTATCGGCGGTGGCCACGGGGTTGTATGACAGCCTGTGGCGGCGGACGCGCGCGCGTTTTTGTGCACGTCTGGCACCCACTAGAATGCCTGTCGCTTTTTCCTCCCCCCTGATTCCTGCACGGTTATGCACCGATCCAATTCCGATGACGGTGTGTCCGCGCACTCATTTCCCTTTGGCATTTCCTGCCGGATCGCCCGGTTCTTTCATACCTGTTGGTTCTGGCGCAAATCCGTCAGACGTCCTGATCTCTTTCTTTGTAGCATGTGCTTTTTATTGGTCTGTTCCCCCTACCTCCTTTCGAATTTCGACTCCCGTGAACCCTCTTCAGATCCTTATCGCTGGCGTTTCGGGAGGTGATCGACCGCGGCACCCCCCCCCCTCTTCCCTTTGGAAACAGAGCGACACACGGTACCCTTGTCTGGGTCTTTTCTCGTTTTTCCCCCCGCCCTTTCCTGCCTTTTTTCGGGCCAAGTAAAGACCGGGACGCTGATCACCCTGCACCCCTGTCACCTCTTCTACGAACTCCCTTGGTTTTTTCTGGTTTTCTTTTCCTCGCTGATTTCCCCCCCTGTTGGGGTTTCTCATCGGAAACATATCTTATGAAGCACCCCTAGACCCCTCTTTGTCTTCCAATACTTTCCTTCTCCCCTTTTTCCTGCTTCTTTTTTAACCCTGCTCGGGCCCCCCATCGCACTAACCGAAGGAGTTACATGGATATCGTGAGCGACAATGCACCCCCATTTTTTCCCCTCCGCGGCGCCGCCTACAGCCGTCATGATCGACTTTACCCCCTCCCGTCTGGACTCACCCTCCAGCCCTATTCTGATCAACCTGGGACACTGGTTTCTTCCTCACAATGCGGGCCCCCCTCCCTTTTTTTCTCACTCTCGAGATCCAACGCGCCGCAGCAGAATCCCGGAGCCTCCCTTTCCCCCCTCTTTTTACGGCAGGCTTCTTGAACGCGGCATGTAACCTACACAACCTATTTCCTCCCCTGATTCTTTACAAATTTATGCTTTTCGGCGACGGCCCTTGTGTCCCCATCTTTTTGTATTCCTTCCCATGGGTTTTCGCTGGACACACACAAGGATTCTTCCTGTCAATCCGTCCTAACCTCGCGGAGCGGGTTCCTATCCCATCAGAAGAAACCGAATTCGTGTGGCCGATACCTTTTCTTTTTCTCTCTTTTTCAACGTTTCTTATCGTGTGTATTTGTCCCCACTCCTCTTTGCCCCAGACGCACACCCCCATCGGTTTTTCTCTTTCCAACGGTTAGACTCCCTCCTTTGTGTGTTGTTCCTTGATTCGAGCGCTTCAAAACGGTTAGGCCGGTTTTTCAGGATCTTCACCCCTCTTTCTTTCTTTCCTTTCTTTGCCTTGATCGACTTTGCGCCTGGTTCACGAAGTCGTCACAGGGATGAAGAAACTTCCCCTCCAAAGAAGACCCGGTGAATTATCCTTCTTATTGGATTCTTCCTTAAACCCCCCTTTTATTTTTCGCGGAAAGCCTTGGGTCAGCTGAAAACATCCCTGAAGGATAGGCTTCCCAAACAATATGTGATTTTCCTACCCCCTCGTCGCCGACCGAAATATTTCCAATTTTTCACCCTTTCCCTTTTTTTTGAAGTACATCCCACCCGGAATGCCGCCTCCCCTCTCGCTTGTAACTGAGTCTATCAACATGTGCCCTCCGTCATTGTGAGTTGCGCCGAGACTGTTGGGCGATAGTCCTCTAATTGCCCTTCCAGGAGGGCCGTCTTGACCGCATTTTCGGCTCATCCGTTTCCCAGGTTTGATACCCTGATTGGCTTTTTTGGTGATTTCCGAACGGCCCTCTTTTGAGTGGTCTGACTGTTGCCGCCTGCTTTCGCTGTCTGCGGCGCTTTGGTTTTTTTTTTGGTTCCCGGTTGGATTTTCTCGCCGGCTTCCCCTCAGGCCCCGAGCCCGTTCGTGTTTTGAACGAAGACCGGTAGAAGCGCCGATTGTCTTGACAAATCGTTGCTTTTGTCTGTTCGCCATGCTAGGTGCCGAGCCCACTTTCACAGCGCGACTTCTTGACTCCTGTTTTGCCGGCCCCTCTTTTTTTCCGCCCGTCCGCGGGTAGTGTCGGTACCGGTTTTATCCCTTCTTTCCCTTTGGAGATCGGCCGTATCTTTCCCAGACTACTCGCGAGTTTGTCCGTTTCTGGAGGCGAGACTTTGAAAAGACAGAGTATCCAGGGTATTTTTCCTCCGCTTTTTTGGTTTGTTTTTTTTTCCGCCTGTTCACCTTAGCAGGCCGCTATAAGGTCTTCCCCCGGGACTCTCTGTCGGCCCTTTTCAAGTGACATTTCGGCGACCTCAGCGGCTCGACGGGCCCCTTCCTTTTATTTTTACTTCTATATGGATTCCGAGCTGGCCCTCGAGCTGTTACTTTTCGACATGCCATTCGCTGAGTTTCGGCACCAAAAACACCGCGTGCCGTTTCCTCACACACCCTCCCGTGATCTCTGTTTGCGACCGCACAGGCAATTTCGGTGTGCGACCGGTCCCAACTTTTTTTGCGGCCGCCGCCACTCTTTGTTCGAAAAACCCCTTGTGGCCAAGCCCCCGAACGTGCCACCCTTGAAGCTCTCTTCCCCCCCACTCGTTCAGCTTAGCGCACTAGCCAACCCCCCCCCACCAACAAGCCCGCCCGATTCTGTCCCTTTTCAATTCACCTACAAATACTTTGACACTTCCGCCGGTCTTCTCGTTCTTTCCTTCCCCTCATAAATACATTCAGCCTGATGAGAGTCATCATGCGCTTCACGCCTTTTAGTTTCCTTATTTGACTTCTTTTCAGCATTTTCCAACGATGTTCATATATGGAGGGCGCATAGATGCTATTTTTTTCCTTTACCACGGTTACTATATACACCTATCCGTTTTTTTCTCACAATTGCTTGGACCCCCCCCGCCTGCGCGCGCGGCCGGTTTTCCCACAGCCAGAACTGTCGGATTCCTGTCTCCTGTGGCCTCCTTCCGGACCGATGTTTGTCCATTTTTCCAGCGATGGGTCAATTCGATTTTCTACTGTTTTGTCCGTAGATTGTTCGGGCGGCACGTTTGTCTGGCTGGAACAGCATTGGCACGTTCCCGCATCTTTCTTCTTCTTTTTTGAAATATGCAGGTCGGTATTTGCTGTATTTTTTTTGTCCACTGTTTACCCCTTCCCGATCAATCGGGACGGACACAATCAATTATTCAGCATCCCCTCTCCTTTTTTCCCCTCCCCGGTCTAAGATCCCCAGACTTTTGAGCGTTTGAGAAGTCCCGTGCAGCTGGAGAATGTTTCGCAGTTCCCCGCGCTCCGTGTTTTTGTTCAGCGTTGCCGCCGGAAGGGTAAGGATCGCGATGGCCTTGCCCAACACGCATCCTCCCGAGGGACACCAAGATCCACCCCCCCTTGATCCGAAGCTCTCCCCCTACCTTTTGAGGTCATCTCTCAGGACTGATCCCCGGTCTAGTTTCGAGGCTTTCCGAGCATGACGTTTGAGGACAGTCGTTCCCTTACTCCCCAACCTTGGCCTCTTTTCTTTTCCATCCGCCGTCCAGACCTTTCCTCCTCGTCCCGAAGACCTACCCCTTCAGTCCCAGCACTGATTTCACGACTTAGGCCATGAAAGCGGGGCCTTATGACTGCGCAAAAACGCGAAAGCAGACTTTTTTTTTCTGGAAACGATCTCATTTCCTTTCTCCCAGTTTCCTCTCTCGTTCTGTTTCGGCTCTTTTTGTTTCACGTTATTCTACTTTTTTCATTCCGAGTCGTGCCCCAATAGTGATGTGGTGAAATGACGTGTCCTCTTTCGATCTCTCTCCCTAGCCGTCCTTCGCGAGCTTATGGCCCCCCTTTGGTCCGTTTTTCCCTTTACCTTGCATTCCGATTCCCGTGCCTACCTTAGCTAGAGCTCCTAATCCACTTGAATGCGGCGAGATAGTCAGGCAGAGCTTCGGTCTTCTTGTGGTGTGAAGGGACTTCTTTTGGGGCCTCCCCTTCCCCCGCGATGGCGCCCCTCGTCATCTTAATCCCTCGCCCCCCCCCGCAGATCTCGGGAAGCGGCAGGTCTTCCAGGTGAAATCTGCTAGTCACGGAGTTCAAGATCGTTCCCTCTTCCTCTCCAGAAGTTGCGCTCCCTGAGCGCACTCTCTGTTCCCTAGCAGACCTTCAGAGTTGTTAAACCCTCCCACAACCTAAATACCCACCTTTCAAATAACCGCTTCAAAGCAACCCCCTTTTAGAGTAAGATCTTGTCGCGCAGCTCCGTGCCGCCTTACCCTTTCTGGCCCGGGGCCCCCCCCCACCGCTCTCCTTTCGCCGCGACATCGATGCCAGAGACCTGGATTTTTTATGGCCACACTTACCTCTTTTTTCCTTGCCTCCCCCCCTTTCCCCTTTTACGACACTTGCCGGCGTTCCCTCCGATTGCCCCCGGTCTCTCCCCTCTATCGGGGTTCTTTTTTGCCACCTTCGCCCCCCGTGTGAGAGGTTCACTACGGAGCTGTTGCGATTTGGAAACCGGGTGTCACCTCTGCTCATTCGTTTTTCTTGACAGCCTCTATCAACCCCTTTTCCCCTTATCGTGATTCGCCTTCAGCTCTCACTTTGGATTTATCCTTTCCATGAACAAGCGAAGCTCAACCTCTTTTCTGTTTATGTATATGGGGTGCCGTGCATGGTTCCCCTTCGGTTTGGACCTTTCGGGTCCCTTTTCTTTGAAAGAGGACGAGCTTCGTGATTTTTTTTGCTTTCTTGTTACGCTGGCGTGCCACAGTGTTTGTCCTCCCCCCCCCCCTTTGGCTCCTCGTTGAATTAGCCGTGCGCACACTAAGAAGGCCTTGGGATGTGTCGCCAAACAGGATCGGAACTTTTTCTTCACTTTTTTTTGTGTTTTGACGATTCCGGTTTGGTTTGGGTCCCTTGCACCTCATGGCACCAACTGAATGGAATGTGACCATGGCCCTCTGCTTGGCATACGTTCACAGCCGGCCTGGTTGGAATCTTTTGATCTCTTTTCCTCTTCGCCGCTGGAGTTTGGTGGAGGTTTGTCTACAGTCATCAATTCCTTTCAGGGCCGACAACAGCTTTTTCGTTGACAACTCCCTTTACCCTTATCGCTTTTTGATTTTAGGTTCTCGACTCTTCCACCTAGTCCCATTCCCTTGGACACTGCTAAATACATGGACTCGGTAGTAGCCGTCTCAGCCGCCGGACACGATTTCCTCTTAGCTGTGTGCGGGCTCTACCGGGATTTTTCCCCTACCACATGTCTTATAACTCTCCCGTACACAGGACCGCGCGGTCGGCAAGATGGCCGCCATATCGTGACGATTCCTCTCGACGCTGATGAGCTTTGTGCTGGCCCCCCCTTTTTGGCCTCCACCTCTCTTTACGAGTTTTTTCTGTGATACCTCGGCGTTCTACCTAGTCTCGTTCGCCATGCCTGTGCCCTCCACCATGAGACTCCGTCTCGTCGGCGACCTCCCCCCCATCCTTTTACATCCCCGGCGCCAGGCCGGGCGCAGAAAGACCTCTTTTTTTTTTATGCGGGCCTGCCTCCTACTTTCCCCCCACCACCCCCTTTTCGTCCTCCCTCCAGCCATAGACTTCAAACTGGGACAACGGGTTTTTCTTTTCCGCCCCCCTTTTTTTTTTGGCCCCACACCCCCCACTGCAAGACGGACCTCATAGCTTTATCGCTTTCCACTCTCGCTCCCCTTTCCTCAATTGCGGAGACTTTTCCGGCTGTTTCATCCTCTTTACCTCCTTTTTTCCTCATTTTTCCCCTTCCAATTGTACCCTCCCTCCCCACAGAACCTCACGACAGACGCTTATTGATTTTATAAATTCCGCCTACGACATTTGGGGTGTATGCGTGACCCCTGGTGGGCGATCTCCCTGGATCTTTCCTCGGAACCCCGTCCTCACGAAAAGGCTTGCCGGGTTACAGATTGGTCTCTCATACGCCGACCAACTTTTTTGTTTTTGTGGCCCATTTTTTCCCCTTATTTTCCCGATCTTCGTTCAATTGCATTCGGTAGGTTTTACAATCGCCCTTTTCCAGACTCCCCACAACATGCCGAGGTTTCAATCCCGACCCCCCTTCCTGGACCGCGCTTCGTTTCCTCTCTCCTTTTCTTTTCGAGCCTTCGCTGGTTATTTTTTTTTCAGCAGATTCAAACCTCGGGCAGATTGTGTGCGTCTTTCCTAATCGTGATTTTCCCCAAACACGATGAACCCCTCGTGCGCATTCCGCATTCTACTTTGACGCCCTTTTCCTTTCCCCATCCCCCCCGTTTTTTCTTGTCGTTCTTTGATAGCGACAATCTGGAACCCGCCCCGTTCGTTAGGACTTGTTTTTCTTTTTACAGCGAACATCCGTAAAGTTAGGTTCTTCGATTAATATTTCCCTTTTTCATACACCCCCAAAGAGAATTTTGGCCTTTCGCCCCTATAAGAATGTTCATAAAATAAACCCGCTTCTGGTCGTTCTCCTCGTTTTTTGGCCCCCCGTACAATCGGCGACCTCCCTTAGTGTAGCTTTTTTCCAAATGACTTCTGCTCCGGCAATTGATCTTTTTCGGATGCAGAATTGACGGTGTGGTCGATCCTCGAGCAGTTTTTTCCCTTCGTCATACCTGGAGGGCCGTCTTGAACTGTGAGTTTTCTTCCCGTTGTCTCATCTTTTTCCTCCGAAACTTTTTTTTTGTTACTTTTTCGTTTTATTTTCTCCCGTGTTCCAGAACTCTGCTTTCCTGCTGCCCTCGGGCTTTCTCCTGCACTTCGTTGGCTGTCGCGCACGCTAGCCCATTCTAGTAGGTCATGGTGCGATGCGAGCCGGATTTTCGAAGTCGGCGGTCTCCAAAGCGCCGATTGGATCGGCAGGACAAATCGTTTCGATACGTGTCGATGTTTCGGCGCATCCAGTGATTGTGTGCGACCAAACAGCTTCATCCCTCGTATTCCCTCCTTAGCAAGGACCTTTCTGCCAATATTGAGACTTAAGAGGGTCGTGTCAGCGTCGGTGACAAGGGAACCAGGTTCCCCGTGTTTTTTCCTCGCTCCCGGTCTGTTGCACAAAACGCCTTTCCTCTTAGTTGATTCGACGGAGTTCTCCCTACCCGAGTTATTCGGTATTTTCGACATCGTGTCCGCCTTGTTTTTTTGGTTTGTGCCTATCACCTTAAAGGATTACGGATCTGGCTTTCATCCCCTGAAAACTATGTTTCGGGCCGAGAAAGGTACGGTATGATAGACCTCCCCCCACGCCTTCCAGCGGCCCGGCGTGTTGATCGATCCTTTTTGATCTTTGCGCCATACCCCAAGTTTCCTGGCCGTTTTCTTTCTGGACCTCCTTTCCCATTTTTTTATTTCGTTTTGCAATGATGAGTGTGCCCCAGACCCCCCTGCAACTTGAGGGTGCATCCCCCCCCTCTTGTTTGCCCGCCTTCCTTAGGTTGTTTTTTTCTTCTTCTTAAACTTTCGAGTCCGCCTCAAAGGCGGGGCATCAAACCCTTGGCCAACGCCGAACCAATCACTGCTGCCCGTGGTTGAACCTTCCAACCAGTTCCCCGCTCTTCGAGCACCCCTGAACCACCATGTTCCCCCAACACCGCCCGACGATTTTGCACTTCCCCTATTTATACATCGACCACCCCTGGGACAGCGGCGGACCTGAGCATTTTTTCGACTCCCTTTTGATGATCTAGAGCTGAATTGGGCCCTCTAGCCCACGATCGCTTTGTAGTTAATGAAATTCGTTGATCCTTTTTTTCCAGGTCTTGTTTCCCGCAAACTTTGACCTCTTTATTTCTTCTTTTTCTTTTTCTTTTTTCCCTCCCCTTTTTCCCCGCCGCGTTCCCCTCTAACACTTTTGTTTGGCATGACCATTTCCCCAGGGCTTCCCCCCTTTTTGGACCATGCAAGAGACTCTTTGATCGTTTTCCCCTATGCGCCCATTGCTTCGCATGCGGGCCATTCCGGGTCCTCCTCTGTTTCCTCTATCCGGCTTAGTGCGCTCTGGATTGGCACCTCTGCACGTGCGCTTGCTAGTCCCAGATCTTTCTTTTTGCTGGTCTTGTTATTTTCCGGTTGTTTTCCTTCCAACATGCCCCTCCCTATCAGAGACACAACCCCCTTTGTAAGGAAAGTACGTTTTAGTTTCAACGGTCTGCCGCGCGCCCTTTTTTCCGCGAGCGACCCTTTTTTTTCCCTTTCTTCCGTCATTTTTACCGTTAATGCTCGCCTGCCGCTTCGAGATCTGCCTTTTGTGCGTACTTTTGCGGTTCGCCGCGTCTGACGCTGGCTTTATGCTTTTTCCCCCCAAAGAATACCCCTACCCAACCGAGGACCAATAAGGAAAAGCACTTCCCCGAAGCTCTAACACGACTGCGATGAGCCTCTTCGTTGAGGTTGACTTCTCTCTCTCGGGAATTTGTCCCCCCGGAGGAGCCCGTATTTTCGAAAGCCGACCTCCCCGCCCCACCAGCTCTGCTTCCATCCGCCGTCCCGCGACCAGTGACGGCGACTTTTTGCGCGAGATCGAGCTCCACACCCCCCCTTTACAGCACGATTTTTTTACATTAGGCTTTTTTTTTTTCTCCCGGATTTTTTGAAAACCCCCC
>Ga0179593_1313715_pt1 | contig 17698 bp, 22 predicted proteins | sample CZODoug2_1_08_16_FD_185931 | JGI IMG/M metagenome (GOLD analysis project Ga0179593, IMG submission 185931) | Vadose zone soil fungal communities from Angelo Coast Range Reserve, California, USA - CZODoug2_1_08_16fungal (PacBio error correction) | ecosystem: Environmental > Terrestrial > Soil >... | reverse complement strand
CCCTCCCTTTTCTTTTTCACGGCCTCTTTTCAGAGGTTGCAGCATCTACGATCTTTGCTTTAGGGAAAACGCCGCTGCTCTGCCCGCCCTGTTGCCTCTGAAGTCATCCTTTCCTAGTTGTCTTTCCACTTTTTGGTCGGCCGGCCTGCGACATGGCTTCTTTAGAAATGTTCCTGCTCCAATTTCTGGTCGCCCCACTAGCCGAATGCTTTTCCTTTCTCCCCCCTTCTTTTCCCACCATAATCCTTCCCATCAATTACCCCTTTTTCCCGGTCTTCCTTGAACATGACTCTCCATGAACCACTACCTGATCCCCCCTCATTTTTCGCCCTCCCCAACCTAGAAAACTGTCTGGTCTACTGTTGCGGACCTTCAACACACCTCCCTTTCCTCCCCTTTTTTTCCACAATTGGCCAGTCCAACCCCCACGGCCAGTTCATCCCGTTTTTTTCGTTGCTGCGTTCTTCAACCAGTCCCTGTTTATTTTCAAGGAGGTGAAAACTGTTCCCCAGTGGACCCCTTTCCCTTTTTTCCCTCCCCAATTCTCATTTTCAGTCCGCTCCTTCCACTTTCCCCCCCATGCGCTGCTTCCGGATTGATTCCGTCTGTTCCCAGTTTTAGCTTCCGTGCCAGCGTGGCTGTCATTGAAAGTCATTAAAAGTTGGTCTTGGATAATCCGCTTCAGTCACAGTCCCTCATTCTTGGCTCCCCCCTCGAAACCGCACGTTATACGCGAGGTCCTTGCGCTGACGGATTCTTTTCGCCTGTTCCAGAAAGAATTTGGCATCGGTGGTACCTTTTCTCTTGTGAATCCACCTTTTTGCCGCCACAGTGGGTATTCCCTGCCCCCCTTGACGTCTTTTTCTCATGCAAGTACCTTTCAAGTTCAATCAAAGATATCCCTTTTCGAGGTCAAGCCCCACGCGCTGCCTCTTTTTTTCTTCCATTTTTTTTGCTTGGGATCCTTAGAAGAGTTTTGCTCACCCTTTCTTTCTCTTCCTTTCCGATCATGTCCTGCACATCACGGTGTTCAGTCCCGCGTTATCCTTCTCGTCTTCCTGCTTGACTCTCTGAGTTCCCTCTCTCGTCGAATCGTCGGTTTTTTCTTTCCGTTAGCTTTACACTTCCCTGATCTGTCCCACCAACTTTTTACTCTTCCTTCCTCTGACAGGCCAAGCCTTTTCATTTGGCCCCTTACGTCGAGCTTGCTTCCCACTCTTAGCCTCAGCCCTTTTTTCCCTGGTGTGACCCTTCTTCCTGTTTTAATGCAATTCCGTTGGCCCCGGCGTCCGGCTATTCCCTTGATTCAGCCCCCGTACTCCCTTTTTCTTTCTCCTTTTCTCAGACCCAGCAAATTCCCCACCCCCGACTGAACTAGGTTGTTTCCCGTTTTTTATATGCGATTTTCCATGTTCGCGGGTGCTCCAGCGAAGGCCCGTGCTCAAAATTTTTTCCCCCAATTTTACCCGTATAAATCGTCCCCCCCAAGACTCGTCTGTTCCTCCTCTTTCTAGTCCCATCAGCTTGCGGATTTTTTCTCCAAGTAGCATTTTCCTGCATTCTGGGATCTCTGAGTTTTTGCTTCGGAGGGATCGTTGCCATAGGTAGGCCCTTACCCCCTTAATAGACTGAATTCCAGATTCAACCTCCCCTTCGTCACATGGTGACTGCCAGTCTCGGAACAATTTCCCTTTCTCCGTATCGCGATAAGAGGCCTTTGAACCCCCTACAATGGGAGTAAGGTTTGACCAACTTCCTTTTCCCGTCACTCTCAGAAGCTCTCTTCCTTTCTCTTTTTTCCCCTTTCATTCAGCCTGCGTCGCGATGCCTCCAATGTTTTCGAAGACAAACTGTTTTCTCCCCCCCCACTAAAGTCCACCGCGGCTGACGCGACGCACCCTCGTCCTATCTTACAACCCCTCTCCCCCCCCCCAGTAAGCTTAAGACCACATGCCGTGAATCACCCATCTTATCCTTATTTACCCCCGACCAGTCCAATCGAGACTTCCCCCCCAATCCAGTCAGCACTTCCCTCCCCCCCTCCAATCGCGGAAAGAAATCCCATGCTGCTTTCGTTCTCGCAGCTTTGTTCTGTTGTAATCATTTACGACCGATTCATAACACTGCGTTGAGATGTTCTTCCTTGTTCTCTTAATGCGGATCTTCCACTTCGTCCATGGCAACTCCTTTTCGCCCTTCTCCCCCGTATTTTGCTGTGGGCTGGCGCTTCTTTTCCCCACAACACCGCGGGTCTTTCCGTAAGCATTGAAACTAGTGGTAACGAGTTCCCTCCTTTACCGCTGCACTTCACACTTCTTCTGGAATTCCCGAGGGGGGTTTTCTCATGTTTTTTCGACCCTCGTTACTCTTTTGCGTTCTCCTCCCACCAGGCCCAACACCAGTTGCTGGTTGCTCTCCCCCCTTTTTTGTGAATCCACCCTGTGTTGGTTTCTTTGACGCACCCGGATGTACGTAAATTCCCCCTCACCTCCCTATCTTTCGGATTTCTTTCTTTTTTCACCCCCTGATCCTGTCCACTTGCACCTCCTTTTCCCCATACATGTCGGTTCATGTGGAGCATTCGCCTTCCCAAGAAGATTTCTGAGTCGAATTTGCTTTTGAAGTGTCTAACCGAATGTCTGAATGAATTGTCACACCTTTTAAGCTATTTTTTTCGAATTTCGAAGTCGGGTTTTTCAGCAGTCAGAGATCTGGCCCAACTCGGCGGTCCCCCCCTCTTGACAGTGCACTTCGACCTGCAAGTTGACCTAACCTTTCCTAATCCCTCTAATCTTGGATTTTTCTGGTCTGCCCACCCCCTCCATCCCTCCCCTTAGATGACGGACTGTTCACGGTTTGCGTTCTTGGTTCCATCAGTTGTCTCGTCCACGGACTTTATACTTAATACCAGCTGCTTGGTCAATCCGTTTTCCTTTGCCCCCCAGCAATGCGAATATCAGCGCCTGATCGCACGTCTCACCAGCTCCCCCACACAAAAATTCGGAAGATTACTTTTTTGATTAGGTTCAGCTCCAAATTCCTCCGTTTTGCGTCTGTTGGCTTTCCTTCTTCTTTTTTTTCTTTGACCTTTTGGTCATCTCTTGCTCAGTTTCCTTTTTGCCCGCTATTCGTTTCCCATTGTGGCTTTGGCCGAGTTGCTTTCTTTGCGCGTCCTTCTTGCCTGCCTGAATATGGCTTTTAGATTGCGAGTTTCTCTGGCTTTTTTCCGGCTTCCTTTTCCTTCTTCTATAATCAGGATTGGCCGCATCGCTCTTTGCCTGACTTCGCTTCATCGTATGATCTTCTAGCCGTTGATTCACTTTCCGGATTTCACTTAATTTGGTATTTCTTTCCTTAAAGTCTCTCCTTCAGTCACCCCCAAATTCCCCATTTTCGGCCGGGACAATCGGCACTTGCTCGTTTTTTCTCGCTCATTTCAACCCGTCTTTGGCTGGATTTGCCATCAGAACAACCCCCCCATTTCCCCCGGCTCTTGCCCCTTTGGTCTCTCCTTCCCCTCTGGAACTACCAATGTTTAACGTCTGCGAGTTGCTGGCCCCCTTTTTGCCTGTGGATTCCGCCCAACTGCGGTAGGATTTGAATCCTTAAACCAATGACTCCCGTATGTTTTGGTGATTCCCTTTTCTTATGAGAGAAACCTTGCCTTAATCTTCCCCTTCTTTCTCCGGCAAGGAAAACTTGGCGTTGCGTCACCTTTGTGATTTTCGAGTACCTCACTCTGTTGCATTTTCTTGCTCTTCCCTTCTCATCTCTCCCCCTCCCCGTGAGAAGGGGGCCTTTGATGTTAAAGCCATTTAACCGGGTCCCCGTTACTTGTTTATTAAAGCCGGACCGGTCTTAGAATTCATAAAGTCTATCTGCTTCGCCTCCCTCCTCTCCCTTTTTAGCCGACGTGAGATGTCCCTTGTATCCTCTTTTCTCATCCTCGTGTTTTTTCGAATTTACCTCCACGTGGTACCCTGGGAAGCTGTGAATTTTTCTGACCTCTGTAGACCAGTTTTTCTTTTTTTTCTTTTCGCAGCCCGTGCGGTCTTTATACCTACCTTCTTTTTAACCCGGTGAATTCCACCGCGGCCACTATGCTACGTTTCTTATATATATCCCCTTTACCATCTCCACGTTTCGCATCCCACCATCTAGATCTATGCAACTCCCCCAAAGGTTTTGCCTCCCCCTAAATATTTCCCCTTTCTCCTGACCGAGCGGCCGCATTAAAGGTTTCTTTTTACTTCAATCAGTTTTCCCTTCCCTATCTCTCCCCACCCTGTCCCCCCCAGTTTCTTATGGGTGCAGTTTTCGCTGCAAAATACCTAAACCCCCTTTTGGACTTAGCTTTTGTCCACGGCACAGATTGCATACCCCGCTTCCCACGGTACCCATCAAATTTCTTTCCCTCCCATTGAATCTTTGCTCCCCCCTTCCCCGTTCTCTCCGCCCAGGTGATGAGTTGGTCTATGGGACAACTAAATGCAATTTCTCGTGATGTGAAGAACCGGTATACCCCACAAAATGCCCCTCACAGTTCCTATGTATCCCGTCTCAAGCCTTTTCCCTGGTGGTACGGAAGGATCTTACTTGTCTGCACGCCCCCCTCCCCCCCCCTTCCCTTTCCGAAAGCCGGAAATTTTTCCGCCGTCGAAGGACGCTTAATTACCTTGACCCTCTTTCATCGTAATGTCCTGCCCCTTCCTTCTCTTTCTCTTCCCCCTCTTATTCTCCTCCATCCGGGAAGTTGGCAAGCCGTACAGCCTTCCCCCCTTTCCCCCCCCCCTCATGAAGCAAGTGTTTGCAGAAGCATTAAGAGCCCCCAGTACCCCCACCGTCCCCCCTCCTCCTTTCGCAAAGGATTGGCCATCTTTCTTATGACCAAAATTCTTTACCTCCTCTGAACCTCTTTCCTCCAGCCCCTCGGCTTCCTTTCTCTCTCCCTCTCAAGACGGTTTCTCATATTGTTTTTTGCTCTTTAGTCGTGAGTTCCGTTCCTTTTTTTAATATTCCCATTGTTTTTTCCTTCACCTGACTTCCTTCCTGTTGTTTTATCCCCCCCTTCCTGATAACGGTTATGCCGATCGATCAATCTTGTTTTTCCCCAAAGTCCCTTTGTTCACTGGCCGTCAATAAGCGTGCACGTTTTTTACGCATTGGTGCTCCCTGACTGATCGGAGGAAAGAGACCTGTCTTCAATGGCAGTCGACCTCATGTTTCCCCAGACACTTAGCTTGTGTCTTGCGGCTTTTCCCAGATCGCGACCTTCTATGGAAACTGGACTGCTCAGTACCCATCAAAAAGCCCTTTTCCTTCTCTTCATTTCCCATTATTGGCTACAGCTCCCCCTCAGATTAGGTGCTACCCTGAATCGTCTTCTTTTCCGTAGTCTTCCCCCCCATTCCATGGTCCATCTTTCTTGAGTGGACCCAGTTTTTTTCACCCTTATCTCCCTTTACTGAGTTCAGATCACTTTCCGAGCCTTTTTCCCTTCCCCGGCTGCTGGTTTTAGCGTCAGTGACGGGTCAGGACATAATGAAGGACGTTCAACTCCCCACACCTGGTGTTCTCTTCCTTTTTTTTCGAGAAAAAAAAATGGGGTGGGCTGGTTTTCGTCTGTCTCCCCGCACAGTTGACTATATGGACTCCCCCCGGTTATTCAATCCACGCCCCTTGGGATTACGGTTAAGCCCTGTGACGTTGCCGCTTTTGCAGCCTTAAGGTTATTCTTTGAAACGCTGTCCCCTCTTTTTCCTGGCTGACGGCAGCCCGCTGTTTTTTTCCTCCAATCCGCAAGCCTGACCATGCAATAAGGTTCCGCCCCTCCAATGAAAATTGTCTTACCTCTTTGTTTCCCTCTTATAGAGTACGCTGACACCAGGAACCATCTCACTCCTTTTCTACCAGTCGGGTCTAGGTAATTTCAGAGCTGAGCGACGAATCATACTTGTGGATGGTTATTTAACCCTCTTTTTTGAGGTTCTGTCCTCTCTTTCTTTGGGCATCTCGAATTGTCGCTGGTCTGGTTCTTCCGGTCCCCCCCGATTTTTTATTACCGTTCTGGGGATGCTGGTTGCAGAAGTTTATCTGATTGACCTTCTTTGTCTTTTGCCGAATCTTTCATCGGCATTGTTTCCCCCTATCTTTTTTTTCCTTTCCTTCCAACCATGTGCTGCATCTTCACGCAGGCGACAGCAAGCTTCCTCCTTCCCTTGCGCGCGCTTTTGAATTTATTACCGTCCCGTTTGCTTTGTTCCCCCCCCCCTTTTTTCTCCCATGTATTTTTCCTTCCGAGCATTTTTTTTTCCTCTCCTTTAGTGAATGAACGTTTTTCCCTGTAGTTCACCCATGTGCCTCCCTATCTTTTCCCTTTTTTTCTCTTTAATCTTTCGACCTATTTTAAGAATCCTATTCGATTCCTCTTCTTCCTCCGTCCGCCCCCCTCCGTTAGAACCAGCCTCGGTCAAATGGCCTCTTTCTTAGGAATTTGGCTTTTCGAAGAGTATGCAATGTTCCCTTGTCCCTTGTGGTATGCGTTTCTTCCTTTTTTTATGAAACTCTTGCTCGCCTTTCTTTTTCTTCCCCCCCGAGAACCTTGCTTTTCTTGAGGGTTTCTCATCTGATTCCCCCCTTAGTCCCTTTGGGTTTTTTTGACCTCTACACGGAAAGTTTTTCGATTTCAGGATTAATACTTACCCTTGATCTCTCCCTGCGCATTCTTCCGTCAAAAGACTTGCATAGTTGTCCCCCCTTTTCAACACATTCATTTTTCAAAAGAAACTTTCGTCTTTGGTAACCCCTTTTTCCTTTTTTTCTCACAGTACTGGTCTGCAGCTTGTCCTTGGCATCTTGTAAGGCCGCACACCGTGTTAATATCAATCTGCCATTCAAAGAAAATTCCTCGCGACCGACGAGGTTCCTCGATGCTTCTTTCCCCTCGCCCGACCGGCAAGCCGTTTTTTCCCTTCCCATCCGTTGAACGCGTCTTACCCTTTTTGCAGTCCTGATTTCTCCCTGAAGGACTTTTCTGCCCCGAACCTTTTTCTTTGATCCCCCCCCCCGGAGGAGCCCAAGCTATGAGTTCAAGACCAACAAGCGCCGCTTTTTTTCAGCCCCCTTCCCTCCACTATCTCTGTCTTTAGCTTTCTTCCTCCTTTCTTCCCTCCTATGCTCCCTGGGGTCCTTTCTCGGAGAGGAGGGCAGTGTGAATACCCACTGTTTGTTCCAAGGATGGATTCCCTCGGCCTTCTTTTCAATCCGTTCCAGTGCGGTGCGGCAGGGTCCCCTTCCTCCCCTTTAATGCATAACCGGCGCGTATAACGTGTCGTTTTTGTCCGTGAATCTCTTCCGCCCGTCCCGGAGCTATTCTAACCCCCCATCCTTTTCTTTTCTTTTCCTGGCAAATCCACGCTTTTTCTGCTTTGCGCCTCTAACTCCCTTCCTGTCCCTCCTGAAAAAAGTCCATTTTTCTTCGTCAACCCGTCAGCGCATGGTGGAGTTAATTTCTGGATTTATAACCCTATCTGGGCCACTTTCCCTTGCTTTCCCCCAAGGGTTGTTATCTTTTTTCCCCTTTCCTCTACTTTCTTTTTCTCTTTCCGGTGGCAAGTAACGCGAGGCAACAGACTCCTCTTTTCCTGACTTTCGTTTGTTTTCTTTCAATAGTGTGCTTGTTACCTTGATGGTGTTTTGTCTTTCCTCACTTCCCGTCTTTTTTGCTTTGAGTTCGGCATTGTTCTTGTCTCCGGCGAGTTCTCTTCGTTATTGGTCAGGATTTGTTTCATGGCGTCATTGATGGGAATTTTCTGGGGATTTTGCTTTTTCCTTCCTCTTCATTATGATGATGGATGCGAACCTTTTTTGACATTGCCTCATGCCCCTCTTGCCTCCTATGTCAAGGATTCTTTTGTCCTATCTTCATCTGATTTAAACATGGTTTGCATTTTGTTTGCGTTTTTCTTTTCCCTATCGCCCCCGATGCCACGTGGGAAATAGCGGATGGTATTATTCCTCTCCTGTCCTCCTCTCTCTTTTTTTTTCTCCTCTATTCCATTCCTGATTTTTTTCGTCTGCTCACGATCGTGTTGGGCCCACTTTCGGCGCATGAACGCCTTCTTTCTGACCACCTTTCTCTGATCCAAAGCAGTTGCGTTTTTTTCCCTTTTTTCCCCTTCGTTTAGAAATCTGCAGTTCAAATTTCTGGTTCTGCTCCATGCTTTCCCTCCGCAACAATGTTTATCCATGTCAGGTTCTCCGTTCTCCCCCGTGACCAGTCGGAAAGTCCCTTATCCTCACGCCCTCCCCTCCGGAATCAAATCTCCCCCCGGTCGTCTACCCTTTTTAAATTTCCACCCCCGCACGAGCTACCCCAACAAGCAACAACACTTACCAACCCAAGTACCAGCTTACTTCCGCCTTTAAGCGCGGTGAGTTTTCCTCTCCACAGGTAAAAGCAGACACGGGCTTTTTCGGCAGGGGCAACCACCATTCCCTTCTCGCAATGGTACCGGCTTCTTCAGACGCGCACCCCCTTTAAACCGCCCAATTTTTGACATCGCCATTACACGATTTTTCGTTTGAAGTTCGTTTAGCATGCGCCCCGTACCGCCGCCCCGCCTTTGCTTTCCTGCCTCTGACAGGTTGTGTTCGCAATCTGCTACAACGCTGACCCTTGACCCTCTTATGGACCCATTCCGAGCACCAGCATTTTTTCTTCCTCCTCTCTTTATTTGAGCCGGTGACACACACGACGCAGTTACCACTTTTGGAATCGGTGCTCCCTTCCCCGTAGGTTCTTCTTGAGCCACACAGTGGTATTCAATTGAATCGAAGAAGGAATACCTTTTTCTATTCCCTTTTTATTGACATTTAATTCACCCCCCCCCCCACTCATCTCCACCTAGGAATTGCTTTTCCGCAATTACGCTGCGCTTGTCTACTCAATCAATCTTTTTCCATCCGCGCGCTCACGTCCCGTATTATCCCCCCCCCATTTTTCCCCGGGCCTCCTCGTCAGGCCCCCAGCCCGATTTTTCCTTGTTCTCCAACGACAACCGGGGAATACTTTCAAAGGATGGTTCTCATGCTTGACTCGTGCTCCTACTACGCGATTCCCTCGTGGTCTCTCGCTTCCCGTTAGCTTTTTTTCCCTTACCTTCTCTCTTCACCACGGTTCGATTACCTTCCCTCTCCGACCCGATGCGACCAGTACGGCGAGACGGGCCCCCCGGCGTGTTTTTTTTTTTCCATTGTGTGACACGAGTCGTCGGCTTCTGTAATGTCCCTTTCTTTCCTTCGTAAGATAGTTCCCTTCGTTAAGCCCTGCTTCTTCCTTTTCTTTTTCTCAGTTTCCGTCGCCAGCCCATAAACAACCCGACATGTACCTCCGTGATTTTAGCATTCCCTTTACTGTAAAGGTTCGCGGGTGTCTCCAGCGCCCGGCGGATCTTTCCTCAAAGTCTCGGCCCCCCCGATCCCTTCCTCATGGAAGCATCTTCCTTAACTTTTTCTGTTGCTCTGGCCTTCCTCCTCCCGTAGTCTTTTCGCAGGTGGATTCGACGGCTCTTTTGGCGTTGTGAGAGAGGCTCAGAGCTGGGTAAACTTTCCGTCACTCCTTAAGTATTTTTCACTCGCGGCGACAAATGGCCCGTCGCTGGCTCGCGGCCACGGTTCCCTTCATCCGCCTCGTCTTCCCCCCGGCTTCACAATAACACATGTTTTTTACTTGCGGAACCCACTAATTTTCGGTCACGACCCGCGGATCCTCATGCTCACATCTTGCCTCTCCTCTTTTCTCTGCATCACCGTTTTTTCTCCTCCCCCAATGGAGTCGTCCATTACCAGTTCCCACCGCGGCCGGCAAGGACGTCCCCGTCGTTCTCCTGATTACTCCTTTTCCTTTTTCCCTTTCCCATGAACGTAATAAAATTTTTTCCCGGAATAACCATCCCTTAATCGTCCTTGATGCCCCCCCCGCCTACATCCTAAAACATCGGAAAGCCCCGCCCCCCAGTCTTTCTTTCGTCTTCAACGCTTTTGGGTTTTTGGTTTAGGATGGAATCTTCACATCTTCTTTTCTAAAACTTTTTTCTCTTGTCTTTCATGGTGGCAAGCGTATGCGTGACCTCGCGCACTCTCGTCTGAACTTTTTTCCCTGGCCCCAACGTATGCTTGGTTTCGCTTTCTGTTTCAACCCCCACAGGGGGTTTTTTTCTCCCTTCCCAAATAGGGTAAAGAGTTGTTAAATGACCGATGCACGCTCACGTCCCCGCTTGTACTTCCTCACGCGGGCGTGTTTACCGGCCAGTTGTTCGCCTTCCAGTTTATTCTCCTTTTTGCCATGTCGCCCCAGGCCCCACCACCCCTTTTATTGTTGCAGATCACCCCCTTGGATCCACACAGGTGGTTGATTTCCTCATCTTCGTTTGTCCTCTCCCTCTTCCTTCCCAGAAGCCGGGTGCCGTCCGGCGTGATCTGGAACTCAGGTCTCCTCCGCACAATAAACGTGTTTCCCTTTTTTTCCCTTTTTGGAGGCAATGTGATACGTTCAGTTCCAGAGACGATCTGATCAAAGAATCTCCTTTCTTCTTCGACCCGACTTTTTTTAACTTCCCAAGCCCCCTTCCTTCTTGTCTTTAGAATTTCTCAGTCCGGTTTGCTCAGTCGCGATATTGGACTCCTTTTCCACCCTCTGCAGTGTCTTTCATTTCTATTAAGTTGAAGAACATGTATTCTTTGCCCGGTCGCCGTCGGCTCTGGTCTGGAGTCCCCCTTTCAGAACTGAACTCCTCTTTCTTTTTTTTCCCTTGAGCTGATGGTGACCATTCCTTTATCTCTTGCATCCCTCCGTCCTCCCCAATGCTAATCACGACTTCTTTTACCTCTTTGAATTGACAAACCCTACTGGTACTTTCTTTTGTTCTCCTCCCTAAAAGAGCACACACAATGAGGAGACTTACCGTTTTTTTTTTTCCTCCAATGACCCCTCCGTTTGCTTCTGGGGCTGACTTAGGCATTCATTCTTAATCTGGCCCTTCCCTCTCCCCACTTTATGGATCAGTTTGCGCAGATATCCCCCCTCGTTTTGTTTTTTCGTGATTGCGAGGTATTTCTGCTTCTGATTCTTTTGGAGCCGTAATCGGTCTTCTTTCCTCACCTCTTTTACCTCCTCCTCGAGTTCCTTTTCCTCCTCTTTCCTCTCTTTATTAGTATTTATCATTTAGGTTTTGGCGGATTCACTTCCTTTTCGACTTTTACTTTTCTTCTTGTCTCCTTACGCTACGTACCACCTTCCCAGGCTTGCGCTGTACTGACTTTTGTCCCTTTTTGTATCTGCAGGTTTTTTCCCCTTTAAGGCCTGTCTGCTTGGCCCCTTCCCTCTACCCCTTCTAATGGGCTGTGCGAGCCTTTCATTGAGCAGAGCGGCCGATTGCCCTACCCCCCTTTTTTCTTTTGTAACTTTCCGCCCCTGATCGGCAATCTGTGCTGTTACCTCTCCACACTGTTGTTAGTTTTTGCCAGCTGCAACCACACGAATTCAAGTTTCTTCCTCTTTTGTTCTCCCCAGCGTTCCATGAGAGAACCCTTCCCGTTCCATCGTCTTCTCTTCGTCTCCATTAGTCAAATCTTCCTCCTTCCAAACCTTTGCGTTGAGTTCAGTTCGCTCTGTGGCAATGTACTCCTTTCTATTACTTTTGCGTCTTCTCCATCACCGTGAGCAGCTTTTTTTGCGCGCGTGTTGAATGCCCCCACTGGTTTCCCGTGGCTTTTCGTCTTCACGCCTTCAATCGGGATGCGAACCCCGTTCATAGTGAGCTGCTCTTCATAACTTTTTTCCTCTCCCGAATCCTCCCCCCCCCCCCCCCCCCCCCCCCCTTTTTGTGACCTTTTTCCTCTCTCTTGCTATCCTCCAGTTGTTTTTTGCACTCTCTCCCCCCAAGGCTCACACGTCGCGCACGACCCAGTTTCACCTCACCCATTCCAGAGACTTCTCTTTTTCTCTGACTTAGCAGCCGACTTGCCCACCTCCTACCGACCGTCCAGTGAATTTAAGTCTCCCTCCCCCTCCCCACTCCGGCAACAAACTCTGTCACGTGTATTTCTATCCGAAAGTCTTTTCCGTTCGCACAGTCCACCCCCCCTTCCTCCCTATCACTCTGACCCTCCACCCGGTGATTGACGCGCCCATATTCCGTGCCGGATCTGAGCGGCCGCACTTTCAAGGTTTCTCTCCCAGCCGCTCTGATAAACCCACGAACCCCTTTTTACTATGTTTTGCATTTTCCCCCCCCCTTCTTTCACCCCCGCCCCAGTGCGTTTATCACGGCAAGATCAGATTCCTCACCCGATCCAGGGTTTTCCCCCCCCCCTTACTCTGTTAGTTTCCCTCGGCGCGCTGTTTCCCCCCCTCCCAGGTCTCCGCCCCCATTCTTTTGGTGATGGTTTTTTCTCTTTCACCTCCCTGGCAAGAAGACGGAGTGACCTACTTATCCAAAAAGTTCCCTCCCTTCCCTCTGTCGGCCTCAAGCCTGGTTCTTTTGTTGACGGGCCCTTCTTTTCCTTCCTTCCCGACAGACCCCACAGTAAGGAAAAGCCGAAAATTTCCTCCTCCGGCCTGCAGACGCTCAACTTTAAAGCCCGCTGTCCCCTGAAGTCAGGCAAAGTGGGCTTGAGGCAATCATGATTGCTGCTCCCCCTCTGGAAGGCCCGTCGCGGTCCCCCTTCTCCCATTCCGCCAAAGATGAGGCAGCAAGAACCGCTCCCCCCCGACACGGACAACGTGCAAGAAGATAGCTTTAACTGGATGAGAACTCTTTCTTACTACCCCCCCGGTCCCAGAAAATGACTACAGTCAAGGCCCTCCTCCCCTTAATGCACGTTTCCTCCCCGGACCCAAGACGGTTAATTTTCCCCTATGGTGTTTTCTCTGGTAGTCTTTTTCACTTTTATTCCTTCTTTTTTCCCCCACTTCTTTTCTCTACCTTCACGGATTTCCCTTTTCGTGATCGGCATTGACTAAACGCGTGATTCTACTTCTTATTTCAAATGATGGTCCAATCACTGAGCAATTTTGAAAAGTTCCCTTTTTTCCATCGGTCACTTGTGTTTACTCCTTTTTTTATTTTCCCCCTTTTAAGCGGATAGGCGGCCTTTACCAATGTTCTTCAACTGGCAGGTCGTTCAATTTTTTTCCTCCAATGCATCTTGGTGGACCGCTGCTATTTCCAACACGATGAGAATTAGCCAAAGAATGATGAACGTCCCGACCGCCACCTTCTTTTCCTTTCCCTCTTATCAAAATTTCTTGGATACAGACAACTTAAGATTATTCTTCCTCCTGACTTTTCATGGTCAAATGTCTCCTTTTTTTGACATGCTCCACTTGCTGACCAACAAGAATCCTTTTTCTTCGTGGTCACCTGTTCTTGGACTTCTTCCATTCTCTGTGGATTTCAAATGAAGAGTACGGCACGGTGCGGCATCTTCCGTGGCCGTGACGGACACTCTTCCTCCGTTCCCTCCCCACCCCACCTTTTTTCTTCCACGGACTGTTGTCAGCGCAACCATCAATGTTTTTTTTCCGGGTCGCTTTCGGGCCGCACCGTTTGACCTATCCTTTCCGTCAAACCTGTCGGCACAAGTTACCCTCTCTTTTTCCTTAGGTACCAGCCTTGTGTGACGTGCCGCTTGGTCTATTCCGTCCGTTCAGGAAACTCTTCCCCCTATTGCCTTTGCTGCCGCAATCACCTCTTGTTTTTTGTCCAAATCCAATTCTCCCCCTCCCGCAATTGTTTTACGGTTTTCCGGCGCCAATGAAGTGCATGTGCGCCGCGCTCTTATATGCTCCTCTTTTCCCCAGGAAAATACATCTCACCCTTTATGAACCTGTCGTTCTTAAGTATTCCCTCCTTGTCCTTTTCCTCCCCTAAGCAAAATCCTGTTGCTGATTCTTACGCTGATTGTGGCTGGTCGTATTTGGGGCTTGTCAGCTCGATTTTCCTCTTTTTTTCTTACGGTCACGTTCTTACTTAATGGGGATTCCTTAAATTGATTTTCTATTTGGACTTTTGGACGATGGTTCTTTTTTCCCCCCTCCCGAGGTTGGACTGGTAATTGAATTTCTCCCTTTGTGGTCTCCCTCCCCACATTGTGCTGCATGTGAAACAGGATAATTTTACCTCCTCCTGAAGAATAGTGATGAGTTCCTGAAAGATTACCGTCCCCTTTTGTTTCTTTTTTCACCTTCCTCCCCATTTTTTTCGTGTTTACTCCGAGTCTCCTCTATTTTACCTTTGTGAATGAGAAATTCTACGCGCCCGGCAGGTCCCCCTTTTTCTCAAGTCCCCGCTTTGCCCCCTACCTAATTTCTTTCGCTAACTTGGAAGTATACTCTTAAGTCCTCCTACTCCTCCTCCCTCCCCCCCCGCCGACGCGAATCCATGAAATGGCGACGGGATTCGGCAATCAGAAATTGTGCTGGCGGCGGCCTCTATTTCTGAAAGCTTCTTTCTTTCTTTTCCTTTTATTTTTCCCCCCCTCTGGCCGCCGGTTTCCTTTTTCCCCCGAGAAACCATTGCTTTCAGGCGCGGCTGCTTCCTCAGGATTTCCCCCCCCCCCCCCTGTCTTTATATTTGATGGTTTTAACCTTCTCCCCCCTTAATGGACCCGCCTTCCTTCCTCCTGGACTACATGCCGCACGCCGTCCTTTTATGCAGGAAACACCTAATCGTGTAACCCCTTTTAAAACATGCTTCCCTCCCCTAAGGAGTTGGAAGCACGTCTCCCTGTACTTTTCTGCAATCTTTTCCTGGCAGCTTTCCAAGATCGAACCGTGCGGTCCCCTTTTCGTCAAGTTAAAAGAAACGGAACTTCGATACCGTCCTCGTGTCTCGCGGAATCTGCGCGCACGCGTTCCCTCAGGTCAGAAAACTCCCCCCCCCTTTCTCCGCGGACTTCCCCCTGTGCTTTGCCTGTGACTCCCTTCTCCCCTTCCCTTGAGATGCCCGACCCCTGGTTGTTCCTCCCTCTCTCCGTATTCTCCTGCTGGGCCTCCCACATCTCCCCACTCGTTTGCTGACGCCCCCTTAGTTTACACCTCCTTCTTTCTTCCCGACTGCAGATGGCATTGAGCCTACGAGTGAGCGGCGGGGCTGCGGTTCCCGTGTGCCCTTCCCGGGCGCCAAGGTTTATTCAACCGAGGACCTCTTTTCCCCCCCCCCGCTCCCCCCTTCTTTTTTCTGCCAAGGGGCAACGGCACGCAAATCACGTCCTCAACTAACCCGCTATGCCACGTGCGCGTTCGCTTTCCGTTACGAGACGCGGTTAAATGGCCTCTTATTCTCCCCACCCCCCTACTGGTACTTCCCAATTTTGTCCCGCCCACGTCTGGGATAGATGCGAAGCAAACAAACTTCCTGGCCAGGACGTTTTTTTCAATCCCCCGTGTGACAAACATGCCTTCTGGTGGAGGTTATTTTTCTTTTATGTCGCCATGAGCATTGGTCCTTTCCTGACAGGTTGCAAAGTGGTTTCTCTTCCTTTTTGCACTGCTTCCGGCATCGCGTGAATTAAGGTTCACTTTCCTCCCTCCCACGGCCCGCACCCTCCCTCCTTTTCATGTTAACTGGACGTGCGTGTGGTATGGCAAATTGCTTTCCCCGTTCTTTGGATTTGAGTGTGTCCCCTCACCTTAAGGTGGCTTCCATTGAGTCGGTAATTATTTTTTCTCTAATTTTTTTCATGTCTCTCTCTTGACAAGGCCTTTCACCTGGAGTCATTGATTTGTTGCTTATTTTTACGAACATTGTGTTCCGCCCCTGCATTCTGCTGCTGGACGCGTTTAACCAGAAATTTTGCTAACATGTCCCCCTTTTTTCGAAGTTTTATACTTTTCCTCCTTCTCCCTCCGTGTGGAGTAATATATTCATGCGCTTGGCACCAGGCGGGCATGCTGCCTATGTCTTCTTCCCCTCGGCCTGCCTGTCTAGGTAGATTTCCTTTGCCCTCCGTTTGGGGATAGGCGGAATTCTCCTTTCCTATAATACGTTTTTGTTTGTGAGTCTCTCATCGAGAATTCCGCCGTCTTCATTCTCCTTTCCCCTCCTTTTTCCTCCTTCCCTAACTCTAAAGGAGCCAGTATTTCAAAAACGCCATCTTTCCATATGCCCGCCATGGTTGCCAGCGCACATCCCTCGCTTCCGCCCCCACAACGCGGGCTCCGGCCTGGACAATCCTTTCTTTTCGTCCTTTGCCTGAGTTCCCCTTTTTGTTTCGTCCCCTACATCCCCCCTCTCATTAAGTTATTAGAAAACAATGCCTCCACCATAATCATTCCCATCAATGACTTGCTGTTCACTTTCTTTCCCGGAACCGCCTCGCCAGGAACCGCCCCTTTGCTAGAAAGCCATGACGAATCACACCCTCTGCCCCTGTCCCGGAGACGTTGTCCTCCCCCCCAGAACGGTCAATACCTTCCAAATTGCCAGTACCAACACGTCCAGTCATTGAAAGGTCTGTTTCCTTGCTGCTCCTTCCTTGGCCACCGTAATCTTTGACTTGCCTTGCCTTCCGGTGCCCAACCCTCTCCCCCTTTTGCAAAAATGTACCCTCCCTGAAAAGGCTCATTTCTCCCCCTACGCTCCTTCAAAGCACAATTTTTTTTTCCGATGATTTCCGTCTGGCCTTTTGAGTTAGTTATCATGCGACATTTCCCTCCGTGCTTCCTCTCCCTTCATTTACCAAGTATGGTGTTGACTACTTCCTTGAACCGGCGATTCTCTTATGGAAAGCGAACGAGTCCCCCCTTTCTCCCCCTCCCGCGGTTATTGTCGCGCCTTTCTATTTTTCCCTGTTACCACTTGCCTCCCCCCTATTGTGTCTTTTTCCACCATCTCACGACGGTCCCTCTGGACGCCAACTTGTTATTTCACACGGAACTAAGAATTTCCCTCTCCTAGTATTCTCAATGCTTTTATTCGTCTCCCTCTTCTTCTTTTTTTTCTGCGTCTCCGCTTCGCTTGTTCTTCCAGGCCCCTTTGGTCCTATGCCTATTCTTTCTTCCCAAAGGTTAGGGCTCTCCTTTCACTTGTAGCGATCATGCCTGCCACATCCCTGGACGCTAATCGGCTTACTTTTCTCTTCTTTGACCGCGTGAGCGCCATACTACGCTATTCCTTTCCTGTTCTCCTTGTTTCCCTTCCCCCCCCTGAGAGGTCAACCCCTTTTTCGCTTCCGTCAAGATTCATTGCCCCGCTTTGGAAGTCCTTCCTTCGCGCGGCTTCCCTACGGCGTTTTCCTTTTTTCCATTTTGAAACTCTTTTCTTTTTCTGTCAATGACAACTTCCTGTGGCGGGGTCAGATATTCCAGTCTTTCCTTTCCTTGTCCATTGGTTCTTCCTGTCCGTCGCCCAGAAAATAGAACAAACCTATTACTCTTGATGTGCCTCTCACCCCTTCCCTTTTTTTGAGGGTGATACCTGCTCCTGGTAGACAGCGCCTCATTCTATCAACTTCCTTTTCCCCTCATATAGGAAGCTCTTCGCCTCTCTCCGCTTTGCGTCTTTTTAATCCGTCGCCCTTTTTCTCTTCTTGATTTCATGCGTTTTCGGCGGAGTATTGTCCTCTTTTTCAGGTCGGGTCCATTACTCTCCTAACGCTTTACCCATCTCTTCTGCCTGTTGACTGCTTCTTTTTC
>Ga0179593_1782870_pt1 | contig 17699 bp, 23 predicted proteins | sample CZODoug2_1_08_16_FD_185931 | JGI IMG/M metagenome (GOLD analysis project Ga0179593, IMG submission 185931) | Vadose zone soil fungal communities from Angelo Coast Range Reserve, California, USA - CZODoug2_1_08_16fungal (PacBio error correction) | ecosystem: Environmental > Terrestrial > Soil >... | reverse complement strand
CCTCGTCGAGTTCTGTGAAGGAAGAGGGAGTCTCGTTTTCCCTTTTCTCTATCCATTCTCCCTCCTACGATTTGAGTCCTTTTCTTTCTTTCACTTCCTCTCTATTTTTTCCGCTAAAGTGACAAGTCTTTTACATGTGATGGTTTGGTTGCTTTATGCTTTCTTTGGCAGGAAATATTCCTTCCCCCTCCTTTAGCGGAGTTTCCTTCACTAAGTTTTTCTTTTCCTCCCTGACTTTCTCCATCACCCCTTTTTTGACTTCAAAGCACTTCTCCCCTGCATCGCTAGCCTTTTTTTCGCCAAGTGAGGACATTCTTTCTTGACCTCTGTTTGTTGTTTTTTTCCCAGCGTTTTCCCGCCACTGTGGCAAGGAGGTTAAAACTTTCCTAACTTAGCGATAGGGTCGTGATCAATGTCCTAGGGCCGGCGGACTTATTCACCCTGCGGTTTTCTCTCCCACCAGCGATGGATTCCTTGTAGTTTTTCCCTTCCCCTCAATCTCTTCGGACCCTTCCTATTTCGCGGTGAGCACGCAGCGTCTCTTCTTGAAAGGATTCCTCGCAGCGCGCCGGAGACGAGAGCAGAATTCTTTCTCTTCCCACCGATCGGCTGCTTCGAGCGCTTTTCGGCTTTCGTTTCTTTTCTAGCACTCTACCCTTTTCCCTTGTTCCGTGTTAATGTGACGAAGGTGTCTACGAAGATTTACGCTGGCCGCACCTTCTCTCAGGGCACCGGCACGCCTTTCCTCCCTCTGGCAACGGTGGGTTCCCCACCTGATTTCCCCCCCACCCTCCCGGCCTTCCCATTTTTTTCCGTCTCCGCGATTGTAACCGTCGGCGCCAATGTCTGCCACCAAAACTGCCGGTCTTCTTCGGGCCTCAGGCCGTCACCCTTTCGGATCTCCAGCCCCGCTTTCGTCCCTTTAGAGGATATAATGGCGTTGAATTTATTGGGCATGAGAGACTTTCTTCCCCCTGCCGCCAGCCCCCCCCATTTCATCCTCTTCTGCTCTTTTTTTTTCTTCTAGACTGTCACCCCACTCCCTCTAGGATTAGTATCCTTTTCCCCTTGATCCACCAGAGCCTTTAGCCCGCTGCGAGCAGCAGACTATCCACAATTTTTTCTTCCCCCCCCGGGCTCCGTTTTTTCGGACACCCCCACCCACCCCCCCCCCCCCCCACCCCCCTCCCCCCCCCCCCCCCCCCCCACCCCCCCCCCCCCTCCCCCCCCCCCCACCCCCCCCCCCACCCACCCACCCCCCCCCCCCCCCCCCCCCCCCACCCCCCCCCCCCCCCCCCCCCCCCCCTTTGCGTCCTTTTTTGAATATCGGTTTCGTACGTCCTCTATTTTTGGAATTCCAGATCCCTTTTTTAGATACAGCTCGATCTTTCAGAGATGAGCCTTCACAGCGGTCCCTTCTTCCTCCCCCGGATAGATCTGTCCACGCGCTCCTATCCCTTCTTATTCGGATCGTCCGGTCCTTCGCAGTGGTTCCCTTTGCGAGAGGAAACATTCTGTTTATAAAAGCTCTAGTAACATGGTTTCTCCTCTTAGATGTCTTCTTTCTTCTCTTGTTTCTTCTTAGATGTAAATGTTCTTTCCCTTACTTACGGCTTTTTCCGCTTGCCCAGACGTGATTGAAGTCTCCCTTCTTCTGGCAAGCCTCTCCCCTCGATGTTTCTTCCTTGACCCGTCTCTGATCTCAGGGCGCTTCTCCTCGATTTGAACCCTTTCCGTTGAGAGAACCTTCCCCCCTAGTAGTTCCGACGCCTTTCTTCTGTATACCGATTGTTTTTCTTAGGATGGTCGCGTATCTTGAGAAGCATCCTCTTGCAGCAAAAGGCTCTCCTCTTCCGGCCCAGCTTCGCTTCAGCTACATAGTTTTTTTATACTGCCAACTCCCCCCCCCTTAGTCCATCCCAAGATTAGTCCGTTAAGCCTGTAAAGAGCCTTTTTCTCCATCGCTGAGAGTCTCCCTCTGCGAGAAATGCCTAGGGGAAGGCACCCCATTTTTCCTTCGCTATCGTCAAAGGCGACTAGATGAGATCTCCTTCCTTCGCGTCCCGTCAACCTTTCTCGTACCTCTTCCCGATTTCTATCTCCCTCCCCCTTCCCCGAGGAGCGGGGATCGGCCCCCAACGGAGGATTTTTCCTTTTTTTCCTGAACGTTCTGTCCTCCCCTCTACCATTGCACAAGTAGTGTATGTGCAGGTGTTCAAAATTAAAGTTTCTGCAGGTACACGCCCGGATAGTTCTCTCCTCCACTGTTTCCCCATCTCCCTCTTACCATGGCGTCTTCCTCGCTAAGCCAGTTTTTGAGTCCGCAGAAGGAAAGTGTGCTATCCAGCAGTAAGTGGCCTTCTCTCGGTGACCCCGGTTTTTTTTCCCTCCTTTCTTTCGCTTTATGTTCAACCCTTTTTTTCCTGGCTAAGCTCCCAAGGAAAATTTGGATCCGCGTTTCGCCAGTTAAATCCTTTGCGAGGGCTTCGCCCCTTCTTACTACCTCCGGTGGCTTCCCCCCCCCTTTCTTTTTGCGGCTGGGTATTAGGCCTTCAGAAACGCCATAACCAGCTTTCTTCCGCCAATGCTTTTTGTGACTCCCTTCAGTTTCCTCTTTCCTTTTCGCCTCCTTCTAGGGGCGCGTTCCGCTCCTTTAATCCAAGAGGTTATTCTGAAGCGTAACATACAGCGCTCTTCTCTGAAGGTTCTCCTCTTTTAGTTCATTCAATCACACTGTTTTTTTTTATTGACGTACTCGACCCCCTTTTTTTTCGGAGCAATCCGACAATTTAACGTTCCTTCGACAGTGCTGGCTGCGATGTCCCCTAACCCCCCTGCGGATAACTTCTCCCCCTCAATGCTTCCTTTCCCCTTCATCTCCTTTCTCTCCTATTAATTGGTTAGGTTACCCCCGCTTGTGTGCTGCGGCATTCGCTTGTTACGACGAGTGAGACTTTTTCGCCGCCATCGAAGCAATCTTCTTTTTCTCGCCGTTGCCTTTCGATTTCTTTTCCTTCTTGATTCCTTCCACGTAAGTCTCCCTCCCCCTCGAAGAGGATGAGACCCTTCAAGACGGCACCGATGAATTATTGACATGCCGGGAGATTCTTCTCCTCCGCGAGCTTTCTTCCTATTCCCTTACGTACCTGTCCCCGAATACGGATCACCCCTTCGGAGAATCGACGTGCCTTCAGCGCGGCGTTGGTGGAGACCCCCCTCCTTGCCCCCGCTGGGCATTGTTTAGTTTTCTTCTATTTTTGTTCCCCTCCCCCGCCTTCCGAACTCCGAATTTCCCTCAGACCAGCAGGTTTCTTTTTCGGGTAATGCATAGTCTTTTTCTCTATATCGCCTTTGCTTTGTTCCTCCCTTCCCAAAGGGTCCTTATCCCCCGGAGCACTCGGCGCGCAGGAAGTGTCTCCTCCAACGCGCCTTCCGTTCCCCCTTCCCTTCCTTCATGCGGACGACCTGTCCAACGTTTCTTTTTCTTCTTAAACGGTACTCTTCTTCCGGCGGAGCTCCTTTCGCCTTGACTTTCTCTTCTTCAATCTCTGTTATTTACTTCGAATCTTCCCCCTCTTTTGCGAAGCTTCCCTTTCCTCCCCGAAGAAATGTCGGGCCCCGCCATGAACAGACCACTTTTTTGACACCGCTGGTGTTTTTTGCTTTTGTCCACGTCCGTCCCCCATCTTCCGGAGCCGATGGCCCGCGCAACATGCGCTTCTTGCGTTCCTTTCTGTCCCTCTTTAGGTTCCCTAGAGTTCGCAGCTTTTTTTCCTTTTCCCCTGGGCGCAGCGGATAGCAGCCCCTTTTTGGGCTTCGCAATCGAAATCCTCTTTCTTTCCCCCTTTCCTCAGAAGGTTGCCGACTTTCGCCCTCTTTGAAAGTTTTTATTTTCCTTCTCGCGTTTCACGTTTTCATTATCCCCCTTTTTTTGCGGAGACAAGCGAAGATTTCCTCTTCTACTGGAAAGCGTTTTCCCTTTCTTGCGACCCCCTGGCCCTTTTTCAATTCAATACTTCCCTTGTCGGACGACGCCCCTTTAGCTCGAAAGTCAAGATTCCCCGTTCAGAAAGCAGTCTCACGATTTTTCCCCTACTAAAGAATTTTTCTTTAACGGTTCCCTCTTCACCCCTTCTTCCTCGATCGATAAAGTGCTACACTTTTACAGCTCCCCAAGATCACACAGCATGCGTTTTTCAACCTTTCCCCCCTGCTTGCTTTGGTCCGTCCCGGCCTTTTTCCTTTTCCCATTGAAGGCCATACAGCTTCTCCAGCAAGAGGAGAACAGACAAACGCCTTTCCAATATACCCCCCCAGGTTCTTCACGTTTTTTTCTGCGCTCTAATTCCCCCCTGTAGAGAGTCAGATTAAGGTCTTAGATAAGAATGGATTGCTCCAATTATGGGATCCCCTTCCTTCTTCGAGATATGTCTTTCCCGAGATGACGTATTCCTACGACTTTTGTGAAGTACGCTAAGACCTTTTTTTTGATCACCAAGCGCGCTGAAAGCGATTCCCCTTTTCCCTCTTCCTCAACCAAGACCCCTCCTTTACCAGATCCTTTTTCAATTGCTTGTCCCTTTCCTTCCCCCTCTCAACGCTAAGGCTTCTGTTTTTCCTAGAAGGAGACTTAATTGAAGTCTGGTACGGAGATGGCCTCCCCTCCCCAAATAGAAGGCCCCCGTGGCTCCCTCCACTAATCTCTTTCTTACTTACGGCCGCTCTTCCCGCGGTTTAGAGCAGCCACCCAACTTGTCAAAGAGAATTTTTTCTCTCTCTGCTCAGGAGCTCGAGGTCGCTTTTGCCCCAGAATCCCCCCCTGTCTCCCCCATCCAATAAAGTTAAAGCCTGCGCGGAATTTTCCATTCCCTGTCTCCACAATTCTGGGTTCCCCCCTTAGACGACGTCCTCTGGTTGCTGTATCGAGGGTCCCCATCAGTGGTTGGAAAAATCCGTCTTTCCCCCGAGTGTCCGGAGTTTCTTTTGCCTCTGCGGGCCAGAGGAAAGCGTTTCCTTACAAATTCGCACTCCCAGGGCCAGTTCAGCGATTGATTTCTTCCCGGACTTCACTCTGTTCTTATGCTTTTTTTTCTCTCAGGCACCCTTCGTGTTTTCGGCTCCGGAGCGCTGAAGAGGATACTGCCCTCTGCGACCCGTGCCCCTTTTTTCCCCTGATTTGGATCCTTTTATCCCTGATTATCTTTTTCCTTTCCTGTCCGAGGTGCTCTTACCTGTTAGAGATTGCCCGGCAATGTGGGCCGCCGGCCTTTCCTTCTTTGAGAAAGACTTTTTGATTCTCTGCTTTTCCTGCCATTCTGTTTCCCCACCAACTGGGGCGACCCCCAGCAAACAACGCTCGCAAGCAGGAGTTTCCTCACTGGCTTCTCTTGCTTTTCTCTTTCCAACCCCTTTCCCCCCTTCCTGATAGGCTGCTTGTGGGAACCTTCGGTTGCCCCCCACGGAGTAGCTGAGCAGACCCCCCTCTCTCTCCAGAAAGGCTTTATGAACCTTCTTTTCCTCCCCTGCAGTCAAAACATCCCCCCCCCTTTCAATTGCCACTTTAGGCGTTTCCCTTTTTTTCAAAATGCTACGAATGCTATTGGCAGAGCCGCAACTTTTCTAACCACGCCCGCCCTCGGCTCTCTCCCTATAGTCCCCTCAGACATGTCCTTGAAAATCCTTTTTTCCAAGGAACTCGACGCCTCTCTCATTTTTATCTCTCTTGGGAGAGAGATGGAAATGATTCCTCTTCCTTCCCTGTCCCTCGTATGACTTGCTCCTTCCCCTTTTCGAGATCTTCATTTTTGCTGTCTTTTTTCCTTTTACTCTCGGGCTCTGACCACTAGCTGGTCTTTTTTGAAAAAAACCTGCTCCCAAGTGCCAAGTGATTCCCCCCCCTCCCCCTTGTGTTTGTTTGGGAAGGTCCCCCTTCTTCTCCCTTTTTGCTTGCTCTTCCTGATGGCAACCTTCCCCAAAGAAGCAGAGAAACGTACAAAATCTCCCCAGTTGCTTTCAATTTTGGTCCCTTCTAAAGTTTGCTGACCATTCTTTTCGAGTCCCAACTCAGTTGTGGATGGTTTTGTTGGATCAGCAGTGACCTCCTTCCGGCAAATGTTAGTCAAGGAGCTTTCTCTGTAGTTTTTTTTTTCCCTATTTGAGCGTACCTTTTCCCTTTCAAGCGCGAACATCTGCAAAGAGAACATCGGATTGTTTTTCTTTGCGAGCAAGTTAGATCCCCTCTATTTAAGGATACATGCTCCTCCCTACGGAGAGAGTCTCCCTCTATCTTCTCCCTGGCAAGTTATATTGTTCTTCTCCACGGAGCCCTGATCTATGAAGAACGATTCCGGCGGTCCCTTTCCCGAAATTTTAGAGCGAAGGCATCCCCTTTTTTTTTTCCGTACGATTCTGCGCCGGTTCTCGGTTCCTGTGACTTCATTAATCTTTTCCTCTCCCCGTCAGCCAGTTGAACCGTTGCCCCGCGCATAGATGTCTCCTTGGGCCCGTGAGTCACGGCTTTTCCCCCCTGATTGGCACCCCCCAGAACTCCCCCCTTTTACCCCTTGAGTTTTCTTTCAACTCGCTGCTGCAATAGCATAGCCCAACCTGGCAGTTTCAGGTTTTTGGAGATCCCTTCTTCCCCCGGCCCCCTTTGAACTTTTCCTACCTTAGATCAGGATCTACTGTCTTTCAGTTTATGGGCTGTTCGAACGCGGGCAGCGTTTCCCTAAACAGTTTTTTAATTTTTCCCTCCTAGGCTTTTTACAGGGATTCTTCTCCTCGATAGCAGGCTGACAATCCCTTTTCCTAGAAGGATTAGTCTCATTTTTTGCCAGCTCCACCAGAAATTAGAGTTAGTTCTCCTGCCTCCAAAAATAGACTTCTTTCCGACTCCTTTTCTGGTTTTTTTTTTTCTAGCGAAGCTTTGAAGATTGGGATTCTTTTCTCCGATTAATCCGTTTCTTTTTTCCTGCTCCCGACTAGATACTATTTTCCTCCTTCTTCTTTCAATCGTTCTGTCTGACCTCCTTCTTTTTCCTCTCCCCTCCTTTATTCATTCTGAGCTTCGTGCCTTAGCGACCTGCATGCCTTTTCATTATCAGGCGAGGCATCCTCTTGAGAACAGCGCGCATTAAACTTTTTCCTTTTCTTCGAGTAGATCTTTTGTCTGTTCTCTTCTTTTTTTCCGCTTTGAATTTACTTCACCCTTCTTCCGGCGGCGCCACCCAGCAGTGATTGCGCGCCTCTTGCTCTGCGCCAGCACGAACATTCCCTTTTCTATGGCCCGAGCCCCTTCTTCAATTGCAGTGGGTGAACCTTTTTTCCCTAAGATTCAACTCTCTTTTGACGACGAGGGAAGACTTTCTGACCGCTGGCCTGACTTGAATTCGAGTCTTTTCTTTTCCGAGCAAGCGGTCTCTGCAGCGATTCTTCATCCCCCTTCTTCAACGTAGCCTTTCTCCTCGGGAGCCATCGTGAGCGCTCCCTGACGGATAACTGTGCAACTAGCAAACTTCCCTTCCCCGTTCCGAAGGAAATTTTCCCGCTCCTCTTTGTTTTCTTACAACCTTTTGTATTTCACTCTAATGCCATTGATGATCCCTAGGTCCCCGTTTCTTATAAGCTCTCCCCCCCCCCCTCGCAATCCTCTCGAGAACCCGCGTCCTTTCCAACGTCCACCTTCCCCCTTTCCCCTCTCCGCCGGTGCCCGCATCATGTATAGAGAAGTGCTTTTTGGAAGCGGGTTCAATGGTCCCCCTTCTTCCCGGTGGCCTGGAGCCCATTCCCCGTCGTTTACAACTCTCAAGAAAAAGATTGTTATGTTCATGTTCGTTGCCCCCCCTTTCTTGGTAAGATTTTTCTTCTTAGAACCCTTCCCCCCTCCCCCCTTGAACTCCTCCTCTCTTGATTCCGTCCTTTTCCCCTCGCTCAGTCGGCTCTCTCCGCGAAAGGACCGTGTTCTTTCCAGAAGTACGGATAAAGTTCTCCTCCTTCGGTTTTTTGGTTTTTCTTCTTTCGTTTTTAATCATTTTTTTCGGACGAGTCTTTACCATTTGAGATGGCTTCGTCAGTCCCCCCCGCACAGATGCCCCTTCCCCCTTCTTTAGTCGACAAACGCCCCTGTTAAACCCCCTCTTTTCCCCCTCTTTCCCCTGGTTTGGTTCGGGTAGAACGTCCTTCTGAAACGCATCACTTTCCTCGCAGCCACTGCCGCGAATTCTCGGCAGGATCCCTCATCCCTCTTTTTTTTTCCATTTCCTTCCAACGGACTTTTTTAGTCGGGTCCGCTTCTAAGGAAAAGGAATAGAACTTCCCCCCTCTTTTCAGAGCCTTCCTTTTCCCAATACAGCGCCCCTCCTTAATCGCTTTTTCTCGTCTCCCTTTCTTCCCTTTGTTCCTGCAATACAAATTGCTCTTTGACTAATATTGCCGTACTCCTGCTCCAGCGCACTCACGCAATTTTTTTCCTCCTTCCTTTCCTCCCAGGTGCATGGCTGTCCCCCCACCCCTTTTAATTTTTTTAGTCCCAAAGTGTCCTTTCCTCCCCTACTCTCCGTTGTGTTTGAGCTCCTCAAGGAAACCCTTTTTTGCGCGCATTTCGAAGTGTGTTCCTCTCAGTGGAGTCTTAGGCACTTTTCTCTCCATTCTTCGGGTCCTGTCGCATTTTCTTTTCCTCTTTGAGTAATCTGACGGACTATTCCTTTTTTGGTATTGGTCCCCCTAAGACGAAGAGGATGTCAAGGAACCTCTGAGGTCTCCTTTTTCAGTCTTCATTTATCGTCTCACCCCTTTCTCCTCTCCCTTTCCAGGAACGCTGCCCCCCCTGTAGAAAAGGTATGGAGGAGAACAGGGAAGCTGACAAGCTTTCTTCTTTTGCGCACCCATTGGATTTCTCGTTTTTCAGTTTCCTTTCTTTCTTCTCTTTTTTTTATGTTTCCCCTTTCACGTTCCTCCCGTACCTTTTTTCTAATCAGAAAGTGGCCGAAGTTTTTCTCGGGTACGGACTATCTCCCCCTATATAGACCCTCTCTCGGTGATTGTGGAAAGGGGTCCTTCCCCCCCATCCTGCTCCTTTCTAGACGGAGCAGTTCGTTCTTGCGCGAGCCCGATAATCCCCCCCCTACCCTCCTGGCCTCCCTCCCACAACCCCCCGGAATTATGGCCTTCATTGAGGACGTATTTATAGCACACGGTAAGTCTTTTCTTCTCTCTGAGCTAGCTCCTTTCTCTCGCCTTTCATCCTCTCTTCTAACTCTTCTTTTCTTTTGAACTTTTCAGCCCAGACACCCTCCCCGAGCAGGGAGAACATTCCCTTTTCAAACTGTAAGGGGTCCGAAAAGTTCCCCTGAAAATTTTTTTTGGTCCCTTTTTGCCTGGAGCTGCTCCCTTCCCCCAATGAAAAAGATGCCTCATTTTTCAGATGGCCCGATTAATCTTTCCTATGTAAATGGCAATTTCGGTCTTCCTCTGATTATTAGCGAGAGGTCCAGCAGATAGGCGAATTGGCAGAATTTCTCTTCTCCATTCTGGGTGAAATTTTTTTCATTAGCTCTCCTCTCCCCCCTCCTCTGGTCCCTCCAGCCCAACAGCTCCGTTTTTTGCCCTGAGGGTCTGACCTTTTTCCTTTTTTTTTCCTGGGACGAAGAGTGGAGTTCGGATCCCTCCCTTGGTAGATTTCCTTCCAGTTCTCTCCTAATGTTGACCCCAGGGCCCCCTTCGGCTAGATGACAGACGTGTTTCATAGAGGAGTCCTTTTCCACGCGATCCCTTGACGACGCCCCCTCTTCCTCCCACTTTCCCCCCCCCTGATCAGGCTTTGAAAACGACGCCTCTTTTTTTGAAGCTGATGGCTTTCTCACGGTCTGGCTTCCTACGAGCCTCTCGCTTCATCGTCCAAGCTCTCCTTTTCAAAAAGACCGCGTTGGGCTGTCCTCCCCTCGTCAGCCTCGCTCCTTTTTTTTTCGCGGACCTTCCCCTGAAATCAGAATTGAAATTGACGCCTACGTTCGGCCACCAGCACTCCCCCCCACCTGCAGCCCTCCCCCGATCCCATTTTCCGTCCTATCAGTCCCCTTTCTTGATGCCTCGCTCCTCTCACCACCCTTGAGGCAAGTTTCTTCAGTCCGAGGAGAAGTCTCCTCTCCTCATGTCTTAGCAGATTTTTTTTCTTTTCTTTCCTCTCCCCCCATATATCCTTCCCCCCCTCTTAAGATTATGACACACCTTCTTCAGGCCGCGACTTTCTGGATTCTTCTTCAGTCAGACAGAGATGTCCCTTTTTCGAAGGACTCTGGATACCCTTTCCCTCACCCCACTTGAGTTTCCTAATTCCTCCTTATTAAGGAGGTGAATATTTCTTTGTGGATAGTATGGCGCTAGCAGTCTTTTCCCCGCTAAGGCTATGGGGCGCTTTCCTCCCTCTCTTAATGAGATGACCTCTTTTATCAGACCTTCAACCCTTTTGACTCCCTGTCGACTTTTGAAACCGCTTGTTTTGGAGGCCTCTCCCCCCCCCCTCGGTTTTTTTCTTCTCTCTTTTCCCTGATTCCTAGGTTCTTTAGCACTCTCTCGGGGTGGATTCTCTTGTTAAAGGCAAAGGTTGTCCCCGCACAAGAAGTCTCCCTTCCTACTCACTCCCCTGCCTCCTCCTCTTTTTTTGTTGCGCTTCCCTTTTCTCCCTCCGGAGACGTTCAACCCTAGTCGCGTTTTTTCACGGTACAACATGGGAGATTTCTCTTCTCGTTTTTCGCTTTTCCCCCCCCCAATAGGAACTTTGCCCCCCTTCTTGCGAATCGATTTCTTCGGTCAGGTTGCCTGGATGATCTTTTGCGGACTTCGTCCTCCAATGAAATTCTTCAAGAGATTTGAGATCCCCCGATAGTTCCCGGCCGACACGGAGGCGTCCTTTCCCCTTCGGACTTTCCTCTCTACTGCTTTCCAAAGCTCTCAGAGCCTCCTCTTTTTTTCCAGAGATAACCCCGTTTTGAGAGAAGCCTTTGGTCTTCTTTCTGGCGATGAGACTTTCCTCCTTCATTCTGATGATCCCCCCCTCCTCTGGAGACTTTCCCTCTCGCTTGAAGTGCACTGTTCCTCTTGCAAGAAGGACCTACTCTTGAGAACGAAAACGGAGAGCTCCTTTTCCTTCCCCCCCGATCAGTTTACGACTCCGAATCTTTTCCCTGGCTTCACCCTCCTCTTTCCCGTAAAACCTCAAACAAAGAGATTTCCCGAAAGCAGGGCGATGTCATCACTCCCCCCCTTCCTCGACTTCCAAGTGCTTCTTCCACTTTTTGATTTTCTCTGATGTCTCGTTTGTTTGACCCCTCCTTTCCCCCAATTCAACCGGAGTATCTTCCTCCAAAGAGAGAAGAATGAAACTTCGTCGGAAGGGAATGTTCCTCCAAAGTTCCCCCGAAGCCCCCCCCCCCCCCAACTCCTTCCTTTCCGGGCCTGGCTTTTCCTTTCCGGCCTAGTTCCTAAGCTGGTGAAAGAAGAACCTCCCCCCCTCCCCCCAATCCAGTCAGGAGTTTTCCTCCCTTTTCTGTAATACACCTCCCCGACAGAATCCCACACCTTCCCTTCCAAGATTCACCCTCTCTTCCTCCGTTGGTGGTGTTGAGTTCTTGGAAATAGAGTACGAGTTTGGCGCGGCGTTAAGGCAGGATGTATGAATTTTTTTTTCCCCCCCCCTCTTCTTTCGACGTCTTTGCAGGCCTTCCTTCCTTGATCTCCCCTTTCTTGTCGTTTCCCCCCCTTCTTTTTAAAGTGACTTGCCCCTTTTTCTTGGATCGAGGTCAGTCTTCCAATCATGACATGACGACCCTCCCTTTTGCGGCTCATTCTTGGTTTTCTGACACGGCTTTCCCCCCCCTCTTTTGCCTTAACCAAGCTATTAAAGTTTGAGACCCGACTTCCATAGAAGAATACTTTCCTTTCCTGATTGAGCCCTTTCCTCTCGTTTTTCCATTTTCGATTTATCCTCTCTCCCGGCGGAAACGGGCGCTGTATTCCCCTTTCCGCGCTCGGGGTAGTTATCCTTTTTCTATGAAAGGGAAGGAGTTTCCCCCCCCCCTTTTGGCCAAGAGCGCTCAGATCCCCTTTCTTTTCGGTCTTGAGATACCCCCATCTTTCTTATAATCGACAGCTGCCTCCTGTAGAGAAAGAGGTCGGATTCGTTGGAACTCTTGAGAGAAGGCTCCCTGGACTCCTCCTTTACCTCCCTTCCTGGCCTGGTGATTTCTTTTAATCGCAGCCGGGTTGGGGAAGTAAGATCAGCGCTCTCTGAAATTGGCGACGCGGGGACCTTTTCCTCCTCTTTTTCCAGAATGTTAGTTTCCTCCTCCCCCTGCCCCCTTCCTTCACCTCTTTCTCCCCTTTGACAGCGTCCGTTTTTTTTTCCAAAATGATTGGTTCCCGATTACAGCAACCTCTTCCCTTCGGCGCTTGGCATAACCTTACTAAACAAGTTCTCCCCTAATCGCACCCACCTGAAGGCAGCGAGCTTTTTGGAAATTGTGGCAGATACTTTTTTGGGGCTGTGAAGGTTCCTCCTTTTTTAGTCCCCCTCCCAACTTATCTCTTCAAGGCCCCTTTCCAAGTTCTTGGTTCGCGCTGAAAGTTTTCCCCTCGGAAGCACCCCATTCTCCCGCTCCCATAAGTTGTGCACGATTCCTCCCCTTTTTATATTCGATAGGAAGGCCGACCCCCTCACGCTAAGTCCTCAGGATAGTCTCTCCTATCCCCATAGACTTTCCTCAGATATCCCCACCCCCTTTTCACCAGTTCTCTCCCTCCTTCCATAGATTCCCCGAGTAGACAGTCGTTTTCTTAATACCTCCTTTTGCATAGCAAGCCTTCCCTCGTTCTTCAGACTCCCGTTCTTAGCTGTATTTCATTCTTGCGTAAGAGCTTTCCCCCTTTCCCGTAAGTTCTCCATAGCCGATCCTCCTTTTTCCTACGCGCCCAGCATTCTCTAACATGAGTGTTCGGCCTTCGGACTTAGCAGAAATGAATCCCTTTTTCCTTATTTTCCTTTCGTCCCCCCCCTTGGTAAACTTGTAATTGGAGCTCAGAGTAGATTTCCCTTAGCTGCAGGTTGTTTTTTCCCTTGTTTGGAAGAGTGCAATTCTTTTCCTGCTCTGAGCCTAACCCTGCCTCTTTTGATTGACGCGCCGAGTGATATGAGAAATCTTCCTTCTTATGTTTGAGAGCTTGATCCCTTAAAGTCCCCTTCCGGTACAGACGCGGTTCGATAAATGTGTTTCCCCCCCCCCCCCCCCCCCCCCACCCGTCCCCCCCCCCCCACCCCCCCCCCTCCCTCCTCCCGCCTCCCCCTTCCCCACCTCCCCCCTCGATCCTCCTCCCCCTCTCTCCACCCCCCCTCCCCCCCACCACCCCCCCCCCCGACCCCTTCTTTTTTCCCCTCACTACCCCGCCCCCCCCCCCCCACCCCTCCCACCCCCAACCCCCGCTAGATCCCCCCCCGTCCCCCCCCTCTCCTCACTCTCCCCCCCCTCCTCCCGCCTCCTCCTCTAACACCCCCCCACCCCTCCCCCCCCCCCCCCCCCCCCCCCCTCCCGCATCCCCCCTTCCCCCCCCCCCCCCCCCCCCCCCCTCCAACCCCCCCCCCACCCCCCCGTCACCTTCCGTCCCCCTCGCCCCCTTCCGCCCCCCCCCCCCCCCTCGTTTTCCGTCTATCCCCCCCCCCCCAACCCCTTTTCCCGTCCCGCGCGGACCCCCCTTCGGTCCCCCCCCTTCCTCAGCCCCCCAAACGCACCGAAGCACATCAACTACGCCGGTCCCCCCCCCCCCCCTCCCCCCCCTCCCCCCCCCCCCCCCCCCCCCCCCCCCACCCACCCCCCCCCCCCCCCCCCCCCCCCCCCCCCCCCCCCCCCCCCCCCCCCCCCCCCCCCCCCCCCCCCAACCCCCCCCCCGCCCTTGAGCGCCATCAGATTTCAAGTCTTTTTTTCCTCCACATTTTCTTTTCTTCCCTTTCCTCTCCTACTCCTAGAGCCTTCGTAGTAGGAAAGCCTTTCGAGTCTCTCAGATCAGCCACTTTTCGCCTTCCCCAGATGTCCCCTTAAGATTTAAAGTAGAGGGCAACTAGGCGAGGGCTCCTCTGAAGGCTTCTTGAACTCCCGCTCCTAAGACCTTTCCTTGCTGGACATCATAGAATGCCTGTCGTCTTTTCCTGAAACTCTCTTGATTACCTCCTCCTTCCGACCCGGCACATGATCCCTCATCGGCGCCAGCTCCTCTGGCTCCCCGAACTCTATAGAGCACGTAAACTCCCCAAGACTCCCTTCGCCTAGATAGTGTCTCTCTTTCCCTCGGACGCCAACCCTTCTTTCAGATTTTTTTTTTTTCAGTGTTCCTTTTTTCCGGCTCTCTTCGATAGCCTAGTGTCCCCCGAAAATACGTGCTTACTTCTCGTCTCCCCTCCAGTTATGAAGTTCTTTATAGGTCTTTACCCCCTCCCTCCCAACCTCCTCCGATTAATTGCTTTTAGCTAGAGAGCTCAGCCTGCTTCCCGCACGAGGAAAGTGTGCGATCTCAGCCGTACGTGCTAAGGTAGGGAAAGTTTTCCGAAGTATTTCGGTCGGCTTTTCCCTGCTTTTTTTCACTTGAGAACAATTCAGTCTTCTTTTTCTCTTCCTTAGAGGGAGTTCTCTAAAAGACAATGCGGAGTGCTCTTTCCCCAACCGCCTTCCACGCCCCGCCCCTTTTTTGTCTTTAGTCTGGTTCTTTCTTTTTGACAGACCCCTCCCCTCCCTCATAGCCAGGACATGCGAGCCCCCCAATGCCTAAAGCGCAGCTGCGGAGTTTTCCATAAAGCATCGTCTTCTCCTCCCCTCTTTTCTCTCGGTGACCCGGCTTCCCCTGCAGAGAATCCCCTCTTTTAAGCGAAGATGAATCCATACAGCGCAAGGAATCCTATTCATCTCTGTCGCCTACTTTTTTCCTCCCCGTCGTTCCTTTCTTCCGTCAGATGACCTCTTTTTTTCTTTAATCGCACAAATGGATACATTCCCCTCCGCAATTCTGCAAGGCGAGGTTTCCGACTGGGTTCCGAGGCTCTTCTTCCCCCATGACCTTCCAAAACGGTCCCTTTTTTTTCCCCCTCCCCTCCTAATACTGGTGTTGTTGTTTCTCTCTTTAAAGGAACAGCTTTTTGCGCGGCATTTAGAAGTTTTTTCCCATTCTTCTTGGTGGTTTTTAAGTTCCTTCGCCCAGTCCATCCTTTTTCTCTTGGAGCGTTTCGCCCTCGGCAAGATGAGTAATATTACTAAGAGCAAGTGGTACTTCCCCCTCAGAAGATTTCCAGACCTCCCCCCCCCTCTGATCTTCCCCATTCTCTTTTTTTCAGCAATGCGATCCCCCTTGGGATTAGATGAAGGTTACTCCCTCTTCCTTCAGCCCCTTTTACCTCCTTTAGGCGTCTTTTTCTTTTCTCAATAAGACCGATGAGCTCATTGGAGGGGATTCCCTTTCCAGTGGCTTTCCTGGTGATGGACTTGCCGTTCCTTACCCTCTCCTCCCTATACATGGTCCTTTTTCGGGTACTCTATAGAGTTTTTTCGACTATATAGACAGATATCATTTTGTGCTGGTGGATGGCAAAGCACCTCTCCTTTTCCGGATATATCGCTGAGCACTTCTGCTATTCCGACATTCCGCCACGCGCCCCTTCTCCCCCCCCGAAAACCACCGGGCACCTACCCTTTCCCCTCACAGGGAATCGAACGGGAGAACGTATTTCCTCCCACACGGTTCTTTTTCTCCCCTTTCGAGCCCTTTGCCCTCCCCTTCAAGTAGATCCTCCCCCCTCAACTGAACCCCTTTTGAGAGCTTCCCGGCAGACCCCTGGGGTTGAAAAGAAAATTACCTTCCCTAATGTTCTGGCTTTCTTTTCCTTGTTAAGTTGTTACTTTCTTTCCCCCACCGATTCCTCAGTTCCCTTTTCACCGCTTCCGCGCGCACTGATCTCCATGGAAGAACTGCGGGCCACAGGAGTCTTTTTCCCTTTAAAAGGTGGTCTTTAATTTTTTTTTCTTCTCTTTGCGTATTCGCAGATATTCTCTTTTTCTCGCCGCCATGGTTACTCCCTTTTAAGGGCCATCTTTAGATAAGAAGATTTTTTGAATGGGCAAGCCTTCCCCCGCGACCGCCTCTGTCCCCGATGGTCTCTTTTTTTAAGGCTTTGGGAGGTTTTTCACGAAGGGTTTGTTTTGTTTTCTCGCCTTTTTTTCTTACCCCATGCCCGATAACGCCTGGCAGGAGCGATGACTCTCTTTTGGCTGAAATCGCGTCTTTTTTTCCTTTTCCTCCACAGCTTTCGCCATTTTTCTTTTTTCCCGCATTCCTTCTGAATCCTTCTCCTCTTCCGACGAAGACTTGAAGCTTTTTCTCTTTTTCAACGTATGGTTCCCTTCGATTCTCTAATGCCCCTCTATCCTCCCTCCTTCCCCCCTCATGCGCTGTTCGTGCTGGCTTTTCGCAAATCGGAGCTTTGCAAGAAAACTGATGGATTTTTTTTTTTCCGAGGATTTTTCCCGGACTTCCTCCTTCTCTTTTTCGGGTCCCCCCCTTCGGAGAACAGAAAACCTTTGCTCCTGTGGGAAATATACTCCTGCTTTCCCAATGACAACCCCTTTTTTATCTTCTATGCGATTCAAAATTTTTCAGTAGAGAAGTTCTCCTTCTCCTTTCTACTCATGGCTTTCGACTCTCTCCTTTTTTTCTTCTTTTCCTGGACTCCCGAGATTCGCTCAGAATCCCGCTGCAATCTCCTTATCGAGCCCCCTAACGCCCCCTCCTGCTGTTTCCTCTCCTATAGAAAGAATGGTCTCCCGATGAGACTGCCCAGAGATAAGGCTTTTCTATGAAAGTTTTCCCCCTTTTCGCTTTTTTCCTCTTCTCTGCCCCCTCCCCCCTCGACAGTATTCCTTCTCGAAGAGCCACACGATTCTCCTATGGTGGATATGGAGCGCCTACTCCTCAGGAGATTCCTTTTTCTTTTTCCTCCGGATGATCTTAAGGACTTCTTCCTCCCTTGATCCTTAATGGTTTTCTGGTGGACCTTAGTTGGGCGGCCCCTTCCGCGGCCCCAGGTGAAACTTCCTTGGTTTTTCACCTGCTCTTCTCTCCTTCGGAGACAGGCGGTTCTGAGCGAGTAGTCCTTCAACTGTGAACGAAAACCTTTTCTGGAATACCCCTTTCCCCCTTTCTTGTACTTGTGGTTCTTGACGAGAAGGACGTATTTCGCGGGAGGAGCAACTTTCACATGTTAGACGACCCTCTCCTGCGAATTTTGTCTCCTTTTATCTTTTGACCACGATGACATACCTCTGAAGGGACTTCCTTTCCCGCGTGCATGATGAGGTTCCCTTTCCGAGGAAACTGCACTTCATACCAAGGAACTTCTCGATGCGCAGTTCCCTACTGCCGAAAGTTCTTGGACTTCCTCCCTTTTAAGGCCCAATTTGACTTTTAAGAAGGAGGTTCTCTCCGCGGATAAGGATTTCTCCCCCTTTCCAAAGATACTATTTTTTAGTCTTCCCCCCTTTCTTTGCGTCTTTTGACCTTTCCCCCCAATCCCCTTTCTTCTTTTCGAATATCGCACCGAAGTAAGAGGGTTCCGGCTTTTTGATTTGCACGGAAAAGGGGAACCTCCGCCTCTTCAGGACCCCTCTTCCCGG
>Ga0179593_1644028_pt1 | contig 17701 bp, 15 predicted proteins | sample CZODoug2_1_08_16_FD_185931 | JGI IMG/M metagenome (GOLD analysis project Ga0179593, IMG submission 185931) | Vadose zone soil fungal communities from Angelo Coast Range Reserve, California, USA - CZODoug2_1_08_16fungal (PacBio error correction) | ecosystem: Environmental > Terrestrial > Soil >... | reverse complement strand
TATTCTGGAATTGGTTACGGTCGGAAATGATTTCCCCGGGCATATCTCAATTGTCGATGGCGTGCTCCCCCGGAACCTTCGTTCCTCGTCCTGGCGAATCCTCCTCCTCGTTTTTTCTGATCCTCCACCCTTTCCTCAACGCCCCGTAAAGGTCCCTCCCTTTATCGCAGCGCCATGGCATCGGCTGCCCCCCTGATCTTTTTTATGCCGGGATTCGTCGGGCAGCATAAGAGAGCCCCTTCCCTTCAATTTAGTCTAGGAAATGTCTTCCGCCGGACCCTCCTGTCGTTCTTCTTCTTGCAAAATGCTTGATGCGCGTCGGTCTTTTCTTGGGCCTGATCCAGCATCTGCCTCGACGCGGAAAAGTCCTCCCTTAATCTTCAGTCCTCCCCTACATGGCAAGGCGTCGAGCGGTTTTACATCGGTGCGACTTCTTGTGATCCTCCTGGCCGCTGATTGCGAGCCAAACTCTTTTTATGTCACTTGCTTCATCTCTGTATTTTTTAGCGCCTTGTCTCATTGTCCTGATCCTCTCAATTCCCCGTTTTATCTACGTCTGTCCGAGCTGCGTCAGCACCTAGACTTTCTTTTCCTCAGTACGTCTTTTCGTACCTCGAGTATATATCTCAGGTGATCCGGTCATTCCCCTTTGTCCCTCTTTGTGAGTCTTCACTTATTCCCGGTCGGGCCTCCCAAGTTCCCATGATTTATCCTGACATTCGAATGGCACACCAAAACGTCACCGTTTCTTGTCCTTTTCCTTCTAAATTTCCTCTAACGCTTAAAGAAGTATGCTTTCCTTTTTGCTACGCTCCGCCAGGGATGCAGTCGCGCACCATCAGATTTCCTTTGTGTGATTTTTTCGTAGTCTTCTCTTCAGTCCCAGAATTTTTTCCCTCTTCACCAGAGCCTCCGTTCCCGATTTTTTTTCCCTGAGTGCCGCCACTGCGGGCCTGACCAGACGCTTCTCCCCCTTTCCTAGCCGACAGTTCTCAGTTTAGGAGTTCTCAATTCTTATTCGGTTTCACAGCTTTCGACTGGAACTCTTTCCCCTTTCTTCTTCTATTTATTATTCTCGGGGCTTAGCGTTGTTTGAGATAATCTGTTCATCTCATCCACCCAGCCTCCTGTTTTTTCCCTTTTTCAACAAAAGTCCTCTCAATTTTTCTCCCCCCCAGATATTTTTCTTTCTACTGTCCTCCTTCTTTTCCTCGGCAGCTGACGACCAGTGTCAGGCGGTGGAGTTTTCACCAAAAGATTCAAATACTCTCTCATACTCTTTTCAGTCTTTCCCCTTCCTCTTTCGCCACGATTAGCTCCTCTGCCCAGAAAGCTCGGACTTTGTATCCTCTTTCAGCTGCTCGGCGCGCTGTTCGGACCTTGGACTGTATTTTTAATCGCTGACGATCCTTGCTCACCCACATTGCGCATCGACGACAGAGCCGGGCCACCTCTTTGTGTTTCTTTCAAGTGTCGATTACCGCGCTGCGTCATTTTTTGGTTCAGAAAGTCATGTCCCCCTTTGGTCTCCACATGTCAGTCCTCGCGGGAGAGGCATCCAGGTGTGACTGGGAGCCCGAGCAGTCGATTACAGTTTGGTCAGCCCTGAATATGATTCCTTGTTCTTCCTGCCCCCTTTCGAGCAGATTCCTTGAGGAACTTTTTGGGGGGATGTTCCTTTTTTTCGCTTTCGTCCCATATCCAGCGCAAAATCGCTTAATCGGTCAGAACGGAAAGCGTCAGTGGGTTCCTCTCCCTAATGGCTCCCCCCCAAAATCTTTTGTCTGCGGGTGAATACCAACATGTTCGCCCCCTTTCCCTTTTTTTTTCCCTCCTGGCTTTGGTATTAGAGGTGGCGCGGAAACGCGTTTACCGTGAGGCTTGATAATGTTTCCTGAAATGCCCAAACCCTCGATTCTCTAACGAGGTCCTCTCTTCCCCAGAGGGCTTTTCCCTTATCTCTTTGTTCTTTGGGGTTCGGAAACTCTTTATTTCCCTCTTCCTCGTTGGCTTCGACTTCTTTTCCGCCCACCCTTCATGCCCACCAGCAGACTCGTGCCCTCTTTCTAATGGGATTTCCGGCGTGGCGCATGGGGGTTGTCATTCCACTTCAACTGCTCCTTTTTTCCCTAGTTCCTCCCGGTCCCCCGCAACCGTCTCCCCCTGACACGCCTCTTTACCGTTTTTTTTGCGGGTGGGGTGGGGTGTGTTGGGGGGGTTTGCTTGTAGAACAGGTTGTCACCCTCCCTTTCCCCCTCTTGATTTTCCTTTTTTAATTTCATGAGTTCTTCTGAAGCCTGTTCGCTTTCTGATGTCGCTTTTTTCGCTTTTGCTGGCGGAATTCACAACCAGTCTTCGGTTTCCATGAACCCCCCGGTCACCCCCCGATAAGATATCCTGTTCCTTCCCCTCCAAATAGGCGAGGTTTTTCCCCCCCTCCGCCTCTTCCCCTTGTCTACACCTGTTCATACATGCTCGCTTGAACATTCCCTCCCTGCTGTCTGTCCTATGGCTTAGATCTTACCGATTTTTCCCGTTACTTTTCTTTCACATTTTCCCTTATCGGGCCCGAAAGTTTGAGTCTTCTCTTTCTCTTTCTTTTTCTGGGGCTCTTAGAGGTGGAGCGTTCGTTTGATCTTTTTTTAGCTTTGCTGCTCCCTTCGTCCTCCTCTCTTCTTTTCTCAGTCTCCTTCAAAAGGTCTCGCCGCCCTCCGGTGTTTGATTAGACGACGTATCGCTCTTTTTTAAAGTAGTTAAGTCGCGTCCCAGTCTTCTTCGAACAGTGCTTCTCTCTTCTCCCTCCTAATGCTTGAGTGCTTCTACGCCACCTGGTGGTTGGTCTTCTCCCTGCTTCGGAGCGTCGCGACGCCCATGATTTCTTGTCGGACGTACTTTTGGGCCTTAATGAAAATTCTCCTCCTTCCTCTTTAATTTTTTCTGTTGCCTCCCCCTCAAGAGAAGCCTCACTGGGCGCCGCACTCCCCGATGTCTGTTTTCCGGCGAAGTGTGCAGCGCACTTCCTTTCCGAATTCGCATTTCTCTTTTTTGAAGGAAAAATTGCTCTCCGACTCCTCAGTTGAGTTTTCCTCAACTGCATGTGCGCTCTTCCGCTCCCGCTCCCCCTGCGCCGATTACGCATCGTGCAGATTGCTGTTCCCTTATCTCTGACAATCAATTTCTCCCAAAAATGTGTTTCCGCTCTCTTCTATTTTTTTCCATGACTTCTTGAGGAAAAATAGCCGTCTCGGGCCCATCCTTTCCCTTCGGCGCCTTTTTTTGAATAGCGCTTCCCACACGCGTAGGTGAGCTTTTTTCTAAACTGTCTCCCGTTTTTTTTTGTGTCCCCCCCTGATACTCCCTTCATTATTCAACGTCTTGATTCTCTGTTCCAGGTTAGATACTTATTTGTGATCCTACCTTTCTCGCTTCGAAACCTCGACCGATTTTCCCTTTACTGACGTTTTTTTCCTTGCTCCGTCTCACTCGATAGGCGTCTTTTCTTTCCCCCTCTCCCCTTATCTAAACGCTGAACGCCAATCTGAGCCATTTCTCCTCAGCGTTACAGTCCATTTAACTCTTGGTTTTTATTGTTTTCCCTTCAACGCCCCCCCCGCTTCACTCCTCCTCTCGACGTACCGACAAGTTCGGCTCTTCCCCCTGGGGTGGTTCCGGTTCCCGCTTCGAGTTTCTAAATCTGTCGTTTCTCCTTCGCCACCCCCCCCTCCCGCTCCTTCCTTTCCTTCATTCTCTCCTGAAGGCTATCAAGGCGGTCCTATTTTGACTTTCCCAGGCACCGGTGATGTAGATCTTACGTTTCTTCCCTTCGGAACGCGGACTTCTTTCCTTCGGCGTTCTGCCGAGGCATGCGAGCTCGATTTCGCTCTTTGTGGGCCGAAGCCGAGATCATTCCCTTCGTTTTCGGTTCTGACTGAAAGCAGACTTCACACGCGTGATGATTAGCACTGCAGAGTATCCTGCCAAGTGCCTGACTTCACTCTATACTTGCTCTTGACCCCCCCGGCCCCCCCCCCACCCGCTGATCAGACACCTCTTTCCGTTTGTTGTTGAGGGTGCGATTTTCTGTTCCTTTGGTTTTTAACCGCTGATCTTCGGCGGTCCGGATTTCACGCTGCTATCTGCTTTCCTAGAACCTATGCCCCCATTTGCAGTCTTTGCGGTGCGCTGTGTCCTACCGTTTCGCGGCCATTCGGGACAAGCGAAAGGCCCTCTTGTCGTTATCCCCTTTGATCGTCCTGCCCCCCTCTCTCCTTCCTTTGGGATTCGCCGGCCGACCTTACGATCTTAAGAACCTGAAGTGTCTCATGATTCCTTTTCCCATAGGCCGGGCATACTTGCTCAGTCCTCTTTCAATGCCAGAAATTAATGACGCTCTTTTCTGCTCCCTTTCTTGTTCCTACTCCCTCCTCTTATATCTCTAGGAGGTAGAACCGCCCAAAAAGCGATTTTCTCATAAGCCTTCCTTCTCAGTGAGTACTTTGTCTCTTGAGCGCGGTGCCCCGATGATTGCACACAGTGGGATTTTGCTCAGTTCACCTTTCTCCCCGATTGTTAGTCTGTTTTCCCCTGGGTTCGCTTTTTCCTCGTCATCTGAAATTCACCGATTCCGGTTCCCGCAGCGCGTCTCCAACTTTTTCGACCGATTTTTCCTCTCTTTTCCCCCTCGACGGGCTTCCCTCGAGCCTTTCCCCTCCCAAATCCTTCTCTTTCTGAACGCTTAGAGCGCGATTGATTGCTCGCGAGCAAGTCTGTTAACATGACTTTCTATGTTAAGACCTTAGACCGTTCAACTTTCCTCTACTTTTCCAGAGTTGGAATTGGCTCCCCGTGGTCCGAGTCAATCGGCTTCCTTGTCTCTTCCGTGTGCTCCCCCTGGAACCCTGCTGCAGGTCGACACCGTTTTCTTCATTCGTTCCATGGTTGTATTTTCGTGGTCGAGATCCCTATGCCCTCACGATGATAAATCGGGCCGGTTGTCAGAAGGTGTCTTTCTTCATTACGTCTTGCTCACTATTTGGCCTCTTGCTCCATTCCCTTTGATGAAGGTTCCTTCATGGCGCGTGCACGTCGCCCCGGTCATGGGCCTTTCCAGAAAGATGTGGTTTCACCCTTCATTTTCCCTTAGTACTTCTCGGGATTGTCGAGATGTCTCACTCTCCTTCCTCGCTCCCCTGTCTTTTAGTTAATGAGGACCACCGTGTTTACATGCCATTCCCGGGCCGCGAAGAGAATCTCAAAGCTTCCCTTCCCCCAATCCCTACACCCTTCTTCCCTTTTTTTTTTAGAGACCTAAAAGCGCAACCTTCGCCGAAGCCGTTGATTGCGATCCTTAAGTAGCATTCTCCTACCCCTTACTCGCCGCCTCCGCTTCTCCCTTCTATCGACAAGTAGGCACCGCTGGCTGGGTGACCGGTCGTCCTGATCGGATGTCTGTTCGTTCCCTCACTCAAGGAACTTGTCATTCCATCCCCGCTCACCCTCTAGACTTTGACCCCCGCCTCTTATAGTCCGACAAGCCTTGGCGTCTGCGTCAAAATCTGTACAATTGTAGGCCATAACTTAACTTTCTTCTTTGAGACTTCCTCCAAAGAGTTTTTTTTGCCCTTGTTTCCGCTCTCTCCTTTCTCTTCCCCCCTGTTGGTCACGGCATCTGGGTGTGGGCCTTAGCGCCTATTTCTTGATGGATTGTTGATTTCTTTTTCCCCGTCTCCCTTCTTTTTCTTATTCCCTTTCCCCCACGATCTCATCGGAAATAGACGATCCTGCCCCCCTGGAGACGCACGTAACCTCCTTTCCTCCTCTTTGCCTCAGGACGGCCAATTACGCATCTTTTTCCTACCTGTTCGGCCACCCGGCTGTTCTTTGGCAACTTTTTTGTTTTAGTATATTTTTTTTCGAACGCTGCATCCCCTTCCCCTGACTTTGCTCATTCCTTTCCCCGGCCCTGACAGCGACGGCTACCCATGTTCTTCCGCTGCGCGTGAACGCGCTGGTATGGGTTAATGATGGGTTTCAGGCCAATAATTTCATCCTTTCTATATCTTCTTTTGACGAACACCCTCCACGTTCATGACACGACGGTTCCAATCTGTGATTCTTTTTATCATGTCCTTTCCCCTTTTGCGATTATTCTTTTTTTTAAGTTGAATTCATGCTTAATTCTAGGTCCTTCTCCTTTTCGTGCAACTTCTACCCCCGCCGATACCCCAGAGTGGTGAGCACATGTTCGTACTTCCGGACCCCCCGATGATTGATTTTTTCCCTTTTTTTCCCTTAAGACTTTCCTCTTTTAAGGTCGTCCTCACGTTTTTTCTCGGTCTCTCTTTCGAATTTCTTTTGGCGAAATTTCGTTCTGAGCTCTGTGAAATGGGTCCCTAAAAAGACCGTTCTTTCCTCGATTTTTTTTTTTCAGTCCGGTCAGATTCCGGTCTGCCCCCCTCCGCTCTCCCTCTCGCGGAGTAACCGGGTTTCCCGTGCCCCCGTTTTTGACGATCGCCGGAGATATGCCGACTTTTTTTATACCGGGACAGGACTTCTTGCCCCTTGGCCTCCCCTTTGGGGACCCTTCCTAACATTCTTCCCCCCCCCTGAGGGTTTCCCCAATATTTTTTTCGCTCTCCTTCCCCTGTTTCGATTGATTCTGAAACGCACGTGTCTTTTCCCGGTCGATCTGTCCGGCCCGCGTCCTTTAGGCCTCCCTTTACCAGAAGTCTCTAGCTGTCTTTTTGTGCCGCCCCCTTCCCTTTCCTGACTGTCTCTCGCCCGCCGTCATGCGGATAGAGCCACTTCTTGAGGTGCTTTCTCCTACCGGCTTTTTTCTATTTTTGCGCTGCCGTTTTCTTCTCTTCTTTCCCTCCCCTCATGCTTTTTTTTTCTCCTGGCAAGTTCCGCAGGGAACGGTTGGCCGGTCGAGGAAGGGATTACGCTTATTTCTAGGATATTCATCCTCGAACGAAGAAAGCCCTGCAAGAAGGTCCCGCGTTCTCATTTTTTTTTTTCCACGTCGGCTAACCTGACGCAAGCATTTGAACAGAATACTTTCTTCCACTCCGCTTTGTTTTTTCCTATAGGTTTTAAGAGCTCTTTTCGGAGGACGGACCCTGGCTGCACCCCTGAGCTGATTTTTCGTCCTCTAAGCTTTTCTCTTTTATCCCCGCTTCAGAGCCCCGCACTCTCCCCCGGTTTGATATAGCCTGGTGGCGCAAATTGCTCCAGTTTGCACTAAACTTCACTCTTCAAAGGAAGCGGTATTGCTCTATCTTTCTCCTGATGCCGAGCAATTCCCTCCGCGGTCATTTTTGCCGAAACGGGCTCCATTTCGGAGGTCTCGTCTCCAATCCTGATCTCTCTTGTTTTTCCTCCCTTTTCGCTTATAACCTCCGTTCGCACTTCCTGCTTTTTCTGCTGGATCACATGGCGCTCTTATCTCGATACAAAGGCTTCGCGGAAGATCCAAGGTCCAATTCGCCCGCTGTCCCGGTTAGCCTCTTTTTGATGCCGAGGAAGAGGACACCTCCTCCAGCCCCTCCCTTCTCGTACATCTGACGCGTGGCAATAACTTTCCACGAAGCTTGCGTCCAGGAACTATTTCATCACCTTTCGCCCCTCATTAACGCGCTGCTTGAGACCGCCTTTCCCTCAGCTTTTTTCGGCTTCGCGCCTCGAGTGATCGGTCCAGGAAAAGAACCAAAAGATAGCCCCTCATTTGTAACTTGAATTGTCTTCCCTGTCAGTCGATTACGGCGCCTCGAGATTGCGATGATTAGGAAGGACGTAGATAGGAGAAAGGAGCTCTCTTCAAGGAGCAAGAGGGGGGGACAGGCGATCCATGAGAGCTCTAACCTTAGGTGTTGGTCATACCACAGTGTTCTTGGTTTGTTTTGATGTTTTGTGTTTTTTTTCCTTTTTTTTGTGGTGTTTGTTTTTGGTTTTGTCTGTTTTTTTTTTTTGGTTGTTTTTTTGGCTTTTTTTTTTGTTTTTGTTTCTTTTTTTTTGTTTTGGTGTTTGTTTTTTTTTTTTTTTTTTTTTTTTTGGGGTTTTTTTTGTGTCTTGGTGTTTTTTTTTTTTTTGTTTTTTTCTTTTTTTCTTGTTTTTTTTGTATTTTTTTTCTTTTTTTTTTTTTGGGTCTTGTTTTCTTTTTTGTGTTTTTTCTGTTGTGGTTTGTGTTTTTTTTTATTTTTTTTTTTGTTTTTTTTTTTTTTTTGTTTGGTGTTTTTTGTGTTTGGGTGTTGTCTCTATTTTCGGCTCTCGGTCTCTTGTTTTGTTCTATTTTTTTTTTTTTTTTGTGTTTTTGTGGTGGTTGTTTGGTCGTGTGGTCTTTTTGGTTTTTTTTTTTGTCCGTTTTGGTGGTGTTTGTTTTTCTCTGGTGTGTTGCTTCTGTGTTTTTTTGTGGGTTTTTTTTTTTTTTTTGTGGGTGTTTTATAGGTTTTTTGTGTTTTTGGGTTTTGGTTTGTTTGTTTTTTTTTGTGTGTGTGTTGTGGTGGTGTTGGGTTTGTGTGTGATGTTTGCATTGGTGTTGTGGTGTTTTTTTTTTTTTTTTCTCTTTCTCCTATTGGCTGTCCTTATAGGATAAATTGCTATTCAACCCCGCTTGCTTGCTTTATCTCACCTCTCCCCTCTTGTATTTCCTCGAACGTGCGCTCCACCGCTCCTTTGGCGCGAGTGTGCAATGTGTGGCTCCTAGCAGTGCCTTGTTGTTTGACTCTTGTCACCTTGGTTTTTTTCTTTTTTTTTGTGGTTTCTTTTTTTTTTGGCTTTCGGTTTGGGTTTGTGTGTTTTTTTTTTTTTTTTTGTTTTGTTTTTTTGTGTTCGGAACAAGGCCGAAGTTTGTCCCCCTTTCCCTCCCTCTCCGTTGCTTTGTTGCCTTTTGTGTCGGCTTCTTTTTTTTGTACTTTCAAATTCGGTCTCTTATTCCGTTATTTTTTTCGATCAAGATGCGATGGGTCCCCTCCCGTGGTGGTCCCTTCGTGACGTCCCTTTTTTTTCCAAATCTGACTTTGATGATTTCGTTCGCCTCCCCTGCGACACGCAAGCGTCGCGTAGAGCAGTGTCCCCGCTCGGCCGCCGTGCAGTTTATCGGTCGCCGGCCTCCTCGCCCTCTTTCCCTGGACTGCTCATATCATAGGAAATGGTTTCCTTTTCGTCCTTGCGCAGGCCTTCCCGGCCTCATGCCTTTGCGCGAATTCTCGGTGGCGCTTTTCTACTTTTCCTCTTCCCCCCTTCTGATGTTTATAAAGATTGGAAACTTTGGTCATCCAGCCCCCCTTCCTGCTTCCTCCCTCCGACGTTGCGGTCGCGTCCGGCGTTGCCATTTCCGGGGGTTTTAGGGGTGACTTTCCCCTTCCAGATGCGCTTGCGGGTGGCGTGCCACAGAGTTTTTCTTCCCCCCCTGTCCCTTTCTCCTTCTGCTTCCTCTCCTTTCCGCTCTTTCGAACTTCTGCCGATATCGCCCGGTGCCCTCCAGCCTCATGATCGAGTTGCGACGGGTTTTCTTTTTTCGAAAGTACGATCTCCTCTTCCTTTGATCCGTTCCTCCCCCCCTCTAGGTTGTGAGCACTCTTTTAGAGCGCTTCCTGTCGCTTGTCATGCAAATCTTTGCTTTTCCTTTTTGCTTTTTCTGATCTGAAGTCGACAACTTTTCGCCCCCCTTGCCCCGAAAAAGGACGCGGGTTGCTTTAAAGTGAGGGCGCAGAAGTCAAAGGAGGCCCTTTAGTGTTTTGTCCTTTCTCCTCCCCCATGGGCTCTTCAGTCGCCTCAACATGGGTGTAGATTTGCCTTTGTTCTCATCGTATGAACCCAGAAGCTTTTATTCGCCTGATGCTTTTCCTGGGCTTTGGCGATGTATCGTCCGCAGCACTGTTTCTTGAACAGCCTCCGGTGTCCCTTCCCGAGGAGCATTTGTTTCATTCCTCTCCCATGAACGCGTCAGGTGGCCTGAAACATAATCGGCAGGCGTATGCCCCCATTGTTTTTTTCTGTCCTTCCCCAGGCCCTCTGACCACCGAGTTTACGGAAGTTTGTTCCGCACCCAACACTTGCCTCCCCCCCCTTCCTCGAACAAAAAGTGATCCATTGCTTTCTTCTGTTCCTGTTTAAGAGGCAGCCAGCTAAGAAACATCTTTTGTCGTTCTCCTTTTAGCAGGCCATACGATCGCATCTTAGCCGTTTCTTCGGGCTATGCCTAAATCTTTCGCGTCCGAAGATCTTAAGACGTCCATCCCCCTTCTTCCGCTTTTTCTATGTCTGGGGCCGGAAAGGGATCGCGGCCTATCATCTCCGCTTTCAGAGAAATCGAAAGATGTCCGTCATCTCTAAGCCGTTGAGGACTCTTTCCTTACCCTTGCTTTGTCGAGACACCTATGTTGTCATCTGGATATATGCCTTTCCCCCTCCGATGCTTCGGTGACGGCCAAGTTTTCCTGGAGGGCACAGTCAAATTAGAAAGATCTTCAGATCGCTTTTTTCCTTTTTTTGACCCCATTTTTTTTTGCCCTATGAGAACTGCCAACTTTTCTGAATTTTTTTTTTTTTCTCCCCGGCATTCTGCTGTCTGCTGGAAGCATCCGCTTTCGTGGGGAATTGTTTGAGGGGCTTTTTCCCCTACTCCCTCTTGAGGGACTCCCTTCTCCCTCGAGACTTCTCGCCCAGTATCCCTCCCCCCTTCCACGGCGCGTCAGAAAAGGACCCTCAGGGCACCTTAACTCCTTAAAATATTCGTTTGTTCTCTTTTTTTTCCCCACAAATGTTTAGCAAAAACCGTCCCATCTCTTTTTCAACGTTCTGGGGTCATATGTGGAGCGGAAACGCTCTCTTTACCGCTTCGCCTGGCGCCCTCCGTCGACGGCTCCTCCCTGATTCCTCGATTTTCTTTCCCTCGATCTGATGGTGAGGTTGAATTGATGGGCAAAGATATATTTCCCTCGTTGTTTTTTTTTTCTCTAGATCCGACCACCATATGCCACACGAGGGTGATCTCACTCTTGGATGTGGCTTTCCGTCCCTGGGGGCCGGGTTTTCACTTCTCTAAATGCCTTAGAGTACTGAAGAGTTAAGAGCATCCTCTACTACCAAGCTCGTGCCTTCCCCCTTTTCAACGGGGGAAACTGTTGGTAGGCCCCTTCATTTAATTGCTAGCTCTGACATGCCGTTAGACTTTGAAGGTGTCTCAGTTATTTTTTTTTTTTTTTTTCTTCGTGTCTCCCTTTCCTCAGAATCCCTTTGTTCCCTCCCTAAAGCCTTTCCCTCCTTTTCGCTAGGGTTGGATGCGTCCAGCACGACCTGCCGGGTTCGACTGTTCCTCGACATCTCGTCTGCCTGGAGGAAGGCCGTCACCCCGCGTTTTTTCCCCCTCAAGCCTCTTCCCCGATTTTCGGCCCTGCCCCTTTTTTTTCCGGCTTTTTTTTTTCCCCCTCCCCCGGCGTTCGGATATATCGAATCTTGACGTCGAGCTTTGCGGCCTTGCTTCGCGTATGATTCCTTACTTTCTCTTTTATTTTCCCTTACTGTTATCCTTGAGAAGGCAGCCGTCCCTGTTTTCCTTCCTGCGGCCGCGGATGCCGCGTTTAGTCGTCGTTGTGCTAGAGAACTCTGCACTTTATTCCTTGCTCTTGCCTCCCTGAGAACGCCCCCGTTTCCGTATTTTTTGTCGGGTGCTACGCCACCGGGTGTTTCTCTGCCCTTCGGCGTCGCGCTGAGAACCGCATTTTTGCGCGGTCCGCGGCCTTCTGTTGTTCCCTTTTCCCGAACCTTCCGGCAGCGATGACTGTTAGCGGCGATGGAGCTTTAAAGCCGGACTGACCCCTGAGATTCCTAACTTTTTTAATTTAGTCTTTTTTCCCGTTCGTTAAAGCGGCCACCCGGCTCCCGTTGACCTGAGGATTCATGCATCCCTTCTTTTTTCCTACGCTTTTCCTCCCCCTCATTTTAGAACTCTTCTCCCCCCTTTTTTCCCAACGGCGCGTTTACGAATTCGGTCTTGCGGGCAACCGGATATTTATGAAACCTCCCAACTTTACCAATTGCTGGCGCGGGTAAGGTGATGTTTTCGCCCCCCATCCCTATTTCGGTCTGAAATTAGAAACGAAGCCCATTTACTTCGGCCCCTTCTCCCTTCCTAGACCACTTTCCCTGCCCTTATTTTATTTTCTTCCTTGGACTAAAAGGGAAGTTGAATCCTCTTCATTTTCCGAAGTTCCCCTCGTCACGGGAATGGCTTCGCGCTTCCCGTTTGATTACTGAGATGCCGGTCCTCTTTAGTTAGCGCGATTTCTTTTGAACCGTTCCCCTAGCCTAAAAGCGTCTAAGAAATGCTCTCTCTTCCTCGCTTATATTCTTTGTTTTTTTCGTAGGATCGGGCCTTGCAGCGCCTTAAGATCTGCCCGTGGCAGCAACGCTGTTGCTACATTCCCGTCCTCTTAGAATTATGAAAGTCTTTACCACGCTTCCACGACAGCCCTTTGTCCTAAGCTTTCCTCGATGCGTGGGCTCGCCGTTTCCGCGGCTTCTGCCCCCAGGAACAAGGCGCCGCCTGAGAATAAAGATCCTTAATGGCGTTTTTTCTTTATTTAGTCCCCCTTCCTTCCACGGATTATTGAATCTCGGTGGCCTTCCGGTTCGAGCGTCGTGCGCCTATCCCGGATAGGAGCAGTTGCTTTTTTTAACGATTGCTTGTCCTGATTTTACTCCTGTTTTTTTTCCTGAATTTTTCGCGATCATCGGGGTCCCCATTTCGACCGCGGAAAAAGATTTCTTGCTTCTTTTGACCTCTTTTCAGTAAGTCTCTCCCGCCTAACTCTTGGCCTTCCTCTAAGTCCCCTCTTCTCCTTCCTCTCCTCCGTTGTTTTTTTTTCAGACCTTGTTTTTTCCTTGTTTTACGTCGGCCAGAGTAGAGGAGGCGGCCTCGTTTCTTCTCCTCTTCTGTCGGGAATCCGCAAAAATTTTCCCTTTCTTGATCAGCAATTCCCTTTTATGTTTTTTTTTTGTTTTCTCTTTTTTTTTTTGGGTTTCTTCTGGTTGGCTCCGCCCTCTCACTTCCAGCGTCCGGGTTAGCGTGCGCCTGCTCCACACTTCCTAGGCGCCTCTGTTCGTTGATCTTTCTTTTTTTTCATATATATAGAACTCCTTCTGCCGACAATTCGATCTTATTCCCTTCCTGACCGCCTTGTCTGCTAATTTAAGGACGTCCCCCCTTCCCTTTTTCTCGTGCTTAGAGATGGGAGGTGGCTCCTTCTTGCGCTCTTCCCCCCCGCCGCAGATTCTTCGCCGCGGAAAAAGGCTCCTCGCTTTCCTCGGAACTGGGTCGTCCTCCGTTTGAGTTCTTTTCTTTTATGGATGATTTCCTTTTCTCACTTTCTATGCGCCGCGAGAGCCACCTTGGTCAGATTGGCGTAGTTTTAGATTTCGGAGTCTTTCCTTTTTCTTTCTGTCCTCGCTACTCGAAATTCCCTGACGTTTTTTTTTCCCCCTCCCCAGCGTTTCGCAATTCGTCGACCTGGATTCGACTATTTTCGAAACGATCACGAGGCATGTGCTGTTTTACATCCTTTTCCTACCTGATTTATAGAGAGAATCTTCTTTCCCTTTTCGCTTCGTGCCTTCTTCAATGATTTAGCGCCGAATTTTTTGCGAGGAAGCCCTCTAACGGACCGCGGGGGGACTTGGATGTCTTTCACGGGAAGGCGCCCCGAAGTCCTTCTTCTTCCCCTGATAGCTTTAGTTCTCATAAGAAAGAGGATCTTTCGCCCCTTTCTCTTCAGCTCTCCTCGACCCCTGGAGTTGCTTTGCGTGGTGAGATATCGGTTCCAAGCAGCGTCTTCTACTTTTTCCTTTTTTCGGTTAAGCCTTTGCTTTCCGTCTTTTCTGCCCCTTTCATGGTCTGAAATCCGCTTCCCCAGCGGGATGACTCCCCCTTTGCTAATGTTTTGTTGACCCTGCTGCCCGTAATTTCTTCCGTTCCTCTCTGGCAACCACCCTCGGGGCCTTTCTTCTCGGCGGCTCGGACCTAGAAGATTCGTTTCTCTCTTTTTAGCCCGCTTGAATTTTTCCTGGCACCTTCGCACTTGAGCACCACGATCCTTGGGCGTCCGCCGAAAATCCTGGGAGGCCCTCCAAAGTCCTACCTTTCGCCTTTTTGGTGTCTCTTTCGCACCCTCAGTCCTCTGCATTCTCTCCCTCCTGTTGCCGCAGAGGATTTGCTTTCCGCGCGCACCAGCGCTCTCAGAAGTAGGTTATCCCCTCCCCTTCCCCGGTTCCCCTCACGGAGCTTCCCTTGGGGTTGGCCTATCGCCTTTTCGAATCGTTAGTTCAGCGCCTAGACCTCTCCCCGCCGCCCCGCCGACGCGCAAAGATAGACCTGCCTCTTCTCTTCCGCACCCCCCCCTTTTTTTTTTTTTTTGGGTCCCGGTTCCTGTGCCAAGCAGTCCCATTTATTTTACGAACTCCTTCATTTTCCGATGCGGCGATCGGCATCGTCGTGCTCCTCCTCGAGCACTTTTCGATCCGTCCAGCCGCATCTGAGTTTGCCTGACGTCCCGCAACCATAGCGCTCTTTCTTTGCACTGTCTGCTTTTTTTGATTAGTGCCCTGTGCTTAGGATCTAAACTTTTGTTGCCATACCCTCCTTCTCCTCTCACGGCGTGACGCAGAAAAGCGGTTTATGTCGCTTACTGGTACAAGTACATCCCCTTTTTTTCCTTCTGGTTCTTCCCCATGTCGTCCATTTTTCTCTTTTTTCTAACTCTTCGGGTAGTATAGGTGGCCGGACTTTCCTATGCATGATGAAACCGCCAAAGAATCGAAGGAGCATCCCATTTTCCGTCTTTCGACTTTTTCTTTAATTTTATTTTTGTGCTGGTGGGCATTGTTGGGTACTTCCAAAAACCTCGCCTTTTTTTTGTGAGAGATCTTTGCCGACCCCCATCAGTCCCCAGCACGTCCGCGGTGTCCGGCATCCCGCTGCGCGTTCGCTGGAAGATTTGTTGTCTTCTTCATTTCATTCGTTATATGTTGAATGAAGAGTTAAGAAAAATATACACCCTCGACCTTGCTCTCCCCTTGTTGGTTTCACCCTGATCCCCCTTGTTGAATGTTTAATTTGCTGATTTTGCTTACTGTTTTTTTCATTGCTCGTGTATCTTTCTTCCTGTCTCTTTCGCGACTGGCGTCCTTTAGTCAATCCGGAAGTAAATGCCCGCCCTTCCGACATTCCTCAGAAGGCGCCGGGTGTTTATGCGGTACATCCAGACATCATTTTTTTTTTCCCTTTTTTCAATGCGAGGAGGAACCTGGGCTCCCCTGCTTCACACTTCTGATTCCCCTTGCGCTCTTCGATTTTTTCGGGAATTTTCCTCCTATTTGCGCAAAAGCAAGGCTGGTCCTATTAGCAGATATTGCCCATCGGGGCCCTTCCTTTTTCTTGGATGTACCAGATGAGGACTATGTCTCATCCTCCTCATTCCCCCCCTTTGATCGGAAATACCGATCATGTCCCTGGGCCCGACGTTTTTTAGATAGCGACTTCCTTTTTTTTCCCGTTCCTCCGCTCTCTTTTAGGCCGAGCTTCCGGAATTTTCGCCCTTCTTCGCTCCGATGCCGTTTTATTGTTCTGCCCCGGCGCTGTGTGTAGGAGGCTTGTTTTCCTCTTCTTTAGGTCGCGTTCTTTTTCGCCATCATTTTTACGGCCTTGGCTTCCTCCTTTGGTGCGCTGTCCGAACCTTTCGCCGGCGACTCTTTCACTGGCAGCGCCCACTGCCTCTCGAAGAAGGCTCCTCCCTTCCCCCCTTTTTCCTTTTCGGAACGCGGCCCACTCCCTACTGCCCCTCCCCGTCCTCCTGTGAACGTTCCCCGGCATCCGGGGCGTGCCTCCGTGTGCTGCGCGCCGCTTAGAAAGACCCTGCTGCCCCATTTTTCCCACCCGGTTATAGGATCGCTGCTGGGGCTCCGATATACCCGCCCCCCACCATGGGTCGAGGATCGGCTCAGAGTGGTTAGAGACCTTATCCGCTTTGTTTTAGACAATGCTCCAACGACTCGCATCCCTTTTTCCCTTCTTTCTCACTTGAAAGAGCCTCCCTTTCATTGCGAACGGGTACTTGTCGCTCCTTTCCCTTTTCTGCATTTCCCGTCTTGCTTTTATCCCGCGTTCCCCTCCGTTTCCTATATTGATTGATGCCTTTCACCTTCTGATTTAAAGCCCGTCGGAATCCCGAGTCTCCCCTTAGACGATTTTTTTTTCCTGATGGCGGCTATTGCCCCGTACCTTGCGATGAGGATTTTCCGGAATCGAGGACATAGACGACGTACTCCCATCTGACAGCAGATGCAGAAAATATTATGCTTTTTTTTCTTGGTCCTTTTCCTTTCTTTCTCAGAGCTCCTCCTTTCATTCATTTTTCTGCGACTCGTTGGCGAGGACGTGAATCTTGTGGGTCTTCCGCGGCGAGAGCCTTGCCTGATAGTACAGGAACCTTTGCCGCCCTTTCCCGAGCATACACCTTTAGTCCTGGACTTGCGTCTACCAAGGCGTAGGATTTGATCGTTCGGCTCCTTGGGTTCGATCGTCTCGTCCCTCTTTCCCTCCTATCCAGGACTCACGCTCTCTTGTCTCTTTCCCCCTTCGTCTACCGATCCGCTTCGTGACGAATTCGTAATAAAAGGCGCGGGTTCAGTTCTTTTTTTCCTTTTTTTTTCCTTAAACCAGGGCCTTGCTTGTTTTCCTCTCCTTTTCCCTCTCCTCGACCGCAGTCCGCCTGATGATAACTTGAAGGAAGCTCCATCTCTCCCCCTCAGGTTTTTTTTCTGTGGATTTTGGATGTCTTTTTCCTTTCCCACAGGATCGAGGTTCTTCCTGCCTATCACGTAGATGTTACATTTCCCAATCCTCCTCTGTTTTGCCGTAGTGCAAATTAGACGCCCGCCTAAACTCGCAGGTGTTTTTAAGTCTTTCTCTCCCCCCGCAGAACAGAGCAATTGACCCCTAGGTTCTCCATCCTCCCTTTTTCCAGCGCTCGTTTCCAGATGCAGGGTTTAGGTGTCCCCCCTCATAGCCGCTCTCGCACCTGCTTCCGAATAGATCTTCCGCTTTGCGATAGCATTCGTCGCGGCCATGCCCGTCCATTTTTTTCTCTCTTTTTTTTCGCCTTTTTCCTCGAATTCGTCAACCTCCCCTAGTTTCCCTTTCGGCAACGGCCGAACCCCCACCACGCGAACTTGCGGGTCTCCGGCGCTTCCTTTCTTTTGACTTTCTCAATCGGTCAGCTGGCTTTTTTTCCACCTCCCCCAGAGCGAGCGTCAGTTGGTTTCCAGTTTTTATTGGTGGGGGGGGTGGGGGGCCTTCGCTCCTGTCCCCGATCCTTGAAATCCTCGCTTAGTCCCGGTATCCCCTTCCTCGCGCTTTCGTCGACCTTGGATTTTTCCGCCATCGACTAGAGCGCATGACGGAATTCAGATCAGTATCTTCCCGCCTCTTTCTCTTTCCCTGGCTCCCCCCTCGCGAAGAAGCATTCAATGATTTAGCTCCGAGACTCCGCATGCACGCTACTCCCGCTTTCTCTATGTCAAAAGTGCCTCTTAGCGCTTTGTACCTTTGCGTCGTTGCTATGGAGTTTATTCTTTTTGCCCCCTTCGTGTCATGCAGGCGACCACATGGGTTTTGCTTTTGTTTCCTACGTATGCCCCGCAGAATTGC
>Ga0179593_1643926_pt1 | contig 17701 bp, 26 predicted proteins | sample CZODoug2_1_08_16_FD_185931 | JGI IMG/M metagenome (GOLD analysis project Ga0179593, IMG submission 185931) | Vadose zone soil fungal communities from Angelo Coast Range Reserve, California, USA - CZODoug2_1_08_16fungal (PacBio error correction) | ecosystem: Environmental > Terrestrial > Soil >... | reverse complement strand
CTGTGTGTCCCCCATATTAGCGCAACCCGGAGCATTTCGCCCCCCCGTTCCCTATCTCCCTTCTTTTTTCCAATAACCTGGATGTGTTCTCCCCCTTTGGGCACATTCGCGTTTTTTTTTACCCTTTTGTTTTATCTTGGACTCTCCCAGCCTCCTTACCCCCTTTTTCCCCTCTGCTGACTTTCCACTACTCAGTTCTATCTTTTTTTTTCCAACTTTGCTTAGTGTTTTTCAAACCCCCCCTTATATTCTTCCCTAACCGTTCCCCGCGCCCTTTTGTCCCGATTGCCCTGATCTCCCACAAGTGGAGGAAAAAAACCTCGGGCCTTTTTGACCTTTTTTCTGATATGCTCAGAGTTCGTTAATTCGTTCGTCATGCTCTTTCGCCAATCCGCCGTTTTCACCAACCCCCCAACTTGCCTCCCACCACGGATTTTAAAGTCTCAAGCTAAACCTCTTGCTCGCTTTGTTAAAAACCCAAGGCGATCACTTTCCACTTTGTCCCACGCCGCCACCCCTTTTTTTTCTGTTCCCCCCCTTCCCCTCCTGCACTGGGATGGATCAACTCGGTTCTTTTTTTCTTCGCGGGCGACCACCTCCCCACTCCCCCCCCCCCATAAAAAACACTTTTCGCCTATCTTTTTTCCGTTGTGGTTTTTTTGGAGAGTTCTCCCCGTTTATTGGTTTGGTCTCTTTTGTGTCCCGTTCTTCCTCTTTATCCCAGGTTTCTTTTTTTGAGTTTTGGAGGGCGGGCTGTTCTCTTTTGGGAGGCATTTGACTTTCGTCATTTTTCTCTTTTCTTCCCCTGTACAGGACCCATATTTGTTGTTATCCCGTTTTGTTTTTCTCTCTTTTTCTTGGCGTTTGCTAATGGGCGCTTCTCGGAGGGCCCAGCGCCGCTTTCCCACCCCCTCCCAGTATGAACATGATCCACTACTGGCATAAGCCTATTTGTTTTTTGCCGCTTGTTGTCTGGATCGGGTTGTCCGCGGGGCGTTGGGGAAACTGTCACCTTTTTCTGAGTCAAGTCGTTTTTTTCTTTTATCAAGTTCTCCGTTTTTTTTGTACTTTCATCGGTTTTGTCGCGGTCATGGTTTTTTAGATTCGCTCCCCCCCTTTTGATCTTCTCCCTTCAAAAGTTGTACTCCCCCCTTTTCACGCACAACCCCCGCGATGTCCGGTCGGCCCCCCCCCCACTTTTCCCTCCTGTAGGTTCCTGATCCGCCTTTTACCAAAGTCTTTGAATTTCTTTTCTTAAACTTGGACCCGGGAGGCCCTAGCCTCCTTTTCATTCTTTCCGGAAAACTTTTAAATTTTCTGCCTTGAGGGATTTTGTGCCAACCCCCCTCCTGCTTTTTTTCTTTTCCAAATTCGAGTTACGCCCCACCATTCCGAGCCCACTTCCAAAAGGGGTCGACCCCTGCCTTTCCCAAACGGTACTATGAAGTCCCGCATACTGAGGAAAACCTCGTCTTTTTTTCTCTGATACAAATCGGCTTCTTTGTCTTTTCTTCTTTACCTCCACATGTCCGATTTCTTTTTTAGCCCTTTTTTTTCTGCTTTTTAAGTCGGTTTGGGGGGTTTCTGCGGATGACCCTTGGGTTTTTTTTTCTTCTCCCTTGAGGGGGGCCCGTGCCGCTTTTTTGTGTTTTTGATTCCTGGCCTCCCTAGTTTCTTCTTCTTTGATGTTCCGCCTTGCTGAAGTTTCGCGGAGTCGTTTTCCGTTCTGTATTGCAATGTGATACTATAGCCCCTTTCCCCCCCCCTCCTCGTCCAACGTGTTTAATGAGGCGTAATCTTTTGTTTTTAATATTTTAATCAGTTCTCTGGTTCACTTTGGCTTTGTTGGATTGCGTCCCTGCTCTTTCCTTGCCCTATTTCTTTCGTTGATGGTGCGTCGCGCATGTTTTTCATTATCTTGCGGCTGCAGATGGCGGTGTTTCCTTTCTTCTCCCTCTTTACCCCTGATCCCTCTTTTTCCTTAGAACGCGGATCGTTGGGTGGTTTTAAACCGGCGTACCCTTTTGATTCATGGGGACCTTTTTATCGTCGGTGGATGCCATGACGGATTTCCTTTCTTACAGAGGAACCGGTCTCCTCCTCGAAATTTTGCATGACGGGCGGTCTTAACTTTCTCATATTCCGGGATTTCTTTGTTAGGGGTTTTTTGTCCTCCTACCTATTTTCCCTCCTCTTCTTCCCTTTGTCTTGGATGAGTGTTTCTCCTTCTTTTTTTTTTGTCTCCGCCGTTACTTCGTTTTCTTGATCCCTCTGGAGAGTTGAACGTACTTCGATCTTTCTTTTTTCGCTCTTCGTCGTCGGGCCCCTGGCCCCTTTTTCAGTTTGAAAGGATGCTTTTTCGAAAATCTTGGAGGGAGTCCTGGTTTGTTTTGGTTTTTTTTTTTTTGCCGTCGCCCCGGCGGGTCCTGTTTTGGAAGCTTTGTTTGCTCTGTTTGACCCCTTCAGCCTCCGGTCCCATTTTTTCTCCCCCCGCTGGGACCCTGAAGTTTTTGGCCCTTTTGTTTTTCATAAGTTGATCGGGCTTGAGGCTTTGGATTGTATTCCCTGGTTATTTTGTTTTTTTTCCCCCTGCGTTTGGAGAAACCGGGCTCCTGATCTTTTTGGGAAGTTTTCCCCCCCCTTTTGCTAACCCTGTAAGGACGCTGAGTCCGCGGAGTTGTCAAGAAAAGAGACCACTCTCCCTAACTTTTAGTTCACTACGATTTCACTTTAAGTCTCCTTCTTGTCACCGGGGCGGCGTGCCCTTCTCTTCACTTTTTTTGGTGGCACACGCTGTCTGCGCCCTTTGCCACGCTTTTGGACATTTGCTCCAGGGCTTTTTTTCTTTCTTCGGTGTGAGGGCTAGCCCCTCTTTGGGCCTTTCTTTGGCGTCTTTTCAGGCGGTGCCTTTTTTGTCTCTATCAGGGGCGTCCCTCCCTGCCGCCTCGCGGCTTCCACCATCCCTCTCCCCCCTCACACCTTGTCCGCCGATCTTTGCCCGCCCTTTGCCTTGATGTATCTTGCCTTTGTCGTACATGGGGTTTTGTCATTCCTCCTCTGTTTTTGTTTGATCTTTTTTTTGACAGATGACAACCTCGAATTTTTTGTACATACTTCGGGTGCAGCTTGACCCCATATCGGCGGATCCGGTTTTTTTCTTCCCCTTTAACGCGAATGGTTCATCCGCTTTTCATTTCCCCTTGGGGACCGCAATGTTTTCACCCCCTCCATTGCCCCCTGAATGCCAAACCACTTGGCTAGCCAGAACCCCCTTGTGAGAAGGGGACCCTCCCCTCCAAGTTCCAACTCCTTCTAAAAATTCTTTTTCTGTTTGTTGTTGCCCGTTGCGTCCTTTCACCTGATTCCTCTTTTTTTCTTGCGGAAGGGGAACTCCCCCACCCCCGCAGTTCGTATGAGGAAGGTCGTTTAGTTCTTTTCTTTCTCTCCACTCTCCCTCGGTCCCTGCTTCCACCCTCTTTTTTTTCCTTTCCACGCCGTTTTTCCCTTCGGGTTTTCCCAACCATTTGTTACCCCCTGCTGAATCCAATCTCTCGTCCCCCCAAAGCCACGATCCCCTAGTCCCTCCTTCCCTGGGTGAATTAAAATTATTGCACAGCCGAACGAAGGCTTCCCTCTTTTCCCCTTTTTACCCAACCCCTTTTCGACTTTTCACAGTCTCTTTGACGCCGCGTGCAAACACCTCGACCCCCCCCCCAACCAAGCATCCCTCCTCGGATTTCATTCCACATGCAAACCCTTCTCCCCCCACGGCCGCCTGCTATTTTTCTCCTTCCTGAACTTTCCAACGAGACGCTCGCAAGCGATTCACCCCTCTCCACCCTGTTCTCGTCCCCCTCCCTGGGGCGAACCAACCAACCCCCAGGAACCTTCCCCACACCCTTTCCCCCTCCCCCCAACCTCTCGTCAACCAGTAGGCCTTTCTTCCCTCCCTACACCAACTTCCTTTTCCTTTTCGTTTACCAAAACTACTTGCGGGCCCCCGCAGTCATTTTCCACTGCCGCGTCCATTTTTCTTTCGTGCATCCGTAACCTTTTTCGATCCCTCCTTCCCCGTACTTTTTTTCTCACCTAAGTTCCCCCATTACGTGTGGAGTTGTACGACTCCCGATGCCCTTTTTTCCCCCCCCATGTGAACCCGGCGCCGTCTTTTGTATGGCCCCGACTTTCCTTGCGCGACGCCCCTCATTGTTCCCCTACCCTTTCCACTTGGCGCCCTCCTCCTTGTTTCCCCCCTATTTCTCGAAGGGCTCATGACCTTACGACTCGCCTCCAGCCGTTTCTTACTTTTTGCGTCCTGCAGTCCCGCTACTTGCCTTTCCCTTTTTTTTTTTGACTATAGGCATTTTCAACATTATCCTCACCCCCCCCGTCGCGGAATCTTTCCCCCCCTCTTTCGAGGTACTCTTTTTTGGCCCTTTTTTTTTTTTCACCTTCTATCTTCACCTACCGAGTCAATCGCACGTTGCCTCTCTGTGGTCCCTCTAATCCGCTTTAATTGGTTTAGTCATGACACCTTGTTTTCGGAAGGAAAAACCCCTTTTGAATTCCTTTTTCTGGATTCCCCCTCTTTCTGAGCTCCTTTGAATCATATACGTTTCCCCCACGATCTTCCTTCTTGATCCGGGCCTATCTTTTTCCCCCAATTCCTTTTTTTTCCCCCTTCGCCCCCTGGTATCCACATTTTTTGTTTACCTCACTTTGCAACGCTCTGTCCGTGTGTTCGAAGACGGCCGCTTTTCCTCCCAGTAATCCTTTGCCACTAACTCCCCTGACGGACCTCGTGTCTCTTCCGGTCCCCCTCTTTTTTAGTCCCCCCCCTACAAAGAGCAATTTCCTTTTCAGCCCCCCTCTTTCGAATTTTCATCCGGTTACCCTACATTGTTGCCGCTGCCCCCTTTGCTTTTTGTTTCCGTTTTTAACCTTGTTGATTCGTCGCAATCGCCAGGGGCCCCTTCTTTCCCCTTCCCACGTTGGACGCCGTTACTTCCACCTTTCCTCTTGGAGGGTTCCCCCACCCTTTATAGCTCGCAACACTTTTGTTCCCCCCTCCTCCCCGCCCTTTGTCCCTCTTTCCACCCCTCCCATACCAAAAGGGAGGCCCCCCCGTACCTGTTTTTTTCCAAGCCCCAGATCTTCAGAAGTTCGTTGTTTTTTTCCCCCGTTCTCTGGTCTGCGCTCTCTTCGCCTTTCTCCTCCTCCAACAAAGTCCACACCGTTATACCCCATTTTTTCTCCCCCGAGTCCCCTCTAACTCGCCTTATGGCCTCGGCACCCCCCCTTAGCTTCACCGCACCGGCCTCCCCTCGAAAATTCTCCTTCGAAAGAACCTGTCCAATCGTTTTTTTCCCTCCCCTGGGAGGTCTAACAAAGCCCCTCTCAACCCCCCAATTTTACTCTTATCTCTATCTTTTACTTTTTTGTGTTTAAGATACCGAACAAGTTTTTTACTTGTTTTGTCTCCTTTTAGTCTTCCGATTTATTCCCAGTTCCGAGGGGTGGCTTGGTGGTTTTTTCCTTTTTGCGTTCCGATGAAGGCGGTTTTCAGGGCTACCCATCTTGTGTTATCACGCCCGGTTTGTTCTGAGCGGAATTTTGGGCGAAAGAGCCCTTTTTGTTGACCAGTCGCGAGGTCCCCCCCCCCCCCGCATCTTCCCAGGAGACCTGACCCTTGTCATAAACGGAGGTCCTCTTGCCTCGTTTCCTCTAAGAAGAGTGCGGGTGTAGGTTACCGTCTTTTGAGAGAATAAGGTCTTTTTTCACCTTTTTTTTTTGTTCCTTAACGAGTTAATTAGACCTTTTCGGATCGGGCGTTGGCGCGGACCTTTTACATCCTTGAGATTCCCCCGGAGTTCAGCCTGAGCAATTTATCCCCCCTTTTGGAAAATGGGCACGGCAACCTTGTTTTTTTTTTTTTCGGCACAATGTAGCCTGGGTTCGCGAATCCTTCCTTTTTGCGCCCAGTTTTTCCCTTTTTTTTAGCAAAGAGTTTTTCGAGTCCAACGAAAACGCGCGTTGGTTTTGTTTTCGGGATTTTTTGAATGGGCACCCCTTACTCTTTTCCTTTTTTTAAGAGGTTGTTTAATTGAGGAACAACCCTTCCTTTTCCTTTGCGTTTTGGGCCCCCCCTTTTCTCAGTTAGCCCTTTGTTTTTTTTCCATCCAGTCCCGGGGGGTTTCTGCCTACGGGTCACTGCCAGGGGCAAATGGACTCTGATCCTGGCCCCCAAAGGCCTCGAGACACTCGTTTTTTTTTCCATTCAACCTCGCTCTTCCCTGTCTTTTTTACCTTTCCTGATTCTTTTTCTCCCAGCAATTTTCCGAGACCTTTTCTTGCGCTGTCCTTTCCCCTTCATTGGGATGGGACTCGGTATGGCGGTTCTTTAGTTACGGTTCTGATGGATTTTTTGTTTTTTTTTTGATTTTGGCTTCCTTGCGGTGACGCAGAAGACCCATTTCGGTCTGGAGGACGGCTCTTTCGGCAATTTCTCATCCCAAGTATTTTTGGCCTGCAGTGTAAGAGGCGACTAATCCCCTCCCCGGTGGTTTGCTTGCCGGGTTACAGGGCTGCCTTTTTGTCTCCCTCTCTGTTAATTGTGGGCCGGCCGGCCTTTTTTTTCGGCCATTGAGTTGGGTTTTTTTTCGTCTTTTGGTCCGGGGTTTTTCATCCGCCATCGGGCGTTTCCCCATGCGACCTGCCTTTTTCCCCATTACTGGTGAGGTGTTCTACCCCGTCCCCCGATCATGTTTTTCCCGTTTTTTTTTCCGCTGCCTTTTTCGTTCCCTTTGCTTTTGGATGCCCCGGGCCAGTGGAGTTTTCTTGCGGAGTGGACGGCCCCACCCTGGTCGATTAGTTTTGCGTGCGTTTTTTTTCTTTTTGTATCTGTTGGTCTTGACTTCCTCTTTTTTTTTGACCGCTGGCCCCCTTTGTGGTGTTTTTGGACTCTTTTCCCCTTTGAACCCGGGTTTTTTTTCTTTCTTATTTTTTCAGTTGGATGGGCCGACTTCTGGTTTTTGATTGTTGTTGAGGCTCGTCGTGTTGATAGCACTTTGCCAGTGTTTCAAAGGGTATTTCCTTTTTTTTTTTGATTTAAAATCGGAGGTCTTCCGTGTTGTGATTTTTGCCGCCCGGCGACCGGTGACCCTTTTTCTTTTTTTTTTAGGTTTCGTTGGGGGGGGCGCGGTCCTTTTTTTTTTTTTTTTTCGTATTTCCTGTGCCGAAGCTCATCTCTCAGGTGCAACGGCAGGATGCTCTTTTTTTTTTTTTTGGGCCATTTGGAGTGGTTGTGTGATGGAGTGGTTAAGGCACCCCCTTTTTTGTCTTTTGACCATAAAACCGAGAGTTTGTACCGCACAGATTTTAACCGCGCTTTTTTTTTTTTGCCGGTTGCTTAAGCGGATCTTAAGAGAAACCCAAGTGAAGCCAAAGTTCTTCAGATAGGGCCAGCATGTCCTGGTCGGCGTTGTTGCCCTTTGCTTTCAAATCTGATTAGGGGTTCCCACCAGCCTGGGGCCGCCCCCCTCATTTTTTTCCATGGTTAGAAAGGATTTTTTCTGGATTCGGTTTTGCTCGGCCCGTGGTTGGGTTTGTTCATGTGTCGGTCGTCGTCTGGGCCAGGTCGTAGGTTGGATCAGTTTTTTTTTGGTTCCTTTTTCCCTTAGAGTTAGGAACAAGTCTGGGTATGGAGCCCCTCGCCCTTGCGTTTTTCCTTGGATTTTTTTTTTGCCGATCTGAATTTTAGCAGATATTAGTTAGCTCCCTTTTTGTCATCTTTTCCCAACGGAGTTCTAGTGTTCCCATCTTTTGGTTGAGACGATGTTTCTCCTCTGTCCCCCGAATATAGACGATCCCTTTCAGCGCCGACATCAAAATTAATCTTTCATTGTTTGCAAGGGCCGGGCTCCATCTTTTGTGCTCCCCCCTTTTTTTTTATCAAGCGAACTCGCCGTTTGCCCGATCCCAATAGACCTTCTTGCAATCTGGGAATTCGACCTTTTGCTAGCCAAAAGGCCCATGGTTTTTTTCCCTGGAATAGCCACCCAACTACTCCACTCCCCAATCTTTCTAAACAAAGTTTCCCCCCCCCCGCTTGTAGGTTGTCCCGGCCCGTTCCTTTACAGGCTTCAACCCTTGAGCTTATTTCCGGGCCTGCACGAACCCGTTTTTGCCCCCTTTTGCTGCCACTAGGAGCGTATAGTTATTTTCTTCTTCTTCCTGGCGTAACACGCCGTACTTCCAGTTCCTTGTGTTTAAATATTTCCTCCACTTCCCTTTTTCGTCAGCGGGTTCTCCACCCATTTCCACCACACGCCCTTTTCCCATTTCTTGCTCAATTGCTTTCCTCACCTTCCAATCCCCGGCCGTTTTTTCCCGATCGCGGCACAGGTTTTGGCCTTCCCTTTTCCTGGAAATGGCCCCCCCCCCCACCCTCTTCCCGGCCGTCCCTTCTCCCACACGTTCTCGGTGCGTTACCTTTCCCCGACAACCAACCCCCCATTTTCTCCCTCCATCGACATCAACGCTTTTCCCAGCACAAAAAAACCCATCCCTTCATCCCTTTTCCCAACATTTTCTTTCTTCCCGCCGTCCCGTCTTTTTGCTCCTCGCCCGCGACCATTCCCCTTTCCCCTTCCTCCCCCCACCTTTTGGATCAAAAGTCCCGGCCGACAGAACCCCACCCCAAACCCTCCCTCCCCCACCTTCCCCAAGCCAAAAGGTCCTTGCATCGTGATTCGTCGTACTCCTACCGGTCGCCCTCATGCGCCCGTTCACTCCTCGATCCGGTTCCTCCGTTTAAGGCCACTCGGACAGACATTCCTCCTGCGTCATCTAATTCTTCACATCTTAGTTGTGCCACGCCTCCGGAGGTACTGATTTTTTTTTCAGCCGGTGGTAGGCCTGTTTTGTCCTCATGAACGTGCGTTTGCTGATTTTCCCTGTTCCCACACCGACCCCCTCCTGACCTCCCCCCCTCATGGCCGAAACTCTCTTTTTTTCCCGCTTCATCGCCGGCCACCACCTTTTCTTTCCCGCCGGCCGCCATGCCCCCCCCCCTTTTCTTTCCCCTTCCTTCTATTTAAAGGGCTTCTTCCCGTCTTCTCATTAAACACTTTGGCCGTCTATTGTTTTTTTATAAGTCCTTCACATTGAAAGAAACCCCGCCTCTCTCGGTTCTCTGTCGATGCACCTCCTTTGACGTTCTTTACCAAACTTCCCCCAAGGCCCTCCGTGCGTTTCGCCCGTCTCCTGCCGCTTTCACAATTTCCATCCGGCCATTTTTTTTACTCCCGGTTGGAGCATTTTCCCTCTTTTCCCCAAACGAACTTAAATCTGGTCCTCCCATGCTGCCCTAACTTTATCCCAAGATTGTTAGCTTTTTCCTTCTCACCGAACACGAGTTTTCGTCTTCTCCGGGCCACTCATATTTATTTTCATGGGGCAGTTGTTTTTTTTTTTCTTTTTTTTTTTCTTTCTAAATTCTTTCCTTGGGGCGTCAACTGTTATTTCGCTTTCCACTTCCGTGTGTCTTCCTTTCAACTGTCCAGCGTCAGTTCTTTTTTCTTTTTCCCCTTTCAGGCCTCTTTCGTGTATTCCTCACCCTTACGCGCTTTTCGCCCCCAAAGTAGCCAAGCCACTTTTGAACCAGCTATTTTTTTTCGCCTTTTTTTCGGGACACCCTCTGACTCGTTCGGTTTCTACCATGTTTGCGTGGCCCCCCTTGTTTTGCCCGTTTCCTTTACACTTTTTTTTTTTATTTTGGCCACGTATGCCAGGTTTTTTGACTTTTTCAAACCCGCCACCCGGCGTTTTTTTCTTCTCCTCTCTTAATTTGAGGTACAAAACCCCCTCTCCTAGGGCGGTCCCCGGACTTTTCTATCAATCAGGTTTCACGGATTCCCGGCCCCCCGTTTTTTGCCACTCTTTGCACAAGCTCGCCCCCCCCCCCCCTTTCACACTAGGCTTTATGTTTAACACCATTTTGGCCCCCCATGCATCTTCTGTTACCCTTTAACCTTTACTTCTTTTTCTAGAAGATGATTCTCGCCCATTCCTTCCCAAAACCTTTCTCCCCAACAAAACTTTTTTTTTTTTTCGGGAGTGTTCAACCAATGCTGGGTCCTTTACCTGATTCTTTGTTCCTCTCATCTTTCGCACAAAAAACCTTTTGGAGAAGAACGCCCCCGGGCACCCCCCAATCCTCTTCAAGAAAACCCTTATAAATAGGCGACAAGCCCTCTCCCCAACCCATCCTCAGACACGTATATAATAATATTTTCCCCTACCTTTTCGCTCTTCGTCGTTCCACCCTTTTTTTGGATTTCTTTGATGTGTAGAAGCCCGTCGCCTCCTATCGTCGGAGAAATTTGCGTTGTTTTGGTTTTTTTGCGGGTCTAATTTTTGCGCGGACGTCAGTGTCTTAGGGTCTCGGTAAGGGAAACAATTCCCCCCAAGGCGGGGTTTCGGTTTGATCCCTTTGTTTTGAGTCTTTTTCCGAAGAGAAGCCGCGAGTTCTGAAAAAACACCACAAAAAACCCACCCAAAAAAAACCCCCAAAAAACCCCACCCCCCCCCCCCCCCAAAAAACCAAAACAAAAACCCCCCCCCCAAAAACAACCAAACTTCCGTTTTTCCCCCCCCAAATTCAGGCCAGTTGAAACCCTTCTCTCCGAACAACCCTTATAAAAGCCGAGCGTTCCCGCTTTTTGCCTGGCTCTCAAAACAAGGTGCGCGGCGTGGAAGCCTTTAGGTTCCCTTTTTATACCAGATTGGGGGGGGGTCCCCTCGTTCCCCAATATCCTTTGAGATTAGTAAATCTTTTTCGGATTCCCCCATGTTGGATTATCGCGGAGTTTTTCCGTGAGAACGACCCCCCCACCCCCGTGTCCCTTCCCCCCCTTTCCCCCAGCCCGCGATTGGCCGGGTCCATTGGGTACTCTTCGATTGCGAGCTCCTCCGCCCAAGTTGAATTGCTCCCTTTGGCACTCTGTAGCCAGAGACACCTTCTCCCTCGAATATCAGGAAATGTTTGGGCCTGCCTCTGTCTCTGAAGAGGCGGTGTCCCCCCCCGGGGGCCACTTTTTTTCCTGTCAATTTTCGTCCAGGAAAACGTTCGCCAAGGGTTGCAACGCAAAGTGTCCCCCCCCCCCTGGTCCTTTCCTATGAGTTGGTAAACAAAAAGTTTTTGCCTGCCGAAAACTTCGTCTGACTACCCAATACGCTCTTCCTGTTTTTTTTAAGAGAAGGTTTCCAGCAAATTTCCCCCTTTTCCTCCAGACAATTTTTCCGCGTGGATTTTCATGCGTCTGACTCGGTTTTTTTTTTTTGGATTTTTTCTTCATCAGATTGTTCTGGCTCGCTTTTTGGGGTTCTCGACGGACCTGCTAACGGTAGCTCTTCCCCCCTCGAGGGGTCGGGATTTTTTCTTTCCCTTTAAATTATAGCCTCCCCACCCCCTAACGGCCCCTTTTCGTCTGGCTAGGGGTTTGCCGACCGTTGTTAAGGCGCTGGAGGCAGGCCTTTGGTCCCCTTTCTTTAATCGGGGCCGGCTGATTTTGAACTTTTTTGTGGCCTTCGATGACCGGCGTCGTGAATTTATGCCATTTTTTTTTGTCCTTTGCGGGCTTCGGGATGGGCTTGTGTTCATTTGTCCTCCATCTTTTTTTTCCCCTTGACTCCCGCGCTCGTTTTTTTGCCTACCACCAGACGTCCCCCCAATTCCGGGGAACTTTTTTTATTTTTTTTTCGCGATTCTAAAAGTTTCCTGTTTTTTTCCCCTTATGGATGGGAACCTTCGTATTGCGGCGGCTTTTTGACTGGACGTTTTTCTGCCCCCCATCGACTTTTCCCTCTCCCTGATGAGGAGGGTAGGGGATTAAAGAGAAGGGCCTTTTTTGACCCCCTCTTGTGCTTGGATGAGTTGGTGTCTGGGAAAAGGTTTGATTTTCTTCGTCGCTTCCCCTACGGCAATTTTTTTCCCAGACCCGTGCTCCTTTTGGCGGCCTGGTTCGCGGGATAGCAAGGTCGGCATTGTTGCCTTTGAAGGATGAAGATTTTTTTCCGTTTTTTTTTTCCCTATTGAGTGAGGGATTCCTTGGTTTTCCGGTTGACGCGACGAACGGCTCGGTGTCGGCTCCGTGACCAGCTGTGGTTGTTTCCCCATTTCCAGGAAGGCTTTTTGTGGGGGCCATTGTGAGTGTCACGATCCATTAGCACTTTTGCCTTTATTACCTGGGATTATGCTCTAGGTCAGGATTGTATTTTCCTTTTTTTGAGTTTTGTTGGACCCCCTTTTTGGTTGTCGAGGCGAAATGATCTTTCGCCAATAGGAAATTTAAGTCTTTTCTTTGTTGAGGAAGTTTCTTTCCAGACCCACCCACTCCACAGGCCCTTCTCACTAAGTCCGGCCCTTCTGCCTGTGCGTGGGTTTGCCCTTCGCGTCCATTTGTTTTCCAAGACTGTTTCCCTGTTCCCCCTGCCTCACAACACGCGGGTCCACCGTTATGGATTTGATTAGGTCCGAGTAGGGTTTCTTTCGGTTTGGGGGCTTTTTCCTCAGCCAAGTTGGTTCCTTGGTTAGGACAATGTTTCTTTTATTTGGCGTGTCGCCGGCGCCCCCATCGAGGATGACCTTGCTTTTGTCTCCCATGGGCCTTGCCGGGCTTCCCTTTGGTGCCCCTGAGCTTTCCTGACATTTGCGATATTCGCGTGGCTTGCCCCAACTCTCTCCCTCGTGGTGTTGAGAGAGCTTTTTTCTGCTTCTTTTTCGACCTCCTTATCGCGAATTTCAAAGGCAGCTTCTCCGACCAACTCTCCAGTCGGGCCAGTGGCGCGGCTCCATTCCTCACTAGAATTCGCCCGTTTCCTGGATCCACCCCTCGGACCCGCCCTTGTGTGACGTTACGTCCACCCTTTGGCTAGGCCAATCCCTTTATCAATCGCACCTAACTTTCCCTCTTCCCCCTGTCCGCGTTACTGGGTTTTTTGCCTCCCGGCAGGACAGTTTTTCCCCCCTAGGCGATTGTCCCGTTTAATTTGGACCAGAGCCCCAGGTGTCCCATTTTCATTCCTGCTTGGCGTTACATCCCTCCAGGTTGCTGTGCCTTTTTGGGTCTCTTCTTGACTTTCTAACTTTAGTAACTCTGGGTTCAATCTTCTTTCTTCCGCTCCCTTATTCTCACGGCGGCCCCCCCATTTTCCTAAACCACTTTAACCCAAATAATACTACCCTTGGCCTTCCCCCCCTGCCCGATCCCCCGGTTCCTGGCCGTGCCTCCCCTTCCTTATCGTCGGCCACTAATTTTTTCTTTCCATGGCAATGGCACCCGCGTCCGCCGTCCGGCGCCCGTTCGTCCCGTCCGTTTTCGGTGCTTAACCCTAAAACACCAGGAATCCCTTCGATAGCCGTGCTAACTCTTTTTCTCCCTCCAACTTTCAGCTGATATCCGCCGTGACTCTTTCCTTTTCAAGTGCCTCGGCCCCCCCCTGCTCGGCCTTTTCAACTGTGCTCCCGCCCGTATCGGCGGACGGAACCCCAACCCCCCCCCTCCCAGACATCACCAAAGGCACACAATGGGTTTCATAAGGCATTCGTAGGGCCCTACACGTTCAGACTTCCTCGACCCGGGCAAAACTAAATCCTTCTCAGGTGCCCTCCCCCGCCGTCTCGCCCCCGGCACCACCTTCTCTGCATCCAGTCCCCCTTTCTTCCTCCGGCCACGCTTTTAACCAATGATAGTTTGACTTTTCCCGCATTTCCGATGCCTCGCCCCTGGGTCCTTTTTCCGGATTTTTCGCCCTCCATCGAAGAGCTTCCCCTTTCCTGCCGAACGGCCTATGCGCGGTTTTCCTCTTCTCGCCCAAAAAAGCCCTCGCCCCTTTTAATCGTCCCAAAGAGACCTTTCCTTCTTGCTCCGGCCACCCTTACCGGTCCGTTCTTCTCCATAAACCCCTGCTTCCTATGCTGTTTCCTTTTTAAACATTTGAGGAACGTCAGGCCCTTCCCCTATCGATTTCTCCGTTCGTCTGAACGCGGGCCAGGACCCCAAACCCCAGGCGCCGACGCGTCATCGGGTTTTTTTGCGTATTTTCTCCTCCCACTCTTCCATAAGGAATGAAGTTCTTCCCCCCCCCAGGCGGCTACCCCCTGGTTCCTGTCAAAACAACCACAAAATGCCAAAGCTTAAAACTTCTTGGCTGCCACGACAGTGGTTTCAACTGGAGATCCTCACTTTATTTCCCTCCCCTATTTCTTTCTCTGTATATCCGGGCACTCATTATCTCAAGTTTTTCTTTTTTTTTCGATCTTGTTCCCTTGATTATCACTTCGGCTCCTTCCCTTGTGCCAAAAGAGCTTTCCCTCCCCCTTGTGTTTCCTGCCAAGGAATTCTTTCATCTAAGCTCTTTCAGTCTTTGCCCCGTTTTCAACTTCTGGGGAATCTTTAGTTTGTCTTCCTTTCCCCCAATAGCGGATTTCCCCGCCCAGAGCCCCTTCACATCTTCGCAATCTTTCTCTCGGTAAACTCGTACCCCCTTTGTTTTGGCCGCGGCCATCTTTGTCCTTTTCCTTTTTCCACTTTCTTTCGTCAATCTCAGGGCGGCGAACTTCTTAAACGTGGCTTTCCGCCGATTACTTGTTTTTTTTGGAGGTCAACCCCCCACTTTTTTGTTGGACCCCCCGTCCCCCCCTATAAGGGTCACTTTTCTTTTTTTCCGCGAAACTTTCTTGTTCCGTTTTTTCCGGCTGCACAATTGTAGGAACTCGGCTCTCCTTTTTTTCCCCCCTATGCATTTTTATCTGTTCAGACGTTTTTTTATTTTTTTCGGCTCTTTGTTTCTTCGGTCACACCACCCCTTTCCCAAGTCCCACAAACAAAAGCTCCCCAAACCCTTTCTTTTTGATAACCAAGAGGGGTTCTTTTTTCCTGCAACTCTACGCCTTCCCCCCTCTCCACCCGTGGGATAACCCCTTCCAACCCTTCCGAACGCACCGGTTTCATTCCCTTCTGAATACCGGGCGAAACAGGGTCTTCCACCCCCCCCCCCTTTAACCAAACTTTTCGGACGAACGTATCTCTCTTTATCGTTTTTTTTTCCGAGTGAGATCGTCGAAAGTTTTTATGTTTTTGGTCCCTTCGGTTTTGCTTTTCTGTCTATACACAGGTCGCCTTTTTGCTTTGGCTTATACGCTTTTCGATTTAAGGGAGATTTTTTGTCTTTCCGTTCCCCCCTGACCTTGTCTTTCCAGGCCGGCGGTGGTGCTTTTCTTTCCTTTCTTTTCTTTTTGATGGGAGGCGAAGAGGAAGGGCCGCTTGAGCTTCTTGTGACCAAACCTAACGAAACCCTTGATCTTATCCCTACGGACCCGTTCACTAATTTTTTTCGCCGGTTCTTTTTCCGAGCTGAAGGGCTTCGGACAACTGTGCTCTTTCTTTGGGGGAACCCCCTTCGGGAGAGAATACGTTCGCCCTGGTTGGGGGGTGTACCTTCAACGATTAGAATCTGCTAGTAAATAGGTTTTTTGGTTGCTCTTTACATGGTACAGTGGATTTTTTCAGCCGGTCTAATTTGCTCCTTTTCTCCATTGTAAACCCACTTGACGCAACTGGTCTGGGGAAAGCCTGCAGAAACACTTTAGCCAGAGTTAGATTTCGAGAATCCCATTTCTTTTCATGGCTCTTCGAGAGTTTCACACTCGTTTTTTGTTTACACTGCCTTCCATCCCCCCGTCCATCATGTCCTATTTTTCATTCCAAGGGTGCTTTCACTGTTCCCCCCTCTGAAAGTGGAGAGTTTTTCCCACCCAGGGGGCCAGTTTTTCTGTGTTCAATTTTCGCCCAACTCCCAAAAGTTTTTTATTTTTTTTTCTTTCTTCGCGGGATCACGGTACGGTCTGTTTCCCCCCATTCGGTTACTGTTATGAGTGTCCCTTGAATTTCCCCCTTTTGACGCAAAAAATTCCTTTTCTTGCGATGATACAGCTTCAGTTTCCATGTAGGCTGATTCGTTCTCCCCCCAAGTTATCTTTTTTTTACCGAAGTGAACCCCCACTTTGCGCGCTTGTCCCATCGGCATGGCGTTCTGTCCCCCCCCAATTCGGTAGTTGTCGGTTCCCGGGTATTTTGCTTTCTTTTTTTTACGGCTGCGCTTGGGATGGAGTTTTCGCTTCGCGGAGGTCTTTACCCCCCGCGACGCATCTGCCCTCCCACCTGAGGTCTGGGTCGAGGACCCGTGGGCTTTTTCTTGATTGCCCTTTATCCTCGTCCTAGTCCCCAAAGTTTTTCTTCTTGAGGCGGTCTGCGTGTTACTAAGCTTTTTCACTTTTTTTTTTTTTCTGTCTTAGGAAGCGCTCCGGCGCCTCTTCTTCTGACCGGCGCTTTTCGGTGTGCCGGCGTGAAATACCTTCTCCCTTCTTCCGTCTAGGGAAACTAATTTCTTTTCTTTCCGTTCCGATGGAGGTTTTTCTCTTGACCTCGGAGCCTCTTCCTCTTTTAGCCAAGACGTATTTTTTCTAACAAGGCCTTCCACTATCATGTTTTATCGGTGGCTGATTTCGGAGGCCTAATGATAGATTGGTTTTCCCTTCTGGACTTTTTTTTGGGGACCTTTCCATTGTGTGTATTCTGTCCCTTTTCCTTTATGATTCCCCAGGCCAACTTAGGGTTTTGTGGGCCGGCAGTGCCTTTAGTTTTATTTTGTTTCCGAAGAAGCCTTAGCCCCCCGCTTAACTTTGTTGTTGACCTTTCTTTTCTTTTGTCCTGGTTCCCGTTTTGTTTTTTAGTCCCTACTGATCTTGATACCGTCGTCCTTTCGCTCCGGCGGTGCGCAGTTGTTTTGTGATGGCACTTCCCTTTTTTTTCGTTCTTGCCGGCTTGTCATGTAGGTTTTGACCTGATTTTTTCCGATCGAAACTGGAGGGATTCCGTTGTCTTTTTTTTTTTTTTACGTTTACGGCGAAGTTTCCCCCTGTTTACAGTTAACGCGTCGTTTTTCAGTCGGAAAAAGGCCTGTTTTTATTTGACATGACTGCTCTTTTTTTCCCTGCTTTTTCATTTGCCCCTCCTCCGCCCCTTTATTAGTTTCTCCGTTCCTCCCGGGAGGCTTTTCTTTTGATTTGTAGGACCCCCCCCTTTTTTGATCAAACCCCCCGGTTTTTCGGGCCAGGACCTGTTTTTCTGCGGTCCATCCCTAGGAAAGTTTAACCTTATAGCCCGGTTCGTCTTATAAGGAACCCAGATCCGGCCCTCTCCGTTTGTGCAAGAAGGAATTCTTGTCTTCCCCCGGTTCGTCGTGCCCCCTTTTTTTCCCACCCACAGATGCAGGGTTTGCCCCGCTGTCTGCCCCAGTTTTTAAATAGCGGGACATCTAGGATCTTCTTTGGTTCTCTGTCAGGGGAGTTTTTCCTACCTGTGTTTTGGGCTTTGGCTTTTTTGGGGTTTTTTTTTTTTTTTTTTTTTTTTTTTTTTTTTTCCAAACCCCAAAAAAACAAAACAAACCCCCCCCTTGGGGGTGGGGGGGGTCCCCCCCTTTGCGCGTCGTTTGTTTTCTCCCCTCCGCCCTTTTGATTCATCCCGGGCGTTAGCTGCTCCCCTCGCTCCACCAGGCGCCGGGTCTGGAGTTTTGATGGAGACATTTTCTTTAGGTAGCTTCACTTTCGATCTTTCTTAGTCCAAGTGTCTCCTTTTCC
>Ga0179593_1628757_pt1 | contig 17702 bp, 18 predicted proteins | sample CZODoug2_1_08_16_FD_185931 | JGI IMG/M metagenome (GOLD analysis project Ga0179593, IMG submission 185931) | Vadose zone soil fungal communities from Angelo Coast Range Reserve, California, USA - CZODoug2_1_08_16fungal (PacBio error correction) | ecosystem: Environmental > Terrestrial > Soil >... | reverse complement strand
TCCTGCCCGACCCACTCTTCTTGCCACCCTCGGCTCTCCGCGGGCTCCTTTCTTTCCCCACTTTGTTCATCTCCATGCGTTTATGGCTTTCCCCAGCCTTGAAGATGATTTTCTTCAAACTTTAGCCCCTCGTCGTGAATCCCGTCTTCGTTTGTCCTCCCCTTTCCGTCTCCGCGCTGGCGCGACCTGCAGCGCCCCTCTTGTGTTTTTTAGCACTGATTCCCCATGTTTTGCATCTGCGTCCCGACCGTCACCTCCCCCCCTCGTGCTGAAATTCTACCTGACTGTCTCCGTTTGACTATCACCAATTTCGCGAAGAGTTGCAGCTCGATGTTTGTCTCCTTTTTCCTTTCCTTTGCTTTTGACTTTTGTTTCGTTCCTTTCCCTTGCGTTTTTTTTCACCCGGCATGGATAACGAGAGCGCGCCGCCCCTTCCGTCTTTCTTCTTTTGTCAGTGTCCTGTGGCAGCGGTTTTCGACCTCTTTTTCCCCATCCCCTCCCCAGAGTGACTGTGACGACTACCGAGGGCTCTCTGAGGCTTCCTGCCCTAAGACTCTTTCTTTTCAGGAGGCCCCGCCTTCCCCTCTGCTTTTTTTTTTTCAGAGCTCCAACGTATGACAGACTCCCTGATGGTTAGAGATGCGGGCTTTTCCGAGACCTTCTCTTGCGCTCCCTTCTGTGCATTTCTCTTTCGGGCTTTTCCCTCAGCAGGTTGGGCGTAGACCGTGCCCCCCCCCGTTTTTGACTTTTCTATTTGCCCGCTATCTCTATCTTCCTTCGGCCCCTCACAGGGAAGTTAGACCGTTTGTGAAGTCTTTGTTGCCCCTTCCCCTTTCCTGTGGTCAATTTCGTTTTCTTCCCCAACTCCTCGGGCGTGAACTATCCAGGGATTTTTCCTTTCCTTCTGCATTTCCAACCCCCCCTCTTACTTCCGATAACTGCGCTTCCCTATGAGTTGTATTTTCTTGATTTTTTTCACCTACGCTTTTACTCTCTCTGAGCTCGCGAATCCAGGTTTGACTAATCGCCCCCCCTTTTTTCTCATTTTTTTGCAGATCCATTTTCTAGCTCTTCTCGCTTTTCCTTCGGAGTTGCGCCTCACGTAGTGTTCTGGTCTCTCTGTGATCCTCACCCCCCGGCTCTCTTTTTCCGGCCCTTTTTTTAGAAAAGGTAACATTAATCAACAGACGCTGTGTTCGGCATTGTTTTCTTTCAATCATAGCAGGGTTCTTGCCGGTCGCTTTTTTGTCACACCTATCGCCTCCTTTCCCGTAGCGGGGTTTTCAGGCATACAACGAGTCTTGAGTCCTCGCCCTTGTAAGTGCCACCTAGAGTTTTCCCCGGATCTACCGTCAGGTGTCACCACCCTTGGTTTCTTTGTGTTTTTTTTCCCCCTCAGGGTTCTGCTGGTATGGTTTTAACGCGCAGACTTGAAGCAGTTTTTCCCCCTTTTTCCCTTCACAGAGAAGTTCCGTCCCAGGCGGTACCTCAAGCTTCCTAATTTTTTATGGTTCCCCTGCTCCCAAATCGGCAAAAGGACCCTCCCTGAACGGGCTCGGATGCCCCCTACCCCGTTGAATATTTTAGTTTGACTTTCAATGTTCTCAGGATTGATCGTGCACCCGTCCCTGGTATGCGAACGAACCCTTCCTTCTTGCAGTTTTAAGCCTAACTGACTTGTCGTGTTGAGTCTTCTTTTTGCGCCAGATCTTCTATGGTACGGCGTTCCTTCTTCCCCGCTTCTGCTTTCAGAAGCTCCTTCGGTTTTGACTTTTCCGGGACCCCTCCCTTCCTTGTTGGAACCCCCTTATTCGGTAGAGTTTTGTTTCTTTCTTTATTCGATTTGTTCGGAAATGAACTTCCCCACGCCGTGTTCTGATTAGCCGCGAATGGTTAGCGCACGTAGGTTGGGACCTTTATCCCCTGTTTCCTACGGTTACGCCAGGTTTCGTCGGTCAACCTATTCTCGTTTCTTTTCGATTTTGCGCGTCAGGGTCGTGAATTTCTTTTCTTTTAGTTCTTTCAACCTTCGAGTTCTCCTTTTCACTGGTCTTTTACAGGTCCCGTTTGACTTTCGCAGGCTGATCTCTCCAGGTCCAGAAGGTTGCGAGGGCATCCATTTGGCCCGAACTCCTAATCTCCGCCTGCTGTCTTTGGGTCCTGCTTTTTATTTAGCTACGATGGTTATTGGGTTTCGGTCTATTTAGTTCGATCCTTTCTCCCAGAAGGAGGTGGTTGCTGCAGTAATTACGCTCGGCGCTATCGGGAGTCTTCATTTACTTTTCGTACGCTCTCCCCTCTAGTGCACGTAGGTTTATATTGCCCTCTTACATTCTGGTTCATTTTTCTTTGGAAAAATTCTTGGTCTACTTGGAGGCCTCTCTCTTCAGTCGAACTCCAAAGCCCTTTCCTGGTTATCCCCCTTCCGCCAAGCTCGCGATCGGATTCCTTCTGGGAGGCTTTTCGCTAAGCGCAGTCATTCATTACCGGTTTTTCACTTCTTGTCTTACCGGCGGTCCCCGACTTTTTCGGAATGGTGAGGCGTGTAGGCCCCCCCTACGACCCTTCATTGGCCTTCGACATCTTCTTTTGGCCGGAGCGGACTGGCCCTTACGCCCTTTTTCGCCTCTCTTCGCCGCTTTGTCCCGTTCTTTGAGCTTGTTTTTCGCTTGGACCTCAGCTGTCCGATAAAATGTTTTTGCCTTTTCTTTCGTCTTATCCGCGTTGGCCCCCGTGCCCCTGCAGTTCTCGCAATCCTCTTCAGCCTCGTCGTTTTTTCCAATTCGCCGCCTTCCCTCCTTTGTCTGAGGCTGCGCAGGTTTATCGCACCCTTCAGAGCCAATCATCACTGGCTCCACCTTCCGAGACCATAGTTTGGGGGACTCCTTGAGATTTCTTTTTTGGCAAGAGTCTATTAGCTGAATAGGTGCTCCCTTTTCTAACCCTCTGCCGTCTTCGATCCTTCCTGATTTCGGTAATAGTGACAGGAGAGGTGAATTCGATTACTACTTCCCCCGGAACACTTCCCCCCCGTTCAGGCCGCCTCAGCTTTTGCAGGCTTCCTTTTTTCCGCCTTGCCTTTTTTTTAGCTCTCCCCCTAGCGTACGAGTCTCTCCGTCCCTCCTTTAGTATTTTACGTCTCCCCGGCCAAAATACTAGCCGTTGTTTTGTGCGACTGTCCTCGTGGTCCTTCCAGACCCCTCGCCGAGCAGGTGAGCGGACCAAGGTCCGATTCGTCTTTTTTCCCGAGATTTCTATGCTTACCCCCTGGATCTATTTCGTGCAGATTTTCCTCCTAGAATAGGTTGCCTGCGGGTGAGATCTACGTGCTTCCGCCTTGTGTCTTTGTGTGAATAACATTTTAGTTCAAGGGAAGATGCACGCTCATGTTCAAGTCCATTCCCTTTTTCTCTCTCCGTCTAGACCTCTCTGGAAAAGAGCATTCCTTTTGCTTCTATCTCCCTTAGACCCCCCGCGTGTGCATTTAGGTTGCCCCTCTAGATGTCATTGTACACTACTCCGGCTATGTAACCCTTCATTTCGCATGTTTCTGATTGGTTCCTAAGAAATGTGTTGTGTGAGTCTGAATGGAACTTTCTCTGGAATTCTTACTGTTCACCACCGCGGAGTCTTCAAAGCCCCACATCCTCCCGGGTGCTCCGCACTGGAACCTCTTCCGTTGTCTTGTGCACGGTCATTTTTTTTTGCGGGTTCGTTACTTACGATAGCTCAGAGAGCGTCTGTTCTGCTCTATTTTGAAGCTACGCTCTCCAGAGACTAGCGACTACCCGATTTTAAACTCTCGATTTTTTCCGTAGTTCTAGGTGATCGACCCGGAACTGCTCGACGTTCTGTTACCCACTGATTCGTTACTTCCCTGTCCTTTGAGACCGTCAATCGCAAGTGCTGTCGCCCCCCCCCGCTTGCAGCCTACGTCTTGGCTACCTTTCACCAGATTTCTTTTAGACTTTTTGTGCTTTCCCCCTCGCTGGATTTAGCGTTCTCTCAGCTATATTACTGGCACCCCTTAACGGTAGTGCCCGACGGTGAAGCTTTGATCTCCCCTGATCTTCCGTGCTTCCTACGGTTCCGTCCTGCCTCCCTCATTTGCCTGCCTAGCGGATCTACCACCTGTGCAGGTTTTCCTCCTTTCCTCAGTCTTGCGCGCCCCGAGCATCTCGTCCTTCTCTCCTTTTCGCCCTCCCCACTTTCCATTTTCCTTTGCCCCTGGCGTTAGAGTGAACAGGTTTTTTGTCTGCCACAGGCTTCTTCCTATTCGAATACAATTTCGTTTTCTCTCCCCTTCCGTTCGAGGTTTCCCCGTTCTTACCCCGTTCCCTGCACTTTTGTGGCCAACGTGAGGTCTATACCCCGAGCATTTGGTCGGTCCTCTTCGCAATTCCACCTTCCCGCCTCTTGTCCACACCTTTCCCCCTTCAGACAAAGCCCTCCTGCACAGATCCCGTAGAGTCCCTACATCTTGTCTCCTCCTTCTTTGGCCCTCCATTTCTCATTTTCATTCATGCTCTTTTCTTCTCGCGGATTGTACGTCATTTTTTCCTGCGGCTCCCGTCCGCTTCCCCCGGACCCCTTTTTGACCCTCCCCCCGCACTGGCGGCTTTTTTCTGCCGTTTTTTTTGTCAATGCCGCCTAGACCTGTTTTCGCTTTTCCCTTTTTTCCTTTCTCCTCACTTTCCTCTCTCGATGTCCGGGCTGATTTTTTTCTGCAACCCCCATGTAAAAGGACTGATTGCGGCAGCGTCTTCTTCTGCTTCGTCTCTTTTTTTATTCCCTACAGAGTTCTTCTGGCGTCTCTTCTTTTTTTCCCCAGCAGTCAAATGTTTTTCCGATTCAGCCATTGCCAGCGCCGCTGACCCATCTGGTCTCGCCTTTACGTTTTCGGCATTTTTTCAAAGTTCAATTCCTCTTTCTCTTGGATTTTTCTAGGGAGAGCTCTCGGTCTTTTGACCGATCTCAATCTGACTCTCCCTTTTGGGAGACTTTCCCTGGTAAGATAAATGCCCGTCCTGTTTTCGCCCGCGCCCCTCTACTCCCGCTCCTTGGGAGTTTTCCGTGCAGGTTTGTCCTTTTTGGTTCCTCCTATGACGGCATGGGGTTCCCCCCTCTTTTTGCTCGTCTTCCCGTGATCATTGTCCCTTCAGAGTTCTTTCATTGCATTTTAGCGTCAGTGCAAGTTGAAACCTCCGACCTAACCCCACACCACCCCCACCACCCCACCCAACCCCACCCCCCTCCCCCCCCCCCCCCCCCCCCCCCCCCCCCCCCCCCCCGACCCCCACCCCCCCCAGCGCCGGATCCGTTCCCTCTTTTTTTTTCCCGCCCTCTCCTGACTGGACATTCTTCTGATGTTTTAACATTTTTTGTTTTTCGGGCGCCTTCCTCACCGGTGTCGAGGAAGAGGATCGGATGGCGACTTTTTTCCATTCTTCTACGTTCTAAACGACTCTGACCGCCCCGAGTTCTGTGGATTTTCCTCTCTCGGTCTTGATGGTAGAGTATTCAGGACCGTACCTTTTTAGTCTATCCTTTTCTTCGGGGCTCTTAAGTTCTGCCGGTTCTTGCTGGGTCTTCCCTGTCTGCAGGGTCGTTTCGCTTGTTTCTTCTTAATTTAAGCCGCCCTATGCCGCGTTGCCTTGTCCGTTTTTCTTGAATTCCCCCTCGGGTTCTGAAAATTCCGCCGTTTTTTTTTCACTTCTTGTACGAGTTGTCTTTCTCCCGGCACTTTCCCATCTCTCCTTTTTTCCATCCTTTTTTCTGTGATCCGAGCCCTTACAATTTTCCGATTTTTACCCCCCCCCATTAAAGCAAATTTAGTCCCATCAACTTTCAACCGCTTCTCCCTCTGTTCCGGTGTTTACCTCCGGAAGAGGAAATCCACAGTCGGCATCCTTTCCTTCCCCCTTACTCTCCACCTTCCCTCGGCCAATCTCTCTTGACCTTTTTTTTTTACCAAATCTTATTATTAACGCTGTCATTAGTTTTTTCACTTTCTCGACGGTCATTTGTCTGCTCTTTATCACTCCGAGTCCCCTAATCCTTGAAGTCAGCGCAGTCCATGATTTGCTCCTTTAGTTCGGCATTTCGTTGCTCCGCTTATGTTTTGAATTTCCCGATTTCTTTTAAACCGGCATTCGCATAGCCGAATGAGTTCGTCGTCTGGTGAGCCCGAATCTCCATCATTCGGAACACATTTCGATCTCCCTTTTTAGGCTATTCGTTATAGAGAAGGGCTTGATCTACTTTCCATTCTTCTTTCTATTCGCCCTTTTTTTTGTGAGTCGTATGATCTGTTTAACGAAAACCTTTTTCCCCCTTGATTTCCACCTTTCCCGTCAATTTCCGGATCCTCCCCCAGTAGGCTTAGGAGATTTCTTTTCTTTTGGGTATGACTTCCGACTTTCGTGCCGAGTTCGCGAGCCAAGGCTCCCACTATCCCCAATTGCGGCTCGCTGGACTACCTGATCGTCCCTATAGGCGCCCGGCCTCCCCCGCCGGATCCTCTTCATAGTCCTCTTTTTTCTCAGCGTCCTTCTAGCAAAATCGAGTTTTTTTCATTTTTTGCCTCCCCTGATTGTCATTCTTCCTTTTAGTATATATCATCTCCCTCGCAGACGCTCTTGGGCATATGGGGTCTTGGTTTTTTATCTCCATCTGGAGAGTTCTCATATGTAAGTCTTTTCGGTTCCCTTTCCCAGTAGACCTTCGGCAGAGGTTTGTCTCGATCTCCATCCTTTCCCCCCTTCAGGGACTCGACCAGAACCTTTCCTTTCTAGATGATTTCTGCGAATGGCGGATCGAAGTCCGGCTTTTCCCCGAGTCTCCTCGTATCTTGGTCCTGTAGGTTCTCCCTCGACTTCGTTTTTGCGCAAGTGGATCATGCAGTCCCCTTCGTGCTTCCTTTCAAGTCGTCGTCCTCAAGAGTGTTTGTATTTCTCCCAGGAAGGCGCTGGTGGCACTATAGAGCGAAGCTCTTTTTTCCAGTTGAAGAATGATTTGGGCTCCTTTGTCTTCGCATTCCTTCTAGTTTCTTTCCAATCAATGACTTGCTGTTAAGCTCAGTGCTGAATGACTGAATTTCCCCCGTTTTCGGGGTTTTTGATCGCATTTTGCTTGCTACTTTACTCGTAGAAGACATGTTTTCCTGGCTGGGCTTGCGTGGCCTTTGCTGGATTCACTGAAGGCGGCCCGCTTCCCCGTCTCGGCGGTCGGTACTCGCTCTTTTTCTTGATCATGCGCACGTAAAGGTTGCCCTTTAGCTTTTGAGGGAACCGTTTATCGGTCCGGCGCCTATCGTCTCTTATGCGAACGTTGACCTCCCCTCCGTTTGTTCGTCCCGAGCTCCTGGACACTCTCTTCAGACGACGTGTTGTACGTGTGGACTTGTGTTTCTCCTTTCCTAGTTCTTTCAGGTTCGCTCTGCCTTCTGTCGGTAACCGACGACAGGCCGATCTCGACCCCCCCCTTGGCGTCGGTGGCGGTCTTGTTCTTTTTTACTCCAGGCTGGACGGCAGTTGGGAGCGGCTCGATTGCCTTTTTCGTCAGTCACGTGCCTCCGGGCGCTTTTTTCCTCTCATGGTCTGACCCGGCCGCGTTATGGTTTAGCCCCGGAGACGACGCTTTCTCTTTTGGTTTTTTTAAGGAGCCCTTTTCTTACCGCTCAGGCCTAGATCCAAGGCAGGTTTCCTCTCTCTAATCCGTTTTTCTCTGTGACTTTTTTTAACCTTCTACGGCGTGGGAGCTGGCCCCTAGTTCTATTCTTCTACTAGATAATCCCTCATATCTGTCTGCTTTCCCTGCTGGTTGACGCGCGGTTGCTTTTTTTCCTTGTTTTCGTGAAGCCCGACACCTGCAAGGACCTAGTTTCTGCTTCTCTTGCAATCTCGTCTTTCCCTTACCACCGTTCACCGCACCGTGTAGGGAGAGATCTTGGTCGTCGCCTGGACCCCGACCTTTCTTCTCGACGCATTGTGACGTTCTTCCCCTTGACAGACATTTGTCCCGACTTACTTTCTTTTGTTTTCCTAAAATTTGGGCCCTTTGCATGGGTGCGCGTTTTCTTTTTTGACACGGCTCCGTCCGGTCCCCCCTTGCTTGTTAGACCCTTTCCCCCCTTCCATGCAAGACACGGGAGAGGCGAGCCGCAGCTGAGGTGTTGGCACCTCTCTCCTTTTTCGGTTCCCCTAACTTACAGAGTACCTCGTTTTTCAGAGCGTTAGCCCCAGTTCCTGAGGTTTACGGGCCAGCCGCTCCCTTTCTGCCTCGTTGACGTTTTCTTCCATGCACATGGGGCGACCACACTTTCCGTCTTTTCGACGACGTTGGGATGCGCACGCCGCGCGGCCCAGGGTTCCTATCCGCCACGGGCTCAAGGTAGATGCCGCTGCCCCTTCCCTGCACTTGAATGGCTTGCCCACGTCGGCGCAAATATCCCCCTCTTCCAGGTCTGGCCTTTTTGCTGACCAGGCAATGCCCTTACGTTCCTAACGCGCATTGGCGCGGAGCCATCAGTGAGACAATTTTCGCCCTTTACTCCCCGTACTTTTTCCGGCCTCTGAGAGCCTCTAGGGTTGAGCGATGCGCGATGGCTTTTCGTCCACCGTGGTCCGCCAGGTCCCTTTATCCGTTACTAAGTCCTCCCCCCCATTTTGCCCTCCTGCGGCATGCGACCTGTCTCTCCCCACTGCACTTTTCGCGATCATTTCTGACCCCACCTGCCTTAGGCGTACCGACCGCGTGAGCTTTTCGTCTCCGGCGCCATGCCTTTTTGTGTTTGCCCCTAGTTATTCCTTGGTCTTTTCGAGTTTTCGGCCCGTTTTTTTTCCCTGCATTCTTTCGTTCTTTTTCGATGTCGAGTTTTCCGATTTAGCCCTTGAACCTCCCTTACTGGTGCTCCCTCCTCTCTGACCTGATTTCTGCTTTCGACTGCCGCACAGAAAACCGCAGTATGCGCGTGCACCTCCCTCATTTCCACCTTCGAGCGGCGGTGGCACCCCTCCCCAGTCTGATTTTTCTATTCGTGCCAAGCGTATAAGCAGCCACTGGCAGCCTCTGCCTTTTACACCCGAAGTTCGACAGTGCTCCTTTAGACTGTGACCGTGCTCCTCCTCCAGCCCTACTACGCTTGCTATAGCTTAGAAGTTCCGTTCCCCCCCTTTTTTGCCCCCGCAGCGCTTTTTCAGTTGATCCTTTATGCTTTGTTGTCCCTACTTCTGGTCCCTCAGATTTGGCATTCCCCCGGTTTTGCCTTCTTTCCCCCTACACCTTTTTCATGCCTCTTTCTGTGGTGCGTTTACGCCGCCGTAGCACCATTGATGTTTCAGTTTCGTGCTCGGTCTGTAGTAGGTACCACCGCGAGTTTTCTCGGACACAGCGTACTTTCTTGTTCCTCATCCTCGTCCACCTTTTTGTTTTTTACCGCCGTCTTTTTTGTTTTTTAGGTCTGGTTCCCTCCTTGCCACCTTTCACTTTTCCGACCCTTTCAGGCTGCCCGTTTTTTGAACAGGCTTATCCGTCTTCCCGATTTACACAGATCTTGAGGTTGTTTCTTTGCACGGTGAGGTCTGGCATCCACCTTCTGTTTCTGGCCCCCCTGCTGATCTCCCTGGTTCGAATAGTCCCATTCCGTTGCGAAGCCTTGCCGCTTCTGCTCAATCCTGCGCTTCGAGTCATGCATGTACGTCTGGCTAGAGCCGTCGCAGAGTTCTTCTGTAGGTCTACTTTTCCTTCGTTCCGCTCCCGATTCTCATTCCGCTCCCTGACGCGTGTAGCCGACCCTTCTTCTTGCTCTTCTAAATAGTTTCGTTTTTTTGTTGTTTTGGTCGTGCCCGGTGTTCCCCCCCCACTCCCCCCCCCCCCCCCCCGCCCCCCCCCCCCCCCTCCACCCCCCCCTTCCCCCACCCCCCCCCCCCCTGACCCCCCCCCAAGTTGGCCCCCCCACCACCCAACCCACCCACCCCACAGACACCCCCCCTCCCCCCCCCCCCCCCCCCACCCCCCCCTACCCATCGAGTCGGACGCTAGGGTCCGGCGGTAGCTTAGTATCCGCGTGTCACTTATCCCTTTTCGCTTTTCTTTTCCTCGTCACCGCCCATAGGAGATGCGCCTCAATCTGTTTTTTTTTTTTTTTTGGTGTGTGTCTTTTTTTTTTCCCTTTTGTTTTTTTTGTTTTCATCTCTGGTCCATGAGTGTGCCAGACCTTTCCTTTAGCTTCTTTCGTGCGACTCCTTTCCTCTTCTCCGCGTCTTCTCTCCCTTTTTTTTCATCGAGTATCTCGATAGGACCAACAGCCGGTACCTTCTCAAACAAAACTCTGTTCCTGATTCTCTCGACCTTACAAAAGTCCCTCACCGCCTCCGCGACGAATTCCTATAGGATTGTGTCTTCCCCCTCGGCAGCTTGACCTTTTTCGAGTTTTTCCCCCCCCAATGACTCGTCCCCCCTCCTTTAGTACCCGTCGGAACGAACCCCTTGGCTGCCCTCGCAAATTCCGAGCTTGACATAGGGGTTGCAGTGTCCGCGTGACCTTTCCTGTTCCTCTTCATTCTTAGCCCTGCGCTTTGCTCCCTCCGCTGCCCTGTTTGATCATCCGCTTTACCTTTTTCGACACCTTTCCCCCCCCCCAGTCCTACACGCCCCCCACCTAAGGCCTTACACACCTGTCCCCCCCCCCCGTCCGCCCCCCCAACCCACCACAACCCCTCAGACCCGCGCACACACAAATAGAGAACGAGTGCCACGACCCCACCCCCCCAGACACACCCCCCCCCCCCACGAAAGAAAGAGACAAGTAGAGAAACAAACACCCCCCCCCCCTCCCCCCCCACACCCACCACCACCCCCCCAAACACCAGCCACCAGGCGAGCCACTTTTGCTTGTGATCCCTCCTCTTTGGATCGAGGGGGTTTTGTCGGCGGGGCGAGCATGTGGGGTCCCCCCGATTCCGCGTTCTCCTATTGGTCGCGGGGTGGAGGACTGTGCCGGAGGGGTTTTCAGTTTCTTTTGTTTCGGCGGACCGTGGTTTTTTGGAGTGAGGGAGTGTCTGGGTTCATTTCAAAGAAACTACGATTCCATTCTTCTCGCTTGTCCTCTTCCCCAGTTATTAGAGCTACACCTTGATTTCCAAAACTGTCCTTGAGACAGACATTTACCACAATAAATGCCCACCAAAACCCACAAATAACAAGTCACAACCGCCGTAAAAAACCAAAACACAATAATCGAGACGTCCCTTTACAAATCCCACTAGAAACCGAAGGCCAGGATAGAGGATTTTACGAATAGAGGCTAGAAAGACCTCCCCCAAAACAAATCTAAGCTAGAATAGAGATTGGTTGGATGCCATACCCCCCCTTCAGTTCCCCCCCCGATCCCCCCCCTACAGGCGTTGCCGCCAGCTTATTTTTTGTCTTTATGTTTTTTTTTTTCTTCATCCTCTGTTTGCTGTCTTTTCTTTCTTTTTTTTTTTTTTTTTAGGTATTCCAGGAAATAGTGATTTTTTCAGAGCTTCCGACTTAGGGGGAAGGATGTGTTTTTCGGTTGCTTGTTTTTTGGTTTTTCTCCCTTTTTTTTTTTTTTTATTTCTTTTTTTCCTGTCTGTTAAGAGCTGTACTTGGTAAGCTTTTTTTGCTTTTCCCCCCCCCCTGAGTATTTTTTCCTTTGACCCTCCTTGATTTTTTCCTTCAGAAGCCGGTGTTATTTGTAGTGCGCTGACGGAATGCCGCTTCTGCTTTGGTGTTTTTCCTTGCCCACCCGTGACCCTTCGCTTCCCCAAGGACGTTCAGTACTGGAAATAGGGTTTTCGAGCGTCAGGCCGACGGCGTTATCCCTCCTGTCCTTCCTTTTACCTTTCTTTTGTTTAGAATTGAAGATTTTTCTCCTGGTATATAGTAGGCCTGTGACATGTTGTTTCCTCGACTTATGACCTTCGCTGACCTCCCTCCCCACCCCCCGACCACCCCGCCCGCCCCCCCCCCCCCCTCCCCCCCCCCCCCCCCCCCCCCCCCCCCCCCCCCCCCCCCCCCCCCCCCCCCCCCCCCTTGGCCCCGACTCGCGCTCAGCACCCCCCCCCCCCCCTTCCCCCCCCTCCCCCACCCCCCCCCCCCCCGCGCCCCCCCCCCCCCACCCCCCCCCCCCCCCCCCCCCCCCCCTCCTTTACTCCCACGCCACTCTCCCCCCCCCTCGGACTCTGACTTTGTACACCCACCCTTGTCCGCTCCCAGCGCGACTTATGTTCAGCCTGCTTCCCCAGCCTACAGCAGCGTCTCCCTCTACATTCAGAGATTCCATGGCTCACCGTACTACAGATTATTTCGGTCAATAAGATCCGCTTGCCGCCGCCCGCCGGAAGCAGACTCCTTTCACCGCCCGCTCTGTGGGACAGTGTGGTTTTTTTTTCCCCCTTGGCGCAGGCTGCGGGGTAGGCTAGTACAGGTCCCCTTTTGCCCCCCCCTTGATTTCCTGCTGACTAGCCCAATCAGACAGATGTCCTTTCTTTTTCCTCAGAGCTTCTTTTTTTGTTTTGTTCCCCCCCCCTCCCCACCTCTCCGGAAAAGCAGCTGTCTGTCGGTGATGCGACCCTTCAGTAGCGGTCCCTCGGCGTCACTTTTTTAGGGTATCTTCCCCCAGCCTGTTAATTTCCAAGAAGCTAGTTATCTTGCTTGTCCTTTTGCAACATCCTTTCATTCGGCTCAAGTTTTTTTGCATCCTCAAATCTCCTGTATACACTTGTCAGGCAACATTTCTTTTTGAGTTCTCTCCACTGGTCCCCCTGTCCCCCCCCCCCCGCAGAACCTAGTCCCCTACTGTAACTCCTTTCAGTCACAGCTTCTTGGCCTACCCCCCTCTGAGCCTTGGATTTTTTGTCCTGCCCTTGACCGGTTTTGCATTTTTTCTGCACCTTCTTTTTCCCTGCGTCCGACTCGTGCTTTTTCTCCGGTAAGGCCCGGTCCCCTCCCCCCCCCCCCCTCCCCCCCCCCTTTTTTCCTCTCGTATTTCCCTCAGAGCCGTGTGCCTGGTGATGGACCTGGCGCGTCGCCTCGGTCTGCCTCTTTCCCTCTTTCTTTTGACCTGTGGTCATGCTAGATGGCAGTTGCCCCGGTCTCTTCCCTTCTATTGAACGCGCTTCACAGCTCGCGTGCTTTGTCTGCTCACGACTCCCCCTCGCCCCCGAGGACTGCCTTACAGCATGATCGTCGTTCCTTTGACTCCTCTTTTAGTAAAGGACAGCTCTGCTGCAGTCGCTTTTCCGTCACATTTCGCCCCAAGCTCCTGCCAGTGAAATCTGCGAGCGGTTTCTTTCCTGGTTTCCGCTGGTCGATTTTCCGCCGCCGCACTTTTCCGTTTAGTTCGCCCTAGTTTTCCCTTCGCGAGCGCGTTCCTTTTTGTCCGCTCTTGAAGTCAGCCATAGCCGCAGCGCCCTGTTAGCCCTCCGTGTTGTAAGTGCAAATCGTCTCCTGCTGTCCTTCTCCCTCTTTTCGTCGTGGCTCTCGTACCTTTTTTTCCCTTGTACAGTCTCCCCCCCTGAACAGCCGAGAACCCAATTCGAAGCTCGGCGTCACTTGATCTTCAATCGCCTTGCATTCCTTTGTTTTTTTTTTTTTGGAGATCCTCTCCCTCTTAGTCTTCTGCAGGATTTCCCGGAATTCAGTTGGGTCTTCGACAACTGGTCAGGTCTGGGCCCCAACATGTCGTCCCGTGTCCCCTCACCCCCGTTTCCCTAGCCTTCTTCTCTTGTGTCCCCTTCTTGCTTGTTTCTCTTAGGGATTTTTGACCCCCACTTTTTTTTATGCGCCTTTGCTCCTTTTTCATATCTTTTTAGGGGGTTTTTTTTTGCTCCGAGCTTAGGCATACGACTCCCCTCTTTCTGCTGGTCATCCCACCGCCCTGTAGTTCAAGCTTCCCCCCGCTCCCCCTCTCCCCCGCTCCACTCCCCCCCCGACCCCTTCCGACGAATCCCTCCTCTAGTACGGCCGCCTTCCTCTGTTCTTGGCATCCGGCTCCCGTGGTTTTTGTGAACCCCCAGATCTCTCGTATCCGGCACCCTCGATCGCACCTCTGGCCCGTGCATCAGTGTAACGCCTAGCCCAGTCCCCTTCCCGTTTCTTGCCTCTTTAAATTCGATTCAACGTTTTGTCGAGAGATAGGGCGACTTCCCCCTTGCGAAAGTGAGATCTCCCTTGTTCGAGTCCGACCCCTCGCACCGTCCCAGCCTTTGGACCTTTTCGCAATTTTTTTCCGTTCAGAATTACATCTTCGCGTGTCACCCTTCTGCCTTCCCTTGCAAACCCCCCTTTTTTCCACCCCCCTCTCGAATTCCCCAGCCGAATTTTTCCGATCCTTTTTCTGGCGTTAAGGGTCCTGTGTCACTGACGGCGCCTTTTTCACGGTTCTTTTGCCTTTCCCTTTCCTTATTGGATCTTCCGGACTTTCCCCCCCTGTATCGCCGGGGATTTCTTTCTCTTGATGGGTTATACCATTAACCTCAATCTTTTTTGGTTTTTTTTTTTTTTTACACTTGAGCTCTCTCCCGTTCCTTTTGCCTCTTTATCCTTCGTTCATAATTTATGATCCTAGGTCGATGCCGTGGTTCTTTCGACAGTTGCCTCTCCCTTGCCTTTCCTCCCCGTCTGCGACAAGCGTTACAGCCTTTTTTCTCCCTAGAACAAGAGATCCCAATGCCCGCTGTGCCTCCCTTCCCTTATCCTTCTCAGCTTCCCGGACCCCCACTGTCTAGTAGGTTGGTTGCTGCCCGTCCCACCCTGCTCAGCACAGTAGCGTCTCTAGCGCGAGTTCCTTTTTCTTTCTTTTATCTTTCTATTTTTTTGTTGTATGTTTGTATTGAGTTTTTTGATTTGTTGTATGTTAAGGTATTTTTGTTTTTTTACTGCCCCCGTTCTTTCATGTTTTTTTTCCACTCCGGCGATTTAGTTGTCGAAGCCTTTACAGTCTTACGATCCCTCATGCGTCGTGTCTCCCCCCTGCCCTACATATCAGGTCCCCCTATTTTTCTGCACGGCGTGTCCCGGGTGCTTCATGCGTCTTACGCATTTTTCACACTGAGCGGCTTTTCCGCATGAAGACGTGTCGCTATCTTCTTTTACCTTTTGGAAACTTCTCCTCCCCCCCCCCTGCCAGTCTAGCGAGCGATCAGCGAACGCATCCTGATTCTGAGATTCTCCCTCCGCGAACTTACTTTTTTCTAGACCCCCCTCTTGACCCTCTCTCCCGTGACTGATTTCCTAGATCTCGGCAGTTACGTTTTCCAAGGATACCTCGTAGCCCGTTTAATAGTGTTGTCCGGGGCCCAAATTTTCCCGATTTCACCACCCCTATAGGCCCCCGTTGTGCGAAGTTTTCCCGGCTGCCTTCTTGTCTGCGACCATGTTTGTTTTCCCGGCCTAATCACTTTTGAGGGCGGGTGTTCGGTGTTTGTGTGGTCCGTTCTAGTTCCAGGTTCCCTGAGCAGCAACGGAGAGGCGGTGCCCCCCCCCCCCCCTTCCCCAGACCCTAGTCTTGTTTGTTGTTTTTTTTTTTTTTTTGTTTTTTGGGTGCACCAGATATCTCCAGGAACCCCTGGTCTTCTTCTCATTTTTTTTTTTTTTTCTTACACGTTGGTCGGACCGAGTTTCTCACTTTGCTTGCCTGTTCACCGAATAGGGATCACCTGAGCCACAATTCCCCTCCATTTTTGGTACGTGGCCCTTGGCCTGGCGGTTTCTCCCTTCCTCCCGTTACTCCATTGTCACATTTCGCGAGCAATTCGTTTACCCGGTTCCCGCCGGCGTCTGTCCCCACCATGTCTCGCTCTCCCCCCGAGTTTCTGGGCCCGCTGCCTTAATGGTCCCCATCAGCACCCCAGGCGCATGTATTCTTCCTTTTCCCCTCGTGCATTTTCCAAGTCGCGGCAATCCTTTCACGCCTCGCTTTTCGCGTTGCCTTTTCCCTCCGGATCTTTGATCAATCCTTTTCTAATACTTTGAAAGACGGGCGGTTGGCCTTGTTGGCCGGCGTCCCCCCATTCTCCCACCAAAACCCCGTTCCGCGAACGGCGCTCGTGCTCCGCTTCCCTGAATTTCATTTTTGGTTGAGGTTTGTGCGTTCGTCCCTGTCCGGCCGGCACATGTCTTTCCGGTTTCCCTTCTGTTCCGGGTTCCTCCCGGTCGACTATTTTTTTTCCCTTTTCACCCGACGTTCCGGCGACGGCGCTTTATGCCCCCCTCGCTAGGCGCTTTTGCTTTTCCCTCCTCCAAGACGTGAAGCCATGTGCTGCAATCTTTTTTGCTTACTCCTCCCAAGTGGTTTTCTATTTTCCCAATGGCCCATCGACCGCCCCTTTTACATGTGTCCAGTCCCCTTTTTTCGCGCCTGGGTCTTCCAAAACTAGACCGATGTTTGAGGGCGGCGCCCGGGCTCCCTGATCCTGCCTTTCCTTACTCGCTTACGCAAGTTGATCTAGGCTGGTGGCTTCCCCACGCGTTTTTTCCAGGCCTAGGCGGCTTCCTAGTCAAACTCGGGGACTTTTTTTCGTAAGCCCAGACACGCTCAGCTCCCCCTCCTTTTCCTGGCCTCCTGCTGGTGTCGTAGAATTCCCAGTGCACGGAGCCAGTTGGGTTCATCTTTGTGGTAGCTAGAGGAAGTACGGGTTTTTTTTTAAAAACGTGTCCAGACGAGGTGCTTTACTCGTCCACGGTCTACTTTGCAGGTACGCCGAGTTTTTCTGCACAGAGACTCCACTATTTTGCGTCTCTAATCCCTGTCTGTTTAGTTTTCACTGGGGTCCTCGTTCCGCGTTCCAAACCCTTAGTGTTCGATGGTTTTCAAGAAAAACGCTGGCCGCCGTCTCCCAACTACGTATTTTGGCGTTCTGGATACCAACGCATTGCCGTCCGTGTGCATTGGGACGTGTCTGTATGCGTCGGCGTGCCTTGCATTTTTTTCGTAGCGTATTCTGCCACTCCGTTTCCAGGTCAATACCCGGGTGCAAGGTTTGGTCTGCTTCACTTTTGGCTTGTTCTTTCCTTTGTCACTTCCCTACTGCTCGACTTTCTTTTCGGTCTTTTCATTCCCCAGCTCCCTTCGTCCCGGCGCGTTTAGGTACCCGACCCCCCCCCCTCACCCCCTCCCCCATCTCCCCTAGTTTTTTTTTTTTCTTTTCTCTTTTTTATTTTTTTTTTCGTTTTTTTCTGTTTTTTTTTTGTCTTGCTTGCACGTTCCTTTTTTCGAGAGATGGCCCTCAAGACGGATCTGCTCGCACGTAAATCCCCTCTCTGCCACCCGCTTGCCTTCCACGCAAGCTCGGCGACATACACTTGGTTTTTTACTTTCCCAACCCGAAAGGGAATCCCCCTCCCCGAGCTAATGAGCAACTCCCAACCCGTCCCCCGGCCTGCCGTCGTCCCCTCACCGAGCATGATGTGTACCCGCGATTAGCGGCTCTGGGCTCTTGCCGTTTTTCAGCTCCCCTCCCCAGAAGCGACCCCGCCCTACGGTGTATGCGACAACGCCTTTCTGCCGGATTTTTGCTTTCCGCACGAAGAGAGCTGGCCAACTTTAGGTGAAGATCGTCTTCCCCGCATTTTTGCAGTTTTAGCTTTTCAGAGGGGTTGCAGGGCGTGGGGCAGATCGAACTAATGCTTTTCTATGGAGATCCTTTTGGGTGCGTTCCCATCGAGGGATCTTACGT
>Ga0179593_1572826_pt1 | contig 17702 bp, 20 predicted proteins | sample CZODoug2_1_08_16_FD_185931 | JGI IMG/M metagenome (GOLD analysis project Ga0179593, IMG submission 185931) | Vadose zone soil fungal communities from Angelo Coast Range Reserve, California, USA - CZODoug2_1_08_16fungal (PacBio error correction) | ecosystem: Environmental > Terrestrial > Soil >... | reverse complement strand
CGCAACGTTCGGCCTGGCGAGGACTTCCTTCCTGGAAGCCGGTTTCCCCGAAAGGACGTGGGCAAGCCATACTGTTTTCTAGGACAAATTAGTGGACTCTCCCCCCTGTGCTCCGTGCTCCGGCACCCCCTGCTTTCGGTCACTGTTTTTTTTTCGCGAGGAATTCAACTCTCTTTTTTTTCCTCCCGATCACTTTCAAAAGGATAGCCGGAGCGGTCTCTTCCGCCCTTCTTCTCTGTTTTCCCAAGCGATGGCGCAAGCCCTCTGCAAACGAAGAAGGTCCTCCCCCTTTTTGGCGATGAATTGATCCCCGTCTTCCTTTGGAACATTCCATCGTCCCCCCTCTTCTGCCTTGAGGATTACCGATACCACAGACTTCAAAAGGTTGCTTTGGCCATTTCCCTCTTATGAACTCGTGTGATGCCATTTTTTTCCCAAGGAGTGTCTGCGCACCCCCCCCCCCCTTTTTTGGGCGTCACCTACTTTTTTCAGGCGCTCCGTTTTGCTTTCTGTCGGCGCGTCTTGTCGGGGGAAGGGTTTTACCCTCGGTGGAGCAGCCGCTTTTTTCCTTTCCTGGGGGGGGCCATCAAGCAAAACTCTTTTCTTTTTTTTGAAAAACCGTCGTCACGCCCTTTTTTTTAGATCGATGGGCGCTTTTCTTCCAAACGATCTTTGTCCTCCCCCCTGGCCCTGTAGGAGGTGTTCTCGCGCGATTTCGGCCCCCAGAGCCGCGATCGCCCCTTTCCCAGAATGGCGACGCGGCTTCCCTTTCTCGCGAGCCACCCAACCTTTTCTTGTTGCGCCGACCCGTCCCAGTGGCCACGCTACTTTCCCTAGCCGTTTCTGCCGCCCGCTATAAAATGGCAGCACGAACTTTTTTCCCCGTCCAGTACACCAAATTTTTTCCCTTCCTCATCGAAGCCCGCATCGGGGAAGGTATCCCTTCTCTCCCTTCGGTTTCGTCTCCCCTTTCCCCCACAGGTCGGTTGGTTTTCCTTTCTGCTCCCAGATTTGCCCCGAGCGGCCGCCTCGCTCCTTGTTCCCTTCTCCAATCCAGGGGACGCCATCCCCTTAAAAGCCGATCCGGCGGCTGTCCTTTTTTTTCCTTATAGACGAACATTAATGTCCTGGAATTTTCCGGACCCCGCGGGGCTCCAGAATGTTTCCTCGATACCTCGACGAAGGCTCCCTTTCCCTCTTCTCCCCAGCTCACGATACTGTTCTCCGCCAGGGTCACATCCTAAGGAATAGTCACTCTTCGTTTGCGACCTTCCCTTCCTTTGTTCGAGCGGCGGAATTAAATTTCCCCCCCCTCGTCGATGAAATCCGTCCCCCCCCTTCCCCCATCATCCGGATTGATTAGCCCCCACCAAGAGAGCTTCATTTTCCCGAAAGCCCCGTCCGTGGTTTTCGTTACGAAGCTCCCCACGATGAGGGGTGCAACTCCTTACGGGAAAGCCCTTTTTTTTTTCTTGCGTTCCGCCGTTCGTCTCCAGGTCCAATTTCTCGACATGGACTCTCCGCCGGAGCGCCTCCTAAATCGTCCTCCCCCCTTTTTCCCTGAGAAAGCGCTGCGTTCTCTCCTCAGAATGTACCCGGCGGAGGAAACCCCAAACGCCGTTCCTCGGCGAACTACCCGATAGAGGCGTCGCTCCCGCTTCGGCGTCCGCTGATGAATGGCCACTTTTTTCTCGAGAACGGGCCCCATCGCTCCGCACCGCTTTTTCTAACGCCCCCCCCCGACCAATCCACCCCTGGGCACTGTTAGAAAATAGCCTCTTCTTCACGTGCCAGATCCTTTCGGTCAAAGTCTCTGAACGCCTTCTCCTCGTTAGGGCCGGACGCTCGCCGTGCAATTACCTGCCAGGACTTCCGGAAACATCCCTCCGATAGCAAGCCAGTGGTCTTGGAAATTTGCTCAGCCTCGAAGCCCGCCGCTTGCAAGATCCCCCCTGCAGCTAGCCTCCCCCCCCCAGGCCATTAAGGTTGCCTAGGTCGGACAAGTGCCCCCCCTGGAAAAAACCCAATTCCGGTCTCTCGTCAGCAACGTCTATGAGTGGGTTGCCACTTAACTTCCCGGGACTCTCCCGTCGGAGATGAGACTTAACCCGATGCCCCCCCCCCCCCCCCTAGCCATTATGTTTTCGGCGAGTAAACTATTTTCTGTCTCCTTTCCGCTCAGCATACCCCCCATGAAAGGCGGCTCCCTTCGTGAAGATATCTTTCCGTGGACTAGCGGCCAGTTACCCCTTCCAAAAAGTCCCCGCAGGGCGTCGTGGCTTCTTTTCAAACTCTCTATTTCCCCCCTTTTTCCGAGATTTGCGAGAATGATGGTCCCCCCCCCCGCTACGTCGGTTTGGTGGACATTCGCTTTGTAACTTTCCGTCACAAGTTTTTTTCCCATCGTCACGTTTGTTCATTCGAGATCCTTGTTTGCGGATGCTAGCTGCCGGGCTTCCGCGGCCAGACCCCTTTTTTCCAGATAATGGCTCGTTTTAATAGGGTCCTTATAATCTCGGACCTTAGAGTTCTTAAGTGGGGTTGACTCGCCACGCATCCCTTTCCGGCGTGCGGAGCTTTCCTTCTTCCCTTTTCTCGTGTATTTAATTTATAGCCTTGCTGTGGATTGAAGCCTGATGACCCACTTTGTGAAGGGATGCGTCTTTTTCCCCCAATTTTTCCCCCCAGCGGATTGGCTTCTCGTTCTACAATTGCTTTTTAAAATCATGGATGCGCTCTCTGCCTAGGCGCCTTTTCGTCCTTTCCTTGTCACGGCGCTTTTTTTTTATAGATTCCCCCCCCCCAATACGACTTGACCCGTTCATTTCCTCTGAGCCGTGAACGCATGTTCCTTACTGCGCTTGTATACTTTGGATAGTTTTCCCGCGGCCTGGGACGGTTTAATAGATTTTATCGAGACTAATTTGTGAAAAAATCCTCGCCTCGCTACCCCTAGTGACTTTTGTTTGGACACGCCCCTCGTTCGTTCGTGCACTTGTACTCGGCGTTTTTTCTTTCGGACGTTTCGCCGCTTTTGGATTGAGACCTCTTTGATAATGCATGATCCCGATTCGATGCCGGCGTTTTTTTTTCACGATCTCTTCCTAGGATGACTCTCTTCCCGGCAATCTGAACTACTTTTTTTCCCTTGGTCTCTTCAGGCGGAGGCGTGCAGTCGAAAGTTTCCCCATAATCTGAGGAAGGCGTTTTTTACGACCCCCTTTCTGATTGCCGTTCGGGACGTCTCCCAAGCGATCTTGTTTTTCTCCGTCCGGAATGCTTTTCTGATTGTTTAATCGACGATTCCCCTTTCTTCGCCTCTTCCCCCCAACTCCAATTCCAGGGCCCTCCATAAAGGCAGGTTTTTTTCTAGTATTGACCGTCCCTTCTCGCAGTATCGGTTGAGCTTTCCCTCCCCCGACGTCGAGTCGGACCTGGAGGATCGCTGTGGAAAGGTCTTTCGCCCGCGCTCCCCATTCCGTCTTTGGGCCTCACGGAAAATTCGCGGAGATGCGCCCTTCCGGAGCGGCTTTTCCGTGTTCCGGAAGCCGCTGGCGTCTTTTTTTTTTTTATCGAGACCCTGATTTTTTCTGGGGAGCGTCCACCTGCAATTATGGTCTCGTCCTCTTTCCCTCCAACCGACCGTGCCCCATTTTTCTCGGAATCGTTTTTTTCTTTCCACGTCGACGTCGAATAGAAGGGATTTTCCCCCCTCGTAGTACTCTTTCCTCTTCCGTTGGTTATGGACTTGTTAGTGCTGAATTTTCTTTCTTCTTGGCTCAAGACCTCCAGGCTGCGTGGCAATTTTGCACCCTTGTCGGCTCACCGGCACTTTTTTGGTGGCTCGATAGACACTTCGCGGAAGGGGACCTTCCCTCTGAGCCGCGGCTCTCTTCTGGCGGGCACGAGCGACTCCCTTCAAGCACGCCCTCTTTTTCTTTCTTTTTTCGGCATCGTTTTGGAGAAGTCCGTCCCCCTCTGGCCAATCGATCTCCTGACCGACGGTTTTCAACATTCCCTTTTCCTTGATTATTTTGATGCTTTCCTTTTTCAGCTCAAAGACAGCGGTTTTCCCGTGCGTGCTGCGCGACCCATTTTTCTCCCCTGGTTTTTTTCGGCTCCACCCCCCTCCCCTTCCATAAAGGAGGTTCTTTTCCATTTTTTATGCGCCCCTTTTTTCTTCGACGATGTGGCCAATTGATATTCAGTATCTGAGCGAGATTCTTGCTTTCTGTGTATCGGAACCTTTCATTCTTCGATGATTTCATGTTCCCTCTTCTCAGCACCGTCAGCATCGGTATACGCCTTCTGCGTTTGGTGGACGTCCTGGTGGCGCCTTTTCGGGTGACTAGCCAGCGCGGACCCCCTTTTGGGGATCCTCTCCGGCGATCCCCATTTTTTCATGCTCAAAGACATCGTTTTTGCTTTTGTAACGACAGCTCTTTCGTTTGCCCGGAGCACGCTGTGAACTCCTCTCCCTCCTTTGGGCGGCGATGCCTATTGCGTTGACGCGACTTTCCCCCCCCCCTGCTTCCGGAAGCGTGCAATAACGATTTCAAGGCCTAAGTTGCGATGCTCTATTTTCTTGTTGTTGAGGAGAGATCTCCCGTCCTGACTGGCTTTTTTCCGCGGACCCTGTTTTTCGAACGTCTTTTCTCTGGGCACCGCTTTCCCCAATTCTTGTGATTATGAGGGAGTTTCCCACGCGTGCTCCTCTTCTCTTCGTTCCAATGTAGCGCTTAATTCCCTTGTTGAGCTGAATCTCCCCTAAAAATGGGGATACCGCCGGACCTGTTTTTTCCGCCTTTTCTCGGTTGTCACGAAAGCTCGCCCTCTGAGAGCTTCCCCCACACGCAGACTTTTTTTTTACGATGATGATCCGGTCTCTTCTCCTGCGAGGGAACATTCACCCCCCATTCATCGAAGACGAGGTTTCCTCGGCAAAAAAGGGGCCGTTTTCTCTTTACGAATCTTCGCGTGATTTTCTACACATCCCAACAAGCTGGTATTCAAAAAATGTACCTTTTTTTTGTCAACACCCTTGCAGGTCAGATAAGTTTTGCGCTTCTGTCGGCGGCGGCAAGCGGTGTCAATGGGTTCGTCGCCAGAAAGCAAATCTTTTTTTTTTCCGGAGTTGATCTCCCGCATTCAACAGTGATTCGCTTTTTTTTAGAGATGTTTTTTTAAAAACCGTCCCAGAGATAGCTTTTTTCTCTACGGCCTTCGGCCCAACCGTAGTGCAGACGCCCCCCCCTCCCTGTAGGCGGTTCTTCCTCTGATTTTCGTCGCTCGTTTTTAAGAATGGCGACGCTTTTCGAAGAAATTTTTGCGTGCGAGCAACAAACATCTCTTTTGGCCGACCTTAACGTTTTCCCCCTCCACCTTGCCACGCCCTCTCCAGCCTAGAGCCTTTTCCCTCAAGAAAGCTCACTACAGACATAAAAATTTTGTGGCCCAAGGTTTAGAAAAGCAGCCCCCCCCCTTTTATATAGGCCATGAGAAGTTGAGGATCTTTTTCCCGAGAGGAACCTTGCCGGTGGAGCCTGAATATAGACCCTCTTCCGAGCGGACGCTCTCTACGCCCGCCTTCAGGGTTCGCGTAAATAAGGTCTTTCTTTTTTCCCGGCCACGAACTTCCGCTACGGCGTCTTCTTTCAATCTCCGCCCCATTTTCCATGGACGTTTTTTTCAGAACGCGGCGGTCCGCCAGATGTTGTGCCCGCCACTTTCCCCCTCCGGTACGAAAGTCTTCGACGCTGGAGAGCGAAATCCTTGTCGAGCAAAAGGACGTTTCCTCTTCCTCCCCCCTCACCGGCTGTCTGCCCCGTTGCGAGGCACCTGGACTTTCTTTCGACTACATTTTTTCGTGAACGTCTTCAGCGAATAAAAAGCATTTTTTCGCCCAAACACTCTTTAAATTCCCCTTAGCGTCCCCCCGGCCATTCTTTCGCACTTTTGCTGCATGCAAAAGATTTTTAACGCCCTCTCCCGCCCTTTCGACCTGCAATCCCCCCTTCTGGGGTCTCTCCCCCCTGTATATTTCATTTGGCCTGACCATGTCAGCCTTGCGTCCGTAGAGCTTTCCCTGCTACCACTTCTGGTTGTGGAAAAGATGCGTTTGCAAGACGCCCTCCAACGGCCGTCGGAAAAACCCCTGATACCTTTTCTTTTGCGAACACGAGCAGATATGCGGAAAACAACATTCCCCATTTCGCGGGCTTTTTCGAGTCCAGTTGGACAAATTTCCGTCCCGACGACAATCCGATTGTGCCCATTCCCCCAAGGGCTTTCCCCGCCACAACCCAATACCAGGGAATCCTCGGCAAATTTCCCTTCACGTTCAGAGCCCCCCCCCCGTCAAAGTCTTTTTTTCCGAGCGGCGCCGGTGTGCCTGCCGAAATCCCTCCTTTTTTCCGCCCCTAAAAAAGATCCCCCCCTCCGGAAAAAGCCCCTTCTTTTGCTCCACCTTTGCCAGGAAATTTCTCCTTAACGCCTCCTTCCGGGCCTTGCCAATCATATTTGCAGCGCAACTGCCACCCACAAGCACAGTCCTGCAGCCGTTGTGCCAGGCGAGATAAATGAACCCCCTGTGGCTCCGGTTTCCGTTAAGCAACGCATCGTCAGCGTTTTTGGCAACCCTGCACCTCAGGAGTAGAGTCCTCTTATTTTAAACCCGATGGTGAACCAGGGACAGTTATAGTTCGTCACTCTTTCTTTCCCGGCAGAATCACTCCTTTCCAAAAAAGGAAAGGGGTTTTCCCCCCCCCCCCCCCCCCCCCCCCCCCCCCCCTCTCCCCTTCACCCTTTTGCCGTGAATGCTCTCCCAGCCCCAGAAACCCACCCCCCGTGACTCCTTCCTTCCCAGTGTACACCTTCCACAAAAAGTACCAGCATAGTATCTTTCTTTTCTCCCCCCCAATTCACCGCCCCAATCTATATCTTTCCTCCTTTTGGTGAGAGAGATTTGCGAATGATTTTTTTCTCTCCCTGACGCTGTACGAGCGGGGGCTTAAATTTCGCTTTGTAACACCCCCCCCCCAAAAACAACCTTTCCGTTCCAGTGGTTGCTTTTCGAGATAGTTTGCGATTCGTTTTCTTCCTGCCCCTTTCATGTTTTTCGCTGCTGAGCTTTCTTCCTTAAAATAGTGACCCCTCCCTATAATGGCTATTTTTTTCTCGGGTTACTCCGGAATTTCTAATTCCCCCGCCCTTCGATCCTGGGGTAGTGCAGGTTGCCCGCTTTTTTTGACTGATGCTGGGCGTCCTATTTCCCTGATCCCACGTTAGTGTATTTCCTATGGGCCTTTTTTCTCAACCTTACTTGGTGGGTGCAGGATTCTCTGGAAAATTTTCACAATCTTTTCGGATGGTTTTTCCCCAACTGAGAATTGACTGACCTGCATGCTGCCGCCCGCTATTGGATTCCTTTTTTTTTTTTGAGAGGCCTTTTTTCTTAAACCCCTTAAGTCTTTCCCTTTCCCTAAGATTTCCGCTAGTAATCTCTTCCTATTTTTGTCACGGAACTTCTTTGAACTGATGCCCTTTTTTCCTGAGATTTTAAATTTTTGTAGTTTTCTTTTTTTCTTACGTATTGGAATTTTGAGGCCTCTATTTGTTCTAGATTTCCCCATTGGGCCCCCCTCCTCGAAGAGCCCCAATGGTCGTGCTTACCTATCGGCCGTAGTGCGCAGCTTCCCGGTATATCGGCTTTTTTTTTTCAGAAATAAAGGCTCCGAATTGAGATGGTTAACACGGCCTTTCTTTTCTATTCACTCCCCGCGGTAAGATTCCTTTTAGAGCTCTCTTTTTTCGTGATGACGCCTTTCATGTCAGATTTGCCTTGACCTGGCAGGAGGCTTCCCCATCTCCAACCGGCGTGATTCCCGCGCCCCTCCTAGGGCGTTCCTAATCGTTTCTTTTTTCGGTGCGCCGAAGACACAACTGCCGTTTTTTGCGTATGGCTGCTTCAAGGGGGATCCGATATTGGTTTTTTCCCGCAAGTCCTTTCTTGTCCGAAGAGGAATACTCGAACATCGAAACGGGAGTCATCCAAATTCTTCAATCCCCGGAATTGAGGGTGAGTTTTTTATTACTGATGGGACAGTCCTCCTTTGATCTGATTAGCTCTACCTTTAGTAAGGAGATTTATCTGGATTTTTCCCTTTTCCAAGTTGAGGGCCCTTTCTGCCTTTCGGAAACTCCCTTTGGTTTCCAGTGAAAAAATTGCGAGTGACCTTTTCAGCGATTTCACAGCCTTCGCGGGAGTTCAAGCAGACTCTTCTCTGGATTGATTCATTCGGACAATTGCGGGTCGCCCGAATTTTTTCGTAGACCTCTGGCGATGACCCGAAGAGGCCCGAAAGTACCCTCCCCGTAAAAGCTAATCTTCCTTTTTTGCCGAGAGAAGTAGGAAACCCCCTTTCTGCCTGCGCGTGCTCTGGCTCTTTGTGTTTTCGGTTATCCGAGTTGTGCGCCTTTGGCTCAAGCAGAATTGCCTGGGCAAAGCTTTCTCTTTTCACCTTTGACGTCCGTGTTAGGAAACCCCCTTCACAACCAACGGTTGGTGAATTATAGCGAAGGGTCCTTTCGTGCCATTTTCTATAGCGGATTGTTCCTCTCGACGAAGCGCGCTGATTCAGAACCTCTACCCGGGCCTTCGCAAAGATCTTTCGTCGCATGAGGCCAATGCGTGCCCATCGATCTCTTTCTGGTTTTCACACTCACCGCTTGCCCTTGTGGGTGCTTGACCCTTCCCCTCTTCTGCCCCCCTTTGCTGATGCGAGACCCACCTTTTGACGGACCTCCTTGGTTTGTCCCCACGGACTAGAAGGAGGTGCCCCCTCCCCCCTTTTTGATGCGTCCGCCCCCTTTTGGGATTCGCAGATGTTCTATTCAGTATCATTGCTTTTGGCACGGCCCATTTGGGAATTCTTTTTTTTTCAGGAATTATAGATGCTTCTTTTTCCCGTAGCCTCAGACCTAATTTTAAGGGTCCCTAGTATCACCTTCCCTTCTGCGTTTGGTGTCTCAGAGGGCTGGCCCCCCCCTTTTCCACATTTTATGTGCCCCCGGGCCTTCGGACCTAAAGGGGATATCCTTTTTCTTTCGTGGCCGTGCTCGCTCTTAACGAAGAGCAGTTCCCTTTTCACGGAAAGCTATCGTCTCCCGGAGCACGCGTTCCCCCGAATTGGGTCGGCCCTCTTCTTTTTTCTCGCTGCGTGCCTCGAGACTCTTTTTTTTTCATAACGATTTTTCCTCATGCCGTACGTTCTAATAATAAGTTGGTTTTTCTCGATTCGCAACGTACTTCTGGAGAGAATAGTTATTTTTTCCAGAGCGTTCGAACGGCCCCTTTCGGGGCAACCCCAGACCCAATTCGTTTTTCCTTCGGAGTTTCACACGTTTCGCGTGAGACGACGTCCTGTAGCGAGGAATTCCACTTTTCTCTTGAGCATGAAGGCGCTTTCACCCCCCGCGAAAAGGTTTTTTTTTTTTCCCCGGGGCGCCTACTGAGGTTTCCGCAAGTTCTCGGTTTTCCCCTTCTTTGGCAGAAAGCCTCTTGCTTTCCTTCACAAACGCAAAGGTCGAAGGACGTCCTCTTCTTTCCCCGGAAAATTATGCTCGGGACCCTTTTGCCAAATTTTCGCCGCCTGCTTTACCGATACCCCCCCCTTTTTTCCCTGGGCTGTGGCCCCAAGCGGCTCCCTCCCCATAGCGGCTTAGGGCCCTTCCCCCAGACCAACACTTTTTTGTTCGAAAAAAGTGTAAGACTTTTCTGTTCAAAGATCTATGTACGGGGTTCTCGTTTTGGCTCCCGGCGCCCTTCCCCGGAAAAGGGGTCGGCAGCGCCGAGGGAAGCAGCCGGCTGTTTTCCCACCTTCAAGCATCAAACTATCCCTTCCGGGCAAGGGGAGATGTTGCCCTCTGGCAGAAAGAGATCGTGGGATCTCCCCCCGCGACGGCCGGTCCAACAAAACGACTTTTTCCCCCCGACAACAGGGCCCTTTCTGCGCTTCATCAGCGCTTCTCGTGGCTCAGCGATACTTTACTGGCGACTTTTTCCCCTTCCGACCTTTCTTTTTCAGCGATCCCCCAAACCATTTTCGTTTTGCCGGTGCCGTCCCTCCAACGTATCCTCAGACGTTTCTGCTTGAGAGTCGAGCATACACCCCCCTTCCTGAACTCGGATTTTCTGCACTCCACAACTTTCTCTTCTTTACTACTAGCAGCATGCTTTAACCCCCCCTTTCTAGGCCCTTCGAAGTGAGTCTTGATTTCCGCGATTCCAAGGGTTTTTCCGACGAGCTGTTCTCGAAAGTTGTGAGATCTCCCATTACGAACCTAACGCAGAGAAGTCTTTCCGAGCCATTCCTCCTCAAGCACATGGAACTCCCCTCCAGACGGTCCGCAGGCCTTCTGGAAAGCCATTGGACGGTTGGGAAGAGAGGTAAGCCCACTAGAATTTTAAATTGACGGAAAACCCTAACGTGGGGGAAGTGTCCTAGATTCTCCCGAGGATAAAGCCCCTATTTTGGTGAATTAAAAGGGAAACAAGAGATTCCTCCGAAGAATTTACGGAAGCACCCGCGGGGTGACTCATCCCCGCTTTCCTGTGAGCTCGGTCACTTTCCCGGAAAACTCCCCTGCTTGAGCCTGGACGGCCCGTGGTAGTGCGGTGGCGACCAATTTGCCCTTTCAATCCTCTATGAATCCTCCCTGAATCCAATCCCTTCTTGTTTTTTAAAACATTTTGTCGAACTCCCCTTTGAAGCCGAAACGCAATCAACCCTTTTCTTCCGTCCCCCACGACTTCCTTAACGACATGTGGGTTACGCCCTCCCCCCGCTGCGCGTCTCCTTCAAGAAATTTTTCGGCGTTACCTCCGCAGGAAGCTCCCCCCATTTAAGATTGCTTTTTTACATGGACTAGGTACCCCCTTCGATCGAGAATCTGACTAAGAATATTTCTAGTATGCGAAAAGTTGCAAGCGCACCCGGTGCTGAAGACCATCCCAAAAACGCCCGAGATACCTTTCGGGACGCCCCCCCCCGATCCGATATGGTACGACTCCCCCAAAACAAACAGCCCATCGCGGCACGTTTTTCGAGATATCTGTCGTTGAGAAAGTTGGCAAATTTCCGTCTCTCCTCCTCCAAAGGATTGGTAAGACAAGCTCCCAGGCAAGTATAACCCCTGTTCAAACCGAAAAATCTAAGGAGAAATCCCCTCATCGGCCCCTTTTGAAAGGAGTTCCCGCGAATGGCAGGTTAGGTAGTATTCTGACGTGCTCCTGTCGATACGGTAGGCCCCGCAATCGCCCAAAGGTTCTCGCCTCGCCAACTTCACCGCATGAATCCAGATAGCTATGGCACTTTTTCAGTCCCCTTTTCCACGAGAAGCCATCTGCTTGCACAAGATTGGCCCGTAGCGCCCCTTGCCCCAGCCAGTCCAAAAAGCAGGGCTTTCCATCATCGGTATAAAATGACCTTAAACTAAGAGTTTTCCTGTCTCTTTGAGAAGGCTTTGCAACCCTGCCTCCCCAGGACTTAGGCGTTTTCTCGCTGACAGGACTATCCTTTTAAACCTAGCCATTCCTCTTTTCCCTATTTTCTTAACTCCCGGCTCCGAAAACCCCCATTCGCGGCTCTCGAATCGCCCTCTTGTGCGATCTTTTTTTAGGAGCGGCCAACAAAGCGAAATTTCTTCTCGGCGTCGTGGCGGCCCCCCCATTTCCCCTTTTCCTCCTCCTCTTAGAGATTAAGAGGGTTGGCGATCGCCGCCTGATACGGTCTTTTTTTTCTTTTGAAATGTAGATTCTTTCCCCGATACTTTCCCCACGGTTGCATCTCTTCACGCCTCCCGAGATTTCTGGTGTTGGATGATGAGCTGCCGTTTAAAATAGTGCCCCAGAAAGTTCCAATTTCCTTCAGACCATAGGGTTCCTCGACGCCTTCTCCCCGGGTGAAAGTGCAGGTTTTGCCCTTCCTTTCTCTGCGGACGATTTTCTTTCGTGGTATTTTTTTCTACGAATGATGATGGGTTTCCTCACCTATGATGCTCACCCTTTTCCACTGGCTTTCAGGTCTTTTTTCCAAAGAGTTTTCAACACAATTTTTTTTATGAGCGTTTCCCCTGCGCCAAATTGCCTGAAAAGAATTGTTTCTTTTTCTTATGAGGTTTCCGTGGCGAACTTTATGGAGGAACCCGTTTCCTCGGACCTTTATCACAGATTAGAAAGAGTCGTCTACGAATTGGAAAAGGCCCAGTAGAGGGGCTTTCTTCTTTGACGATGCTCTTGTCCCAGCCCCCCTTGGAGTGGGCGTTTTTGTTTTATTCGCCCTTCTTGGACGCCTTGGCAAAGAGATTGTCGTCTTTTCAAATTTGGCCCCCTTCTTCCATGCCCCGTTCAGCCGCGATTTTGTGTTCGTGCTAAAGCATTAGAGGATCGTCCTTATCATTTCTATCTCGGTTTTTTTTTTTTGGTTTGTAATCCCTCCCTTGCGCTTGCGCAGCATATGATTTATCCGGATCGCTCGAAAGATGACGTATTAGTTCGCGCTCCCTTCTGACCGACCCTTGTCAGACGTCCCCATATGACCTGGAGTCCCTTCTTCGACGCCCATTTCCCTTGACCGTCGCAGCCCCCTGCTCGGGCGGTTCCCCATAATTGCCAGCGTCGTTTCGTTTTTTTCTCAAGAACCACTGTGCTGATGGAGGGCGGACTCTCCTTTTTTTCGCACTCCTGTATGGGTTTTGGAGTCCACGTTTGATTCGTGCTTTCTTTCCCTTCGACGATTCACCCTTTTTTTCCTCGATCGAAAATCCCCCCCCTTTTTTTCCCCCGGAATCAAGCCGTGTTGTTTTTCCTGAGGGTGTGACCGTCATCCCCTCGGTGAGCTGGCTTCGGCCCCTCCCTTTCCTTGACGGAGCTTTGTCGTTTTTCTTTCCTTCGGGCACAACATTCTGGCCCCCTTCCAAATTCCTTTTGGCCGTCCATGGAAACTGCAGCAGATTTCCACCCCTCCGGGGAGCTTTTTTGAGAGTCCGGAAGTACCTTCAATTTGGGGCGCGACCCCCTGAGGTGGAGCGGCCGTCTCTTTTTTCGAGCGCAGCCGTTTTTTTTTCTCCATGCGGAAATCGATAAGCTTCCCCCCTCGCCCCCTGGCAGAAGAAGGGATGACTGAGGCGTTTCTACTATGTTTCTTGTGTTATGGCGGCAGAAGAGTGGATGAATTGTTTTTTTTCTCAAGAAACGTCTGCTTTTTTCCTTTGATTAGCATCCTTTTTGTCGGAATTCCGACAAAACTTTGGGTTCTAGATGAAACTTGAAGGGAAGCGGTTATGAGCCGCGTCCCTCTAGGGCGGACACTCTCCCCTAATCGAGCTTTCACCCCCTACAGGGACCGGTTGCTAAAGATAGTTTTTGCTCTGCCCTTTTTCTCCATCGAGGTTCCTCTCCAATAGATTATATTATGCCTTCCCTCTCCCGCTTCCGCGATCTGACTTATTTTGATGCGTTCTTTCCCAGACAAGCGGCCCTCCTTCTTTGAGAGAAACATTTCCGGTTGTTCCCCCGCGCCGAAATCATTTCCCCAAACCTTGACCTTTTCCCCCCGGAGTTACCCAAAAGTATTCAAATTTTTTATTTGGGATTTCGCGCTGTGGCCAATCACTCTTTGAGCGCAGACCACTCACTTTTGCCTTCTGTGCTTGATTCTTCGATGATTTGGGTCCCTTTCTTTTCCTTCCTTCGCAGGCCTCCCCTTTCCCCCTTTTTTTGATCATCAGAGGTATACTTTGGTGAAGTCCCTCAGTCGGCGCCCAGCGTCTTTCGTGACCACCGAGAAATCCCTCAGGGAAGACGCTCTTTCCCGATCCCCATTTTTTTCTTTTTATTTCAGCTAAACGGCATCCTTTGGTCAAGAAAGCGTAGTTTCACTGTCTTCCACTCATCATTCGCCTCACGGAATTGTTTCTCTTTTTTCCCCGCGTGCGTGCTTTTTTTTTTCTTTTTTCCCTTCCCGGAAGCGGAAATCACTCTTTTCTTCCTCCCTCTTTCTTCCTCAGTGTTGTTGTTTTTGAATCGTTATTCCGCTTTCCGGAAGCTTTTCCCTTTTTTTCTTGGCAACCCCTTTTTTCAAATTCGGGAGCGAATGATTTTCTCGTGCGACGGGAATAGCTTTCGTTCCAATGAGCGAGGTACTTTTTAATCGATCACGGCCACGAACTTTTCCCCTCCCCTTCTCTTTCCTCCACTTTTTCTTTTCCCCTTCGGTGGTACGAAAAGCGTCTTCTTTTTCCTGGCCCCCCCAACGTCAGCAGGAACGCCGGGTCCCTGAAAATTCTCCTTTCCTTTGCACCCCCCTTCTTGCCCCCCCCTCATCGAGAAGCCTCTTCTTGCCCCCATTTCCGTTTCCAATCGCGAGATAAGAAATACGGCGTTCAAATCCCAACTCTTTTCTTTTCATAACCCCTTCCCTCACCTCCCTGCTACTCCGTTTTTTTTCCAACCAGGATGTAGGCGCGGATTCCTCGCAGCACGCAAGGGGGTCTCCTCCTTTTTTTTTTATCGTGCTTTCCCCTTTTTCATAAAAAATCTATCCCCCTCGGGCGCTGTTGCCCCCCCCACAGCGCCAAGCAGAAAGAGATATTCCAAGGAAGTAGCAAACCTTTTTGTCCCAACGCACTTCTCAGCTCGCTTCGTTCGCTTAGGGAAGACAGAGCCCCGAGGCTCAGAACTTTTTTCCCTCCCCTCTTCCCTTCCGAGCTCCTTTTCAGCGAGACCCCCCCCCCTTTTTTTTGCCCGGTGCCGCCGACCCCGCTAATAAACTTGACACGTCCTCTCTTTTCGCCCTCCTAGCATAAATTCCCAACTCGGACGTTCCCTTATGAGAGTCCATATTATCAGCGAAGAGGAACTTTCGACGTTGAGGAGACTTAGCTCCTCCCCCCTCTTTCCCTTCGGTTTCCCCGAAGACACTTTTCATATTTCTCCAGCGGTCTCCATTACGCGCCTCCCCCTGGTCGACGCTCTCCCTCCCCCCCCTTCCCCGCCAGAGGATTCCGGACCCCCCCCGCCTCTCCTTCTTTTTGCTAGCTGCGCAATCCTCCCCCCCCTTAACGGCCAAAATCCCCTCCCTCCTCTGCGGGTTCCCTCTCCGCCACTTTCACAAGCGCTTTCTCCTTCCTCGGTAGCGCGAAGCAATTCGAGAAAAATGACCCTCCTTCCCCCCCCTTCCTTTTCGACCCCTCCCCTTTCTTTTGCGAGGCCCTTTTTTTTCCTTCGACATTAACTCCCGTGTGAATGTCGATGGAACGCGGCTTTTTCCTTAAGGGATTGAGTGGAGCCCCCCCCCTCGCGCCTTTTTCCTCCCCCTTGAATTTACCTCACAGGCCAGTGTTTCAAAGAAGCTGCTTTCCTCTCTTTTTTCCTCGCGCTGCGCTCTTTTGTATTTTTTTCCCCCGGCAGCTACAGGTCACCGTGACATGGACCTCCCTTTCCTTCTCGCGATGCGCTTTTCTATCTGCATGAGAACTAAGCGAACTGCGGCCCCTTCTTTTTCTGAAACCCCCCCCCCTATTTTTAGCGGGCTTTACCTAACGATCCGATAGGCGTCCCTTTCAGGCACATTCCTTTTTCTCTTAGACACGTTTTCAAATTTACGTCTCCCCTTTTTCTTTTTTAGAATCGATGGCAGCACTTTAACGAAAAAACTTCCCCCCCCCCTTTCCCTTATGAAACTCTCCCTAATGGTTCACGTGCAGATTTTCTCTCTTAGTTTTTTAACCCCCGAGTCGATAAGAGGTCTCCGTGCCCTTTTCCCTAAAGTCCCCTCCTCCCCCCCCCCAAAGCATGATTCCTGCTTTTTTTTCCCTTTTGATGTGAGAAACGAAGTATTTTCTTGCAAAGATGGAACCTTTCTTTCTCGCCCCAATTTCCATGTCCCCCCTCCCTTTTGAGAAGAAGGGGAGGCTTTCTCACTTCCCCTAATTGTCTCCGGTCTCTCGTAAGCTTTGGTGGAGAGGACAACCCCTTTCCCCCCTCCTGCGTCTAGAGCTACCTATTATAAAACGATGTCTTTTTCCCCTTTTTGGCCGCTTCACGATTTTCTGTCCTTTTCCCCAGATCAGCTACCACTTCCTTTTTTTCGAATCGCAGTGATCTCCGCTGCAACCGTGGACGGACGCGAAATTTCCCAACCATCCCCCCTCCGTAGCGTCCTTCTTTTTCTCTATCATTTCGCAAAATTTCCCCTCCTCCCTTTTTGGGCCTCGAGATTTTTTTTTATTTTTTTTCTTTCTTTGGTCTATTTTTCTCCCCCTTCCGAGCGGGGGGACTTTTTGACCTCCTTCCCGTTGCGCGGAGATAGTCCCTTTTTAGAAGCCGCCCCTTTTCCTTTTTTTTTTTTTTTGCTGACTTTTGCCTTCAGAAAATAGTTTCCTGTCCTTGCCGGTTCGCATCGGTTTTCGAAGCCTTCGATTCTTTTTTTTTTTTTTTTCCTTAGGGTTCCCGCTCCCCTGCTCGCTGATTCGATCGTCCCGGAGCCAAGCTTGATGGACTTGCCGCCCTTTTCCCTCCTGGGCTGGTTCCTTGGCTCTGCAAATATTTTTACAATTCTTTTTTCCCTGCGAAAATTGCCTGAAAAAGCTTTGGATTTAATGAGGTTTCACTTTTCTTCTTCGAGTAACCCCTTTTCGATTGCGGAAGACTACCCGGCTTCCCCGCTTGTATCCTTCCCCAATAGAATTTCTTCTTGGAAAGTGAATCCTTCCATCTATTTTTCTCCTTTTCCCTTTTGTTTTTGCGTTAGACGTTTGAGGCCCTCCGGGAAATTTGCCCCCGAAGAGCTACGTGCCTCTCTTTGTTCGTTCGCGGGACTTATCCCCCTGGTCTTCATTTTTTTGTTTTCCATCCTTCTCAGTGGCGAGGGCTCCCGCACTGCTTTTTTCCTCCTCTTATGCCTTCGATCGCTCTCTCGGCCTTCTGACCGAGTCCTGACTCTTTCTTCCCTGAGCTTACGGCCCCTTCTGCCCTTGAGCAGAGGCGAGTTTCCCGTTAACCCCCTTTTCAGGCAGCGTTTGCCCCCTCCCTAGACCTGAACTCACTGGGCCGGTTATTGCTGTTTTTTTTTTTTCGCTTCAAGGGGCCTTTCTTTCCCTCGGCTCTTGGTTTTTGGCTTTGCTTCGGAGGTTCATCGACGATCACTCCCCGCCGCTAGACAATTTCTTCCCACGGCATCAAGCTGTTTGTTGACGTCCTTTTGCTCGACTCTCTTTTTTTCTCTCTACCGAGTCAGCGCTTTTTTTTTCCTCAGCTTTTTTTTTTAGTTGTCGGGCACAACTCGTCGTTTGAAACATTTTCCGTCTTGGCCTTCCCCTTTTTTTCTGGAGGATGCGCAGAGATTCCCCTTCCTCTGGATGTTCAAGTTTTTCTTTGAAGACGTGGCGTCGATTTTCATTTTTTAACCGCGGGGATTCTCGAATGGTGAGAGGTTTTCTAGAAGCCGGCGGCCACCGACAGTGCCATCGTTCCCTCCCCTTTCGCCGTTCTCTCAGATAAGGGTCTCCCCTTCGCCTGCTGCTGCGAGTAGTACTGATGGTACGCTACTTTTTTCTTTTTGCGCGTTAGTGGGGTACACAGCATTTTGTGTTCTAATTCTCCCATTTTATTGCTCGAGCCGCATATGGCACTCTCCCCGCCC
>Ga0179593_1524039_pt1 | contig 17702 bp, 20 predicted proteins | sample CZODoug2_1_08_16_FD_185931 | JGI IMG/M metagenome (GOLD analysis project Ga0179593, IMG submission 185931) | Vadose zone soil fungal communities from Angelo Coast Range Reserve, California, USA - CZODoug2_1_08_16fungal (PacBio error correction) | ecosystem: Environmental > Terrestrial > Soil >... | reverse complement strand
GTTTTTTCTTGGTCCCGTCTTGTCCACCGCGGCAGGGAGTCCCTTTTAACCTGTGTTTTTCCCCTGTAGCGGTTTCCTGCCCCCTGGTTTTCCGTCTGGTAACAACGAAAAGGATCTGGGACCCCGGTTGCCGCTCCCGCCCCCCCCGGTAGTCTCGGCGTGTGTCCGGCTCTTCAACAACCACCCTTTTGCCGTCTTAAGACCACTTGACTCTCCTTGCTTTCTTGACGTGAAGAAAGAGTGATTTTAGTGCCGTCCGCCGGAGTTTTGATTTTTTTTCGCTCCTTGTCCCGTTTTTTGCCCCACGGTCGCGGGAGCTCTCTGTGCTTGCTTGGCGACCCCCGACCTCTGGTCTGGATAGCGGATGCAGTACACCCCTTTTTCGCAAGACCCTTACCTGGTCATTCTCGGCCCGTGACCGGGCAAAATGTCCCTGCATTTCCCCCCCACCCATGTTTTTTTTTTGAAAGGATTAGTTCCTAGCGCGTGCTTGGCTCTTTCGTTGGGGGTTAGGATGGTGGTTACCGTGTTCCTCCACCGGCGAGTGAAGAAATAGATAAAACTTTCGGTGGAAGGTTTTGTCGTGAGTCAGGACAGTACGTGGTGGGCCGCCCTGTAAATAGGTGGTGGGGTTGGCGGTCCACTACCAGGTGTTAGGAGATGCACCACAGACCTTGAATTGTTTACCGTTCCCCCCCCATCCTCTTTGGCGACGGTGCCTGGGGCCAGCCTTTGAAATTTCCAAACAGGACGACGGGCAGTCCTTCTGTGGTGACTGGGTTTTTAAGACCTGGTGGTGAGAGACCGGATTGGGTGGCCCACTTTGAATTGTTTTTCTTTTGGATGGGGGCAGATGGGGAGAAAAAGTTTTTGGGAAAATCGAAGATAGTCTTTAGGTGTGGGGAGGGTTTTTGGAGGTTTTCCCGGGTTTCCCCATTTCGGTGATCACAAGTTTGGTTTGATCCGACGATCCGTCCCATTCTCGTTTTTTTTGCCACCGGCTGGCACACTGGGGCTGGCACTTTTTTGCTTGTTCTTTTTTTCTTTTCTTGTTTTCGGTTTCTTTTCGTCGATTCCCGACGGTTACCCCCACCCCTGCCTCCGCCCGGCCATTTACCACCCTCCAACTCCTTTCCGGGCACAACCATTGAAAGCTGTTGGGCGTCTCTTTACTGGATTGGAAAGATTGTAGGACCACACCCTTGCAATGGAACACTTTCGGGGACTGGCGGTCTCACTTCCTCCGGCATAGACAGGGTGATGGAAGGGGCCGGATTGGCTCACCTTTCACCCGTACCACCTTGGTGTGTCAGGGATCCTTGCATCTTTGCGCCCCTCTGCGGGCGGCCCAACCCGTTCCGCCGGTGTATCCCTGGTTCCGTCGTTGCACCCCTTTGACCTTTCCAGGGGCTTCACCTTTTTTTTTGGGGCCGGGGTTGTTGTACGTGGTTGCTTCACCCACCTTTTTTATTTCAATGGGGGAAAAACCCCGGGTTAACCTGCCCTGGACCCCACCCGTCAAGTGAAGGTTTTGCTCTCCTGGGACGGGGTGCGATTGAACAGGGTCTTTTCACCCGGGTGGACGGCTTTCGTGGTCTTTGGTTTTTTGGCGACATTTTCGGATTCGTTTCACATTAGTGTACTGGTTTGAGGGACGTCCACGGATGGTTTGGATTCGGTATCCGTGTCTTAGACCTAAACTAGTATTTGAGTTGGAAACAGATGACCCGATTTTAGGGAGTGAGGAAAACCCTTAAACCCAGGCCTTTGCATTTCCCCCAAGGGGGAGGTTTGGAAAAGTGGTGAAGGTTTCTGTTTTCCCCTGTTCCTCCCCCGGCTGAAGTTTCCGGCCCCGTTTCGTCTGCGTTCCTTTTTTTTAGGACGGTTTTTGATTTACGACGTCCCGGCATGAGGACCAGGCTTTCTCGTTGTGTGTTCTAGTTTTGGCTTGGGATCGCGTTTTTTTTTCGGTGGGTTGTAACGGACCCCGAGACCTGGTTTTGGTTTCGAACGTTAGTGTACGGGTGGGTGGCCCTGTTTTTATTCTGAACCCTTTAGTGGCCAAAGCTTGGCAGGTTTCTCGCTTTGGTTTGGATTTAGGTTCTTTGGCTGCTGTTTTTTACGGGTGAATTGGTTGCGGCAGGATGGCCTTTTTGGTTTTTTTCCGTCGTTGGACTTTTTTCGGGGGGGTGGGCCCTCCCTCTTTTTATCCCCCTTTCCCTTTCCAACGTTTCGCGTGCCTGTTGCCGTCACCCCCTTTCCCCTTTTTTTCCAAGAGGTTTCTACAAAAGGAGGGGTCGTTCTTTCGTTTTTCCACCGCGTTGTTTCCACCTGGCCTTCTTTTTTCCCCTTGGGAATCGCCACCCCCCGGCGCGGCTTCGCCGTGGGCAAAACTTCGTACGTCGCCGTGGCACTTGATCTACTTTACCGGGCTGCTTCCCCCCCTTTTCTCAGTAAAGGTGGGGACGTGGGTTTTTTGAACTCTTTCTCTTTTCCTCCTTTTTTTTTTTTTTGTTTAGAGATTTTTTCAGAAACCCCCCCGGCAACGTTACCCCGTGTAACGATACCGGGACCTCCCTCCTTCATAGGTGTGATCCCCTTGGCCCCTCGCCTTTTCCGTACTGGGGGTTTTCCCCGGTTTAGATTTTTTTTCGTCTCCGTGTTAGTAGTTGACCCAGTCGTGAAGTTCCCCAACTTTTCGGCCCTTCCCTTTCACACTAATCCCACGGGTTAACCATATTGAGGCTTAGATCCTGTTTTACATGGGTCCACCCTTTTCTCACGGTCCCCCTTTTTCTGCCCTGCCCCTTCTAGTCCCCGGCAGACGCTGCGAATTTTACCCCGGCCCTTCGTTTCAGCGGCCCATCTCGGGTTGCCTTTTCCGCAAGAGCCACCGGCGGGAACTTGTAGCTGTACATGGGCAAGCACCTGTCTTTTTTCTCCCCCCCTTCCCCGACCCCCCCTGCCGCCTCGGAACCGTTTGTCCCCCGCTGAGCCCGACCTTTTTGCCGGATCCACCCTGACCCCCTGTTGCCCTTTTTCTTTTTCGTACCGGTCAAATACCAAGGGTCTTGGACGAAAAGTTTGCCGACGTCCCTTTTCGGGTGTCGGGTTTTTTTTTTTTCGGCCACCCCCTACGACCCCACACACTTCCCATCACGGGTGGATTTTTGGCGGTCCAGTTTAGTTTTTTTTTTTTCGCACTTCACCCCCTCCCTGCATCCGGGTTCCGGGCAGCTTCGTATGTAGCCCAACGATCAACCCTTTGGCGCCTGCTGGCCCCCCCCTGCTGTTTCTACTGATGTCGGTCACCCACGAGACGCCCCCCGGTTTTCTTCAATGTTCTTTTTTCGCAACACCTTTCCTACGTGGCCCTTTTTTTTTTTGCCGGTGATGGCTTTTTTTTTTTCAAGGTCCCCGTACCGGTTTTTACCTTCAAATTTTTTCCCGGTACGTGATCCCCTCCGTTGAAACCCAGGTTCCCCCAAGATGGGAGGACTTTTTCCTGGGTTCGTGGGTAGTAATTTTTTACTTTTTTGCCGGGCTTACTGTGTGTCTTTTTGGCAGCGGGGTTTTTTCTGCCCGATCATGTTCCCCTTTCATTTTGCCACATGTTCTGTGGTGTGCGAGTCTTTTTTCGAACTACTTCAGGCCTGCCCCCTTTCCGGGGGGGCCGCGCCGCTGCGGGGTTTTCCGGAAGGTCCAACGCCGTGCGCCCATTCATCCTTTTTATAAACCAGCTTTATCCCCATTCCCCCTTCCTGTGTGGCGCTAGCCTTCGTGTTGCGAGCTTGCCATTTCGTCACTTTGGTGGTCCACCGGTCGTTCCTATGGGGACGGCCACCCCCTCCTCTTCCGTTGGACTCCTTTTTTCATCAGTGCCCTCGGTTTCCTTGGTCCTTGCCCACCCCCCCAAAACTCGGTGGTTCACCCCACCCCCTTTCCCCGATTCCGCGGTTGGTGCGCGTTCCGCCCTCAGACAGCAACCCCCCCCAACCCCCCCCCCACTTCCCAGGATTTTCAGCTTTTTTTCTTCCCAGTTTGACCCCTGCATCCTGAGTGGACACTGCCAAGGCCTGCGCGGTTAATGGTGCTTTTTTTTACCTCACCCTTCTGCCTGGGGGAATCATTGAACTGGTCGCCCACGCTGCCGGGCTCACCAGAAAATGGGGGGTTGATATCTTCCAGCCCACCCGCCTTCGTTGACCCCGAGGGCCTTGTCACCCCTGAGCCCCGGCACACCCCCCCTCTTTTTGAGCATGTCACTCTGGGCACCGGGTTGCACAAACCCCCCCCCCCACACACTCCGGTTTGTGCCTTTTAGTTTGACCGCTTTTTTCTTTTTCCCGGTGCCAGCTGGTCCGCCGATGGAAGTATGGGGATTTTTTTCTGTTTTTTCCTTTTTTTGTGCCTTCCGCATGGCCGTCGTGCAACACCCATAGGCTTGTAAATCCTTTTTCCACCGGTGCGTGCAAGCCGAAATCTAGGGCCGGCCCCATCGGCTCCTCCAGGTCGTGGGGTTTCTTTTCCCAGTGGGTTTTGTTGCAATCTTAACCGCCGAGGCCGCACGGGACCCTGGTTCTTTCTACAGAGTGCGTTTTTACCCTTTTTTTTTTTTTTGCACTGGAGGCAGTCCGTGACACTTTTGAACTGACCTTTTTTTTTTCTCCCTTGACCGTTTGTACATCTTCTTCTTCTTTTTTTAATTACCCCCAATAAGGTTGTTTTGTTTGATTTTTTTTAGAGGGGCTACTACCACCGTCCTGTGCGGGCAGGGTTTTTTTTTTAATCTGCCCTTTGTTTCAGGGTTAGAGTTTTGGTGTTTTCTCCCCGTTTTTCGGTCCACTTTTAACGTGGAACGGCTCCTAACCGGTTTTTCGTCCATGTGCGTGACAATGGACCTGGGCTCTTGGCGTTTTTTCCCTGCTTTTTGTTTTCTCTGGCCACCCAACCTTTTCCCGACCGCACCCACCTCCCCGGAGGTACACGGAGCACCCGACGTTTTCTCTTTCGGCTCCCCCCCGCCTTTCCGTGCTTACGGGCGTTTTGGCGCCCTCGGCTTTCGTTTTTGTGGGCGGGGACGACTTTGGGGGGCAGGCGCATGGCACCAGGCACGTTTTGTTCCTCCCACAATAAAGGTGCCGAGACGTTGATCCCACCCTTTTTGGCCAATGGCAAACGGTAACGCACCTGCAGTGTACTTGGTCCCGACTTTCAAATGAACAGTTGGATACGTCGTTCCTCTGTTGGTTGGTTTAGAAAAAACCGTTATTTTTTTTTTGAGGGACCCTTCCAGCTTTGTGGTGGACTGTTGGGTATTTTTTTGACCTTTGCGGTTTCCCCCTATTCGTCAACGGTTTTTCGGTTTGTGCTTTTTTGGCACGACGTTCAGGATTTTCCCCCATGGCGTCTGCTTTTTTTTTTCTTTTTGTCTGCGTGGCGTCCGACGTACGCTTAGTTCCAGGGTGCTGCGGTTGGGTTCCTTCCAAATTTCGTCGATTATTTGCACTTGGGAAGGTTATCATTCTGGGGTTCTGTTTCTTTTTTTCCCACATTGTGGGAAAAGCTTTGTGGACTGCCTCGTTTTCTGGGAGCAGCTTGTTTGCCCTGCGATTGGGTCTTTTGCGCCACTCTGTTGCAACCTTAATTGTAGGTTTTGCCCTTTCCGTTTTTTTTTTTTTGGGCACCCTTGTTTGCCTGCACTCTGGGCACTTTTCTTTCTCGTTTCGGTGTCGGGTGTTTTTTTTCTTTGGCCCTTTCCACGTTGTGACACCAGCGGCCCGAACCTGGTCCGCTTCCTATTTTACTTTTCGCACCCCCCCGGAAGATGTATGGGGGATTGATGGTAAACTGTGTAGTTCCACAAAGGAAAGGGCCACAAGGGTTGTTTTTTTTGCCTTCCGGCTCAATCGGGCTGGTGGAAACAGCCTCCCCCCCCTCCCTTCACGACGGCGGGGCTTTTTTACGGGCTACTGGCGATTTTTGACTCAATCTTTTCATTTCCCCAATGTGGGCACCCGGGTGGACTTTTGGGGCCTCCAAATTCCAAAGTTCCCCCGAAACCGTCCCCTAACCCCTTTCCCGTTTTTGCCCGCCCCTTCCCTGAGGAGAATTTTCCCCCCACGAGGAAAGCGGTGGTTTTAACGCCAGGGGTTGCAACTCTGGGCTTTTTTTGGGCCGGTAAGTAACAACAGGTTCCCTGGTTCCGGGAAACCCATTGAAAAGCCCGTTGCTTTGGAAAGGAGTTTATGGGTGTTTTGAGATTCTTTCCCCCGGCGAAAGGTTTGGGGCGTCTTTTTTTTTTTCCTTTGTTTGTTTTTTTTCCTGACATAATGGAGGACAAGGACGCCCTTCGGTCTTTTAGGTCGCGTGGTGATGACGGATCGTTTTTTTTGTTTCTTCGGGCTTTTCGTGACCCAAGTGAACCGGTTGTTTTTTCCTTTCTTTTTTTTACTGCGGGTGCGGGGCCTCCAATGTTCCGCCTGCTTTTCTTTAGGGTTAAGTGTTTTTTTCTAGTTGTATGTCGTTTACACTCCACCTTCCCGTGCCCCAGCGGCGCCAATTTCTGTAAGAGGACGTTCTGGTCTATTCACCGGTGCTGAATGATTTACGAGGTGTTCCCTGTCCACATTGGGTTTGTTCTCGGTCGGAGTTCGGGGGAGGAGAGGTTTAGTTTTTTTCAGGAAGAAGGGAAGTTTTGGTTTGTTCACTGTTTTTTGCTACGTTACAGTGGCTTTTGAAAAGGGGAAAGAGGGGCACCGGTAACTCCCTTTAGAGTTGGAGTTTTTATCGGGTGGACCTAAGACAGGGGATTTCCTTTTTTTTTTCTGGACGGGGTCTTTTGACGGGCTCGGTTTGCGTTTGGTCCCCCTAGTTTAATTTGTACCTGTCCTGCAGGTGCCACGGCTTTCATGTTTACAGGTACACCCCCTTTCAAGCCCTGTCAATCCGTCTTTTTTGTTTTCCTGGAGGATTTTTTTCTTCTGGCAATTGCACCGTCCCCCCCACTTCCTCCAGTTCCACGAGTCAACAACTTGCCGGTAGCCCCCCTCGACGGCCAATCTCTAAGGTACGTCTTCCCAGGATCTTAACTTACCCCTTTTTTCCAGTCCCTTTCTGGGGTCGTGCGGGCCTTGGGGGGTGGCTGCCATACTTCTCTCTCCCCTCCTCTGTTGTTGTTATGCTCCTTTTTTCTCCCCCAACTTTCCCCGGTATTCTCCACCGCGTTTCCACCCTCGGAAGTCACAGGTAAGACCAATTGACTCTTTAGTAGAACGAAGTTTCCTCCCCTTTTCGATTTTGTAAGTGCCCCCATCTTTTGGCTGATGCTGGTGCATGTTTCCCGGCCCACTCCTCGGGGGTTTCCGACCCTCTTTTTTTTTTTCCCCCGGCTCCGGTTGTACCGTTCCCACAGGGGTCCCCGCTTCATCATGGTTCCAGGTCTTTTTCCCCTGCGCCCGTCTCCACGCTCCAGACGACCCCCCGGCCATAGTCCCCCGTTCTTTCCCTTTTCCCAGTTTACCCCCCTCGAACTCCCCAGGCTTGGTTTCACACCGTTGTTTAGCCACTGTTTTTAGTTCCCCAGGCCCGGTTTTGCCGTCCCTGGACGTCCAGGAGCCCCCCCCCCCCTACTCGGGAGACAACGCTTTTCCCCTTTTTTTTTCCGCCGACCTCGTTCATCACTTTTTTCCAATACCCCTTCCGAGTAACGAAACACGTGCCGGCTTAACTACCCCTGGTTTTTCCCCCACTATCCACCAACAACGTTCCCTTCAACGGCTGATTCCCAGGAGGTACCATTACTTGTGGCCCTCCGTGTCATGAACTAGGTCGAGGGGCCCAAGGCTCACCTCGTTCGTTTCTAACACAAGGACCAGTTCCCTCGGAGGGTCTACTGATGGTTTTTTAACCCCCCCCCTATTTTAACCGTGTTCCCCTTTGAGGTCACCACCAGTCCCCCCTCCGTCCGTCTTCCACCGGGCTTTTTTTCCGGTTTTGTTCCCCGGCACCGTACGGTTGTGTTCCCTCCCCACGGTGTCACCGTTTTTCGGTTTTTTTGGTTGGTAAAACCCTTCCCTTATTGATCGCCCTCGGTCATGTATCCGTTTTTTTAAGATGGGTCCAGATTCGGGCGGAGTCCGCTTTCAGTTGGGCTCACAAGACATTTTTTCACATTCTCTTGCAAAAGGTTATTCAGAGTAGGGAGGAACTCGGCCCTTGCTCACTTAACACGGTTTTTTTCGGGGGTGAACCGTCTGAGGGATTTTGAAGAAGCCCACGCAACGTGCATTTCCTTTCCTTTTTTTGTTTGATACCACCTGTTAATCCCAAGCACCCCAAAGAGGTGTGAGTGGCCCGGAGGTTTTTTCCTTCTATCTTTTTTCCTGACTTTTTTAGTCCACGAGTGTGGTTCCTTCGTCCTCCCCCGACCCACCCTCCCCGCCGACGCTCAGCCTGCCAGTTTTTGTCCCTCCCCCCCCCCTTGGCCCACCCAACGCGTCCCCACACCGGATTCTTTTTTCGATAACTCGTTGTTTCGCCCGCCGGGCCCCCTCCCAACACCCCCTGCCCCCTATGGAAAAGCTGGCCCCCAAGCGCCCCCCTGATTCTTTTTTTTTTTGCCTGCCAGGGTCCCCCTTCGGTTCTTCCAAACCCTCGAGGGGTGACCAAAAATTTTCCCTGCATGTTCCATTCCCCCGAAGTATCTCCGGCCCCCTCTGCCTTTCCCCTGACAAGACCAGGCTTTGCATATCACGGCATGACCCAACCAATCTAGACGTTTTTTTTTTCCCCGAAACAAAGAGAAACCAGGGCGCCCCAACATTTCTTTTTCAGAAGGTCCCTGCAATGTGCATCCAACACCATTCTTGTTTTCCATGGAAGTTTTTGGGGTGTCGAGGGGTCAGGGGCGCGGTGGTGCCTTTCCTCGCCCGTTATGTGGCTTCCTGGGCTTTGAAAGGTGTACGGCGTCCGACCCCCTCTTCGGCCCAGGGGTTGGGGGGGGGGGTGTTACAGCCTTTTTCTGTCTTCCTGTACCCCGACTCTTTTGGGCCACGTAAGAACCAGTTCCAGGCAGCTCTTTCCTTTTCGTCTCCCAACTTTGGTTGTGTGCCAGCCGCATGCCCCCGGATCCCGCCCTGGAATTTTTTTCCGGCGCACCGTCATGAGCCGTTCGTTTTCACCCCCCCCGCCAACATTTTGATCCAACGGGCCCCCCGAACGTCTACATGGTAAAATCTCAGGACAGTTAGTCTTTTTCGTTTTTTTTGCAAAGAGTTGAGGTTTTGTACGAAAATTGTGTGTGGGGGGTGGAGAGGAGTTACAAACGATTCCTACGGACTTTGGGGGGCCAGGGGCGGTGATAGGTAGGGAAGTGTTCTCCCTCCCTTTCTCTCCAAATGAAACGGTTCCACTCCTGTTCTTTACGGCGAAACTGTCGGTCGTGCGTAGGCTGAAAAACCCACTTGCCGAGTACGACCCGTTCGTTTTTTTTTTATGGAGAGATTCCGTTGCCTGGTTGATTATGTTCGATGGCCTTACCCCTTTCTTACTTCCTGGTAGTAACTCTTCTCCCGGCAATAGCTGGATGGGGCGTCCTTGGTTGCGCCAGCGTACATTTTCCTCCCAAGACTCCCCCCTTAAAACGGCTTCTCCTGGATTTTACAGAGGAAAGGACATAGAGGCCACCACAGAAGTTTCCCCGTTGAACCGGCTTCAGGTTTTTTGTTTTTTTTTTTGGGTGGTTGCACCTGTTTATTTGTGCCTCGCTCCCAAGGATTGTTTGGGTTGAAGTTTTTCTTTTTGTGAGTTTTTTCTTTTTGGCGGCTCGGGTGACTTTTGCCAGCGCCCCTCTTAGTTGGCTGGTCATCTTAGTAGATTGAAAAGGACTTGCATTGTTACTCAGGACATACTTCTCTGCGCATTGAGTGGCAAGTGCAAATTCGCTTGAGTCCCTCCTGGCGTTTTGACTTCCCCCCCTTTTGGTTTTGGGCTGGTTGTCTTGCGAGCATTTGCAGGTCTCCAGATGCGGTTGTTCGCTGTCTTGAGGCTGCATCTGGCGAAAGCTGGCAAGAGTCTTTTGGACTGTATTGCGTTTTGAGTTTGTTGTCGGCTGTTGCATTGCTGAGACACGTCGATCTCCCGATCCGTTTGGGCTCAGTTGTGTTTGGGGCCTCTTCCCCCACTCCCCTTGTTTTTCCTTTCTGCTCGTCTTCCTTCCTTGGTCGTCGTTGAGTTTCGGTTGACCCCCCCCATTCTGCACCGGTTCAGTTCCCGCCCCCACGGGCACTCGCCGCCCTTACACCGGAATTTGTGCGTCTGGATCTTGACTGATACGATCCCAAAGTCCCTCGGCACCAGGAGGGGGTTTGTACCCCGGCTTCCACGGTCCGCCTTTGGGCCGACCCTTCGTTCTGAAGTCGCCGCTTGAGGTAGCACTCCGTTCCCCCCCCTTCGGCCTACCATCCTCGTGGTTTGCGCCCACCTTTGCTGCGCATCCGCACACCCCTTCCTTGCGCTCCCGGGTCCCCGTTTCACTGACCGATTGACCGCCGGGTTTTTTTTTTACGCGGTGATTACAGTAACTTTGATGTGCCTGGCACCCACCTGTACGTTTGTTTGTCCAACCAGGAAAAGAACCGGGGGGAGGCCTACTGAGCGTCGGAGGCGAAAGGTTGAGAGAGCTGAGTTTTTGTTTCCGGATCTTTTGCGGCTGTACCTCTACGGACGACCAGCGCAGGTCTTTTAGGGATGGTTTTGAGGCATTAGTGTTACCTCCCCCCTACCCCCCTCATGGTGCTTTTGGTATTTTCCCCCCCCGCTACCCGACCTGGGGTGGCGTTCTGCCCAACCTTCCCTTTGTCTTTCCCCTTTTTTACATTTCTTCAAGGGAGGGAAAAAGTGTGGTTCGGGGTAATGATGCCCGCCCCCACCCCCTGACGCTTGGCGGCACGTTTCCGCTGCTTTTTTTCGTGCCAACCGTGTGTTGATTTACTGTTACGATGGGTCCATTCCGTTTTGGCCCCGTTTTTATTTTTCGACCTGTAGTGTTTCGCTTTCGGGCCGATTGCTTTCGTTTTTTGTGTTTGTCTCTTCGTGGTTTTTGGTTGCATACCCGTGAGGGACACTGGTAAGCGTCGTTTCGTGTTTTTTTCTCGTGATTCCTCCCAGATGATGGTGAGTTGTTCCATCTTGGCAGGTTTGGGAGGCCCCTTCTTGTTGCCCCCACCCCCGACGGCACCATGTCCATGGTGAGGTTTCCCCCAATTTTTTGTCTTTCCCCTTTCGGTACAACCCTCCAGAGTTTAATTGTCTCCCCTAGTTATTTGGGTGCATTTTTAACCCGTCCCCCTCCCGTCCACGCCTGGCACACGACACGGTCCCCCCTCCCCTTAACCCGCCGACGGCCCTTTCTTCTTTTTCACGTAGTAGGAAATCTACCCTGGACTTGGCCGCTTCCGCCTCGAAGAACTTGCCCCCCCGTGTTTTGCGAACATTTTTTCTTCTTTTTTCCCCCCCCTTTCCAGTTTTTTTTTTTGACCGAGATTTTTTCCCCCTCACCACGGGCCCCCCTGTAATAGCGTAAGGCGTCCCCAGTTCAAGTTCCTTCCTCAGCCCTTTTTCCCCCTTCTTTTCGGCGCTTGTTCTGAGTGCAGCAGTTTTTTTCGGATTTGCCTTTGCACGTGCCCGCACCGACTTCCTTTAGACCCCCATACTTTACAGGTCTTGACGGTGTTCCCCGGCCAACCTGTTACGGAGTGCCCCTTCCCCCCCTTTTCGACCCCGCTTCCCGCCGCCCTCCCCCTCAGGCGACCAATTCCCAGCGAAGCCCCACCGATCCTTTTGGTCGTTTGCGCCACCGAGCTTCGGCTTTGTCCACTTGCAGCCCCTCCTCCCCTTCTAAAATGTTTCCCTGACTCAGGTCCTAGGCCGGTACCTGGCGACGCCCCGATCGGCCCCCTGGTGCCTTTTTTTCTATTTGCTTGAACCTTTTGTAATTTTTTACCGTCACTACCCCCCAGTCCTGTTACCCCCTGTGTCGATCCAAACCCTTTTTCGTCCCCGCTTTCCTTCTAATTGCCCATAAAAGCCCCCCAACGTTCATACAACGTTCCGGGGCGGTCATTTCGGTGGCGACGTTTTTTTTCAATTAGGTACAGTTTGGGGACAACGAGAAATCTTTTTAAGTAGAAACTTTCCCCCATCACCCCAGACTTCTCTCTGCAGTCCCAGCTCTTGTTGGTAGGAAAAAAGAAATCTGCATCTTTAGGCCTTTATTTCCACACACACCACATTTTAGACCCAGACAATCACTCTCTTTTTCGTGTCGGGTGCCGGGGTTTTGACCCAGTACCGGTTTTGTTTGCCCTTCCAAATCCCCCCTTTACTGTCTTCCGTACACCGGGCACAAACAAGGGAATGTTAGTAAGCCCCCGTAAGGGACTAGGAAAGTGGACGAGGGCCGGTTATGGTTTTTGTGATGAGAATTTGATTTCGTGCACACTCCCTAATGTTAAATAGTGCAAGGGGTCTGACGGCTCCCGATTCGAATCCTCAGACTTTCTTCCTAAGTTGGGAAGATGAGGGGATATCCCGCCCCCCCCTATTTTTCCCCTATCTTTTTTTTCTATACCCCCCCAAATTTGTTTAGGTATTCAAAAGGAAAACATTGTGAGGAGTTTCTGTTCTTTTCGTTGTTTGTAGGTTTTTTGTGCTCAGTCCCGAGGTGGCAAACCTTTCCGAATTCCCCACCCCCCCTCGACTTTTTTTAGCAGAAGTGGGGTGTCCGCGGTCAGAGTTTTAACCACCCCCCAACCCCCCCCCCCCCCCCCAAGGCCTCCAAACAGGTTAGGGATCACCGGGGCTTGTTTGCTCCTCCTTACCCGTCCCTCACACAACACTACAGTCGGACAGCCCCCCCCACTTTCATCCCTCCCCTTTATCTTCCCCCCCCTCCAATCGCCATTTTTACGCGACCACCCGGCGGTGGATTCACCCCCCCCTCCATTGCCTCAACTGGGTACGTCGGGGACCCCCGCCACGGCTTGGGCGACACCTCCCCCTGGGGCCAGGCATCCCACAGTCACTAGTACGAACGCGGCACTTAACCCTCTTTCTTTTTGCCCCCACAGTCCACGTCCTTTTTTGACTCCGGGGTCAGCGAACTGTGAGAACCAAACCCCCGACCGTTTTTCCGGACCTTACTCTCATTTCCCCGGACGTCCAGAGGTTGAGATGTTTTTTCCGTCATTCTGGTCTGAGTCAGGTGAGGTAGCGCCTATTTTGCCCCTTTATGTCCCCCCCTTCCCCCCCAGTTTTCCGAATGCGGCTACTCTACTTCCCCCCTTGGGTTTGCCTCAGAATGGCTGCCAGTCACTGCTTGACTTTTCTTCCTGTTGCAACGGGGGGGGTGTGAAGCCCTTAATGTCCCGAGACCGGGCCAGGGACATGCGCAAAATTTCAGGGGTTTTTGCGGTTTTCCTAGGAACCCTGGAGTTTTTGTTCCCTGCCGGTCTGGGAACCCCCCAACAACTGGCCTTACAGTGGCGGATCGGGAAAACCTTCTAGTTGAGCCGATGTCCAAAGATACGTCGGTCCCCCCCCCGGGCCCGGGTTTTTGACTCCTCCAGGGTTGGGAGGTCCCCACCTGCCGTCCCCTTTTCAATTGTTTCACCCCCCCTCCTGCTTCATTGACCGTTTCCCCCTTTTTTCTGGGCCGGCTTTTTTTTCCCCCTTTTTTTCGTTTCGCTTTTTTCACCCCACCCCACCTGGCCGAGGTAAGGACCCTTTTCTACTTATTTGTCAGTGACGTGACTTCCTTTCGTTTCGTGAACCCAAGAGGAGACTTCTCAACGTGCCAAGGTGAGACCTAGATGGATGGTGAAGACCCTGACTAGAGGCACTAAGCCCCACCTTGATGACAGTAACTTTGGCCCCTCCCCCATCCCCTGAGATACGGGGGGCCCACGACCCCTCCGTCCCCCCAAGGCGACCCAATAAGCCCTAGAACAAGGCCCCAGGAGAGGGGTTATGGGTGGCTGTTTGTTGGTGAGGTATTTTTTGACAGCTTCCGCTGAGAACCATTCCTGGGGGGAGGTGGGGGACCTCTGGTTTTTTTTTAAGGGGGGAACCGTCCCTGTTATTTTTTTTCCCAAAAACTGAGTAGGGGTTGTGGGCCTTGATTATTCCCCCCCTTTTGCGTTTGCTTTTTCTTCCTTTCCACCTGTCCCTCCCACCCGTCCGGTGCGTTCCCGGCATTTGCGTTTGTGGAATTTGCCACCACGTTTTGCGGCTTTTCTCCCACAACCCCGATCTGGGATCTTCTACACCTCCCTGCTTTGAGCTCCGGGAAGGAGGGACGCTCGTGCTGGGTGGGCTTCTTTTGAAGGGCTCGTAGAAGTTCAGATTTGTGTGTCCGCGTTTTTCGTTGGGAAGGAGGGGAACCCAGGAGGTCAAGTGGTTGGGGGAGACTGTTAAAAAGAGTGATTTCCGGAGACCCCCCAAGACAGGGTGGGTGTGATTCCCCCTCCGTTTTTGGCCGCTTTTTTTTTTTTCTTTTTCTTTTTTTTAGGCACCCGTGGCACCTCTGTTATTTTTCCCTTCCCCCCCCCCTTACGGGGTGCCTCGTGTGGTTTTTGGGTGTCAGACCATTTTGGTGCCTTCCCCCCCACTTTTTTTTTTTTTAACACTAACTGAAACGGCCGCTCCTCCCTTTTTTTTTTTTCCCACTTCTTTTCCCACCGCCCCCCTTTGGTGCGTTGAGGACCTCGGGTTAGTTGATCCCAAATGCCCGTAAAAAGTGGGGGGTTGTTGAGAGTACCCGCAGCTTTTTTTACGAAGGCTGATGCTTTTATTTAGGCGTTGTCGGCGAACAGGTTCCGAATACCTGGCAGCCAATTTCACTGAGGGTTCAAGGACAGGAGGTGGTGTTGATTTCCATTTTGGACCGCCACGGATAGACAGAAACGGGCCCGGGGGAACCCCCCCATAACCCCTACCCTGAGTTCGCCCCCCATTTTTTCACTTTTGTTTTACGCTTTTTTTCTTCACGGTACCGGGGATTTCGACCCCGTTGTTCCAACCACCAATTACTGAATTTTTCCACCCCCCTTTTCAACTTACGGTTTTTCCTTAGGAAGGAGGCAGTGTGAGACTTAAAATTTTCCACCCTTTCTTTTTCACGATCTGGGGACTTCCCACAGGTTCTTTTTTTAACGGACCTCTGCGTTTTGTCCGTTCGGGCCCTTTGATTTGTGTGGTTCAGCCTAAGATTTTGGGAGGACCCTTTGTGGCAGTTTCGGTGGAGTTTCCCGGGCGTTCCCCCCCCTCCCAACGGTCCACTGGGAACGGTGAATTTTTGTTTCTGTCTTTTTGCAGCCTAAGACCCCAATTGCGGGACCTGAGTGTGCCCCGGCAAGTTTCTCTCCCGCTTTCCTTCTTTTTTCTTGATTGCGGTGGACTGTTTGGTTTCTACCGTTGCTGCGGACCCAAGGCGTTTCTTTGGCCGATTCTGTTTGGCATTTGTAGGGGACCTTTGAAGAAGGTTACGGTGTTTTTCCGTTTTCTCAGTGGCTGCAAGTGGACCAGCTTCCCGTCTTTTGGTGCTCGGGGTTTTTTTGCTTTGCCGACCGAGCGGTTTGGAGGTGGCCTTTGGTCCCGGCCTTGTGCGGTCGTTTTCGTTCCGATTAGGAAACCGTCCCCCCATGTCTTTTCAGGTTTTGACACGCTGTCCCCCCCTGGACGGTCCCCCCTTTCCTTGCGGTCCCACAAAAATCCTGGGTCTACAACCTTGTGGGCTGCCCTGTGGATGTTCCATCCCTTGCCCAACTGCTGACCTTACGGTTTGCCACCCCCCATGCTGCCCTCCCCCTGTTTCCCAGTCGTCTCGTAGAGGAACAGGGATCTATGGAAGGCGCGTTCGACCCCCTTCTCTCCCAGTTTTCCCGGTGGGCCTTAAATCTCTTTTAATAATCCCCCCGTTTTTTTTCTCTCACTTCCTCCCCCACGGCCCGGTCTCACGGCGTACGAGCCGCCGTTTCAGGGACTGCTTCCTTGCCTCGTCCGTTAGTTTTCCTTTCTCCGTTTGATTGGCCTGGAATTTCCGGTGCCACGTGACAGTTTCGAACGACTCCCCTTTCTTGTAGTGTCACTTGGTGTTTTTACCTGGGTTTTTAAACAGGGGCACGTGCCCCCCTGCCACAGTCTCCCCTCTCGGTTTTTGGGGGCCCGAAAACGCGGCGCTCTCCCTTTCGTCAACTGGGTCCCGGTTCCAGGATCCCCCAACGTCCAACTGCCTTGGTCCCGGTGAGCTCCGCGCACCTTTTTCGAACGTCCGTTAACTGACGGACCCTTTTTCGCCCCGCCCACTCCCTTTCGTTTCCATATGGGGCATGGGTAATGTTGCGACAGTAATAAACTTCACCCATCCTTTTTCGGGACGTCCGGCGGACCGTATGCAGTCCAGATCTGTCACCATACCGCCCACATCCCCCCCCTGATGGCATGGTGTGAGGGAAAGTTGCCGTGACGAACCCCGCCTTCGGTCTTTCAGGGCAGTTTTTCCCAGAGATAGTTGTAGGTAGACCCCACCCACACCCCAGTTGACCTCAGATCCCCCAGGATGGTAGGCACCCCCCGAGAGCCACACTTTCCCCACCCGGGTTCGTTTTCACGGTCCTAGGCGTGAGCACGTGGTACCGGGTGGTGACTTTCCCGTCTAATTTTGTACAGGAACTGTTGGAAATGTTACGGGAGAAAATCACCCGGTGGGGGGAAGAGCCAGCGCATTGGTCCCCCCCAGGTGAAGGAATGCGGCCGGTACTTTTGGTGGCGGGTGCCCCAGCGGGAGACCCAGATCATTTCCTCTTGAGTTCTTACTCTTAAACTCCCCTGTCGCCCTTCAGTCCCGACGTTCCCGTTCTTTTGTCCGCCCCCCCCACGTATTTTATCTTGTTGGTTTTCTTAACCAGAGTGTCTAAAGGACACCAGCGCTTTTTTTGCTTCTCTATTCCCCTTTTGACGATGCTGCGTCCACGCTGCCCAACTCGTCCCCCCCTAAGCCCACTTCGCCTCCTGATTCCATCAGTAAGCCCTTTTTTGGCCCAACCCACCCAACGATTTTCCACGGATATCGATCCCGGGGTTCTGGTGGTTTTGTCAGACCCCTACCCCTCCACCCCCCGAAATCCGGGGCCAGTCTTGGCCCACCCGTCGATCTCCCCCCTTTTTGCCAAGTCATCGCGACGCACCCCCTCTTGGTCCCCCCCCCCCCACCCTTTGCTTGCCGGGTGACTCAACGCTGCCCCCATTTTTGAACCCGCCCCCCGCCTGGTTCATCCTCTGGCCCCCGTGCCCCTACCTGCTTTTCCCCCCGTCCACCCCCGAGCCCCAACCAGGAACCTGCTTGAGCCCCCCCTACCCCCATTGGCAACAAAAAAAGATTAATTTTCTTGGTCTCTTATTAGGGTGTAATTTGAATGGTGTTTTTCCCAGAATCCTTCTGCAGTTATTCGTATCGTAAGCGTACGTTCCGTTCTTTTCTCCCCATCTTCTTCCCCAAGCCAGCCGGAGGTTCCGGCGTATCGAACGCAGCCCTTTACTTCCCCCCGCTTTTTTCGGTCTTTCGGTCGTCTCGGGCCAGGTGGTGTGGCCTACCCGTCTCCCGGAGCCCCCCCCCCCCCCGTGACAGTCCCCTTCGGCACCGT
>Ga0179593_1256284_pt1 | contig 17702 bp, 20 predicted proteins | sample CZODoug2_1_08_16_FD_185931 | JGI IMG/M metagenome (GOLD analysis project Ga0179593, IMG submission 185931) | Vadose zone soil fungal communities from Angelo Coast Range Reserve, California, USA - CZODoug2_1_08_16fungal (PacBio error correction) | ecosystem: Environmental > Terrestrial > Soil >... | reverse complement strand
CTTTCCCGTGTGCCGGCGTACGCTCTCTCCTATTGCCTTATCTCTCAAAGGAGCCTTGAAACCAACCTTCCCCCCTCCTCCGTTACCTACGAAGGCGGCTATCGGTCCCGTAATCCATCACCCGACTGGCTTTGCCCTCACATCCGAGACGCAGCCCTTCTTTGCCCCGTGGTGACGAGCGCGCTCAATTGAAGATATTAGAAGATTGAGGCTGTTGGCGATGCCGACCCCTCCTCCAGCGCCCCTTCTGGCCCCAGCACCCTTCATCGTAATTGGCAATCTTGCTTGTGGATAGGTAACACGCGAAGAGCCCTTGCTCGTTGTCTCTCCCCAAAAATCCACAGCCAGTTCCGACATCGCAAGCTCTTTGGGAATGTCTCATAGAATTGCCCCCGCTACCAGCTTTACTGCCCTCCGACGTCTTTTGTGACATTGAAATTGATTCCCCCCAAAGACCTTGCCTCCCTGATCCCCTCTCTTTCTTCCCCCGCCGTTCTCTTTAATTTGCTTTGATGATCGGCCCTCAGCGTTCCCCCCCCATTGACTTACCTCCGGCTCGAATGCCCTCAAACCGATAGTTTTGAAATGTGTTCAGCACGCCCACGATTGGACATTGAAGCGCCTCTCTAATGCGGATCTCTCCAATTCTTGCAAAACACTTTTTGACATCACTCGATAAGGTTCCTTTCCACGCAGCCACATTCCCTTGCCCACCTCTGGGTCGTCGTAGTCCGAATGAAAAGTTCTTGGGGCGCAGGCCTGGATTAATTTTTGTTTAGAGCCTGTAATGCCGGACCCCGGCACCACATCGGCGAACCTTATTCTCGTCTTCGCGAAGTCATCCTCTCGAGCCAGTTCTTGATTGCTCTTTTCGTCTTACGATAATCACTCATTTTTGGCAGCCTTTTGTCCCTTCGTACAGAACGTCTCGAATTTCCCGTCATTGATTTCGCGTTTTCAATTGCCCTCCGCTTCTCTAAAAAGAAGAGGACTTCTTCCGGATTTTCATTATTCCCCTATCCTACCGGCACTTCCAGGATTTGCCGTTGTACTTGACAAAGCACCTCCTCACTGATTTTAGTATCCTGCTGCTCTTTCCAGCGTCAGGCGCACCTGATTAGGGCGGAAGATACGGGAATGCCCCCCCCCCCCCAAATCCTTCTCGACCCTTCTAGATTTTTTGTTGGTTAGCCCTCCCGCACGGCTCGGGACTTCTCTCTATTTCCACATCCTAGATCCTGCCGTTTCTTCCTCGACATGTGTTCCCCTTGATATACTGGTTACCCCCCTTTCGAGTCTCCTTTTTTTGAATACCTTTTTTTTAATCGATGCGCTTGAGTTTTTTCTATCATGGCTTACATGATGAGTCCCGTTGAGCTGAATCTCTTCGATAATCTTCCACAGCGTCCCCCCCCTTGGACCGCTTCTGGGACTTTGAAAACTGCTTTTCATGTTCCTTGTTTGGCCCCCCCCCATTGCCGTCCACCTCTCACCCATGACCGGAATAGAATATCAGTTTTTCAGAACCCACAGTAGGTCTCTTGTTTGCTTTTTTTTTGTTCTCCGTCAAATGAACCTCGGGGCTCTCTTGCCCCTTCCTTGCCTCGAAGTCGCGGTGCATTCCAGACTCCCGGTTGAGAGTAAAACTTATTTGTATCCCTCCCTGACCCCCCATCAGTCCTGACGTGTATCCATCTGATTCCTCTTTAATCTCCTGGCCCCTCCTGATCTTCTCGACGCGCGGGGTTTCTGGCGGTCCCACTCGGACACGTCATATCTGCACGTCGTTCGTAGGGATTCCCTGAAGAGCGACCCCGCGCATCTGACCGAACCCCCCTGATGGATCATGACTTCACTCACCAAAACCAAAAAATCGTTCTTTCCCGTGCTTTTTTTCAGTCCCCCCCCATGCCGAGTCGGCAAGATTCGATAACAGAAAATTTTCTTGGATGATCGCCTTGGATTAACTCCGATGACCCTTGCGCAGTCCTCTCTCCTCTTTTTTTTGCGTTCTTTGAAGGCCGCTGAAAAACCTATTCCTCCCTTTCCATCGTACAACGACAATCCCACCTTTTTTCCCGGATTGAGCTTAGTTCCGATGCCCTTTCCCACAAGTTAAATTATCGTACCTTTAATCCTCCGTTGTTTTTTTTGTGAGTCGAGATTAACCTTCAACTGTTGTGCCTCTTATGTTCCCCCCATGATCAATCAGCGAGAAACCTCTTTTCTGGGATTTGCCGATTACAGTGAATGGGGCTTATTCGCCGATGTTGCCACCCTTCATGCACGCGCGGAATTCCTACCTTTTCTTGGCGCTTTCTCTTTCAGTTCGGGCTCATTCAAATCTATAAGTCAATGGGATGGACGTGCCTTTTGACGCCTCGGCATGGGCTTCCACCTTCCGGAGGAAGAACAAGGTCTTCCTTGCTTCGTGGTTTGTCAGTCCCCTCCCTTAGAGATCGAACTCCTCAGATATTCTTTTGTCGTGACTTGGGGAACGCCAGTCACCGTCACATGCCTGATCTCTCCTTTCTTAACTGTCCCGACGTCGTCGCCGTACATCGGGTTATCGTTCTTCGACTTCCCCCCCTTTAGTTTTTTCTCGGAGCTTCTTCCTGTTTTATCCAATTCCTCCGTTCAGGTCTGGATTACACCCCTGCGCCCCTTCGCGGCCATTCCTTTTCCTCGTCTCTTTTTTCGTCCGTCATTTCTCACCCCCCGTCCCCTTACATGATGGAATGAGTTTGGTCGCGATTCCCCCTTTTTTTCCTATTCCTATCTGATGTGTCCTTTGTCTTTCCGACACCAACTCTCTAAAGACATTTTTTCACGGCCCCTACATTCCGACCACTGTTTGGCCCCTTTGGTGATGTGCGGCTCCGCTATTCAGCTCCGTTTCCCCCCCTATTCTCCCTCGTCTAATGAAGTTTCTTTTGCAATGCGCCTCCTTGTTCCACCAGGTCTTGCCACCCCTGCCTCTATGTTGGTTTCCTCGGACCACTTTCATGTCAGCAAACCTCCGTCTCCTCAGATTTCTATCGCTTACTTCCGCGACTTTTGAGGCGGAGCCTTTCCGTATTCAGTCAGTTCTGATTTTTACTGCCCCTTCCAGCTTCGTTAGAATCTTTTTTGCCTTCCTCGGTATAGATTCGCCGCACCCTACCCTAATACCAAGCCTTCCCCTCTCTTTTGTAATGTCGATCTATTGCTGCATAACTTCCCATTTTTCCTAGTCCCTTCCTATTCCTGGCATCGGACCCAGAGTGGTTCCCCTATCTCAGTCGGGAAATTGAACCGCCATAATGACGCATTACCCCGGATCTTTGATCTCACGTAACCCAAGGCGTCCCCTTTTGCTCCCTCCTCCGAACCCCCCATAACCCCCCCTTTGAATGGATAGAGACTTTTTGAGCTCCCGACGCGTACCAAGCTGAGCCGATGTGGTCGTAGGGTCAGGAATCCGCCCCCCCCCCCCACCCCCCACCCCCCCCTCTAGAAGACATTATTTCATCGCGCCTGCTCCCCAAAATATTCTTTTCGAACTTCTATTACCATTTGCCTTTTGTTTTATGGCTCGTGCAACTTTTTCCCTGATCCGTCTTGGTTCGTGTTTTGCCATCCACTGCCGACCGGCCCCTTCGATCTGAGCTCACTTTCCCATAGAGTCTGCGTAACCCTATTTCTTTTTTCCCTTGCTTCTTCCCCCTTAAATCTTTTGAGGCCTCATCACGTTCTACAACCTTTGTTCCTCCTATCCTGACCAATCCGGCTTTTTTCTCAGCTAGCCGGTTCGTTCAGTTCTGGTGCTCCCCCCACTATCCTGTTTTCCTTTCAACGTACGGCTCGGACTTCTTCTTCAGCTTGGCCAGGCTTCTTCTCCCATTGCTGGCGATGCTGCCTCTGTCTTTGTTTAACGAGAGCGTTTGCCGTTGACACGAGACCAAGGCATAATTCCAATGCACCTGATGTATTTTGAGGTGGCAAACTCGATTCGTCTTTCCACGGTTCGAGCACCCCCCCGCCTACCCTTTCGAAGATCGTCTCTTTTTGTGTGAGAGATGCCCACACGTGTCCTACTTCTTTTTTCCTCTGCTGTCATTTTGAGACCAAGTTTATAGTTTCCGCGGCGCAGACTTAGTCTGCGACTCTTCCTATGGCGTGTGTTTGTCGCTTTTTCCCGTTCCCCTCCTCTCTCGGCAATTATCCCTTCGTCCGACTTTTTGCAAGTCCCCGACTTTCCAAAAACCTCTTCTTCTCCCCGGAGCATAGCGGCCTATGTAGGCCCAGCTATTCAGTCCTGCCAAATTTCTCAAATTGCGCCCTCCCCTTCTATTTTACCAATCCAATTGTTTTAGATCCTTTTTCACTCCTTTGAGCAGATGTGGTCTTCCTCTCTTCACGATAGTCATCTCTATCTTTTTGCCGCCTTTTATTTAGAATCTGTTTTGCCAAGCTTTTTCTCTCTTCCCCCGGTTTGCCGTCCTTCTCTTCTCTGCAAATTCTCTCCGCCCCCGCGAACCGGACGCATCTGAACACCGGACATCAAGCTCTTTACGAAGTCTCTTCTCCCTCCTTTTCCCGAATATAAATAACCCTATTCTCAGAAATAAGAAGACGACCCCAGCCTGGTATCTTTCCCCATTGGGTCTGCTTTGAGCTCTCCCCTGAAGCTATTCTGAAAGATTTTTCGGTGCAGGCTCCCCTATGTTTTACGTCATTATACCATCTCCCCCATGCCGACTTACACTTAATTTGCTGATTCCGGGCACTTATTTTCCTTTGGTCTCGTTCCCCCCCGAGCCGCTCCCCCCCTGCGGATACCCCGAGTTGAAGTGAATGCAAGCATTTTTCATCATTCATCCGGCCGCGACCAGACGTCCCCCCCCCCCCTTCTTTCCAGTGTTTTTTTCCGATAGCCCCTCCGTCCGATTGAGACCGCAAGCCGATTTTTTTTCTTATTTTGCTACGGTTCGGTTATCGATTCCCTCCGCTTCCCCTTGGAATTTAATGAATTCCCGAGATCGAAGCGTTCCCCCTCCTCTCTAACCCTCCCTTTTTTTTTGAAAGCGAAGAGGAACTTTCCTCTAAGACCACGGAATTCCCCCCCTGCAAGTATTTCCCTTTCCCCCAAACCACTTCGACTATGATTCATTCATGCCTGCCGCCACCCCAACTACAACGTTTCCGTTTTTTTTCTCTGAGTCTTTACTCCCCGTCTGCTGGTGGCGCAGGCCCTAGATTCAGACTGTCGTCTTTTCAACGGGTCCAATGCCTTCCCAACATCCCCCCCCCGTAGACCGTTTGGTACCTTCCCCTGGCGTCAGAGTCCGATCCGCTCTAGCCCGTACTGTGAGTCCCTATGCCAGTCGAAAGCGCAGGATTGCCAGGCCTTTTGTTTCCCGTCTCCGCCGCAATTCTCGAATTGAGGCCCATTGATGGCGTTTCCCCCCCCTTGTCCTTCTTTCGGTCGACCCCTCAGATTCCTTGGACTTCGGATGCCCCTTCCTGACTCGCTTTTCGTCACGCTTCCCCCTGCTGATGGTAATCGTTCTCGACAATGACCCCCTCAAAGCGAAGTTTTTTCCCCTTCTTTTAGCTAGTAATGGCAACATGCTTTTCTTGGACGCTCGTCATTCACAACCCTAGCTTACGTTTTTTTTCTTTTGTCTGCCGACGCCGCCCTCGCCCTTTTTTTTTTCACCGTCTCGTTCCTAATGTAGTCCTTTTTTCGTCATCCCAGGCTCCATTGGATCTGGCATCCACCCCCTTCTTCATTGTTGACAATACTGGTAAGCTTCTCTTTCCGCGGTGATTCTTTTCCCTTCCCCCCTTTTTTTAACAGGATTAGTAAACCGGTCATTTAATTCTTTATAGACGTTTTTTTTCCGAAAAATCGACAAACACTTTTTTTTTCCTCCACGCTTCGTTTTCCCTTGGTCACCTATGTCCGATTTTTTTAGGTCCCATAGCCCTTTTCCCCTCGTACCCTTTCTCAATAGAACGATATCCGTTATAGTTCTTCACCACCGTATTCCTTCCTTTGAACTCAGGGTTTTTTTTCCCTAAACTACCGAAGCCCCCCTATGTTTAACATTTTCAATTCATTCTTTTGGCCCTCTCATTAGACGGTGTTCCACTTTTCCAGTCCGGTCTCCTCCGTCCCTGAGATATTCAAATTCTCCCACGCTCCTCGACCCTCCAAATCTTTTGCACTTTAACAGCCCTAGACCCGCTTTCCCTCCCTAGTGTCTTTCCTTCAGTATTCTCGTTTTCTTGGTTCCCCCATCCTTGAACCAAGTACTATTTTTCTTCATCGTTCGATGTTCTCCTACCTGAAGACTTTGAAGTCTGACTCTCGTAGTCGTCTCCCCCATTCTTGGCATGCCCTCCCCCTAGTAGGTCAGATTTTATCATCAAAAAGAACCCCTTTGATTAGAGCTTTGCTGCCCCCGATAAGAAACTCTCAGTTTACGACTTAGACTTACGTTCTAGTGCTAGTCCGTCTTAAACACGCTTTGCTGCCGAACCCCAAGGGCAGTATTGAAATCATAAAACGTGTCGTAGAGAAAGGATTGAGCTTTCCCAGGATGAAAGGCACCCAGAAAGAGTTCAATTCAATGAGTGGGGGGTGTGAGAGATATAATACCTGTTTTTCGGGCATCTGGAAACAAGTCTCCCAGATGACGCGAAATTTTTGGTTTTTTGTTTTTTTTTTTTGGGGGGTTGTGGGGTTTGGTCTGGATTGGCTTTTTGTTATTTCTGTTGTGTGGTTTTCTTTTGTGTTGTCCCCTCCGCTCTGTTTCTTCTGTTGTTTTGTTTTGTTATATTTTGTTGGGGTTGGTTTTGGAGTTGGGTGTCTTTATCTTTTTGTTTTTTCTTTTGTTGTGGTGGTGGTTTTGGTTTTTTTTTTTTTTTTTTTTTTTCTTCTTTTTTTTCTTTTTTTTTTTTTTTTTTTTTTTTTTTTTTCGTCGGTGTGCGATGACAGTTGAATTTTTTTCCAGTTCTTTCTCTTTTGACCTAGGAATTAAACCGCTCCCCCCCTCCTTCCCCTCAATGGCGGCTCTTTCGCTTTTTTCCCCTCTGTTAGAAGACAAGTCCACTATGACGCTGGGTTGTTCTAAGATTCTTTTCCCGTCCCTCGGCCTCTTCACGCTTTTTTTTCGGCTAACGCTCCTTTTCCATTTTTTCAGTGACTTTCTTCAGTGTCTTCTTAAGGACTATCCCTCTTAACGACTAGCTATGACCTTTTTTCAGGATGTTCCCCCTTCCTCCCGCCCCCCTCCCCCTCCTCTTATACAGTCTCAAGTCTTCTCTACATCGGCTCTTCGCTGTCTGACTTCACCCATGTTTTTTTTGGTCAGAGGGCCCGACCTATGGACCTTTATCCCAGGTCTCCCCTCTTTTGGAATGGTCCCCTTCTTAGATTCCTTTTGCATGGCAGGACCTCCAGTGGGCTTCTTTCCATTTCGGCGTCAAAAACTATTTCATTAGCCGTCCACGTTCCCCTGGTTGTTCGGAAGCGATCGTCCTTGCCGCCTTTTCTTTGCATTGATATTCTCCACCCCCCCAACTATCGATAAAGAAGGTTTACCAAGTACCCTCAGACCTTTTCCGAAAACTTTTTTGGACGCTGATGTTCTTTTGTCTCCCCCCTAAGCGATTACTCTTCCTTTTAACTTTTTCCGTTAACCCTTTATTCTTCATAAGACCCCCCAAGGGCATCAGCGAAAAGGTATTGCACCCTGTTCGCTCTTTCTCCAGTCTCCAGGGGACCTTCGATTGACGACAAAGTAATTAGTTTATCTATAGCTTTTCCCCTCTCCCGTGGCTTCCTCCCTCTCTCACCTCTTTAGATCGTAGATAGGTTTTTTTGGGTTTTTCCTTTCCTAGCCGAGGAGAAGCTTTGTTCCGATGGAATCTCTCTTCGAAAGCCGCCTGCTTTGCTTTGAGCCCTTGAATGCCACTACGGCATCTTTCCTTTCCACCGCTCCCTCTCTTGTAACCGAAAAGTTAAATGCCCCCTCTTCAGTTTGCCGCGCAGCGGAAGTTCAGTGAAAAGACATCCCCTTCCCTTCCCGAGCATTTATCTTCCGACCGATTACCAAATTCTTCCCAGCTGTTCGATATTAGATCCGGACTTCACTCAAATCTACTCAAGGAGTTTTCTTGTGATGTCTCGAGCTGGTGACTCTTGTTTTTATTAATTTGTGTGCCGTTCGTGGTTTTTTTTTTTTTTTTTCCCCTCCTGGGTGTCCTCTTTTTTTGGTTTTTTCCTCGTTTTTTTTTTTTTTCTACTTTGTTTTCTTTTTTTTTCTTGGGTTTTTGATTCCTTTTTTCCGTACCCTTTTTTATCTTTTGATGTTCTCTTCTTCCCAACTGTTAGCACAGATGCCGTTTTGAGGTCCGTCTTAATTCTTACTTTACTTCACAGAATGAACGTCTTTATGCGCCACCCTCCGTGAGTACCCGCATCAGAAACCAGCTTGACGGTGCCCGTGATAGGCTGTCTCCCCTTCGATCAGGATCCCTTGCCCTATTCCCTCTAATGCCCTTCTGCGATTCACTTTTCTTGTTTCCTGGAGACCTTTCTGGCGTATCCGCTCTCTTTTTTTTTTAAATCCATTTCTAGGCTTGAGTCCCCTTAAAACTGTGCCCTGCCTCTCCTTCCCCCCTACGGGATTGTTACTCTTCTGAGAGTCTTCGGACTTTGGATCCCCTATTATTCCATCGCAATGCTGCTCGTCCGTGTTTCCGCTTGGAGATTTTGGACCCCGTTTTCTGATTTTTCAAATGATGCTTGCTTTTCCTTTCTTTTTTCCTCCGCGATCTTCGTTTTCAGAGAAAGGCCCACTTTAACTTGCATCCGATGACCTTTTCCCCCCCTTTTCAGTTGCGTGATGGCTTCTTTTCAGTTCTGCATCTCTTCCCTCTCACCCCAAAGAGTAGAATCTTTTCGTGAGCCGCTCTCTCCCAATTCCAAGTCTGTATCTTCTTCGGATGCTTGCTCCCCCATGAGTGTGCTATATCGTAGCCATTCGCCGAATCTTCTTCTCCCTTGTTTATGATGGATTTTTGTTGAGGTAAGTTCTCTCTTACCCTCGAAGACCTTCTTGAGACCTCTTCCCTGACAACTCTTCCCAACCCTTGATCCCCCACAGGAGTGAATAGACTCTGACCCCTAAACATAGGAATTCCCCCTCTTGAGTCCCCATGTGCTCTCAACCTGACCATGCTCTCTTCGGTTTGTGTTTTTCTCTCGTATCTTTTCCCTGAAAGGTTGGAATGTTTCTCGTCTGACGGGTTTTGGGGTCGTCAGATTCCTCCCTAGCCTCCTATGCCTTCTACGTATGTAGAACTTGTTTTCAGGCCCTTTCACGTTGCTTCCCCAGTTTCCCTTATTCCCTACTTTCTAAGGACGAAGCGAAACCCCGCCAGAAGGCAGGTCCCGTCCTACGGCGGGGTTCTGACCGACAGACCCTCTGCCGCCTCAATCCTCCTGCCCTTCCCCTCATTATTCCTGTTTGAAGTCTATCGCTAACTCAAGATCTCGACCCCCCGTTTCGTAGTCGGCTCGATTGAAGCCCGCAGCACCCTTGGTTACTACCCATCCCGTCTCTTCTCTTTCCAATTCTTTGCCTTTTCCCCGGTCAAAACGAGGCCCTTGCCCGGCCGTTGCCCACCTTCCAGAAGCGTCTCTCGCCCTTTCATCTATCTTTTTTCATACCACCTCATGAAGCGCCGCTTTGGTTACCTCTCCCTAATGCTTGCACCGATTCCACCGCATCGATAGCCAATTTTGGTCTGCTATTCGGAGGTTTCGGTGATTCCAGTCATCCTTTCTTTCCTGAATTTTTCACTTGAAGGTGAGGACGGCACTTCCTAGTAGAAATCGGTTTTCCCGCCGATTTTTCTGATTCCGAGCCGATAGAAGGTTTTTGGCAATATTTCCACACCGTACCCCCGATCATTACAATTGCTTACTTCTATATCACCTTCACCCCGGTCTGTTTCCTAGGTTGGTTGAGACCCCTCCGTTGTGTTCGCAGGGGTCCTGCGCTTTTTTTTGCGAACGGGCTCTTGGCCATCCTCCACCTTGTAACTTTTGGGTTATATTGCTTTTCAGACCATTTCGCGCCATTCTTTTCTTGAGGTCCTCTCTACTTTCTTAGTAATCATCATTCTGAAGCCTCCTTTTTGCCCCGCGCTGGCACCTTTTTGTTTCTCGGTCATCTTAGATTCGTCTGCCTGGCTGACCCCCCTCCGAGTTCCTTCCCTTTCCGTGTATGTTTGCATTTTCGGCGCCCGGCACGCTTCCGTAGTGCAGGGCATCTTCCGACAATGACCAATCAAAGCGTCTTCTGTCTTGTCCGATGCGAGCGATCCGCTTCAGGCGCAAAATTGCCGCGGAAGCTTCCTGATGCCCCCAACGTATGACGGGATTACTCTATATCTTTCAGACTCTTTGAAGAAGCCCCCCTTCTTCGCTTTAAGTCTCGAGCAGACAATATATCTCCGACTTGTTTTCTTTCAAGAGCCATGTGTGCCCTTTGGAAATGTTACCACAAATTCGCCGATCCTGGGCATTCCTTTAGGTTTCAGAGATCACTAGTTTTTTCTTATCCAACTTTTTTGTTTTTAACCCTTATTGAGTTAACCTTCGCTCATGATGACTGTACGTCGGGACACGCCTAGCAGTCCCCCCCCCCTTTTTTTTTTTTTCAGTCAAAGCCTTATGGGAATTTTTTGTCCCTGTACGTTTATCTCTTTCTGTGTTGGAACGCCCCATTTCCCACCCTCTAAATAGTTGGCGTCATAGACGATGAAGCTCCTCCTTACCCAAAAAAGTCGTTCTTCTCTTATTCAATCCTTGTTTTTTCTCCGAAAGTAACCGAAGGCCCCCCCCCTTTTCCACTCATGGTCTTGCAATGCCGTTTTTTCCCTCCCACGTCCTTTTTGACCCTTACCCTCAACGAACGGTTGTCGATCAAACTGAGGAAAAGTAGATCGAGCCCTTTTCCCCCTCTTTTTAATTCTTAAACATCTTTGAGCCCGATTTAACTGCCGTCCTTTTCTTCTGCTCTGCCTGATTTTTTGTGCTTTTTTTTCTTTGACGTTCCCAGAACTTTTGTCACCCTAGTATGAAGTACTGGGTTCTCCCCTTCAGATTCGACCCCCCTCTACACTAACTCCCTTCGTATTAGTCCACATTAAACTGCCCCTCTATTCCTATTTATTTTCCTCGTTCCCTCTTCAAGGCTTTATTTTTCGCATTGGCTTCCGACCCTCTCTCTACCGCTGATCTGCTTCGACTTCTTCTTTCGTGACCCCCCGCCCCCCCTTCCCCCCCACACCATACCGGAAGAGAGCCGGCCCTTAAATGTCAGGTCTTCACAGAACAGGCCTTTTTTTTGACCCTTTCTCCTTTTTCATCTTCCCGGACCCATTTTTCCCCTCCCTTTTTTTTATCCTCCTTTTGTGTTGTTCTCTAGATTAATCAATTGGTGCCTTTCTCTTCACAGGCCCCAATCCGTCTACGAAAACGTCTCTGGTCCCTGTGCCCTTTTCCCAATGGGCAGTTTCTCTTTTTCCTCCCCGTTGTCCTCCTGTACTCACCCACACGCACCCCCCAAAAAACTAATCCTTCCTCGGCCACCCTTCCGAGAGGTCTCTCCACCGGAGCGCCCATCCACAAGGCACACCTCACTAATTTCCGGGCTTTTCTCGATTGGTCCCCTTAGCCTGCATGGCTGCCACACCTGGACGGTTAGGACTACTCAACAGCTGAGTTCGGCGCTTTTTTCCCTGTCCTCTTCATTCTCAATAGAAGACGTCAGATCTTTTTTCACTGATGGAAAAGAACTTCACCCCTCCCCCCCCGCCCTGATTTTTTCCTCCCTTCTTCGTCCCGAATTCGTCAGATCCGGTTTATGTTCTCCTACTTCAAACCTGAGGGTTACCCGGTATTTGATTTGGTCAATCCAGTTTATCTCTGTTCCTTCTTCATTGAGTACCGCGACTTCTCCTGATGAATGGCCCCAATTCCTTTTCGTTAACCCTATTTTAGGCGTTTACTCAGTCTTTTCCCCTTTATTTCCCTTTCACCATCTTCACTCCTGGTTTCACTCTTAGATTTCCCTGCATCTTTTCTAGTGGCTTTCTCGTCAACTCCCCTTCCACGACTTTTTCCCCCCATTCCCCGCCATCCTTCTCCCCTGTTTGGACGTTCTTTTCAGAACTTCGCAGTACTCCTCGCTCTTGTAACTCCAGCCTTCCCCCACTCGTGACTCTTCCCGTCACCGCAACCTTCTCCCATCGCTCAACTTATTGAAACCCCAATGCTCCCGACTTGTTGGATCCCCCTTCCTCCCAAGGGCAACCGTCTATGTCCCCCCGTAATTTGCGATCATGAGAATTAATCTCCTTGTGGAGGATTCATCCCTGCGATAGATCGGCCCCCTCCCTAGTGATGTTTTTGTCCTTCCGCTCGCCCTCTTGCATTTGTCCGGACTGGAAGATTCCGAACCCATATAGCTCGACCTCCCCAGAGTCCTTGGTTGTAATTGTAGCTCCCCCTTTCCATGCAAAATTCACTCCATGGTCTCCCAGAGTGCCTGTCGCCGCCGTAATTAAGGCCCTTGTCCAATTTACCTTTCATTTGCGGTTCAGATTTTGTTTCGCCAAGTCCCACCGACCATCAATGACGCTTCGTCGCTTTCTGCTACCCCCTTTAACCAAGTCTTCACTCTTTGTGTCATAGACTTCCTTCCGGAAATCGTCACACGGACTGTTTTCGAGCTGCTTTTGCTTGACGCCGAGGGCACCCACGGTGCCGAAGATTGGGCTTCGTTACCCGGCATTTGAAAGATTTCTACTACAGCATTGCCCTCTTCTCCGCTCCCCTGCCCCACACCATCCCCAGGCGTTCTTTCGACCCGCAAGACACCTCTCCCTTTCCGGTTCGTTATGTTTGATGCGGCCCCAATTTCTATGGATAAGGCGGTCGTGCTGCCACGACTGCCGAATCCTGCCTTCCCTATGAGCAACTCAACTTACCGAGTGCGTTTCCGACCAACTTCTTGGCGCGACGTCTTCCCGCAGTCTTAAATTAAATTTTCGCTGCAGAACGAAACCGTGCCGGAAGCTCCCTTCCACAATCCGATTGGCTCTCGTTTTCGACTGGCGGTCCCTTTAGATCCCATTATTCCCCGCCCGGCGTTTCGGAAGGGGGTTGGTAGTGTTCAAGTTCTTCTTACCGCACCTGTTTCTATGTTTATCTGCCTCTTTGTTCCCCTCTCGCTGCTCGTTTTTTACCTAGAAACCCTTAAATCTTCCAATGCATACGATTACTGTCCATACTTCGGCCTCCAGCGCTGGACTGTTTTTGCTTGAACCTGCCAATTCTGCACACTAAAAAGGTTACCTAGTACCTATCTTCGATATAGTTCACAAAGGGTTCCAACCCTTGATGTCGCGGTGGATTTCTCTAGCTTTTTGATGTTATCTAGTTTTTGCGCCGAATTCTTAGGTCCTCTGATGAGGGCGGTTTGGTTGTCGCTGTCGGACCGTCTCCAGATCTCGGCAATTTATTGAAGCTACTTTTTCTTCTCTCCCCCCATGGTTCCCCCCGTAGTGCCAAAACCCTACTCGCATACACCTTCTCCTCGCCGGCGTTCTGCATTTTGCAATCGCACGCTTCCGGACAACCTTCTTCCCTGTCTCCCCTTTCGCGTTCCTCATAATAAGTTGGTTTTCGGAGATCCATGGTTAGACATTGCCTCCTAAGGTTTCTTTTAGCATACCGCTTCCTCTCGTACTACCCCTGCCGTCTCAGTTCGACATTTAGATTTTTTCTCGTGCCGGTTTGCCGGCGTCGCCGATATGCTTTTGAGATCTCGAACGGATCCTCCTCACCCACGCCAATCCCCCTCACCATCGCGTCCGAGAAGTCGCGAAGAGTACGCCTCCATCACCCTTTTGTCCCGCCTTTGCATCCGTCCGACTCCCAGCCTGGATTTGTCCCCTTTTTTCCCACTCAGTTTAGCGATTCAAGAAGTCTCCCTTCGACGCTTCGTTTGTCACCTAGCCGACCGCCTCCCCTCCTCAGCGCAGAAATGTCAATATTTTTTTCCACTGTACCAACTGATGGAATTGGGCTCCCCCTCACCCACGATTGCGTATGTGTGACCAAACGCCAGCTACCGTACCGCGTCTCCCCGCTTCCCCTCTTTTACGACCACGCCGTTCCGCGCTTTCGATGGCAACTGATTAATTGATCGACCCTCTTCCCGCAGTACCTTTTCATGAGCCAAGTGGCTTTTGGCTCTTTTCAGGTCTGGTCTTTGACGGATACTCTCCCAACTGAATCATGCCGGTCTCGCTTAATCGCCTTTTTCCTCCCACATCTTTTTTTTCCCGTGAGGAAACGAATTTTTCGCGATCGAAGGCCTTGATCCCTGCAAGTCTGAAACCACTTTCCAGCCTGTCCAGGAAATCCCCTCCACAGAAATCCCCCAACATTTCATCTTCCGTTGGTTCGTAGGCGTGCCTTTCAAAGAAGGATGGTGGCGTAAGATCCCCTCCTTTTTCCTATTTTTCTCTTAGCCTAGTGCCATTCCGGCCCAAGCCGACCCAAACCGCAGCCCTTGTTCCTCTGAGCGTTCTTATACTCCCAGTTCTCCTAGCAGATTGGATGCCGACTTTAGTGTTTGATCCTTCCCGCTTTTGGAGAATTTTCGCACGTACGCCAATCGGAGCCCCCTTTTCCGACCGCCTTCACGGAATGAGGTTTGCAATGCCCTTCTCTGCTTGACCCCTCATTTGCTTAATTTCCACTTTCCCCTGAGCCATTGAATTTCGGTCCCGTCGACCCTTTCCCACCTATGCCGAGTGCCCGGCATAGTTCCTCGTCCCCCCTTACCCCCCAACCCCGTCCACTACGGCCTTGTCGGCCCTTTTTTTTTCTATCGACAAGGTCCTTGCGCACATCCGCGTACTCTCGGAATGCACCACATCCTCTCGCCTCTGATCGAGCCGTTTATGACGCCACGGGCTGTCAGTCTATAGCCTCTAGCTCCTGATTTTTCTTCAGTGATGTCGGTTGCCCTTGGATACTTGACCTTCTCCCCCCCCCCCCAAACCCCCTCCCCCGGCTAGCGTTTCCTGCTTTCCCCCCACTCCCTGGGGAAGAGCTTTCGACTTGATCATTTGATGAAGTCTCCGGCTTTCACCACCCTATTTAGTTACCCGTAGCCGAACTCTCCCCTTCCGTCCCTTCTTGCCCCCCGCGTCCACCGTTTCTATTCCCATCTCGGGATTGTCAAACCGTCTTTTTTCTCGATTTTTTGGCATAGCGTCCCTTCCCCTCTTGTCATTCGCCCCCCCTCTATCTAGACTTCAGCCCCCCAACCCAACGAGTGCATCTTCGCAATGAAATACTTTTTGTAGACCGAAATTACTACGCCCCCACTTCTGGGTTCCATTCCTTTCAGTACCGCGGGAATGATACAGTGTCGCTGTGCACAAAAGTCCTCGCAAGCGCCTTGACTCACGTATTACCATCTCTCCCTCTGACCTGACCCCCCCTACTGTTTTTTTTGCCTAGCCCGAGTGCGTTTAATATCCCGACTTTTTTTCCTCTGACTTCGACTCTCTCAGGGCTTTCTTTGATGGGCCCCCCCCCCTCGGAAAATATATACTGAAGTCGTCGAGTATAGTCTGTAACGATTGACGACCCAGCTCTGAACGACCCCTGTGTATTTCGGGCCTCCTTCAATTTGGCTAAATAACGATCATGGCAAGATTCCTCTCCAGCCTTCTTGGTCTGTCCGCATTTGCGCTTGCTCTCCGAGATTCCTCTCCCTACTTTAGAAGTGCGGCGTCTTCAAACTTCGCTCCCCGCCCTTCCCCTGTTCCTGCGGAACGCCCGACCACGTTTTCTCGCCTGACTTTTTTTTCAGGTGACAGAGCCCGCCAAATTTCATTAGATCTCCTCTCATCCTCCTTTTTTGTTTTTTTAGAGATCTCAATAACTGGGTTGTTTCGGCATCTGGAACAAGCCCCCTCCCCGATCCCCGTTCTTGTCTGTACTCTCAGAAAGTGTTCCACGTGTTACCGTCCCTGCCTTCGACGAGTTTGACTCCTGTCTGCAAAGGACCTCCTGACCACTTCCTCCCTCTGGGTCAGTCTGCGCAGCATCAGCCACAAGGCGCTTATCTCAGCAATGTGATTTGTGATGAATTTGCATGACCTCCCTGAATTTTCGCCTCTTTCTTTCGAATCACCTCCCTTTCCCTTTCCGGAGACTTTGCCGGAATCTTCCTTGACACGTCCCTCGACACTACCAGATAGTGCTTTTGATGGGGAAAGCCCCGACCCCCCTCCTATCTTTTTCCCTCGACAAGTCTCGAATTACCTCTTGCTCTCTTATAAGACAATTAACTTTTCTTTGTATTCTAGTGAGCGCTTTCCCTCCGTTTTATATAAATGAGTCCCGGTATATTTACCCCCGTCTACCCTTCGTAGGCCGGTCCTGGGCACAATTTGAGTTCCCGATTGGGTCTTCCGGTCATTCCCTTTGCACACCCGTACGACAATTCCGCCGCTGGCATCCACGATCTGTTTTTTGCCCCTTCACCCTCTTATTCCCTTTCCTAGCCGTCCTTTCCCGATTTTTACGCTGTATTTCCCGACACCAATCGTAAACCTCCCCCACCCGTCAGACCTTGTAAAACCGTTTTTCCGCTGAGTTCCGAGATCCACTCCGACCTTACGCCTTGTTTAACTCCCTCATGCACCCTCGTTAGAATTCCGTCCGCGCTTGCGTCCCTGTAACCATGTTGACCCCATTTGCCTCCTCCTTCTCTTCAAGGATCCATGCCCCCATGTCGATTTAAGAACCATCTGAGCGATATCTTGATTCCCTTGCTTTCCGGCTGCGTCTCCGCTTCTATCCTTTAGATCGTGATTGTGGTTTCCTTCCGCGCTTGCGTTCCTCATTTTTCTCATTGATCAGGCCCTCTTGTTTTTTTAACCCTCTCGCGACAATCCCCAAGTTTTTTTGCGGTGTCCATTTGTCCCCTCTCCCCCTGCCACTCCTTCAAGCTTGTCGGTCAGAACGAACCCTTTCATCCTAACAAACTTTCCGCTTCTGAGTTGATTTCCGACCTTCCTTGCACCTTGTCCCCTCCATTCCATGACCCGCTTCGATATTCGCTGGCTACTCCCCCAGTGCTTCCAGCCTTTATGATCGACCGACCCTAACCTCTCCCTCCCACCTTCTGGCCCGAGCTGATGAGATTTAGCGAAGCCCAACGTCGTACCGATTTTTAGGCTGGTTGACTACATTGCACGATTAGAAGACGAAGAGTTCGGCCTCTTCCACCATCCGTTTGCTTTAGCCCCCTCCTACTCCCCCCCAAGAGGACCCTGTTGGCTGGTTTGATCTATGGTGCCCCGGCATTTTGATCAGGCGGCGTTTGCAGGTCTTGCGTCTCCTTCCCTGGCTGAGGCCCGCTTCCAATTTCTGCTTTCGTCCCTTTTTGTTTTCATCGTTCCTTTTTTCTTTGCATGCAATTCCATTGTTTGACGAGGTTCAGTCAGCACCTCCCCCGTGACCCCTCCTACGGGCTCACTGTCGCGCCCTTCTGTCTGCGATTCCCCAGAATCACCTTTTCCCCCTGTTACTTATGCGTAGGGGTGCAGGC
>Ga0179593_1271452_pt1 | contig 17703 bp, 19 predicted proteins | sample CZODoug2_1_08_16_FD_185931 | JGI IMG/M metagenome (GOLD analysis project Ga0179593, IMG submission 185931) | Vadose zone soil fungal communities from Angelo Coast Range Reserve, California, USA - CZODoug2_1_08_16fungal (PacBio error correction) | ecosystem: Environmental > Terrestrial > Soil >... | reverse complement strand
GGTCCTCTGATCCAAAACGACTCGACCCGCCCCGACATTTCGGCTTGCCGGACTTTTTTCAGCCTTCAAATCCCTGTGCTGGGTTTACTGATTCAACTGATGTTATGCTAGCTGCGGATCGCTCTCTGCCCAATTTGCACACCCCCAAGGCCTTTCCACTGCGTTGGCGGGTCTACTTTTTCCGGACCTCTTGGCCCTTTCCCCAGGGAATCCGGTTTCATCAGCGGTACGAACCCTCCCCGCAACGAACTCTTTATGTTCTTCATGAGCCCCGTCAGGGCGATCCAACCGAGAGGTCTATTTTACTGACCAGTTAGACTGTTTCAGTCTTTTACTTTCTCCAAGTGTGTTTTTTTCTGTATAGTTAGGGCTCCGGAGATCTGAATCCCGCCTATCTCTTGATTCTTTTTGGTTTTACAACAGGCCGTGCGGGTCCCCTTCTGTTGGCCTTGCCTCTTCTCTTGAGATAATCACGGAAAAATGACTTTCCACGAGCGCTGAACTCATTGGGGCTTTTTCGTTCCCCTTCTGGGCATTTTATCTGACATGGGCTCGTTTGCGCCGGCCCGTCCACGTTGCCCCCGGGGTTGCTTGAAGGGCAACTTCCCCCCTCCCGGAGCTTCTTCTTTGTGGACCCCCATACGGCTTGTTGTTTGCTTCCTTGCCTGCGTTGCAAATTAGAATCTGCCAAGGACCCCCTCTGCCAGGGCTGCAGCAGAGTCAACACACCTCTTACACCTTTCCTCCCCAGTGAGAATCCACTGGGCGCCCACAGATCCCTCCGTAAGAGTTTCAAGTCCCCAGTCCAGGCGAACCCCCCCCACCCCTCGGTGCTGAAGGCACGTCCCTTCTGCTTAGGGACCGGGTTGTGTGCCTTTACAGACGTGCACTGACCTAAGATTCCCCGCATCTTTCTTTAAAGGACCCCCCCCCCAAAAAACCCCCCCCCCGCCCCCCCCCGCGCCACACCCACCCCCCCCCCCGACCAGCGCTCCAATAGGAAGGAGTACGTTCCTGACTGTTCCCCAGCTCCAACGCTTCCCCACATTCCGGGGAAAATTTGCAGAGCTAGTACGCACCGGTCCGCCCTTGAGTTTCTTGTGAGCGCGACGTCAACGTCCCGAGTATGGCCACGCTTCATGTCGTAAGAAATTACGGCACTAATATACTTCAAGTGAGGGACCCCTTCCCCTTCGAAATATCGCTTTGATGTTTTGATGTTGCTGTTGACTACCTTTTCTAATCCGGCCGGTCTGCGTTTTTTCCTGCTGTTTAGTTTTTCCGAGCAGCCTGCCAGGTTGTATCACAACACCATTCCTTAACCAGTCGAGCTCTTTTTTCCATTTCACTCATCGCCTTGTGTGCCAGCGGCGCCTGCGGTCACTCTCGCTGCCCCAGGAATTTTTCCCCCGCGAACGGCCCGTACGATTTTCGAGTTCGAAGGTAGGACATTCACTCCTTTTTCTACTTTCACTCCTGCCTCTAATGTGGGCGCGGCGGGGGCTGGTTTGTTGAGGAGGTTTTTTTGAGTTAGAGATGGTAATGGTAGGCTGATTCCTTCTTGTCCTTGGTGGGTGGAAGATTTTGGGGTAGGGTTATTTTGACAGGGTGACGAGACGATGGGCGTTGGGTGTCATTAGCTTTCCATCCCTTTGCGGCGGTGGTTTTGGCCCTTTCTTCGCCCCCCGGAATGCCTGCTCGCAATTTTCAGGCGTCTGCTTCCCCCGGCATGTCTATTCCTCCCATTGGGGGATGTTACTGGTTCTCCGCCTTTTGAACCCTGATTCACCTGCCCTTATGCATCCCCGTGTCCTGCCCCCCCGGTGAGGAGACCCTGATACTGTGACAGCTTTCCCCCGTTCCCAGGGGTAACCGACGGAACTTTGGGCGGCCCCGTCCCTGCCCTTTTTCTTAGCCTCACCAGCTTTCCCTACCTGCCCTCCTCCTTCCGTCAGTACCTTTTCTCCCCGTACGGCTTCCCCTACTTTCTCCCCCGTGCCATTAGGTTTTCGCTCTCTAATCCCCGCCCTCGAACAACAGCGGTAATCCTTTGAGCCTGTTGCCGACCCCCACCGTCTCTTTTGACAGTCAGGGATTGTTTTGTTGGCCGCACGTTTAGACCGGACTGGTCCCTTTTGTCTACCCTAGGCTGTTGCAGAGTACCAAACCATATGTCTCGCCCCCGGAATTACGCGTAATGGCCAGTCCCGATCCTGAATTCAGAGTAATCTTAGTATCTTGACCGTAGTACCGACGTAACCTGGAACTCTTTGTGCGGACTCCAGTCCGAGGTCCGCAGGACCCTCAGTCTTTCTTAATTTGGGGAAGATCGTCTCCCTGACACTCCCTTACATGGGTCGGTGGGCTCCCTGTTGTCCTTCTATTACTTGAATGGTTGGATGGACCCTCTGTAATTTTTTTGTTCTGACGTCATGGCTGACTTTTCCCCCTTTTACTCTTTCAATCCGATCTTACGATTTTCTGAGGTTGGATCATTGCTCCTTACCCTCCCGACTTCTGTTTAGATGCGTTTCGACGCTCTGCTGTTCCTCCCCTTTCCTGCCTCCTGGCGCCTCTATTCCCTCTAGCATTTTCTCCGGTCCTTACCCTTTTATAATGATTGGTGATGACCCTTCCATAAAAGTTTGGCCGTGGTTGAGAGGGGTGTGCAGGCCCTTCCGGACCATCGCAGACTTACCTTTTGAATCGAATGACGGAAGGTCCTGCTAAAGGTGGGTAAGACTTTTTACCAGGCTTTTCTCTGGTCCCTCGACTCGCTGGACCAATTTGGGCGCCGCTTCTCCCCCCTGATCCCCACGGTAAGAAATGTTTTTTTTTATCCGGGAGCTCTGGCGTGTTGCCCTATGCCTGCTTTCATTTTTGACCGCCTCCGCGACTTCGCCAGACGAATGTACCTTTCTCGTTCTGCATTGTTTGACCCTTCCGATATGAGAGAACCAGGACCTTCCCCCGTCAAGGCTTCTTCCAAAGGAATCTGTCCGCGTCTGTTTCCTTTACTGGAAGGATCTACTCCACCTGACGGACAGGGAATGGGCGTTGCAATTCCAGGAGTGTGAGCAGTCACTGACCTTCCTGGGGTTCCCCCTTTGACCTTCCTCTGTCACTACCCCGCTTTCTCCCCTTAAGTTTTCTGCGCAGCCTCTTTCTCCTTCTCGGTCCTTTTGATGGGACTTGTGAAATGACGCTCGAAGTACATCCTCTTCCGTCTTGGTAAATTTTGCGTGGGGCCACAGGCCTTTCAGTTTAGCTGGATAAGCTTTCGTGTTGGGTCTTCTTCTTGGCCTGGTTGTCCCGATGGTGATGTGCCGCTTTTTCTCGGCCCGTTTTTTCATCCCTCTGTTCGGGTCTTTCCCGTGTTTTCCCGAAGCCTCCTTATGATTCTATGCCGTTTTGTTGCCGGTTCGTGTTCATCCCCTTTCCTTTTTCCGACGCCTCGTGTGGTTGTGAGATTGAGTCCCCGCCGAACCTTGTACCACGCTTGTTTTCAGAGTCACAGACTCTTTTTTTTTTCCTTTACCATTTTGACCCGACCCTCCCGACGCTTTTCCCACATGAAGTATTGTCCGTATTTTCACACGGCGTTTTCACCTCCCCAAAATCTTCACACACCGCCCCCGAAGCCAGTCCAACAATCTGTTCTTCTCCGGTACTGTCCCATGACCGTACGCCTCTACCGTATGCCCACGTCCGCATCGTCTTCCTCTCTTTGCCTTCAGCGGCTCGTACCTTTGCGGCCCGAACCCGGGTTGGGGACCCCCCCCCCCCCGACCAGAATTTTAATCCCCGTTCGGTGCTCCTTCTTTTCTCGACAGGTTCTTTACCCCATAGCAGGGGTGCCGGCGACCCACCTTTTTCCCCAGTTTGCCCCCTTCCGGCACTGCTAAAAGGGCCCTAGTCAGAATTCCTTCCGGAGTTGTGCTTTGGCATCCGGTTCTCTCTTTTCCTTTAACCAGTTTTCGTCCTGCGAATAGGGGGGAAGGCCTTCCTAGTCCCTTCTCCACGTAGTCGACTTTTTTCCTTTCTTCCCGGTCCCTTCCAGCGCCTTTTGTCCCCTCACCCTTCCCTACAGCCTTGCGTTGACAGGTAGGCGAGTGGCCCGTTTTTTAAGATAGGGCTGGAGTGAACGTCTTTCCCTTTCTCTCCCTCGGAGTGTTCCCACCGCTACCCCGCAGAGTACAATTCATTCCAGGATGATCTTCCGTTTCCATGCCCCTGAGGAGTAGTCCACTGGCCCTTCGAGGGCAGGTTTCAAACCCTATCCCCCCTCTACTCTTGAGTCGGTCTTTCCTAAGATCCCCCTCCTGATTTCTGACTTGCCGCAGAAACTTTCCCCCTGAAGACTAATGAGAGGGGTCGTAAGCTCTCTTTCCTCCGTCCCCCGCGTCTCTTACCCGGTCCTCTTATTTTCGAAGGTCTTTCGGAAGGTTCGTCACCCCTGTAGCCCCCACCCTTCTCCAGCGGTAGGAAAGCTCGCGTTTGCCAGTCGCACCTTTTTTTCCTCTTCCTCCACCTGCCCTTTTTTCGGCTTCCCCCCTTCCCAAGGGACCCCCCCCCGGAGAAAGTCACGGTCTCCCTTTTTTTCCCCGGCTAGTAACGTTTTCCCCTAACACACCCTCCGTTCGTGCCTTTCTTCCCCCCCACCCGCGTCTTCGCCCATCAAACTCTCCGGGGACTCTGCGGTGAATGCTGGTCTTTCCTGTGCTGTTTTACTGCATTTAATAGTGTATGCCGGACCTTTCCCGTCCTTTTTTTTTTGGGGTGGAATCTTTTTCCCCCCCCCGGATCATTGCACCCCTTTCCGGTCAGTAGTTGTTTCTTGACTAAGCTCTTTACGGCACGGCGTCCGGTGCTTCCCGGCGACCTTCGCCGCCTAGAGCTGTTTTTTTCCTTCCGATTACCCCTGAAGTGTTTGATTTTCCCTCTTCGTGTCCCGCCTCCCTTTTTTTCTTTGACGTTGTCCCCTAGTCAGGTCGCTTTGCTTTGCTAATTAGGTGAAACTGCCCGCCCAAGTCCAAGTCTTGTTGTCACCCCAGAACGCGCGCCTTTTGTCCACGTTTGATCGGTCTCATCCCCTGGTTAGATTTTAAAGATGGATAGTATTTTCACACGGTATCCCCGTTTTCCGAACCTGGACTCAGTAGCACGGTTCTCCCGGTTCCTCTCCACAAAGGCTGCAGGTCTCAGCCTGTCCGGCTCCTTCATGAAGAAGCAACACAGCAGCACTGTACGGAAGCCCAGCTATCCCGACCCGAGAGGTAGTTACAAATTTCAGCCCGCCCCACCCCGAGTAAAGAAACAAATGCCCCTTCGTGGCACGCCCGGCAGAGCCTCCCCGGCGATGCCCCTCCCTCACGCCCCTCAACGCTCCTTGCAAAAAAAGTAATGGCGTTCTCGCCAAGACACAGGAATACTTCCTCTGGCCTCTCCTCGGTTTAATTGTGTCGCGTACCCCTTCGGTGAGCGAGAGTTTTAACCTTGAAGAAATAGCTTTGCAACCCGGCCGATATGTCCCTCACCGGTGTCCGTTTGCGGTACTGTTTCTGTGGTTTCACCTTAGTCTCTCACTTCCCTTCCCCCGCCGTGACCCACCTCCGTCCTGTGAATCTCTTCATCAAGTCGAGTTCCACGAAAAATTCCCATTCATAGCAGTTGCTGTCCCTTCCTTTTTTTTCTTGTCTACGGCTTCGTCCTTCCACCATTTTCCTGACGCGTTTCTGTTGCCTCTTTCGCCACGTCTTTTTAGTCTCTGACTTTTCGGGTAATTTGAAATATGGCGCGGCTTGGTTGACCACCCCTTTCATGCCCCGCCTCCCCCCGTAAGATTTTTTTCCGCAAAGGGCCTGAACGTCATTTGTCAGTGTCGGTTGCTGCATGCTGGGTCAACGCAACCCACACCCGGTTCACGGATTCCCCATGCTCTTTTTGCCGTCTAGGTGCAATACCCTTTTCGTCCTGCTGGTCCTGATAACCTCGCTGACGCGTTTCCGTGCATTAAACTTGTACGGAGGAAGGGCGCTGTTGTAGCGATGCCCGTTATTTGCAGCTCATGGTCTGTCTTTTTCAGGTTTGTCTGACGCCCTGGAATGGTCTACGCGCTTGTTTTGCTCAACCTTTTCCAGCGCGGAGGTTATGTGCCCGTTTTTTGCCTCCGACTTTACAGTTCCCGGGCCGGAGTCAAATTTTAGAAGACCCGATAATGTTTGTCCCAATCCTCTGTCCCCCTTTCCGTGCTTCTCGGCGGTAAGTTTTACAGGTGATTATTCCTTGATTGCACCCATTAAACGTCAGGTACCCCTCACCAACCTTTTTTTTTGGTGGGCGTCCCTGTCAGAGAGAGAATGTCTTCCACGTGTTCTCTCTGCCTAAGACGTCAAAGATCCCCCCCCAGGTGTGAAAGGACATCGGAACGCCTGTGAGTCATTCCCGAAAGACGGATTTAAGGAATTGCTTTGATTCTTTTAGTGCTTGTCCGGCCTTTCTTGCGAGTCTGAGACGGCTTCAACTGCCCCTGCCCCTATTTCAGCGGTTAAGGAAGTCGCGTCCTGCCGGGGAGGTGTACACTGGGGCGGATTTCTGCGGCCTCTTTTTGCGATTTCCACGCTTTTAACACCGCACTTTTTTTTTTGTGGAAGGCGGTTCTGACGACTTCCTTGGGTGTTTTTCCCCTCTAAGGATTAAGACGCACCTTCTTCCCCCTGTTTCCTCCCCCACTGTTCGGTTGACACTGACCACCCCTCCCCCTAACGAGCCGCCCCTCCCCGGCCATGCTTTCTCGGCCTGCACTTCCCCTGTCCTGTTCTCACAGTCAAGTTCTTTGAACGAGTGAAGGATCTATACCAACTTTGACCCCGCGGAACGACCTCCAGCCGGGAACTGAATCCGCTAGTAGTCAACACAACGTTCAGGGCCCCTGGAGTGCCCAGCTCGTGCCTCAGCCCACCGAGCGCTTATTTTCCTTACGAAGAATGATATAGATATATCCCTAAATGTTTTTTTTCTTTTCGAGAAATCACCTGTGTGCCGACTGCCCCACTCCTAGATAGGTGGTGAGTAAAGAGGATGTGAGAGACCACAAGACAAGGATTGCTCTTGTTTGACACCAGATAGGCCAGGAGGCGTTAAAGTCTCAACCTGTATGGCTCCCGCCGTTTCCCCCCGATGTTGCCTACCAAAGTGGCTTTTCATCCAGTCCTAGGCCGGATCACCGCCTGATACGATGTGAAAGGAGTTTACGGCCTCATTCCCTCGGTCCTCGTGCTCCACACCAGATCTCTCCCTCCCCCAATGGCCCCCTATTTTCTGCCAGCCCGAGCTTTCAGAAACGCTGGGTTGTTGTCTTTGGCCGAGAAGAGTTTTTTAGGCGGGATCGATGCTGCCTCTCTCCTCACCCGTTCCCCCAACGGAAGTCAAAGACTTGCGAGGGGATAGTGTCATATTTCGGCGCTGTTTTTTTTTTTTGTTGTCTCTGGCACGTCAAGATTCCGATTCCGCAAGGTTCATGAACGGCTGCCTTGTCGGGAGAACTTACGGGTTCAACTGATTCTCTGTTCCCGCTTCGACTTTTTTACCGTTTTTTTGTTCGTCCAGTTTCCCTATTTTTCCTTTTAAGTGAGACGGCTTCGCCTTTGGGTCGTTTTTCTGGGCCAGTCCCCACCTCCTCTGGTATTTTTGGGCCTTTTTCCCTGTAGTTGTGTGTGAGAGTCCTACAGAGACCAGTTATGCCTTTGCATTTCGCATTTATGGTCCTGGTGCCGCGTCTTGACCTTTTCCTTTCCTTTTCTTTTGACGAATTCGCTCTGTTCAGCCTTCACTTCGAAAGGTTCATGTTTTCTTTGGTAGTCTTAAATAGGGATGTTCCATTGAACGGCCTTGGCTTTGTGCCTTCTCGCATTTTACCATTATTTTCATTACTTCAACCAGAAGGCTCGGAAGCGCTTTCGCGACATGACTCACCAAGCTCCCGCCAGGGAGAAGGGTCCATCCGTCCAGCAGATGAGAGGTTTAACAGAGTTACAAACAACTAGGTGCTCCCCGCCCCGACCTTCCAAGGATTTGTTTGACGGGCTGGGTGTCCGTTGGTGCCTGATACCCGCCTTTTCCCCCCTCACACGCCAGTTTCCCCTCTTTACAGTATTCTTCGTTCCATTCGCAACCGGGGGAAGTGTGCTTTCTGCCACATTGGTTTTTGTCAATAGTCCCCAACCTTTTTTCCCCGCAGGTCCAGGGCCCTGAGTGTCTTTTTTCGCCCTACGGCGGCTATCTCCCGCCCGTCTGTACAGTTGTCGTCCGGGTGATGTCTCCCCCGCCCCCTGAAGCTTCCCGTCCACGTTATCCCTCCCTTTCCTTTTGCCAGCAATCTCGCGCTGCGGATCTCTTCTTTTCTTGCTGGGCAACTGCCGGTTTAGGAAACTCGCGGCACCGGTTACCTGCTTTTTGCTGGTCGGTGGCCTTTGACAGCCAGCAGGCTCATTGTGTGCGCAACCACCAGCAGTACCCTCCCGACGTGTTCTGTACCAAGTTTCATGACTTGTTTGTCCCGCTCCCGCTTCGGTTTTTCCATTTTCCTTCTCGCCCGGACTGTGGACTCCTTTGACCACGCCTTCTCCCGCTGGTCTCTTTTCCGCAGGTCGGCTTTTTTTCCTTTTTGCGTTCAGCCTAATGTTTGGTGGTTCGTTTTGATTTGATGATGGTCGTTAGTCGTTTTTGAGCATCGAGTACTTGTCGGTGAAGGAGGAGTTTTTTTGCGCTACCTGAGGTTTGGGTTTCTTGTATCCATTTTTGTGTACGGAAAGAGCTCTGGTCGAGTGGACGCTGCAGTGCAGTTCGGCTGAGTGTTATACTTCGGACTGAAATGCCACTCTATCTGCCTATTTTCCCAGGCTCCCCTTACTCCCAGCAGACCGAGAATCGATGGATGGGTCTTAGCGCTTTTAGCCCGGATGGCCATCCCTCTCGCTGTCATGAGCACCTTTTGAGTTTTTGGTGGGTGACCGACTCAGGTTTTACAGAGTCGTCGAGGTCACGTGACCTTTTTTCACCCGTCTTTGAATGGAGCGACCTGGCCTCGCCGCTCTCCGCCTATCCCCCGTAGAGTTCCCCAAAGCCGTCCTTCAGTCTGTTCCTTCGTCCCCTAGCGAAAGGTCGGGGGACCGCTTCTAAGTGCCTTCCAAACTTAGGAAAGCTCGCAGGCCCTTTTGCCCGCCACCCATTTTGCTTTCCCGTCCGGCGTCCTTTTTTAAATGCGCCCTGCGGTTCTTGGTCGGTGGCTGACATGATGATATCTTTATTTTTTTGTTTTGTTTGTGCCCCGATAACAAAACTTCTTTGACGAGCGGCAGGGAGCTTCGAGCACCGTAACGATCGGCCTTAGAGTCAGTTCCCTCAAGCATTCCAGGACCTTTCCCGGGCATCATCAGCTTTTCTGCTTCCTTCGTACTCAGGTTATGAAGCTTTTCTCGGAGCGTCAAGGTGTGGGCCGCCCTTCCTAGGTAATATTAGGTACATGGTTTGCGCGTGTGGAAGCAGGCACCTCCCTCCTACCCCTATCTTTCCCCCCCCTCTTTCCTCACTTCTCCCCTCCCCTCCTCTCCTTTCCAGTCTTTCCTCTCCCACCCTCCCTCCCCCCCCCTCCTCCCCCCCCTCCCTCACCTCCCCCAACCTATAGTTGCTTTTGGCGTTAATGGGATGTTTTTGTGGCGCCGGCACGGATTTCATGTTTGTGGACTCCGTCTGCGTCACTTGTGGAGCTTTCGGACAGAAAGCAGTTGTGTCCTCAGCTGAGCAGGAGCGGGGATTTGCGTATGTTGCGGTGGTCTCCCTTAGTAACGCCTTCTGGAGCCCCATGACTGTGATGGGCCGTTTTAGCGCGGAGCTGGACTTGCCGCTGCGCGGCGGCGACGGCTCTTCCGGCGCCCGGGCCCGGAGGTGACAAGTTTTCTGCTCTTTTTGGAAGTACTTGGGAGGTGCTTTTTAATGAACCAGGTGGGCTTGCTCGCAAGAGGTTTAGCTTTTGCGTTCACCAGTGCTGCAATCGATCCTACTTTTTTGATAACCTCCCCCAGGTAATTCTTCCCTTCGGTATTCTTGGACTGGGATTTTGATCCCGGCCGCTTAGTACCTTTAGAGTTGAATATACGCCTAACAAAAGGCGGGTCCCTCCTTTCCTCCGGACATTTTCAGTCTAGAAGGGATTGTTTTTTCGAGAAGCTTTTTCCGTCCCTCCCCTGTGCGACCTTCGACTACCCTACTGAATTTCCGTCTCTGTAGTCCGGGCCGGGGGAAAAGTCTCCTTCTCCTTCTTTCCGGTCCCGTCACGGAAAGTAAGAGACCTTGATTCAGATCTCCCCTGAACTGTTCCTTGACGGATCTATCCCCTTCCTTATTTCTTTCTGGGATAATGACCGGGCTGATGCACATGACCTTTCTCGTCCCACTGACTGTAGAACCCCTTGCAAGGTCTTATTCTCCTGCATGAGTACTCGGCCGGCTTTTTTTTTTTTTTTTTTTCTTTTTTTTTTTTTTTTTTCTTGCTTTCGTTTTGTTTTCGGTCCTCCCTTTTTTTCCCGCCGCTGCTTTAAGCAATGAGCGGCCCGCCCGGCTGCTCTTGTCACTTGTAGCTAGTTGGGCCAAGGCCCACTTTCGAGAGTTACCTTTTTCCGGCAGTAGTTGTGTGTCCCTGCTCGGGGACGGGTGTGAGGGTGTTGGGGAAGCCAGTGATTGTGTCCTTTCATCTGGTAATCCCTGATGAGAGGGTATTTTCCTTTCTCTTCGCCGCAGTAGTATGTCCTCGCCGCGTTTCTGCCTTTTCGGCCGCGTTCTCTTCCCCTCCTTTACTCCCTCCTCCTTGTGTTTTTTTTTTTAGAGTCTCCCCTTTTTTGACAAGGACCACCCTGTGGACCCCCTAGTCACCGACCTCCCCCGGGGGTAAGTTAAGACAGAACTACTCACGGTTTTCTCCCCCTTGAAGTGAAATTGGTTAAGCCCCAAACAACCCCCACAGGCCACTAAAACTTCCTCCCCTTCCCCACTCCTCAGGGCCACCCCCCCTTTTCCCCCTGGAGTTAACGGTCAATCGAATGTAAGTGATCCTACCTTTCCACCAGAGCCTGGAATTCCCGTCCTTCCTTTGCAGTTTTAAGAGGGAGTGCCTTTTCCCTAGTAAAGGGAGGAAAGCCCACTCCCGATCAGAAGAATAAGATCCCATTTCATTTTACTCCCAATTTCTTGTGTCCCTCTCATTTCATTTTCCTCTACCGGGTCAGGGGCCAGGAGCAAAAACCCAGCGGTTTACCCCTGTTTTGCAGAGAAAGCCCATATGCGAGTAAGTCTTCAGTCCTCATTCCCTGTCTTTGAGCGAGCTATCGCCGGTCTCGTCTTTTTTGTCTTTCAGTCCTTCTCCTTTTCCGGTTTCTTCCCTGCCTCGAGGGAAACCGGATCCGTAGTTAAGTTACAGAAATCTTAGGGGTCTGCACTCACGTCCCCGGCCCGGTCCCCCTTTTTTGTTTTTTTTTTCCACCTTTCGCAAGCCCCACTGAGGCGATCCAAGTCGGACTGAGAACGGGGTGGGCTTCCTCTGGCTTCCTTCCCTTCAGACCTCGGCCGGGTCCAGGCCAACCTCCGGCCCCCTAGTACACCACCAGGAGAAATCCTGCGTATTCAACGTATGATGCGTCATTTCCCCCGGGCAGTTAACACCATCCCGGTCCCCCTCCTCAGCTTTCTCTTACACAGAAGTTTCCGCACCCAGTCCCTTACGTATTGGCAGCTTTTAGGCCGGTTCGGAGGAGCTTTTCCCCTAGCTCTTTACAATCCTCTCTTTCTCCCCGGGACCCGTCAGTGTAGAGGTTTTCAAGGAAGTAGGCGACTGCCCCCCCCCCCCCCCCCTAGCCAAAGACCTCCCGTTCCTTCCCCCCGGACTGAGTCGATAAGACCGGCTTCTCCGAGACTGTACTCCACCCCCCCGCACAGGAGGAGCCTACCGAATGAAACGAAGTTCTGAGGACTTCTACACCTACACCATGTACCGTCTTTTTATCTTAATTTGTCTGTTGGTCCAAAACCCTTAACCCCCTGTTCGCCTGCTCATTGAACGGGTGCCCCCTCGTCCGTCTGTCCGCACAATTCTTCCAGGGACCAGGCTCTTCACTTTCACCCACGTTCCTAGAGATGCCCCGGACCTCCTTGGCCTCTCCTGAATATTCAAACCGTTGGGTGGATGCAAACCTCCTTTCACCCTGGTCATTCGGGCCCTTTAGCCCCCCCGGCGCCTCCATTGCCGACGTTTCACGCAGAAAGGAGCAGCTGCCTTTGCTTTATCTCTTTCTCTCATTTCCTGGCTTTTTCTCCTTTTTTGACCCTGCCGTACGGGGCGCCTCCGATCCCCCCCTTTTCCTCCGCGAAATAGGGCATGAGTATCTTCTCTTTTTGTTCTACCCCTTTGCCCCCCTCCAGCCAAGGTTCGTAGGGACATACTTGCCCGCGACAAGGACGTTTTTTTTTCCGCCCTCCACCTTTTTTTTTCCCCCGTCTTAGATTTGCTGTTTGAGGTAATACGGTCAGCGGGTAACCCGGAACCGCGTTTTCTTCCGGCTCTTTTCGAGACCCTCCCGTTTTCCTGTCTGATCAGTCTCCACGTCGAATTTCCCAGCTCCTGCCCGCCCCAGCCAGGTGGAATTACCCCTTTTTGGCGCCCCCCCCTCCCACCCTCGTTTCTCACCCCAACCAAGCGGACAGGAGACGCCATCCAGGCCCCTCGCTCCCCCCGCCCTCGCCCCGCCTCCCGCCCCCCTCCCAGCCTTTTCCCTACACCCAGCCTTGAGGAGGGAAAGCGCCACTTACTCCGCCCGCTGTGACGAGCCCCGCCCCCTTTTTTTTATTCTAACTTTCTGTGTCTGCGTCCAAAATTACATTTTCTCGGGAGCGTGACATCCCCCGAGACAGTTTTCAGGATTTGATCTAGTTTGTCCCTAACCGGGGCGTCGGTCTTTTCTCCTGCTGTGTGTTCTCCCCCTGGTTCGAGTGTACGTAAAATTGGACCCCAAGCCTTTGACACACAGGAAATGGCTTGCTTAATAAAGAGTTTGTCACCGCACCCCTACCCTCTCCCAGACGCTTCCGTTTCTTCCCTGCACGTGATGGAGTTTGTTTTTACCCGAAGGTTTGTAGAAATCACACCTTCTTCCGAAAGTCGTATGAAGAGGCATAGAACTAAGAACGGTTATTTGTTTCGCCCGTGCACGATTGCCCAATATTTACATTGACGGAGAGTGTCAGACTTCTTACCATGCGTCGGTAAAACATAAGCTACCAGAGTTGGATAACTGGTTGCACGTACGGCCTTACTCCTAACTTTAGGTCCAGCTTTGCGTTATGATTGAATGGGCGGACGTTCCGTTCACTCAAAACGTTCAGGATATGCAATTATTTTTACTTTTAGGTTTTTTATAAAAGGTGTGTTTACGGACTTTTCTTGTCCGGATTGGGAATAAGTCCCTCGGCAGATAGGCATTTTGCTCTTTTGGCGTGTTGGCTCTATTACTCTAGATGGCCAGGCGACCCCTTTTGAACCCTGTAACGGGCAGACTCCTACTATTGTGCCCGCCGCGCATGCACCCCGCACCAGGTCAGGGAGCCGAGAACGTTTTTCCCCCCCAGTTTTTCCCTTTCCCTCCGCCGGCAACTTTTTCGAAGCTGACCCCACAAACAGAACCACATTCGGGTTCCCTTTCCTTCCCCCCCTGACGCAGTTTTTTTTCAACTTAGTTGGCGCGTCTGAACGTAAAGGTGTATGTAGTACCAGACCCCCTGCCCCATCCGTTTTCCCCCCTTCCCCATGCTGTGGCACAGCACCGGTACTCTCAGACTGAATCGACTCCTGAGCTGCCTCCTCCCTTGACTGAACACCTTTGCACGGGCCCTCTTCCTCTTTGTTCCCCTCGAATCCTCGTTGGCCGGACCTTGCTAATAGAAGAGGATTGAGGCGGATCTTTCTTCGGATTTCTCTGGAAGCAGTGTTCCTTTCGCCTCCCTCCTCTTAATTCCCTTTGTTTTGTCCCCCCTGTTCCCTTCGCCGGCCGGCATCGCCCAAGACGACGCTGTTTCCCCCACCCCTCCTTTTGGCCGGTCCGTCCTTTCTTTCCCCGCCGATTCGTTTTTTTCGTGGCGAGTCTCGTTTTTCTGAATCCCGGCATGTGTCCCCCCTTTCCCGAGACGTCTGGGAGAGGCCTTGGCCTTGTTGGCGAGATTTTTTCTACTAGACCGGCATACCTTCTCCTTGGCTCCTCCGCTGTGAGTCCCAAACGGAAGGGGTGGGGAGATGAAATCCCATCGTAGCACAGAAAAAGTTAGTGCGGACAATGGCTGGACCCTGTACTTGTCGATCATGTTTCCTCAGAGACGTTGGTGTTGCGGCTGAGAAAGTGTTGCTTCCCTTAACGAAGCGAGACGGTGGCTTCTTCCGCTGATGGGAAAGCGCCCCCTAACTCAAAGAGAACCGGGGGTGACAAGAGATAGGAGTCCTGTGATTTAGTGCCTCTTGGCGATAACGGATCTGCCAGCTTCCATGAATTCCTCCCCAAGACTTCCGTTTGGAAAGAATTGCCCTTGGTCCCTTTTAGTTCCTCCCCCCCCCCCCCCCCAACACGTGATGAAAATGACCCCTACCGTCTGATTCCGAAGGAGACGGACACAAGGGTTCAAGGTTTCGTTCTTTGCGGAGGTCTTTCCCCTTTTCCGCACGTGACAAACACCCCACTGCCTGCCTCTGTCGCGTTTTGCTCCCGCGCAGCTTGGCGGCCATCGACTCCTTTTTCTCCGGCCGCGTCCCCTTGCGCCCTACAGGTTTAGATGATTTTTAACTTTTGCCACTTTCATTCTCTTCCGCCCCGATGAAGGGCCTTTCCCCGGTGGGGTAGGGAAGACTATCTCTTGCTGATCAGCTCAGCTGCCGCGGATCAGTCTCGCCTTGTCCGTGGATATTCAAACAAGATGTCTGTGTTTTACCGTCGGATTCTGTCCTTTCTTTTCTGCGGATACTTCCCTGTCCTTTTTTTGCAGGATTCAAAGGCCTGGGAAGTATTCACGTCACGTGTTTTTGCGCTTCCTTGGCGTCCCTTACGTAGAGCACCCCTTCGCAGGTCTTCGTCAACTTTACCCCATCAACCCTCAGCTGATGTTTCAGGTGGGGTTCTTTCCGGAGCTTTCTGTTACCCCCCCAGTCCGCTTCCTCCTTCCCTTAACTCAACCAGGCTCTGGCAAGAATCAGGTCGAGAAAAAAGAAATCAACAGAGGTCCCGGGGCGGAAGAGCGCTTAGGGGGGGCAGGGGAACATTCCTCTATGGTTATGGCCAGAAGGCCTACCCCCCCCCAGCGTTTCTCTCCCTCCTCCTTCCACCTGTGTATTTCCCTGACCTTTGGTTTTCCTTTTGCCGTTCCCCCGCAGTGCAGCAGCGAGTTCTCGTAGGTGCTTTTTCCACCCCGTGCGCCACCTCTTTCCGTCTTCCTTGTTGCCTTGCCCCAGGTGTTTTCATCTCCCACCTCGGCCAATAGGTGCCAGGCCACTTTTCTCTGCAGAGCATTTTACCGGACCCCGCAGCGGTTGACGAGTAGAGGTGATCTACTGAACCCGCCGTCGCCAAGTCTCTCCCTTTCCCTTTCCCCTCCTCTCCTCGGGCGATGATTAGGTGCAACTCGATGCTACGGTCTGCCCTGGCCGGTTCCTTGCTTTTTCTTTTTCCGCTCCATCATCTCATGTTTTTTGCCCCCCCCCCCCCCCCCCCAACACCCTAAAAAGACAACTTTGAATCATGGTACAAGAAGAGAGTGTCCACGGCCGCGGAGTCCTTCCCTTCAGACTTGTGCCTTACCCTCCCTTTCAACCTCGGGTCGCCTTCCTAGTTCGTCGTTCCTCCACCTATTTGCGTTACGAGACGGCCGCTGGTGGTTCCGGGGGATTGGGCTGAGTTGAGTCCGGATTGGTCGCCCCCCATCTTTTCCTCGTTTTTGAAGCTCAGGGTTCCCATTGGTTTGTGGATGGACGAGGTGTTTCTTTTCTGAATGTTGGACGCCAGCGAAGCGGGGATGCGCTGAAGGAAGTTTTTTTTTCTGCGGCCTTTCCTGTCGCCTGCATCTGTCCTCCAGAGACTTGCTGCAGGTCGCATTTTTTCCCCGATGAAGCAGCTGTGAGTCATTTCTTCTCCGAGGAGATGAGCCCTCCATCCGCGGATTCACTCTAACCCCTGTGTGGAGACCCCTACCCTTTCGGAAAGTCAGTCATACATCGAACGTTTTGTTTCGGACCGGTTCCCTCAGTTCGCACTCCTCTAGAACTCCTTCACCTTCTCGTAAGGACCGTAAACCCATATACTTTTGCAGAGATAGGAAGGGCCGGTTTGCTCCTGATAATCTCTTCCCAAACCTAGGCCTTCCTTCTCCTTTCTGCTTTTTCCGCACAGAATGGACGACCGCAACTGGTTTTCACCCGGATCCCAAGGCGTCCTGGTTGAAATGCCCTTTTGGTTCCCTATTCCACCCCATCTTTGCAGAGTACGGACCCTTACGTCCTCCCTTCCTATTCCGGCCCTGATTTCCTGGGCTCAGTACAAGTCCAGGAACTTAAAGTTTAAGATCCCCGCATTTTTCCGCCTATTTTTGGCCGGCTTTGAACTTTACTATCCGTCCAGTTTGTTCTTCCTGAACCTTTCTCCTGTCGGTTATGTGGTTTGGAAGCAGACTTTGTTCCTTGGTGGAGTATGGCGGCACTCGTATCTGCATTCTCTTCCTCGCCGTTAGGCATGGTGATCCCTTTTTCGACCCGGTCGTCGACTTCCGTCAACTACCTAGGAACCGCGACGCCGGATGGAAATGCGGGATTTGACGGTTTCTTGGCCGTCTCCTGGCACTGTCCTTCTTCCCTTCTTCCAGTTGATGGTGCTGTCTTCCTCCCCGATGCGTCTTTGTGGTGTGGGGGGTTCGCCCGGGGCAACACTCTCCTAGTGTTTGTGAAACGCCCTCCCTCCTTCTTCCTTCATCCAGTATTTGGCGGTTGCGGAAAAGGAATTGGCCCTCTTTAAGACGCTCTCCCTCTTCGATCTGCTAACAGAGTCCTCCATAGACGATTCGGCCAGAAGCAGGGTCGACGTCTTGTACCTACTCGATGCCGCCACGCTTCCGCATCTTAGACAGACCTCTTTCCGGCTCCCTTTATGCCCCCGGATATGCCGACGGACTTCCGGTACCTTCCTTTTCAAGGGCTCCGCGACTTGTGATATAAGAGCCTGCCGGGCCGGCGTCTAGATAAACATGACCAGGGCTTTCCGGTTCTGTCTTCCCGTTTTTGTCGCCGTTCCACCGGTCTTTTCGATCATGACCGCGTTGCAAAATTTTACTCTTCGGCTGATGGCTTTCTTCATCGGAATGCGTTCTTCGGGTCTTTTCTTTGCAGTTTGACTTTCGAAGATGACAAGTGAGAAGTCATTACGGAGTAGCGGTAGCGGCTGGCACCCATTCACCTTTATCTCCCCTTTGAGTGGTTTTTTGCCTGCGTCGTGGACGGTTACTCCGGTGAGTTTCTCCTTGGTGCTCGGTTAATTTTCCCCGAAAGCTGCTCTGGTTTCGGGTCGATGAAGATTCCCGTATTCGGTGAAGCGAGCCCAGTTTTTTTTTTTTCCTTGTCTGTTTTTGTTC
>Ga0179593_1309645_pt1 | contig 17705 bp, 26 predicted proteins | sample CZODoug2_1_08_16_FD_185931 | JGI IMG/M metagenome (GOLD analysis project Ga0179593, IMG submission 185931) | Vadose zone soil fungal communities from Angelo Coast Range Reserve, California, USA - CZODoug2_1_08_16fungal (PacBio error correction) | ecosystem: Environmental > Terrestrial > Soil >... | reverse complement strand
CTGACTTCTATTTTTTTTTTTTTCTTTTTTTTATTTGTGTCGGCTGTAGGGGTTGCAAGACCATTTCTTTCCCCCTTTCCCCCCGTGCGAGCACCCACCATTTCATGGAAGTCCCCTTGAATTTTTGTTCTTTTCTTTTCTCTTTTTTCCAATTCTCCTGTACCTAACCTCTTCGTCTTTCCTCCCCCTCCAACCACAAGTTGATGTTCAAATGCCTCCCTTGGTGCTTTGTCCTTTTCTTTACTAGCCTCCTTAGTTGAATTTTCCCCCCTCCCTAACTTTTTTTGTGTTCTCAGCACAAATGAGTGTTCTTTCTTTTTTGGCCGCATTGCCCGTTGTTGGATTTTTTTGTTCGTTGTTATGATCACATTTTTTTTTCTCCTCTGTATCACTGGCCCGTTAAATGCACCGGTTCCCCTTGTTTCTCGGACGCCCACACTTGATTCCGTCATTCGATTCCAACCGCGAAGGCTCTTCCTTGTTTGCACCCCCTTTCCTGCCCCTTTTGCCCCTGGGGTGGTTCGAGTCTTTTTTTATTGATTTTAAACTACCTTTTTCTTTTTCCTGTCAGTGTGATTTTCTTTTTTTTTCATTGTTTGATAAAATTGTTTTTGTTGTTTTGCTTTTTTCGTTCTGTTGTGATCTGACCCCTCATGTGGAGAACCGATTCGTTGGACCTCTCCTCCTTGTTTTCCCCGTTTTGTGCCAGTTTTCTCCTTGTTGATGTATTTTCCCACTCTTTTCTTTTTCCTCTTTAAAAAGGCCTTTCATTGGCTGCCGTCGTGCACTCTTTTTTTTTCCCAACCATCATCCGGTTGCTTTGTCGAACCATTTCTGGTACTACATCCTGTCGTGCGTGAATGCTTTTCCCCCTCTTTCCCGCACATGACGACGCGTGCGATTTCGTTTACCCCCTTTCGTTTGAAGATGTGGATTCTTTTTTTTTTTTCCCACTGTTTTCCTTTTTTCGTTGAGCGGAGGGGCCCTACGATCTTTTTTCTCTCCCTCCGGCTTGGACCCCGTTCCCTTGACTGTCAAAGGTGTTTTTGAAAGAAACAGTGCGTTGCACGGTAAGATTTCCTGAGACGTTGTGAACTACTTGCCCTTGCCGATGACACGATTTGCCTTCCACTGGAACCATCCCGCCCCCCATTTCCCTGTTTTTTGAGCGAGTTTGCAAGTCTTTTTCCTAATCCTGTCAGAAGGCGGCTCTTCTCGTTGCATGGTTTTTTCTTTTTTTTTTTCTTTCCCGGCGCGTTTACGTATGGCTTGTATTTCCCCCCACTTTTTCTCTCAATCGCGTCCAGCCCCCCGTCCCGCAACTTTTTCAGACAAACACTGCTCCTCTTTCGCCCCCATCGGAAGGCCCCCCCCCCTCGAGTCCTTCCCTGACTTTCATGACCAAAGGGCCCCTTTCTTTTTGTTGCTTCTCCCCCGTGTTTCACACAACTTTTGACACGCTCAACCCTGCTTCCCCAACTGCATGTTTCTCCAGCCTGTACCCTGAATAATTTGTTTGACTGCTCTTTTCCCCTTTTTACAGGGTTCTGCGCCACCCTTTTTTTGCCACGGGGTTGAATCGTTCGCTGATTAATGCCCCCCTTCTGCACCCTTCCCCCCCCCGCATTTCCCCCACCTACGGAGGGCACCGTTGAAGGCCCTTTCTCGGCGAACGTAATGTACGGGCCATTTTCCCTAAGTGGGATGTCCACTTTTTCCCCGTGTTGTCCCTTTAACGTGCATTTGGACCTTGCGCGTGCCGCGCCGCGAATAAGGATAGTGTCTTGTTTTTGCAACCAAGGATTTCTCCTTTCCGATGATCGCAGATGTCTAATCTTTGTATTGGTTCACTTTTATTCCGAAGCTTCCTTCCTCAATTCTCTCTTCCTTTCCCCAAAAGTGACCCTTACCGCATTTTGTCGACTTTCGACCACCCCCGTTCCACGCCCCTCCCGGGTCATGTTAAATTCCCTCTCTTTTGAAATGCCACAATTCCCCCCCGCTTTCCTTGAAGGATATCGTTTTGCCCCCCTCTCTCTTTCCGACACAGCGCTTTTTTCCCTATCCACACCAAGGAAATGTCGACCTTTTACATTCCTCTATTTTTTTTTTCACCCCCTTGCCGCCTTTTTTTCCTCGTTCCTTGCACTGAAACCTATCTCCCCTTCGGTTTTTTCCCCCCGCTGCTGATGTGAAAAGTCTGCACCTGAGCTGGTCTGAAGCTCTCCTGTTCCCTTTCTTTCCTTTCCCAACTGCAACGGCAGACATCGTGGCGGGTCTGTCTACAAGAGGGTTTTCGCGTCCCTCAATGACGAGTGTGATTCCCCTCCCTCGTTTTCTTGGGGTTGTATTTTGCTCTCCTTCCCCCCAGAATAGTACGCCACATCACCCAGATGTCCTTGTCGTGTGAATTTCGTTGTCTTTTTTTCTTTCTTTCCTTTTCCGAGTTTTTTTCATTTCATTTCACTTTTTTTTTTCCCATTGCTCATGCGCTCGTTTGTAATACTTTTTTTTAGAGCACCATAATCCAGAGTTTTGACTCTATTTTTCTCTCGCTGTATTTTATGTTTTGTTCCACCAACCTCCCCGCGATGCCCGTTTGCTTTGATCCTTTTTTAAACCCTTTCCCCGGGTACTCTTTTGCTTCTCCCTAGTTTGTTGGTTATTTTGCCAACGGCTGAGCTTACACAATCCTTCATCTTTTGCCATTTAGAAGAACTTTTCTCCACCCTTCTTTGTTCTGCATTTTTTCGCCGCCTCGTTCACGCTTTTTCATGTGAGGCTCTTTCCTTTTTCCGTTCCCTTTTGATCTTTTTCCGTGTGACTCTTGTGACTATTTTTTTCGCCCCCCGCGTCTCTCGGTCGCCCACTAAGTTCTTTTCCTTTCCCTTCCCCCCTCCTGGCGACTTGCGGACCCTCCCAATTTGGCGGATCCGATTGTTTCCCCCCTCCCCCAGGGTTTTCTGAAGACCCCCCCCTTTTCAGACCAGAACCTTTTCCTTGTTGCACGCTTCACGGAAAGAATTTCCCTGTGAGTTCCCAAAGTTAGAGACCCCCCCTGTTTCACTCCATTCCTCTTTATTTTTTTCTTCCAATTGGATTTAATTACCCCCCCGTATATGCCATCTTAAAGAAGCCTCGTTGACTTTTATTTTTTTTATTGTTAAACCGTTTACTTCGATTGTAGAGTTTTTTTTTTTGCGTTTATTTTTTATTGACGAACTCGTCTTTCCGTCCTTTATGTGAGAACGCAAGTTTAAATGTCTGCCTTTTCATCCATTTGTCGCAGACTTTCCTTCGCGCTTCCCAACCCTTTCTCCCATTTAAGCATGGAGGGACCAGCTGCTTTGGTTTCCCTGAGCCAGTTGGGGTTTAATTAGTTTGCCACAAGCTGCAGGCCCTTTCCACTTGCACTCATTCTAGTAAGGTGCCGTCCACTAAGGTACCGAAGTGCGACCCTTTTTTGTACAATGCACCCTATTTTTTTTGTCATTGTTTTTGTTTTTTTTTTTGCTCGTATTTTTCGACTCTTACTTTTGCAATACCATAGTACGTATCCCCTCCTCTGCCCCTGTGCCCCGCATGATTCCTCCCCTTTGCCAATGCCAATTTTATACCGGTCCCCCCTTCTTCCCTACAGTGTAGCGGAATTTCAAGCCCTTTTGTCTTTTTCTTCCAACAGACACATTTCGGCCCTTTTTTCCTTCGTAAAATCGTTACCATAGCCCAGAGGGCTTTTTTCTTTTAAAATCCTGCGCGCATCCTCACATTTGCAGTGCACAAACTCCTTTTCCTTTGAAACCTTAGTGACCCGCCCCTTTTTCCTTTCCCTGCCGCGACGACGTGTTAATCTCGCACTTCGCCCCCACACGTGATTCTCAGCGACAGGTCTGCCCAGAAGTCTTCACTTGTTTTTCTCCCCAATTTTTTTTTTTTCGCCATGAGCTCTTAACCCCCTGCCCGCACAGCTTCCTATTTTGCTGAGTCTCGTGTGCGTCATTCCAGACCTTTCTTTTTAGTTTGAATTGCGGGTCTTTCGGTGCCTTGCCCCAATCCTCCCGTCTTTTTCTTTTTTTCCTTTGTCCTGAGGGCATAAACCTTTCTTTCCCTTTTTTTCTCATGCCTTGAGCCGCGGTATTTGATTGGAGTACTCCCCCCGGTCCCTTCTCTTGACCCACACACAGTCTTCGGGCGCCCCTTTCCTTTAGTCCTTGCATCACCCGTGCCTATAATGCGTCCGCATTGGACCCATTCCGTCCCCTTTTTTTTTTCTTAGACGTCTGGGATGCCTCGCCGTGGAAAACTCCCATTTGTCTCCCCCCTTATGCACACATTCTTGATACCCTTTTCTGCGATTGTGCTTCTTTCCTGCCTTGGAATCATTGTTTCTGTACGTTCATCTTTTTCTCTCATTCTTTCGGGCGTGTGGCCCCCCCTTCGTTTTGAGCAGCGCCTTTTTCCTTCACATTGAAAATCAAGAAGTGACCACCATTTCCCCCCTTTTGCCGTCCCCCCCCCCTCCCGATTTTTTTTTTCCTAACCACGAAGTTTTGATCCCTTCTTCCCGGCTTCTTTTGAAATCGCCTTCCCCTTTTTGTCTCCTGTTTGCGCCCCGGCACCTCTGTAGGCAGGATTAGCCCATCCTTTTTTTTAGGTTGCCCTTTGACCTTTTCCTCGCTTTTAGGTTCCGTGATTTTCTCTCCCACCTTACATTGTTGTCACACCCCCCCTGACCCTGCCTTTTTTGTCTGCCATCCTTGGTGGGTTCCTCTGAGGTTGTGTAGGGGCAACTAATGTCTTTGAAATAACGCGCAAGTGTTTTTTTTTCCCCCCGCATTTCTTCGATGAACAACACCACTCCCTTTCTTTTTCCTCTCTTTCCTGAAGGTTTTGTCGGCTTTTGGTTTCCTTTTCCCGATCTTCTTAGGTTTTCTAAGTTCTGCTTGTTTTTTTGCTTTTTCGGGGGCAACGACCCATCTTTTCTCCTTGCCCCCAAGCTGAGACAACACTTTCTCCTTTTGTTCATTCCTTCCTTTTTTCGTGGTTTTTTCTTGTCGGATCCGCTGATATCCGTTTTCCCTCCCTCGTTCGCGTGCGTCTAACAAAGTAACAAAAATGCGGCAGACCGTGGCTTCCCTGTCTTGTTTTCTTTTTTTTAGCCTTGTGCTAGAAGTATCTCTTTCCCATGTCCGCCGCCCCGCCCCCCCACTTGCTCTTGATTTTGTTAGGACCAAAAGGCTTATAGTGTTTTCTTTTTTCCCTGCGTTCTTCTGTCCTTCGATTTTCAGACCCTTTCCTCCGCTTCTGTTCCCCCCCTAACAGTGACCTTGCGCGCAAATAGTGTCTGCCTTCCCGTTTCTCACTCTTAGTGAGCAGGCCCCAATCGCTTGTAAGTCCTCGTTTCCCTGATGCCACTTGTTGACGACATTGGGTTTGTCGCTGTTTTTCGTTTCCCAGGAGAGTAACCCCCTTTTTTCTTTTTATTTACCTGTCCAACGTTTAGTGGTTGTGTGCAGGTGTGACCCTGTACGCCTTTGGCGATTTTGCGTTCCATCAGACAGCGGTTGTCCTTTTTTTACCGAGGCCCTGAGTGTTTTTCTTGTCCCAGACCCCCCTCTTCCCTCTTTTTTTTGCCCACACTATATCAGTCTGCTGCCGCGATGCCCCCATTTCCTACCATCTGCTGCTTGGCCCCTGCACCTCTCTCCCTTTTTTTTTGCCCCCCCCAAGTTTGAAGGTTCACGTTCCCTTCCCACTTCTCTCCTTCGATTGTTACGCTCACCTTTTCTCTACTCTGCTGCACAACGTTGCGAGGGAATCCCGTCCATACTCCTTTTTCTTCCTCCACCTGCCGTCCTATGTGACCGAAATCCTCTCTTTTTTTTTCCTTATACTCTGGTACGAAGCCGTTCACTACACAGTGCTGCACGCGTTTCGATGTTCTCTGTCATCCTGCCTTCGGTTCCATACGGCCCTCAGCTCGATTAGCTTCGCCCTTCCCTGCCACCATGTTCTGCCGGGGCGTTTCGCGCGTATTCACCTTGTTGCAACCTGCTTCCGCCGGCGCTGACTCTGGTTTTTCTTTGTTTGGTCTTTCCCATTCTTCGCGGTCGCTTGTTTTTCTCCCCTTGTTCTTATACTTCCGAGACTTCGCCAAGGGCAATTTTCTCCATCCCACCCACATTTCATCTGCGTCGCCCCCACACTTCCCCAGGCCTCGTTTTCCTCTTACCTTTGACAATTTTCCAAGTCTCACTTGCGTGAGCTTGAAACGTCGCAACCCTTTTTAAAGATCAAACTACTGGAAACCACTGTTCTTTTCCCCCTTCCTCCTCACTCCATGTGGGACGTCGATCCCTTTCCACCCCCTGCGCGCAATTAATTCCCGCCAACTCGATAACAAGGACCTTAGCCACTCTCACCCCTTTCATACTCGTCCCACCCCCATGTGTCACCCACATAGTCATAGGACTTTCCTCTTCTTTTGTCCCTGAAATGACATTCATAGTCAGGGTTTGGGATGAGACGTCCCCCCCCCCCCCCCCCCCCCCCCCCCCCCCCCCCCCACACCCCCCCCCCCCCCCCCCCCCCCCCACCCCCCCCCCCCCCCCCCTCCTCCCTCCCCCCCCCCCCCCCCCCCCCCCCCCCCCCCCCCCCCCCCCCCCCCCCCCCCCCCCCCCCCCCCCCCCCCACCCCCCCCCCCCCCCCCCCCCCCCACCCCCCCCCCCCCCCCCCCCCCCCCTTTTTGAACCTTTGGGCTTCCTATATTTTTTAATGGCCCACCGGTGTGCGGGCTCCTTTTTCTTTGGAATGTTAGTTGAAGACGTGTTTCTGCCTTTCTTTTGCAGTCCCTTCCTTCGTTTCCTCATGTTTTCCTCGACAACACTCTTTTTCAATTTTCGTCTCGCAATGTCAGGTTTCGACACGTTTCCTTTGCCACCTTTGATTTTTCTGCAGCCCGGTTTGCCCGAATCGTCTCCGGAGCCCAAAATTTCTCCCCCGCTACCGTAATTTTCCTGAATCTCCCCCTTTCCCCAAAACTTTTTCAAGACCAGAGCTCCCCCCAGCCCAACGTTCACCGCCTGCCCTCCTCCCTGAACCCTTCTCGCTGACAATGGCCGCCCTGAGTAAGTTTTCCCCTTTTATCTATTCCGAAAAGATTGTACACTTTTCAACCCCCCGGAAATGTTCCCCTAACCAGCAGGCCATTACTCTCCTTTCACTGATCTCGACGATCCTCAAATTCCTGGCAATTCCGAATAGGAACCTGACGTTATGTGCTCTCTTGACCCCCCTTTTTTTTCCTGTGCTGTCAGGTTCCTCCTGAAACTCTTTACCTTTTTTCACCACCTTGCACGTGAAGACCTTCCCTTGTTTTTTTTCTGTCCTTTTTCATTCCCTCTGTGAGTTTCCCATTGGTTCTTTTTTTTTTTCCTCCGCTTTTGTTGTTGTCTCGATCAGTTTTGACGTCCCCCCCCCCCTTCTCTCATTTCTTTTTCCCACCCCCAAAGCTGATGAAACGGACCGGTTTTTTTTTTTTATTTTCCCCTTTGTAAAGATTGTCCTTTAAGATGACCTGTCTCCCCCCTCGTCTTGTAATACCTTTTTTCCCATCTACGGCGGTGGCCTCCGTTTTTGGCGTGATGAGTTTTACCTCGGTTCTATTCCTATCTTCTGAGTCTCTTTACCCCACTCTTTTGATTGATGGATTTCTTCCCACACGGTGCTTTAGGTTTACCTCCTTTTCCTGACCCCTTCACGTTGCTTTTGGCAATTTAGGAAGGAAGTTCACCTCGATCTTGTGTTATTTCTCCCCCTAACTAGCCTTTACCCTCGTTTTCCCTTGTTCCCGGCTGATTGAGATTTTTTGTAGTGTTTAGATGAGGTTTACAAATGATTTGTTCTGTGAGGAAGACTTTTTTGTTTTTGATGTTCTCATAGGTACTTTGATTTTTTTGTTTTTGCCCCCAACTCAGGTTTCTCCCCTACAAAGTGTTCCCAATACTTGTGTCTACTTTTATCGCTCCACAGCCTTTCGCCCTTTGACGATTGAACTCCCCAGTTTTTTTAAACTTTCCCTTGTCCCCCCTTCCTTTCATTCTTCCAGCTCACCTTTCATTGATTTTTCAGCTCTTAAAAGTTAATGTCCCCGTAGAGTGTCCGCCCCCCCCCCTGTGGGCATTTTTCTTTCCCCCTTTCTTGGGCATTCGTCGTTATGCGTTCTCGATTACGATCCTCTCGCTTTACTGGGGCGTGCCCCTGTACTTTCTCGCAAACTTCGGTTGCTTTCTTTCCCATTTTTTCAGTCCTTCCTCCTAAGTCATAGTATACCCCCTCCTTTTTGGCGTCCAGGACTTTGGTCCGCGCTCCCCTTTTTGCTTAGACATTTCCACTCGCGATCCACCCCCCCTTTCTTCATTCTCCTCCTGGACTCCTTGTCGTTTGGGTCCCAGGTCCCGCGTGTTTGCTCTTTCTTTTGCCACTGTGTCAGTGCTCCCTCCCTTGCGCCCCAAAGTCCCTGCTAATGCTCTTTTTTTTTTTTTTTTTTTTTTTTTTTTTTGGACTCCCCATCTGTCCCTTCGTTGGTGCCGCCCGCGACGGTTTGTCTGAAAATCTTGCTTGTTTCCTTTATCCTCCTAGACTTTTTTTCTGTTTTTTTTTTTTTAAGCCATCTCACGGGAGTCCCCCTTGTTTATAACTGCCATAGCGCTCTCCGTCCTGGCATTTTTTTGGACCTTCCTTTCCAGGTCCTACGCACGTAAGAACCAGCCAAATTTAGGGGTACTATTTCTCTTTTCAAGCGTTCTCCCATAGCTGTATGCCGGATTTCTCCCCTCCCCAACGTTTTAGTTTTTTTTCTTCTTGAAGAGGAACCCCCCTCCTTTGTTACCCTTTTTTTTCCACCTTATTATCTCAGTAAGCCCCGCGTATGTTCCTGGAATCTTTAGAACTTCTTCCCCGACTGATTCTGTTTTGTGTCCTATCCTGATTGGTCACCTCCACACAAGTTGGTGCAATCACCCCTCTTCCCTTCACCTTTGTTAACGTCACCACAATTCTCCTCTGGAGCAATTCAGCGGAGTGAGCATTTCCTCTCCGGGGTTTATTGGTTTCTAATTGACGGCAGTGTTCATGGCCCCAATGCCTGCTCTTTTTTTTTTCTTTTTTGCATGGCGCGACGCGCCACTGACTTTTTCTTTGTGCTCGCCTGCTTCCCAGTACTCTCTGATCTTTTACATCCACCAGGGTGAGTTTGACCCCGCGAAAACCCCCACGTGCTTGTGCTTGTCCGAATCGCTCCCCCCAGCCCCCCCTCTCCCCTATCTACCAATCTACACCGCGACCAGTACCCCGACCAGCCCCCGTTGCATGCCCTTTCTTTTTCCCCTCGCCCCCCACCCTCCCCGTTTTAGCCTTGAGGCTAGTTCTAGAAAAATAACAATAGCCTTTCCCCAATTTCTTCCAAGCTCATCGTGTTCGTTTCTTCTCTCTTGTGATTCTCCTTTTTTTTCTTTCTCACCATTGTTCTTCTGCCAGAATTGCTTTCCCTTAGGGACCCTTTCAGGTGCTTCACCTTCCTTTTCTATTGGCCGACGCCCTCCTTTTCCCGACTTGATAAAATCACACCTCAATGACCAAACTGCGTGCCATCCAACCTATCCTTTTGCTCCTAACACACCCACCCAGAGCCAAAAGAGGTTTTGGCGGCTTTTGACTGTGACTCGTCCCATTTTTTCTTTTCTCTGCGGCCCTTTCCGATTGAACGGCCAAGCCCTTCGTCTGCACACGTTTTTATCCTGTGTTTCCCTTTTTTCGGCAAGTCCAATCCGAATCTCTTTCGTTTTCTCTTTCTTTTTCTCACTATCCTCACCGTGTCCCACTCCCCGAATTCAACATGCCTTTTTATCATATTTTTTTTTCGTTTTTTCGTTCATGGTTCTCTACCCCAAGTTTTGGAGGGGAGGTAATTCACAAGGTCCTTGTCCCCTCAAACCTCCCTCGGCAAAACGCAGATTAATTGAAACAACATATCTCCTCAGTTTCCTCTTCATCACATGCTATCCTGTTGTTTTTCTTTTGATTTTTGTTTTGTTTCGAGAATCATGTTTTCCAGGTCCTTTCGGTTCCGAGCTGGTCGGACTTTGGTGCCCCTTTTTTCCCCTTTCGTTTGCCACTCCCATTGAGACACCACAATATCATCTTCATTCCCTTTACTTCGTGGTTTTTTTCTCTTGGCTCCTCTGATTGCCATCCCTGAATCCCCCCTCTTCCTGTGAGTCCCCCAATACCCCAACACACCACTTTTATGGCCCCCTTTGCCTTCCTGTTCTTTGCCCGGTCTCCTTTTTTTCTCTGAATGGCTCGATAACACGCGCCTCATCTTTGATCTTTTTGTAGACACAAAGGATATTTCTTTTTTTTTTTTTTTTTCATTTCTTCCCCTGTGAGTGTATGTTTGGTTCTTTCCCTTTCTTGTTTTTTTTTCAACGACCCGAAGATTGATTTGTCCTGCCTCCGGAGCGGCAATGATTTTTCCGCCCCACGTTTTACAATTCTTCCTCCCGTCCTTTTCTGCAGCCCCCTTTCATGCTTCCTTTTTTTTCGTTGAACTGGTGCAGCCAAAACAAGTTTGGGCGCTTGTTATTCTTCTGTTGTGACCCCCCCCCCCCTCAAAGGTTTTTTTCCCTTTTTTCCTGGCCTGTCCCACCACGAGTCTCCGGCCTGTGTGATGCCTAAATTTTTTTTTTTCCCCCCGTTTCTCGTCCTATTTTTTTGAACCCCTCCGCATGCCCTTTGTTCCCCCTTTCAGATCGCCCCCCCCTCGCTGCTGGTATCACATCATACTTGTTTTTGACCGTTATCCCAAAGGCTCATTTGTTTTTTTTTTTTTTCCCCTTCCACTCGGTGCCCCGCCCCACCCTTGGCCTGCTTTCTGTCTTGACAGTTTGTTCCGAAAGTCTGCTCCACTCCCGGTCTTTATGCTTTTCCCCTTGCGCCCAGCGTCCCGCCCTTTCCTCTTTTACGTTCTATTGGCCTTCCTCGTGTCAAGTTTTTGTTCCGAATGCTTGCCTTTTTTGCTTCCTCTCTTTTCTACAATGCAGATTCTTTCGCCCCCTCCTTCTTCTTTGAATCGACAAGTGCAAACGAACTTTTTTCCCCTAGATGTGAACTTCTTACCATTTTATCGGTTATTTTCTTTCTAATCTTTCGGTCCCTACATTTTTCTCCCGAGACGAGTTGTTTTCGTTTTTTTTTTTTTGTTTTGTTTTTTTATGTGTCACTTTCCAGCACTCCCTGTATTTTCCTTTGCCCCTTAGCAGGCCTCTGAAAACGGTTTTCGCCATTTTTTCTTTTCCCCTTTTGGCAGGAGTCATATTGGCATTTTTCTTGTTTACCGTTCCTTCCCGGTCTCCCTCTGCTTGCCATACGACCCCAACTCTCTCCCTGGGCAATAAGAGCACGTCCCCCTCACTGTCCACCTTTTTTCCCTCAACACCCCCCCGATCCATTTCGCGCAAAATCGGTGCCAGTGTTCCCCCTGTCTGTTCACTTCATGCTTCACATTTCCCCCCTTTAAAACTTTCCCGCGCCTTTTTTGGCCTATCTTGATCCCTCCCGCATTTTTTTTTCCCCTGACAGACTTCCCCCCACCACAGATGCCACCAAGAACCAAGTCTTCATTGCTGTAACATTTCGATTACCTGCACCCGATCTTTCCAAGTTCGCTCAAGTGCCAGCCCATTTTGCCCGCGCTGCCCAACGGCCCCTTCGTGTCTGATCCTTTTTTTCCTGAAAATTTTTAATGGTCCACCCCCCTGACCCCCACCTTAGAATCTCCCTTTTGTTACCCCCGCCCAGGGCTTGCGGGTAGCAATCCCCGTGGACGCCTGTTACACTTCATCGTTTTCTTTCCTGGAGTAACTGCCCGTACGGCTTCCCTGCCCCGTTTCGGGCCCCCGGGTGCGGTTCGTCCTTTTGACGTTTGCCCCAATTTGGTAGGTGAAGCGGGACGTTTTTTTGAACTTTCCGGAGCGTTTTTCCTTCTTCCCCCCGGATGAGTAAAATTTTTTCGCCCAGTTCACTCATTTTTCCCGCCCAGTTCGTCATTCTTTAAACCTTTTATACTGCAAGCCGTCTCTTTTCCCTGACTTTCCCGCTTGCGGTCTAAACCCCCAGTAAGATCCCCCCCCCCCCCTTTGTTGAACAAGAACTTACCAGTCGAAGAGTCACAGACTTTAACTTTTGCTAGGCAATGCCCCTGTCCACCGGATTTGCAACTTGCCGATCCGAAGTGTCTTTGATTTTCTTTATTTTCCAGCCGTTTTCCCTTGACTTTCCCACCCCCGTTCCTTCAGAAGAAGTTCTTCGCGTTTGTTAATTGACGCATTCTGCTCCCCATCCTGACCAATTCCTTCCCCATCGTTTCTCCCTTGCTTTCCGGACAAAGGATGAAACAGACTCCTGTGCTTGTTTGTGCTGTGGTTTTCAAATTCTAGAGACCTATCCCCCCCTGCCCTTGAAATCCTTTTCTGGCATGTTTTTTTTTGATGGCGCTCCACTTGATCATTATCCCTTTCTAAATACGTTGTAGTGTGCTTTGAGCAGATTTCCCTTTCTTCCCTCCCTTCAGCCCGTCACACAATGATTGCTCTATCGTGCCTTTCTGTTAGCGCTTTGCCGTTGACCTAGTATTACCTCCCTCCATTTGACTTTTTCGGGGGTTCATCCTTTTTCCTTTGGTCATCTTCCGTTTTTTTTTTCCATGATGTTTGAGATCTAGGGTCAATTGCTACGTTCCTTCGTATCCCTTTTTAAAACACCACTCCTCTTTTTCTTTCTGCTTAGAAAATCCTTTTTTTGCATTTTTTGGCACCCGGTTCTTTTTCGTAATACAGGATAGTTTGCACTTATGCACTTCCCCAGTTTCACCCCTTTTTTGGTCTGTGACTTTTTTCGACTCCTTAAAGTTTTTTTTCCTTTCCCTTTCGTCCGCTTGATAATGGTAGTCCTTTCGCTTCTTTGTTTACACAACTGCTTTGTTCTCGTGTTCTTTGGTTTTTCCCTCCCCCCAGTAAGAGGAGGTAGGCTTCTTTCGCAGGTCCCCCCCTTCCTGAAGAATTACACAAATGTGTTCCCTACCCGGGCACGTGCCACATTTCACTTTCCCTCTGTCCGAAGTCGTTGTCCCAGACAAGTTGTGGTCGCAACCTTCTCCTCCATAGTTTTTTTTCAGGTCGAAGTGTCACGACTTCCCTTACCTAGTTTTTTTTATTACCGCCTTCCCTTTTTTAGATCTTTGCCCCCCCTCTTCTTTCCTTTTCCCCCCACTCTTTTCTTTAAATATAGGTGCGAGTGACTTGTCCAGTACTTGCTGTTCTCTTTCCTACTCCGGCCCGTTGTCATTTGTTTTGTGACAAGAGGAAGTTTTTTTTTTTTAACACCCGATTATCTCTTTTGCTTTCTCTCCCCTCTTGTGAATTTTATGCAGTCATTACCCTTCTTTTTTCTATAATGCTAAATCTCTGAGCCATGATTGCCTAGATTGACTTTATGCTTGACGTTTGTTTTTTGCGATCAACCCCAGTGATTCATTTCAGCATGTTTTTTTCCCATTGATGGTTTAACTGTATGTGTTTTTTTTGAACTCTTTAATTGTTTTTTTAGTTTGCCCTGATTGCGCCCTCCCCTCTTTTTTCAATTTCGCTCCTCCCTTTGCGAAGACCATTCATTGTATGTAAAGTGTTCTTTTTCTCTGAGGGCAAGAATGACTGTTTTTGTTCCTTAAACACTGCTTGCGTTCATTAGTTTTAGACTGCTTGCAAGAGTTTTCGATGTCCGTTAGCCTCCCCTAGTTCCGAGAAGTCTTCACGCAACATGCCCCTAGACCGAGACTGTTCCTGGCAGATTTTTAGTTTCCTTTCCCGCGGCTTTTTTTCCCTCCCGCAGCCAAAGTTTTAGGATCGGTGAATTGGAGCCTATCTTAATCGATGGTGCATTCGGTTCTCCCCACAAAACAGAGAGTACCCAAGTCTCCATTTGAAACGTTTCCACACATAATTGGGCGGGAAAGGTAGGTGAATTTTTTTTTCTGTGTGTATCATGTGGGGGTTTGTTCTGTCAGGAAGCACGCTGCAACTAGCTTCATTCCTTCCTTTAGCCCCTCATGACGATCGACTTCTTTTTGGCAATCGGTTTTTTTTTGACCCCTTTGGTGCCCTTCCCCCCCTTTCCTTTTTCGCGACTTTCTTCCAGTCTACCCCCCAACTCCTTTTCGCCTCTGAGTAATGCCCCTTTAGTCCTTGTCGCCTTTCTTTCTTTTTGTCCGACCTTTGTTCTTTTTGGGTCGCGCCAAAGCATACCCGAGTTCCGTTTTTTTCCCTTTTGCAGTTCCGTAAAGGTACACAGACCCCCTCTTACTCAGTATTGTCCAGTCAGTAGTGGCTGGCTGTCCCACCACCCCCCCCCCCTTCTCTTATTTGACGTTTTTTCCACCACCTTGTTTGCTTCGAAGAGACTAGTACAGTTCCTGCACCTCCCCCTTTTCTTCCTCCCAGTCTTATCTTTTTCCTGTTGTGAGTTCCCTTCTTCCTTACTCCGTTAGTCCCTTGGCGGTTCGCGTACTCCCCCCCTTACCCCTATGACTCCAAATGCGGCACATTTTTCCCATCTGGGGAAACGTCGTTTGCGGATTGGCCGTTCTCGCTTAAGAGGAACTCCCGTGCTTTTCTCCTCACCCTTCCTCCCGTCTTCTCTTTTTTTCTTTGTCAAGTAGCCTATCCGCTGATTGTATCCGCGAATCTGACTTTCCAGTTTTTTTCCCAATCCCCTCCTTCGGTCCAATTTTTTCGCACTGAAATAATCCCGCTTGTTTTCCCCCTCCCACAAAAGGATGAAAGGATTTTCCCGTTGCTCTTTTCTCGTTTGAGCCCCCTCTTTCCTCCTGCTGGAATTTTCGCCGTGTCGCCCCCGGCAAGACTACTTCCCCCCTCCTCCATCCTTTTTTTTCTCTTTCAGGAACACGTGACTGAATTGGACTTCCCCCCCGGAGGTCTCCACGTGCTTCTTACTGTGACCCCCCACGCCTTCCCTTCCTTTTTGATTTCCTCTTTGTGTTCCTTAGCTGTTTTTTTCCTTTTAGGACCCTCTCCTGTCGTGCCAACTGACCAGCCGTGCACTCGGCCCACCCATTATCTTCATGACCCCCCCTCATTCTCTTTCTCCTTTCCTAAAGAATTTGTGTGTTGATTTTTCTGAGATATTGTTTTTTTCAGCTGCGGGTCCGTCTTGTCTGGTCCCTCTTTTCTTCCCACGTTTTTCACCCTCCAAACCCGCCCTATGTTTACGCACCTGTTTGAATTAATTGCCTTCGTGTTCTTTTTGTACTTAGGCTTATTTTTCTTGAGAAACCCAGTACTTTTTCGTTTTTGTCACCTACCCCAACACCCCTTTCTGTTACCCACTTGCTTATGCAGTTCCCTTCGTCTGACCGACACTGCGGCTCGCAGGTCCTCGTCTTTTTTTTAACAGCGACGCCCGACTTTCTATTTTTTTTTTGTTTTGTGTTATTCCCAAAAGGAGTTTCTTTTTTTCTTTCCCTCTTTCTGTTCTTTTGTTTTCTGTTCCTATTAGTCTGCATTCCCTACGACCAGGTGATCTCTTGGCCCCGCCCTGACGGCGCGGCAATTTTTCCTCTACCACCTTCTCTTCCCGTCATAGTGCTCCTCCTTTACAGTTTTCGAAAAGACTTTCCCGATTGTGAAATTTTTGTGCCCCCTGTTAATTTGTATCGCTGGTATTTTTCGTGCGCGTTTTTTTTACCCCCCCTCTACTTCTGTCTGCCTTGACCTCTCCTTTAAGTTGGTGATCCGCCTTTTTTTGGCCTTTCGCCCCGTCCTATTCGGGGCCTACGTCCTCCTTTTTTTTTTACTGTCAGAGCTTCTCCTGATTTGCATGTTATCCCATCCCCCAATTTTTAGTGTTGTAGCCAACAGGAGCATTTTTTTCTTTTTTTCTGCCCCCCTTTCACCTCGTTTAACCTACCAATTTTTCTCTTTCTTTTTCACCGCCCTACCATTAGTTGCCCCAGTTCCCGGGCGTTATCCCACGAGCTCCACTGCCCGCCGCGGTGAAATTTCCCGTTCCCCTTTCTCGCCGATGTTTCTTTTTCCACCCAATTTTTTTTGCCGCAGCGCTCTTTTTTTTGCTAAATGCGCTTACTTTTTCCTTTCCTCCTTGATTCATGACCCTCGCCCATTCCCGACGGGGTCTACTTACCCCCCTGGTCTGGGCCACGGCACAAGTCTCCCGGGGGTTCTTCTTTTGACCCCCGGCCCTCGCTAGAAATGCTTGTCCACCGTTTACTTTCTTCTTTAGTGATTTTTCCCGGTTCCATCTAATTCCATGCCGACAGTGTTTCTCTTTTCTGGAATTGGCTTTGGGAGTCCTTCTCTGCTTTCGTATTTGCTTGTATTTTTTTTCCCCTTCTGTGCACCATACTCTTACTACTAGTCACCGCACTTTTCCCCGAAAAGCTTCCCTCCGTTAGTAACAACCACCTACGTTCCTTACCCCTCTTCGTCTTTTCCTTGATTACGTAAATTTCCCCCCTTTTTGTTTTCTGGTCTATGTCCCTGTGTGTGCACCACTGACCCTCTACACCCCAACAGTCAGGTCCCCCCCCTCCCCCCTTTATCCCTTTGCTTCACCCCCTGTGTTTTCCTCCTCTTAACCTTTCCTGCCAAGGCTTTCCCCTACTGGGAATCAAAGGACACCCTGTAGACGATTACCCTGCATCATGCGCCCCTTTTACAACCCTTCGAATCTTGTTTTTTTCCACCTCCGTCAGGCCCCTGATTCCCTTCAAGTCGTCTCGTAACGGTCTCTTCTTTTCGGGCATTCATCCCCCCCCCCTTTTTTTTTTAATGCCTTTTTTTTTTGTTCTTGCTTCCCCCCCACCTACTTTTATGTTTGCCTGATTTAAGTGAATGCGTCTTTTCCTCCCCTCATAGCGGTGAGTTTTATTTTTTTCCTCCCCTGGTCTTTTTTTTTTTTTCTACCTTTCTTCTCGCTCGCAATTCTGTCTACAACGTCGCCCCTTATTTTTTTCCAACCACTTTTTTATTATGCAGTCCCTTCTCTTTTTTTCTTTTTCGCCCGCCTTTCGCGGCGTAGAAACCCCCCCCCCTTTCCTACCCTCCTCCACTTTTTTTAAGAATCTGCCAACGACACCCATTTCCACAGAAGCAGGTCACACGTCCCCTTTCAATCTTTTTTATACAAGCCCCCCGTGAGTTATTTGTCAAATGTTCGTGATTTTCGAAGTGGCCCCTCCTTTTTTCGCACAGACCCTTTTCCCCTCCATAACCACTTTGCGTGTCCTGCGAGAACGAATCGCTTTTTTTCCCCTCTTTTTTTTTTTTAATTTTTTTTTTTTTTTTTTTTTTTTTTTTTTTTTTTTTTTTTGTTTTTTTTTTTCTTCTTTTTTTTTTTTTTTTTTTCTTCTTCCTTTTCTTCTTTTTTTTTTTTTTTTCCTGACTTTTTTTTTCCGTTCCGGTCTTCCCCACTTCTCGAACCTGGCCCAGCGTCTGATGCCGAAAAGGATGACCCTTTTTTAGTGCTCCGGTATGTTTTTTCACCTCTCGGTTCCCACGACCAACAACATGCAGGCAGAATTTTTGTATGGCCGACGATGGACGTACCCCTTT
>Ga0179593_1549111_pt1 | contig 17706 bp, 16 predicted proteins | sample CZODoug2_1_08_16_FD_185931 | JGI IMG/M metagenome (GOLD analysis project Ga0179593, IMG submission 185931) | Vadose zone soil fungal communities from Angelo Coast Range Reserve, California, USA - CZODoug2_1_08_16fungal (PacBio error correction) | ecosystem: Environmental > Terrestrial > Soil >... | reverse complement strand
GTTCCCCCCCTTTTTTGGTTTTTTGAACATGGCGCGGTTACGTTCTTTCCCCCTCTTCCTTTTTCGCAAGCGACGACAGTTGATGTGGCGCCATTTTCGCCGACATTTTGGCCGGTCTTAAACCTTTGGTGCATCCCTATTTGATATCTGCGGCTTTCTTCCGCTTTAGGCGCTTACGTCGCTGCTGCCGGCTTTTTCAAGCCCTTGGAGACATCTCTGGACCGTGGCCCCCCCCCCCGACGCCCCCCCCTTCACGCTGACTAGGTCGCTTTTTTTGGCCGGTTAAAATGCACTGAAGGATCCTAAGTACTAGACCCCCCCCCCCAGACTCCCCGCTTTTCTTTATAGGTCTTGGAACTCCTCCATTAACAGTGCGGAATCCTTTCCATCAGTGCTCTTTTGGATTGACACTTGAGACCCTCTTCTTGATTCCCTGAGTTGTATATACGGCGGGTGTTTAGGCAAGATTCTTTCTTCGGGGTTTTTTTTTTTCGGGGTCCCATCGGGTGCTGGTGGAACTTTCGGAATTGCTTTGCGGCCCTTTTTCCTTCTCTTGAACGATCTCTCGGAGCGATGATGGCGCTCCTGCATTCCGGAAATTTTTTCGCCCTTACAATGAAGGGCGCACTGTCTGGTGATGGTGTGTAAGCTGGGGAAATCTTTTTTCAACTTTTTTGAGTTCATTTGGTCTTCCCCTTATCTTTTAGGTACTCCCAGCGGCAGTAGTTCTGTGAAGAGCTCAGAGCCTTTTCCCGCGGTGTGTCATCTCCCCCCGCCTTCTTCCCCCTTTTGCTGCAGTCTCTTCACGACGCCCTTGTGCCACCTTTCCGGTCTTTTTTTGAAGTTCCCGTACGGAGGAGGCGTCTTTTTCACGCGCGATTTCTGGCAACGGAGGTCTTTTCTTTGGAGATTTCCGGGTTCGTGAGTCTGGCGATCGTTGGATTGAGCGGTAACTGCTCTTTTTTTCTGTTCCCAGAGCGTATTGCTCCCCTCTGAGTGCTCTCCCATGTTGGGGTTCTTGCCGCTGCCTTTGGACTGGGGACTTTTTCTTCATGTCCTTCCTGTCGATCGGATGTAGCTTTTCTCCTGTGGACCATTCGAGCGATCTGAAGTGGATGTGCCGGTTTCTTGTCGGAATTGCTGAAGGACTCCTTGTTAAGGATCTTTTCCTCTCTGACCTCCTTGAGCCCTTTGATTTGCCTTCGCCGGTCAGCCTTTGATTGCGCTAGAAAGAACCCGAAAAACCATCCCCTTCTCGATTTTTCCTTTTTCGCCACGTTTCCGGTCTTGAGATATGAATCACTGGTGGTCCTCCTTGCAGGACGAGCGTTTCGGCTGGTTTCCTTTATTGGACGCCCTTTTTTCTTGCGAGCCCCCTTCCCCCCCTTTCTTCACACGGATGCGTTCTTCCCCACTTTTCGCGGAGTGTTTACAATGTACATGCTGCGTTCCCCGCATCTTTCGGAGCGCGGGGTCTCCGTTTTTTTTAACTGTCTTTTCTCTTTCTTTTGTTTGGGACTACGTTTCGTCGTCGTTTTTTTGTGGTACGACGACCAACCTCGCTGAAGAAGAAGACCTTTTTTTGCTGCGTGAATTCTTTCCTTTTTCCCAGTTTTTCGTGAGTCTTCCGGGTTCCTTTTTGTGTCTTCCGAATGTGTATAGCCCCCCTAGGCTCCTCCCAAGACGACGTCGATCTCCTCAAGGCGCGCTACTTTTTTTCTCCCTTTCCTTCTACCACATTCTTCCTTTAAGACGAATACTTCTTTGGCGCTGGGTTCTGCGTCGCTTTTTTCACTTTCTCTTCGAACACCTTCCCATTTAATACTTTCTTGGTTGTGGCCGGAAATCGGGCCAGTTATGCCGTGGCGGCATTTTGTCCGCCGGACCCCGCCAGCGGTCGAGTTTTAGGGATTTTCAGTTGAGTCGATGCTCCCTTCATCCGGCCTCTCTTCAACCCATTAGTCGATTCTTGCCTGCGACCCCCCCACGTCCGGAAGAGCTGTCTCGGTGCGCTCCCCTTTTCCCGGATTTCTTTCGGAAACGTCCATTTTTTTTTTGGGAGATTTGTGGGATCCTTGCGCGGACTAGGCGCCTGCTCTTACAAGGTGGTAGTGCTCTTTGTCTTTCCCCCCCCGCCCATTTCCTTCCGGGACCTCCCCCTGTGGTACAGGGCAGACCTTTTCATCTACTGGGTGTGTCTTACTCGCATTCCTCCCCCTTTTGCGCCCCCTTTCCCCTGGTCCCTATCACCCGGTTGTCGCGTCCGTCACATACAGAATGCTCCCCCCTGAGAGCCCCCCTTTTCTTTTTTTCAACACACCCCTCCGACCGTTGTTTCCAGGCAGACGCTTCAAAGTCTACCTTGCTTTCTCCTAGTGAACCCGTTCCCCTTTCGGCCTTTTTTTAGAGGAAATTTTTAGAGGTAAAACGGTCTGGAAATTTGATCCTTCTTCAGCCCTTCCAAGAAGTTCGTTTATATTACTGGAGGATAAGGTTGGGTCTCCTTAGCCCTTTAGCAGCGAAGCAGACTACATGTCTTGGGTCCGCATCCTTCTTAAGCTAGCAGAAAGAAGGAAAGCATGAACCCGCCGCTCTTCTCAAGCGCGTTGTCTTTCGACAATAAAAACCTCCCCGCTCGTACTTGCGTCGCAACAAATAATAGAGCCTTGGCCGAAGCTTCCCGTGAAAATTTCTAAAGCAGCTTTCCCCCCGGACACGAGTGACTTCTCATGTTTCCGAAGCTCACTACTTTCCTCATTCACTCAAGAGGTGGGTTGCACGTCTATTGTAGTCAATAACTGCACCCTCAACAGGCTCTTCAGGCCTTTTAGCGTTGATGTCTACCCCCCGGCCACGAGACCGTAACTCCCGCTTTGACTTTTTTGGCGTTTCTCTGAGCGTTTTTCTGTTCTGACCTCTTTAACAAGTTGAATTCCTCGCGCTCAGAGTATTTCTCATCAACCCCCCCCTCTTCCCCTTCAGCCCCCACTTTCCGTTTCGACCCCCCAAGGCTCCGCCAGATTGGTCTCATCGAGCGGCCTTCTGATTTTTCTGAAGACCGCCCTTTTTTCCCATAAGTCGCGGGCGTTCACACCAAACTTCTGAGGCTTTTTCTTCCGCTCACCCCCCCAATTCCTTCCTTGGTCCATCACCGACTTGCAGTGTAAGCGATGAAGCACAATCAGCCACTCCCATTGTGTTTGTCCAAGCACCAGCAGTTTTGCCAGCCAAAGGAGTGAGCCAGCGAATACACACTCTCATGGATTTCAATTATACTTTCCTTTTGCCGACGCGTTTTTTATAGACTGCATCGAGCGTATTGGATTCCGTCGCGGATATCCCCCACACATCTTTTCACTCTCGCACAGATCATGGCGACTACCCTTCGGGGCATGCATAAATTAAAGCTAACGCTTCCGCCAATGAACCGCATGCGCTTACCCCAATCTCTTTTTTCCGTCATGTCCATCCCAATTTACGGTCAGGCACCTTGAAGTCCTAAAGCCTGGCGCCTCCCCCCAGATTCCCCAGCCTTATTTCCCCTTCGTGCCAAGACCGAAAAAAGCAGCGCCCCGCATGCGCGACACCACCCAACAAACTTTGTAGCCCCTGCATCCGATTACATTAGATTGCACTAAAACACGTGATCTACCTATACCAGATAACAAAGTGTTTTTCAGCAGTGGTCATTCTACCCTCTTTCCTTCCTTCCGGCCAATGTTAATTTGTTTTCTTTAACAGGAGCCCTATGACTGTCTTAATTGGAGTATCTTTTTCGCAGGTCCCTCCCCGTCAATTTGCCCCTTGCCCAGGGTTCGTGCGACACCAGTAAGGGAAGGATTTTTTCCCTGGGGCCACGTTCACCTGTGAGAGATGTCGCCCACGGCTGGACGCGCGGCAGCCAATTTTTCCTGATCCTTCCGTCAGTGTTTTCCCGCCCCTCTTTATGCCCCGGCTTCGCTTAGCCGCGGAGTCGCACGTCGGCGAGATGGCGTTCCCCTTTTTCCCTTCGGGCTCCTTCATCGAATTTCCGTCGCCCCTTAGAACCCCTCGCAGGTTCCCCACCGATAGCCAGCTTTTTCCCATCTATCTCTGTTTCGTTATACTCTTAGTGGTTCCCGATTGGGTATGTGGGGGGGCAACTGAGCGCCCTTTCGGCTTCTTCGCTTCTTCTTTCTACCGCCTTCTTTTTTCCCGGCCATAGGCCGACAGTGCTTTGACGCCGGCGGCTTCCTTTTCCGAAGAAGTTGCATCAAAGCTCCATTGAGGGCCCCCCAATTTCCTGCGGTCTACTCCACGTCGCTGCGCGTCCCTTTCCCTCTCGCACTTTTTTCCGTTGGCGTTTTTCCACCCAGCAATGAGGAGACTTCATGCCGTGAAGGTCGCCGGTTTCTTTTTTTTTTTTTTGGCAAATGCCCCCCCCTCATAAGCCCTGCCCGCGCCCGTCCTGCAAGGACGCATCATAGGGTGGGGAACTTCCGAATACCCTTAACATGCCCTTTCCTTTTCGTGTTATGGCCCTCATTGAACTCGAAGTTGTTAGGAAGGGCCCCCCCCTTCCTGTTATACACTTCTTTTTTTTTTTGTAGGCCTTATGTCTGGCTCCCCCCTTTGGTTGTCCTTTGTTTTTTTTGTAGAGCATTCTTGCGTTTATTTAGATTGGAACGCTATCCCTTTCCCCTTTGAGCGAGTCCCCCTCCCCCCCGATAATGTGCTCCTCCTTTCAATGGACATTACCTGACTTTTACTGCTGCGGGTGATGGTGTGTCGAAATTGCGGGGGTCCTTCGGGCTCAGGAGTGAGCTCATTTGTGCTTTTCGTAGGCTCGGGGAATTGAGATTCCTGTGACCGTTTCTTTCAGCGAAGGTTGTTCTCTATCCCGCGGAACACCTCTATACGACGACTCCCTACACGGACCATTCCTATGATCCCTTGAAGGAAGAATCGTGTTTTTTGGCTCATTTTTGCGGCACATGTGTTTCTTCGCTTGGCGAGATCCCCACCGGCCGTTTTCCAGAGTAGGGCGACATTTTGGGCTGATTCTTCCCCCGCGGTCTGTCTCTCGTTACTTTTTTCTTCCGGGAATTTGATGAGATAGTTTCTCCTCAACGTTGGGGTGCTATGCCTTATTTTCGGTCCTTCTGAATATGATGGTCCCCCTTAGAGCATTTTGTAGATGAGACCCAATTATGGTTTCTCCGTGGGTCGCCCCTATTCCCCGAAGGAGCGCAGTTTCCGGATGATTCATATGCTTCGTCTGAGCGCGTGAAGATTGTTTTGTTGTCGTTAAGCCCGGATGATTGCGCTAAGAAACAAACCCAAATCCCTTTTCGTCCGACTTCTTTGGCCGTTCGCATTAACGGGGTCAGAGTAGGAATACGGTGGATTTTCTGCCGTCGGCCTTGTTGCGGCGGTGTGTAGGAGACGAACAATTCCTATTTGCTTGCGCGACCCCATTACTCTTTTCGGTAGAACCTCTTTTGCCGTTTCTTCGCGACCTTTTGAACACTTACCCCCAAGAGTGACGCCCATAGCTTGAGCGCGGGTACGGATAATTTTCCCTGTCTGGCCATGGATCTCTTTTTTTGCGCCGGTAGATCTTCTGATGGTGGTCGAAGACCGCCCCCGCTGACGTTTTTCTGAGTGCCCTTCGAGATGGGACCCACTTGGTCGGATTTCTTTCCCGATGTGCTTCCATTTCCCCTGTCGCCCCATCCGTTCTTCAGGAAGAACGCGTGCGGCGTTGTGGAAGAATGCTCCTTTTCTTTGCGCGATCTCCTTTCCCACAATTCTTGCTCGTTCGCCTAATACTCCCTTGTTCTGCGTCCTTGGGACTTTTCGATGCGGCTGCTAGAACAACATTCCTGCTAGCCCTGTTGTTTGTTATGAGGGAAGTACGGGCGGCCTTCTGGATGTGTTTTTTCCTTTACCGCCCGGTTGGATGAAGTTGAGTCCTGCGATTTTTTCGCGTTCTCAAACCAGTCTTGAAACGCTACTTCCCTACGGCAAACCTAAGATTCGTCACTCGGTTTATTTCGTTTTCCCACTCATGAAGGGCAGGCTGCTTTGGAGCAAGCAGTGCTGATCCGGGCTCCGGAGTCTTTTTTTCTACGCTCCGGTTTAGCATTGTCGATTGAGGTCCCCCTTGCGGGTTTCAGGGGACAGAATGCGTTGCAACTATTTTGGTTTTGAGGGATTCTTTTCTTAGCTGTTCGCATCTACTGCTCCTCCCGACGCGTCCCGGGAGTTTTCTTCCGGCGAGGACACCCCAGAGGCCTTTTTTTGTAGCTTTCACGTTTCCCCCAATCGTTTTCGATGTAGCCGACCGTTTTACGGAGACTTTTTGAAAGTTCCCTAGCCCCCCGACATCTTCGTCGGCCGGGCCACGAAGCAGAATTGTGTGTTTTTGGTCAAAGGTGAAATCTGATCTCTTGCGTACTGTTCGAGATCTTCCCTCTTTCGTTTCTTTTTCTTGTTTTTCTTCCCTGAAGGGAAGCACACGCGCGACGGAAGTCTCCCCCCCCAATTCTGGTGTCGATTTCCAGCCCCTGCAAGCGCACATTCCATCAGATGAGTAGGTTTCGGGGGTTCGGACGACCAGCCCAATTTTTGCTGACACTGGCGTTCCCAACTTTAATCGCGCTGCTCCCGCTTATCGTCCTCGTTCAGAGTGGGAGGCGGTGCACGCGTCAGGAAGGTAATGTTCCACCTCGCGACAAAAACAATTTTTTTCTTTTGTTTTGTCTCTTTTTCCCTCTTTCTTTCTTTCTTTTTTTTTTTTTTTTTTTTTTTTTTTATTTTTTTCTTCCCTCCTTTTTCATTTTCTTTTTTCTTTGCTTTGTTCTCTTTTTTTTTTTTTTTATTTTTCTCTTTTTTTTTTCTAGAGCCCCTTGTAAAACTGCCAGTTGTTTTCTGAACAAATAGGAAAATTTGCAGGGTGGGTTGAGGAAAGCCCTTTCAGGGCGTACTTGAGACAAAAGAAGAAACAAGGACGTCCTAACGTCCTTCAGCTAAACCGTATGAAGATCGCCGTACTTGTCAATTGACGCCCCGCCGTTGCTGCAATTTCGATGATGGGGGTTTTTATTTTTTTTTAGCCCCCGCTCCCAACACGTTGCATGCAAGCGTCCCCCCCCTCTTATTCATCCGATCCCGGAACCCGACGCTCCTTACAGCACTCCGACGGTTGCGAAAGTTTCGCCAGAACTGTCGAGCATCCTCATTTTTTTTCTCAGATGCAGACAACCGAAGGCCCCGTCATAAGGCAAGACGGTTAACATTCCTTGCCGGCCCATTTTCTCAGATAGCCCCCCTTCAGTGTCGCCGAATTTCCAAACGATGTCGACAGACCTGTTGACCCCCGTGCCCGCTCGCACAAGGTCTTTAAAAGTCCCTTATCCGCCCTCTTCCTCCCCCCTTCTTTCCTGTATTCATCATGATTTGTTCCCCAGAGTCCAGTGCTTTTTGGTCGTGGTATAGACTTTTCCTCCTGTCTCGTCGAGGATACGCAGTTCCGCTAGAATCGTTTCATCTTTTCCCTCCTCCCCCAGAAATTCAAGCTCCGAAAAACCTCGGTTTACCGTTCAACCACGGACATCGGCCCGGCCCCCCCCCCCCCCCCACAACCTTTTCTTTTCAGGAATGGGCCCTTCCCCCCCTTTTATCCTCCTTGCACCCCTATTGCCTGTCTTCCCGAAGTTTGATATCTTATTCCCGAATCCCTTCCCCGCAAGCCGCCCCCCGCAAGGACGCTAAAAGGAAAAACCCAGAATTTAGGCTGAGCCAGTTTGCCAAAAAAACCCGTTGAGTACCCTCCTCTTCTCCGTCCTAAACAAAGTTTGAAGGTAAAGCCTGTAGTTGCGTCAACCGCGCACTATAGAGTCTTTTCCCGGAAGTTCCCCCTTTTTTAGAGTCTGCGTCTCGTTGTTTTAGCCCTTCCCCTTTCTTCGTACGCCCTCATTTGCCCAGGGCCCGGGGGCGACCTTCACGTAAGCGTGCTCCGTGAAGTGCGGAGGCTCCCCGGCGTGAGAGCTTTCTGCAGGCAGGTATTCAGGGGAGGTCCCGCGTAAGTAAGTTGGCTCCCCCGTCAATTCTGTAGTGTTTCCCAGGTTGATAGCCTGTTCCTCCTTTCCCGGAGAGATGGGCTCTTTCCCAATCCGGTAAAAAGTCTGGGCGGGCAAATGTCGCTCCTCTTAAATGGTAGACCGCGCTCCCCCTTCCCATCGGCCATTTGCATCATATATAGTTTCTTCATAAACGGGGTGGTTGTTTTGATCGATAGATGATGCTTTCCGTCATCTTCTGGCGGAGTTCCCCCCCCTTTTTTTCTCTTGACTTCGATGACTTTTTCACGCTACGGTGTGCCTATGGGTTAAATAGGACACTCGCTACAGTTCTGGAGACGTTAAACCTTGCGTCTTTACGTCTGACGGAAAATTCTGGTCGCCCATCTCTTTCTAAGCCCTGCCGTAGTCTTGCGAGTTCCAAGACCTGCGACTCGCAAGGTGACAGTGGCGGTGGTCATTCACGATGAGGTGGGGCTCACTGCCACATTTCCCCCCTTCCCTCATAAGAATATGTTACTTGAAAAAAAGAACAGCGCCACAGACGATTGCATACGGCTCCTGGTTTCCCGCCTCAAACTGAAGTCCGGGACTTTTTTTGTTTTTATGACATGCCTTCCTTTCTTTTCGAGGGCCCCTTGTTATATACGGAGGGTGGTTTTTGAGCGATAAGGGGGATGCTGGCGCATTAAACTCTCTTGCTGGTTTCACGGGGCCTTGAGGCTTCTCTCTGGTGATTTGGAAAGAGTTCAGTATTTCTGGATCTGAGACTGTCCTTTTCGCCAGATAGTCTTGTGGTCTCTAATTGAAGTAGGAAACTGGAAATTCTTGTATGATGGTGTCACCGGTCCCCTTCTTCCCCCCTGTTAAGGGAGGTTGCATGGAGTGAGCTTGTCTTCTGAAAATGTATTGGTAGTTCTATGGCATTTCCGATTGCCTAATTTGCTTTTCCTTTTTGTCTATATCCGCGACGGACAGATCGATCAGTCCCGCACGTCCACGTTTTACGGTCCTTGAAAGACGACCTGCGGAGGAGCGGGTCCGAGGACTTTTGAAGCTTTCCCCATTCAGGTGGAGCCATAAGTTTTTTTTTTTCCCCGTTCTGGCCCTCTTTGCTTCGCGGACCCCTCTCGGTGATGGATATTTTTCCCCCGAACAGAGAGGAATTGCTCTAGTCTGGGCAGCTTTTGGCCGGGCGCGCCTATTCTTTTTCTTTTTTCTCTGATGTAGCTTTGAATGATAGATGAGAAGACATTTCTGGCGGAATCTCCTTTCTTTCTTCTCAAAACGTCTTTGTTCCTTCTTCTGACTCTACCCTTTCTCTACCCTGATTGAACTGCATTTGGCGAACTGGTCTTTATTGCGCTCTTTCCAACACACCAATCCTCTGTTATTCGCGAGAGGGTTTTCCTCTCCCCTTGGTCTGACTGAATCAACTTGGCGGGCCGACGTGAATGCCCGGCCGTGAGGCTCTTCGTAGGGACTTTCCCATTCGAATTTTTTGTTTGCGACCCATTCACTCTATGTAGAATAAAAACTGAAATGGCCTTTTCTTCCGCGACAGTTCTAACACATCAACGGTGTCGGACTATTGAGGACAGGACGAGCGGTTGATAAGTGTTCCGCGGATTATCATTATTTTGTTGCGGCCGTGACTTTAGAGAGGAGTTTTGTTTGGTAGACGACACACCCCCGCGCTGCCGGGTCTCCCAAAAACTCCTGTGTGCGTCATTCTACGGATTGGCTTGGTTCTACTTTTGTGTTGCGCGCTTTCTTCTTCCATTCATTTGTCGCCCTGAGATCCAGGAAGGACCCTTGACGGCCCTTTTTTTTCCGATAGGCTCGCTCCGATTCCCTTATTCATTGACACCACACCCCTTTCTTCGTTACGACTACCAGGACTTCCTGCGTGCTGACGGTCTTGAGACTGCGCTGGGATGTCTGAGCGTAAATTTCAGCGCGGATTGTTGGGGGAAATTCCGGGGCTCTTTTCCCATAGACGGATTTTTTTCGCCGTCTGATGTGCCGCCCCTTTCTTTTCGGGGATGAAGTTCTGCGCAGTTCGATCGGGCGAGCTTCATCAAACCAGTAGATGAAACGCCTCTCCCCCCCCTGACGGAAACCCCGTATCTTCGGTTCGTCCCTTGGGACCCCTCACGACATTTCCTTTTGACTTCTTTCCTTCAAGCATTTCCTCGGGACTACGGCGCGTTGTTTCACGGGTTGGTGAAGGTCTACAGCCCTTTTTCCTTGCGACGACTATTTTCCGACTTTTCCCCGCGTTTTCTCTGGGCAGTTTCTCTACGTTGGAGTTGCCCGCTGAATAGCGTTTTGCCGGCAATGCGCAATCTTTCCTTTCCCCTTTAATACCTTTTCCCGACGCGCCTTTTTTCATTCCTTTACACCGTCCGCCCAGAGCTTCAACTGCATTTTCCAATAGGTCGACATTTTTAGTTTTTATTCGAGTGGAGCAGCTCTTCCCCTCAGAAAATGTCTCGAAGAACCCGCGCCAATTCATAGTAGTGCGGATAAGATTTTTAGATCTTGGTTTGCCCGTACCTTCCTTCTTTCGAAAATTTTCTCTCCCACAAAGCCGTCCCTTTGCGTTCTTCATGATCCCTTCTTGGAGCTATGGATCTCGCGCCGGACACCTCCCTTCAAGTATTGGACGGTATTCCGGTCAGCTAGAAGGAAGCCCCCCTCCCCCCCAGCATTTTTTCTCTTCTAGCGCGGGGTTTTCCTTCCCTCCCACCAAACGGACGACGACTTCCTTTCGAAACAAAATAATGATCAGAGTCTTGGACGCCCTTTCCCCTCCAGTCCGATCAGCACTTGGGTTTCTTTCCTTTGAAGTGAAGGTTTTTACTTGTTTTCCCCCCACCTCAAGAGACAACTCGAGACTCTCCTCCCCAGCATCCACGTCCATTCTTGCGCGAAGAACTATTTTCAGTGTAGGACATTCGCTAACCGCAAATCCCAGGCTTCTTCCCCCTTGTTGCTGATCTTCCTCACTTTGCGAAAAGTCCTCCCCCCTCTTCCGCGAACCTTTTTGGCGCTTTTCCGCTTCTTCAGCGCACCTTTCCCGCGTTATTTCCCTCGCTCATCTTTATTCAATCTCGATCAGCCGTCACCCGAGCTTTCCCCCCCCGTCAAGTCGTTTCCAGCTGCTCGACTGTTTCCTTTTCATTGACTTGTTTCAGAAAAGCCGAATCCAAGTCAATAAGGCAGCCTCCTCCTCCCCCCTTAAGCCTTTGGCATCCCGTTAGTACGCTCTCCCCTGAAGAGCAGGTTCCTCTCAAGCCAAACGAGTTTTTAGCCTACCTTTCATTCGCCCTCCACAATTTTCCCCCTTTTCCTCCTCGCGTGGATCCCCCCTACGACACCCTTCTGTCGGGATTCAGCTTTTTACCGTAGTCTCCGCGTTCGCCTTTCGAGCGTATTTTACTCTCAACCTAGTCCCCCCTGCTTCGCTGAGCAAGCGGCAAAGTCCTCCTGCTGCCTCGGCGATACTCTCTTTTTCTTTTGAAGAAATGCCCACCTTTCCCCCCATTGTTAAGTCTTCCCACCCGCAGCAGTTAGCCCTGTCCTATGTAAATTGCCATTCGAAGGATAGAGAAGGCCCTCCCTCTTGCGACAGTTTCTTCCCTAAGTCCGACTCTACAAGACTCCTCCAAACGCATTCGCGTACCAATGCCACAAACTCCTTTTCCTGAGTGTTCCAGATTTTTCCTTAGGCCCTTTCCCTCCCGAATTTCTCCCCCTTTTCTTTTATAAAGTCTCAACCCCGTGCTCGAAGTCAAGCCTTTGTTTTTTTAAAACAGATCTTCTCTTCCCCTCTTTTCCCGCAATGTTAATTCTCCCCCGGAGACTTCTTTCTTTTCCTTCTGTCGCCATCGTCCTTCAATTGCATTTTTTCCTGGGCGACGCAACAGAGACCCCGTTTTCTCGTGAAGTCTCTTTAGGAGTGGCTGCGCGTAGGTTTGTCTCCTAAAACGCCACGGTCACAGTTCCCCCGATGTAGTCCAAGGGTTCCCCCTCTCATTTCTTCCACTTCTGTTTTAAGTAAGTGTTCCCGGCAATTATTTCCTTCCTTGGATGACACAAGGATTCCTTTTTTCCTCAGACCCCTATCGCCCCCCTGTCGTTTTTAATCAAGTTCCCCCCGCGAGGCGGGTCACCCTCAGTCATAGTCTCTCCCAGGAAGCCGGAGCACTTTCTCCCCTCTTCCCCCCTACGCCTCACCTCCTTACAGTTGTTGTGTTTCTAGTCTGATTTTCGCTGGCCGATTTTCTCGGTGGTGGATTTTCCCTTTTCTCCGGTCCGATGACTTGCCTCCCGCATTTGACCCCCCCCCGTTGTTTTTTCCACTAGGCATCCTCGTCCCAGTGATGGCGACCGGGCAATCCATTGGCTTTTGCCCTTTCCTTGCTTTCCACATTTTTCTTCTTTTCAAGCCCTGGCCCAGTCCGTTCCAGGCGATTCCTCCTGGAGATTTTTTTTCCCTAGCACTTCGTTCCTTTTTCCTCAAGGTTCCGTTGATTGTGGCGGCAAGCCCTTTGGCAATGAAAATCTCCAACTTCCCGCGCCCCCCCCTTCACGCCCTCCTCTCATAGGGATACTGGTTCACCTTGATCATTAACATTTGCCTCTGACGGAATCGAAGTGACTTTTTTTCCCCCACGCTTTTTCTCTCCCGTGTTTTTCTTTCCTCATCCCTTGAGGTTTCCAGCTCAGGTGGATTCTGGATTTATGAGGTCCTACTCTTCTTGCTTCTTTTGTTGTTTGCCTGGTTTTGCCCTCTTTAGCTTATTGACGTTTCCTCCCTTCTGGTCTCCGAGTCTGCTTTTTGCCAGATAGTTCTGTGTGTCTTTTTCTCTGCCTTCGGAAAATGTCATTATTACATGACGGTTTTTTTTCTGGGGTCCTTTTCCATGCGGGGTGGAACGGTTTCCTGGACCTTGTTGCGGCTTTTTTTGCGTGAGCTTTGTCTCTCCCTGATCTTGTTCTTTCCTCCTTTCTGTTCCTTTTGCTGTGTCCATGTTGTTCCGCGACGGAACACTTACTTCTTTTTATAAGCCCGGACGAGTCCTCCTTCCGAGTCTTTCCTTCAAAGAGCCTTGGCTTCGTTGCTTCACGTTTCTTTTGCGGGGCCCTTAAGTGCCGGTGCTTTTTTCCGCTGATACGGGACAGGGTGTCTTTTTGAAATTCTTTTTTCCTTGACAACGTTTTTTCTTTTCCCTAGACGCAAAGAGCGGTTCTCTTTGGTTGGCTCTCCTCCAAGAATTTTTATGCTGTCGGACCGCTCTCTCTGGACTGTGGCCTTCGGATGGTATGCTGTAGCTTTCCTCCATGACTCTCCTTCTTCTTAGCCTTCCCCCCTTGTGGCCCCCTGTGAAACAGGCTTTTTTTTTTTACTTGCTGAAGGAGGCTTTTCTTTTTGATCCACTCTGTCTTTTTCCTGCATCCCCGTTTTGGCGGTTCTCGCCGCGGCTGATTGCGCTCGCCTCGCCAAAACCCCCCCTTGAATGCTTGTTCTCCAAGTTCCGGTGGAGATCTGGTTAAACGTTCGGGAGGGACTTTCGGCCCCTTTTTCTCCTTGCTTTCTGAATACCAATCTTTCGCGCCACACATTCCGACTGGTAGAAAAAACCCTGCTTTTGCGTGGACGCGATTTCTCTTTGAACCATTTCCCCCTTTCCCCCCCTATTCGTGGATTGCGGGACGGATCTTAAGTTCCTGTCCGCGGCGGCCAGGCTCGATCCTTATTGTTTGAGTCTTTTTTTAGCGTCTCCAGAACACTTGATGTGTCCCCTTGCTCGTGCATTTGCTTTCTTTTTTCAGCTGCGGACCAAGACTGTCGTCTTCAGGGCGCGCGATGTGCTTCCTTTTAGCATTGTCTCCCCATAAGGTCCTTCCTCTTTCGAAGTCTTTGTGCCTCTTTCCTATCTTTGATTAATTCCCCAACCTTTTCCCAATTAATGAATTCGTTCCGCCGACTATGCCGACATTGGAGCGGTTTCGCGGCGCTTTGAGACCGGTCTTTTTCCCCACACGGTCTTGTCCCCGAGCGACCATGTTGTGGAAATCTTTCCAGTATGCCAGATCTTTTTTCCAGAGTCTCCTCCCGTCCGTTTTTTCCCGCCCCCCCCTGTTGCGCTTTTTGATGAAGTTGAGTCGTGAGCCCCAGTTCCTTCTCGTCCCCCTCACCAACCCCCGATGAAACCTCCACTTTTCTTCTTCCCCAGGTAACGGAAGAGAGAATGTCGAATCATTTTTTCCCCGGCTGTTTTTTTTTACCCTTTTACTTTGACCGGCGTGAGTGTTTTTGACAAGATGGCTAGACTACGTTTCCGGCTGGGCTTTTTTTTTTTCTGGCACGTCCCCTCTTGCTTAGTGGTTCCAGTTTTTTTCTTAGGTTTCATCATGGGTTTGATGAATCTGGACTCCTTCCGGATCTCTAGAATCAGGGCCCTTCAACCCCTTTCTTCTTATAAGGCGATTTACACCTCCTCACGAAGCGGAATAACTGGCACGGCCACTATTTTTTAGACTTCCAATTTTCGTGGTAGAGCCGCTACAAGGTCGAACCCCTCTCCGCATTAAACACGATCCCCCTTTTCTGAGGAAACTCTGGTTTTCTCTTACCTTTCTTGTCTCCTGCTCGCGACTTTTGTACGATCTTCCAACGACTTTCAGGGGAGGGATTCTTTTTTCTCCCATTATCAAGGGAACACATCCGCGAGCGAAATAATACCCTTAACCCCCCCCTTCTTTATATAGCTCCCAGGAAGCATCTTTCGGAAGCGGCTTTTTTCGAACTTCAAAACGGTGGTTTTCCGTGCCGGTTTTTTTTCTGAAAAAAACGACTTTCAGAGTGCCGGCGTCCCTTTGGTTTTTTTCCCCATCCCGTTTTCCCCCGAGCTCTCAGTATCCTGTGTATGTAGCTGACCTTCCCCCCTGTTATTGTCAACCCCCCCGAGAAATGTACGCGGATAACGGCTCTAACCAAAGTCCCTTTTTTTTGAGGGTTCGCGCATCCAAAATTAAGGAAATTGTAGCCATCCTTACCCCAGCGGGCCGGTCCGGTCCCTTCTTTACTTTCGAAACTCCCTCCCCCCCTAAAAACGTGCGACCTTTTCCCAGCACCACCTCGTTCGCGACTTCTTATTGTTTCGGCGCACATTTTTTTGAAAGCTCCCCCACAAAAAACCCTTGCCCTATGACCCGGCGTCTCCCGGCGAAGCGTCACCGAACTTCCATTGTGACTTCATCCTAGAAGGTTTTTTACTCAAGCCGGCATCTCCGACAAGTTTTTTTTCTTTTCCCCAGGTGAATTCTAATGACGGAAACAAGTCCTAAGGCCCCCCTGTTCAGCCCCCCCAACATTCGTGGTTCGTGATCGCACGCCATCTCCGTCTTTTCCCCCCACGCTTAGGTTCCTTCCTTTTCCAACGAAGAGCCCTCCTCCTTCAAGACCAACTCGGTGCCCCCCCCTCTTATCCGCCCAGCACCCCCTACCAGTTGCCCGCAAAAGTAAGTTTGCGAAATACGCCCCCGATTCTTTTTTTCTTCTCCGGCCTATCCCCCTTCCAGCTCTCTTCTTTACTTCTGGGATACTTCTCATTCTTTACACACACTCGGCACCGAATTTTTCCTGAGCAAGCCCCCTGGCACAGACTTCTCTGGCTTTCTGCAGACCCCGCCCTTTCCACCCCCCCCGCGCCGGCCAATCGGACACACCCCCATCACCCTTTTAGGTTAGACCGTATGGACTCATTGAAATCCGGAAGGCATCTTTCCCCTCCCCCAAGACCTCATCTCCAAGACGTCCTTTTCTATTCAACCGAGAAAGAAACTAGCCGAAACGTCCCTGGCGCGTCCCCTCCAGACGCATTTTTCTGAGCCCGCCATATTGATCGTGAACATCCGTGCTATTACAAGCAGCTATCCCAGCCTAACCTTTCCCTCACCGCGTTGCGTCCCCCCCTTTTCTTACGCTCCGCCTCCAACACAGGAGACTATGTTTTGCCCTGTCTGCGTCTTGCGTTCTCCTGTTTCGCTGTGTCATATTTCTCTCCTGTCAATTCTGGTCACAGGGCGTTCTTTGACATTCCCCTTCTTACGTGGAAGGCGGTACGCCAGGTACACCGGTTTTCCCTTGCTTGTTTTTCAGCATCTCTTCTGGGGGACTCCCTTATGCCCCCAGCCTATTCCGTAATTATGCACCGGCTTCGCCAAGGGTGCTTTGAAGTCGCCATCCCTCTATGGCAGATTTTCCCTTCTTTTTTCCAGAAGTAATCTCTTCCTTTTTTCCCACTTTAGGACGCGCGCAGTTCCACCACGATAAAAGCGAGTTTTGCATCCTCTCTCTATTTTTTCATCTTTTGATGAGATCCTCCTTTCCCGATTTCTTTTTTCCTGGGCGCTTCCCGTTTTTTAAGCTTATGATGACTTCTTTGCCGCACGAGTCCCCGTGATGGGTAACTAGGCCTCAGTGATGGCCTTTCCCTCCCCCACTTTTTCCGGTTTCCTTCTTGAATCATTTGCCTTTTTTTGCTGCGTACTTTTTGCAGAAGAATGGCCGTCTTCGGCGCGTTCCTCTAAAGGTTTTGGTCCCCCTTTGCACTTAAAGAGGTCCCTTAGCGGTTGCCTGGAAATTTTCCACTTTGAAGGATCCCTCTCTTTTTAAACAGAACCTTTTTTCATATTTTTTTTGCTTCATCATGAAAAATTGAGGGTGCCTCTGACTGTGCGGTTATGACCACTTCTTGAACTTCGAGAACGTTTTCCCTCTGCTCCGCGGAGTTTCCTCGCTCCTTGTCTTCTGCAGGTCATAACTCGTCTTTTTTTTGGCTTTTTCGCGCATTGCTGCCTCGGCGGAGGTTACTAGCTCTTTGTAACGAGAGACCCCTACTTCTTGTGCCAGATATTTTTTTATTCTATGACTTCCGGATCCTCAAAGGACGGGGCGTCCTGCTGAGGGTGATTTTTTTTACGCCTTGTGGTTTTGTTTCCTTTCTGTTTCGGTGTCCTTTCGCCCTGATCTTGTCTCGCTCGGAGGCAGCTGAGATTCTCCCTCTGCCATTTTTTGTGTCTTTTCGGAATTCCCTTCTGTCTATACGCACGACGCTTAGCTGTTCTTTTTTTCTGTTTCATGTCGATCCAGGACCACGCCTCTTTTTCCCTTCTGCGCTTGGATACTTGTCAATGTCCTGCTTGTCTCCTGACTCGTGCTTTGGAACGAGTCTTGTCATCTGTTGCGGACAATTTTTCCTGTGAGGCGAATTTTTCAGAGGAATTGTTCCCCCCCCAGTCTTTTTTGTAGGCGCCGTGTCTTGAATGGGGAAGTCGATTTTTCCTCCGCTTTCATTAATGATCGATGAGACTCCCCTTTCTGGAGGACCTTTCCCCTGTACATCCCCCTTAGCCTTCCCTATTTCCGGTGGATTGGAATATTTTTGACGGCATGAAAGTGTGGCGTCTCTTTTCCTTTCTGATTGCGCTTCCACCAAACTACTCCTCCTTTTGAAGTTCGCACTTTTGTAGGAGATATGCATCACCCGGTTTTTGGGTCTTGTTGAAGAGGAGTTCTTGGGGTTTTTCTTTTTTTTCTCACAATTCGTTGCGAGTACCCCTTCCTTTC